>Ga0207103_10017_pt2 | contig 47234 bp, 41 predicted proteins | sample Alteio_BWMinHeat_81_FD_153546 | JGI IMG/M metagenome (GOLD analysis project Ga0207103, IMG submission 153546) | Enriched cells from forest soil in Barre Woods Harvard Forest LTER site, Petersham, Massachusetts, United States -... | ecosystem: Environmental > Terrestrial > Soil > Temperate forest >...
CAAGTAAGAGTGGGCGCGGTCCGCGCGCGGGACGGTGAAACCGCAGGTCGTGAAGAGCTGGCGTGCGACGTGGAAGGCGGCGTAGTAGGCACGGCTCACCGCCGAACGCCAGTCGGCTTCCGTCGCGCCATGAGCCAGCTGGTCCGCCGTCGTCAAGAAGTTCCGGGCATCCATCACGCCACCGGGTACAGGGTCAAGCAGAACCAGACGGCCTGTGGAGCGGGACAGAAAGCAAACAAGCCGTCGTACCACTGCCGTTGCCCTTCGACGAGTTGCGGCACCGTGAGCGGGGCTTCGACGTGGACAATGATTCGCCAATCGTCTGGGATTTCCACGTCTTCCTCCAGCCGAAAGGCCAGCTGCTGGGCCTGCGGAAATACCTGACAGGTCATCTGCCACACCTGCGGTAAGTAGTCCGCCAGGCCGCGCTGCGCCGCGAACTCTTCGACCTCTGCCGGCCAGCGCAGCCGCGTCATGGTTTCTTGGTTGGTCATCATGGCACTCCCCTTTCCAACCTTGCCATTGCCCGGTCGCTAATCGCATCTTTCTTAGGATAACAAAGCTGCTTCGTCCCTGGAAGAACCACCGCCTGACTTCCGCCGCGCGCACCACCTGCGGAAACTCCTTGTCCAGCGATTCGTAGACGCGCGACCAGTCGATTGGCGCGTGGACCTCGGACAGCTGCTCTGACACCGGTTTTTCGTCAGGAGATCGTGCCACAATGCGTGCCGCGAACACGTCAGCAGCGATTACCAGAGGCGTTGGATGCCATACTGGTCGAAGACTGCATCCGCACTCACGAGCGGCATTTGCTCCACCAGGCATTGCGCCGCCAACATGCGGTCGAAGGGATCCTTGTGATGAAAGGGAAGGGACACGATCGTTTCGACATGAGGCAACCGAATGTCCAGGAGTTGAATTTGCGTCTGTTGAAGCACGGACGGAATCAGCGGCGTGAAGGGGCCGGCAGGCTCAGTTTGCCAATGCTGACCTTGATGCCGATCTCCCACACACTCGCCAAGCTCAGAAAGAGCTGATTGCGCACATCGGCCATCAAGGTGTGTGCCGTAGAACTGAGTTTGGGATCGGCCAGCAGATACCACAGGAAGGTATGGGTATCCAGGAGCAACTTCATGGCAGGTAGTCCGCGAACTCGTCGAGCGGGGCGTCAAAATCGTCGGCCAGGACCATGCGCCCCTTCAGGCAGCCGTAACCGGGACGAGTGGCCGCCGTCAGTTTGGCCACGGGGATATTGTTCTCCACAATGAGGATTTCCTTCCCTTGGCGAACTTGCTCCAGCAACTCAGGTAAGCGGGCTTGCGATTCTTCGACGGTCACGGTTTGCATGATGCGCACCTTCGCGAGCAGCCAAGCGATTACCTTGCCAGTGTACCCGAACTGCGCGGAGGTGTCCACGGCCGGACATAACGCCTGCCGACCTCGGCCGCGCGCACTACCTGCGGAAACTCCTTGTCCAGCGACTCGTAGCCGCGCGACCAGTCGATTTGCGCGTGGACCTCAGAAAGCTGCTCTGACACCGGTTTTTCCCCGGTTGTTCCTGCTAATATACTCGACGCCGTCGGCTCACTTCGCGTCCTTTTCCCGTTCAGCGAGCAGTGCCTGGAAGTCGTCGCGCGGCCGCGACGCGGGGGCGGGAGACCGTGCCACAACGAGCCGCGAGCCACGGAGGTCGTTCGGCTTTACGGCGTCTCGGAAGGCCGCTCCAGCACTTCGCGCCAGAAGCGCGGCATGGACGTGAAGGCGGTGGCATAGGTTCCCTCCAGCGGCACGTTGACGTAAACTTCCGGCGTCAGAAACAACGGCATGTCCGGCAGCACATCGCCGACGGCCACCGGCTGGACGAAGGCGCGATACAGGTTGCCCGCGGCGTAACTGGCGCGGGTGAGCGGCTTGTCGGCTGGCGGTGTGAAACCTTCTTCGACGAGTTCACCCCAGATGGCCTCGTGAATTCCTTGCGGATCGCGCGGCGTCGGCGGAAACAAGTCGATCACCAGCAGGTGAATTCCCTGATCGAGCAGTTCAGCGACTTTGTTCACGAACGACGGCAACGCATGACGGCTCGCTTTGTTCCCCGGTGAGACGATTTCGATGACGGCGACGATCGTGTGGTCGGAACCATGCCGTATGACAACGCGATTGCGCTTGCGCGCATAGCGTTCCGTCTCCCCTTCCGCAGCGAACTGCACGCGCGGCGGCGAGACGGCCAAAGCGATGCCGCCGGTACCTGTTTCCGAAGAAGTTGCTCCGTTAGTGCGGGGAGCCGGAGCGGGCAAGCCGTTTTGCAAGGTCAGCACGTCCCGCCCGAGACCGCCGGCTATCTGTTCCGCCAGAGCGTAATAGCCGTTCGGCAGAAGACCGGCATTGAGAACGCGTTTGATCTCGGCAATCCACGACACGTGGAAATCGTGAAAAATGCCGGCGAATACGCGCGTCCAGTCGTGAATCGGCATTGAGGATTCCTCCGAAGGCCACATGGCTCAATGCCGTCATTATACTTGCCGCGGCCGATCATTTCGCGGCCTTCGTCCAGACCTTGACGAGCTTATCGACGTAACGCCTGCCGACCTCGGCCTCGCGCACCACCTGCGGAAACTCCTTGTCCAGCGACTTGTAGCCGCGCGACCAGTCGATTTGCGCGTGGACCTCGGACAACTGCTCTGACACCGGGGTTTCCTCACCTCATTCCTTGCGGAAGAGCCGTATCCCCGCCTCCCGCTCGAATGCTTGGCAGATCAGCACAAGTCGTTGCTTACGAAACTCGCGAAACGCCTTGCCTACACCCTCCAGCCATAGCGCGCTGTCCCCCTTGTAGGGCAAAAGATGACTCTTCATAGCGCGGGCGAAAAACTGCTTGTGGCGAAAATCCTCTAGGTAAGTCCGGGGGCTATCCGAGCCGAACGATTGGTTCTCCTCGGCAACCACCAGGGAGATGTTGCACAGGCTGTTGTAATCCCGGTGGCGGAAGCCGTAATTGTTGAGGAGCGCCTTGGGGAAGACGTGGTGGCGGTCGCCCCGGTTGGCGCTTGCTGCCGCCTTTTCCAGAGGGAAGCACTCGCCGCTCTTGAGGTAACACGGTTCTTGGCAGGCGAGGAGGCACAGGAATGCCTTGGTTAGCGCGGCGGGTTGTGTGTACTCAGTCTTCTGGACGTCCGAGGGGTCCGCCAAGTTCTCGAAGTGGAATACTGCCCGCTCGGTTCGTGCCAGCTTCTCGAAAAAGTCAACGTCCCCCAGAATATTCTGGCGGTGGCCGCGGCCAGAGTAGCGCTTGCCGACCCCGGTGGCCCAGAACCACTTGCAGATCTCCGCGCGGCGCTTGCTGCTCGGTGCGGCCTTATGGTGGTAGAAGAACACGGCCAGCGTGGCGAGCATGTTCACGGAGGGCAGAAAGTTCAGGCCAAGGACTGAGAAGTTGTCATGGAGGTAATCCAGAGTCTTTAAGAATGCCATACGGTAGCGGCCCCACTGTAGCAGGAACTGCTTCTTTGCAGCCCCGTCGGCCTTCATGCGCCTCTCCCACCGGGCGACCGCATTCTCCATTGCTCTGGCACCAACGTCGGGCTCCCGCTCTGGCTCCGGGTCTACGAAAGTAAACCCGAGGAGGACGGCTGCATACTCCAGGCCGCGGAAGCCGTTTGGTAAATGTTCCCGCAGGTCGTGAGCCTTCTCCCGGAGGTCGATCTTGGAGGCGCGTGCGAACGCGCGGTCTGCGCCGCTGATCTTCATGCCCTGTGTGTTGACGCGAATGAATGTTTCCCGCACCTCGTCCAAGTCAGCCGACTCGACGATGATCACTGGGACGCGGTAGTCCAGCAGACGCTCACGACACAGATGGGCTCGCCTGAACTGAGTCATATTGAGCCCCCTTAGAAGCCGCTTCCAGTTTGGGGCAAGGACATCGGCAACGGACACATATTGCCCCTGGACCGCCTTGCGGTAGCTGAACCAGTCCGGGGCGTCCTTGCCTTTCGGCCCGTCAATGCGAAAGCTGAGTCGCCGGAAATCGACGTCTTGACCACTCGAGTTCTTCTTGCAGTCGCCCTTAAGCGCCTGGTACAGCACCGAGAGGCGTTGCTGCCCGTCGATCAGGTAGCGGATGATCTTGTTGTGGGTGTCGTAGAGGGGCAACACATTCAGGGAGGGCCGCAGCAGATCGCAGTTAGCGCGGCCTGTCTCCCAAATCAGGATCGAGCCGATTGGCATGCCCCGGTAGATGCTGTCCAGCAGCGCGGCGGCCCTTGCACCGTTCCAGACGAACTCACGCTGGACCTTGGGCACCGCGAATACCCGATCCTCCAGCTGACGGTGGAGGTCACGCACCTTTGTCATCTCAAAGCGAGGCGGTTTCATAAGCGGTCGTAATGAATTAGGAGCGTGGTTAGATAACTCCGTTTGGCCCTGCGACCGCCCCATTGCGGTCCAACGGCAAAGCTCACCAGCCGGGCCGGCCGGAAAGACAACATACTCCGCTGGACAATAAGGCCGCCCCGGTCTGGTGCAGCGGATGGTTCGGTACGGAATTCTTTTTCGAGACGGTGCCAAAACAGTGCCGGCAGGTGCGGACGCCTGAAGACGAGCCGGTTATTTCCTCTCGCAAACGAGCGCCGCACCCCGCGGAGACCAGATGCCGTTGAAGTCGTCCCACGACAGGCTGCCGTCCTGGGCCAGCCCCTCGTATTCGTACCCCCGAGGCGCGGGGTTGCTCAGCAGAATCCTCCGCGACCGCTCCCTCAGGCCGCGGACCACGGTCCAATGGTCACACAGCCATTCGTCCGGCTTGATGGTAACAATAACGGGGGAGCCTGCCTTGGCCAATCGGAGCAGCCTAGCCCATCCGAGCCGTTCTCGGTATCGGGCGCGAATCCCGAACCGAGAGAGGCCACGGATGATCTCTAGCTGCGAGCATCCTCGCATCGGCGAGGGCAAGAGGACCGCGAGAACATCACGGGTCGGTACGGTGGGGTCGAGGTACCGAACGACCATGAGAGCGGCAAGGAAGCCGCACGAGTGCTCGTCAAGCTGGTGAACTCTTGAATTCGGGTGGGATGGCCTCCCCCCGCACGGCCGCTCCACGCGGAACCGAGCGGATGTCCTTCGTCCCCCTATCCGAGTCTGGATATGAGGCATTTGCATCCGTCCTTTCGAGCAAGAACAAGCAGAGACAACGGGTGGGCCGAGGATGGCTGCGGCGTGCCCGGCGCGAAACGCACGCAAGGCATCGAACCACCAACGTCTGAGGCCGAACGGCCAAGCTCACCTGCCCGGCCCGCACCGTGAGCTACACATCACGGAACGCCGACACACGGGCCGGGTCAGATGCAGCACCGGGTTCGGCCGATCGTGCTGCGGCGGTGAGCGTGAGCCGGTGCAACTCTACCAACCTTGTCTCATCCATTCGGGGCGGCCGGAGGTATCCGCCAGCCATCACGAACGCGACCGGCAGCCCCCGTTCCCGGCACCAATCAAACACCAATTCCTCTCGCGCCCGAAGGTGCTGATCCGTGATTCCGGCCAAGGCCCCTACGGGACAGTCCTCGTGCGGGTCCATGCCTGCGTTGTAGAGGCATAGCCCGAACCGACGAGTCTGTGACTCCCGGAGGCGTGTTGCAATGGTCGGCAAGTAGTCTGCGACGTTCACGACGATGTCGAGCGTTGTTCGGTCGCCTGGCTCGTACAGGTCAAACCGATCGACCGAGACATCCACCTGCCATATGTGAGGATTTCCGGCGATGATCCCGTAGGTGCCGCCCCCGCAGTGGGCATCCAGGTCCAGGATCAAAACATCCCCCGCGCCTGCAGCCAACGCGCTTTTGGCAGCGAGGGCGAGCCCGTTGAACGTGCAGTATCCGGAGCCTTGGTCCCGTCGCGCGTGATGCAGGCCACTTGAGAGGGAGCCGGCGATTCCGTCTTGCATCGCTCGGAGTGCCGCAGCCACGGCGCCACCATTCGATGCCAGGACCATCGACCACAGGTCAGGATCCCAATCCAGCTCGTTGGATTCCGCAAGGCTCCGCGGCTCACCCGTTCGCACGGCCCGGATGTACTCGACTTCATGCGCCGTCAGGAGGTCTTCTTCCAAGAGCGGAGGGGGCTGTTCCAGGCGAATGCCTGTGATCGGCGTCGTGAGCAGGGAATCGGCGATCCACCGGGCCTTCCGAGTCGTGGGGAAAGCAAAACTCGCAGCAGCGTAGGACGGGTCGTAATAGACAGCCACCATAGCGATTCCCTCGCTTCATGCTTCCGAGCCGCAGACACCTCCGCCGAACAGACTTCTTAAGCTGACCGGCGCCGGTTCGCTATGGCTGTGCGCCAGTTCGGTATGGCCGGCGCCGATTGACGTATTGCGCCGCGCCGAACACGTATGGCCGGCACCAGTTGCATGTCGAAGATACTCTGCCCATTCGCCTCGAACAAGAACTTTCGCTCCCCAGTGGCTGTCTGTTCCGCTTTCTATAGTCACCAGCGGGGTGGCAGGAAGCTAAAGAAATGACACAAATAGCTCCGAGCCACGGCAATCGGCACTACTTCCGGCTTCTCCTCGCGCTCGTGGACCAAGGCGTTACGATACTCGCGTACCAAATGGGCATTATCCCGTTGCGTATCAGGAATCTCGCGCCTCGCGGCCAATCCGTTGAGCAAATCAACCGTTTTCGGATCGGTATCCCAATTGGCGCTCCAATATTGCCTTGCTCCGGTTTCAAACTCTGCAAACAAACGAATGATATAGGTCCCTTCCAAGTTCTTTGACGCTACGACTATCTCGCCTTGTCTCAGATTTCCCTCAAGGATAGTCGGATCGGCAAGGGAAGCCTGTCGAAAGCGATCGGCCGCCTGTCGCATCGCCTCGTATTCACGCGCAACGGCCTTGATACGTGACTGCCATTCGTGGTTATGCGGCATGTTGCCTCAACTCCGCAATGACCTTAGCCAATGTCTCCTTCGACAGCGGCATGGCCTCGGCCTCGCGCACCGTGGCCGTTGGCTTGGCGCCGGGGAACATATAATGCAGGTTCCACCGATTGCTGTAGTAGTAGAGGCTGGCGATGTCATCGTAGGCCGGCATGAGGTAGAGATCGACCACACCGTCAGTACCCGGAGTAGATCGCCCGATAGGTTCTAGTAAAAACCGGCACGTGTCTTCCTGCATGAGCAGCGCGGGAACCCGGTGCTTGCCGATCCATTCGTCTTCCAGTTTCTTTTCCACGCGACGGGTGGACCAGCCCAGTTCCCTGGCCCACTGCTCCACTTGGTCCACCAGAGAAGTGACGCGATGAATCCAGGTTTCCCGATCGCGCATCCGCGCGGCAATTTCTGCTTCGATTTCCTCACGATCAGCCCCCGGATCGTCCAGAGTTCCACTCCAGTCGAAAGCCAATACACCTGCTGCTTGGCGCACCGCGACGATGAATTGCGGCACGCGCTTCGGGATCCCTCCCACGCCACGTTCCTGCTGAAGACCCTTGGGCACGAAGGTGAAAATGAGGGTACCAGCCGCTTCCTCTGGCTCGTAGGCGCTGACCATGTATCGCAGTTTCTCGGCTGTCTGTTCGCTCATGTGAAATCTCCTCCGATGCAGATTCGGCGGACTGACGCGGTGAATGCTTGTCGCTTCCATTATAGCGGCTCCCTCCCCCCTCGCCGTCAAACATCTTCCGCCCTGCGCTTCCGGCAAATTCCAGACAGTTCCTTGCGGCTGAACCCAGCAACAGCGTAGAATCGAGCCAGAGGTTACGACCATCGCCAAACCCCTGCACACGGCCCACGGTCGCTCGTCCGGACCGTTGCCCTCCCTCCGCGATTCCCACCGCCAGCACGCGCCGGAGATACCAGCATGACGCGAGCCTTCAACATTGCAACCGCCGTCCTCGCCTTGCTCCTGGCCGCGCGCCCGCTGGCCGCCGCGCCGGTCGATTACATTCGAGAGGTCAAACCTCTGCTGACGGCGCGTTGCTACGGCTGCCACGGCGGACTTCAGCAAAAAGGCGGACTGCGGCTCGATACGGTCAAACTCCTCCAGAAGGGCGGCAAAAGCGGCGCCGCCGTCGTCCCCGGTAGCGCCAACGACAGCCTGCTCATCACGCGCGTCACCGCGCCCCAGGGAACGCCGCGAATGCCGCCGCCCAGCCAGGGCGAAGCGCTCTCCGAAAAGGAAATCGCCCTGCTGCGAGCGTGGATCGATCAGGGCGCCGCCGGGCCAGCCGACGAGAAACCCGAAGCCGACGCCAAAGATCACTGGGCCTTCCGTCCCCCCGTCCGCCCCGCCGTGCCGCGCCTCAAGGATTCGACCCGTGGCGGCAACCCCATCGACGCGTTCCTCGCCGCCGAATGGGAGAAACGCGGCCTGACGCCGCAGCCCGCCGCCGATAAGCGCGTCCTCCTGCGCCGCGTCTACCTCGACTTGATCGGGCTGCCGCCCACGGCCGAGGAGTTGGAGGCGTTCGTCGCCGATACCGCGCCGCAGGCTTATGAACAGGTGGTCGATAAGCTGCTGGCGTCGCCGCGCTACGGCGAACGCTGGGGCCGGCACTGGATGGACGTGTGGCGCTACAGCGATTGGTGGGGGCTGGGGGCCGAGGTGCGCAACAGCCAGAAACACATCTGGCACTGGCGCGACTGGATCATCGAGTCGCTCAACGCCGACAAAGGCTACGATCAGATGCTCCGCGAAATGCTCGCCGCCGATGAGCTGTATCCCAACGATCTCGACAAGCTGCGGGCCACCGGCTTCCTCGCCCGGCAATACTTCAAGTTCAACCGCAACACCTGGCTGGATGAAACCGTCGAGCACACCTCCAAGGCGTTCCTCGGCCTGACCATGAATTGCGCCCGCTGCCACGATCACAAGTACGACCCGATCGCCCAGGCCGACTACTACCGCTTTCGCGCGTTCTTCGAGCCGTACCAGATTCGCACCGATCAGGTGCGCGGCGATGTCGATTTCGAGAAGGACGGCATTCCCCGCGCCTTTGACTGTAACCTCGATACGCCGACGTACCTCTTCCTGCGCGGCGACGAGAAACAGCCCGTGAAGGACAAACCGCTGTCGCCGGGCATTCCCCCGATACTCGCCTTCACGGAGTTGGAGATTCGCTCTATCTCTTTACCGCCGGAGGCGTATGCGCCGGGGCTGCGGCCCCTCGTGATCGAAAACTATCAGCGGTTGTCGGAAAAACAGGTGAAAGTCGCACAGGATGCTCTCGCGCAGGCACGGAAGAAGCTGGCTGAAGCGGACAAGAGCCAGACCGAAGCAGCGCAGGCAGCGGTGTCGCTGGCAGAGAAAGTGCTGGCCAACTCGGAGGCCCAGCAGGCGGCGTTGCAAGCGCGGATCGCGGCCGATCGCGCACGTTATCAGCAGCCTTCCGCCACCGATGCCGGCGACCTGGCGCGCAAGGCGGCGACGGCGGAGCGACAGGCGACACTTGCTCAGGCGGAAGAAAACCTCGCCCGCGCCGAGATGGAATTGCTACAGGCCGCGTCCGACAAGAAAGCGGACGCCGAGAAGAAACGCAACGCCGCCCGCGATGCCGTCGCCGCGGCGCGCAAGGCACTCGAAGCGCCCGGCGATACCTACACGTCGTTGCGCGGGGCGCTCAAGACGCTCGAATCCAACCTGGAAAGCGAGGCGTCGCGCAACAAGCCGTTTCCGACCACCAGTACAGGCCGCCGCAGCGCTCTCGCCCAATGGCTGACCGACAAGCGTCATCCGCTCACGGCCCGCGTCGCCGTCAACGACATCTGGGCACGGCACTTCGGCCAACCGCTCGTCGCCACCGTGTTCGACTTCGGCCGCAAAGGGAGCGCTCCGACGCATCCCGCGCTGCTCGATTACCTCGCGGTCGAACTGATGGAACACGGTTGGAGCATGAAGCATCTGCACCGGCTCATCGTCACGTCGAACGCGTATCGGCTCACGTCGTCGAACGCCGGCGCCGCCAAGGCGAACCTCGCCGCCGACGCGGAGAACCACTACTACTGGCGCATGAATCCGTTGCGCATGGAAGCCGAGGTGGTGCGCGACAGTCTACTGCACCTGGCCGGCGAACTGGACCTCACGACGGGCGGCCCGGCGCTCGACCCGATCAAGGACGAGGCGTCGCGGCGTCGCAGCCTGTATTTCGTACATTCGCACAATGAATATCACAAATTCCTGGCGACGTTCGATCAAGCCAGCGTCCTGGAGTGTTATCGTCGAGCCGAGAGCATCGTGCCGCAGCAGGCGCTCGCTCTCGCCAACAGCAAATTCTCGCTGACGATGGCGGCGAAGATCAACGATCGTCTCCATGAGCGATTGAAAAAGGCGACGGATGCCGAGTTCGTCCGGGCGGCGTTCGAGATGATCCTGGCCACGACACCCACTGCCGCTGAACAGGACGAGTGTGAAAAGGCGCTCGCCCAGCTGACGGAGTTGGGGCAAAAACAGCAGCAGAAAGAGGCGCCGCGGCGAGCGCGCGGCGTCTTGATTCAGGCGTTGCTGAACCATAACGATTTCATCACGATTCGCTAGTAGGCCGTTGCAGCCGCCTTGTCTCGTAGCTGAAGTCGCCAGACTTCAGACCGAGCCGTGGGAAACTAAACGGCAGCGTCTGAAGTCTGGCGACTTCAGCTACGAATCAGCTGCCACGAACCAGTTAGAGCGCTTTCGAAGAAGGTATAGCGGAAGTAGAAAGGGAAAGGTCAATCGCGGCATAGGCGGAGGTATCTCGTACTCAAGGGCTTGAGGTAAGGTAGGACTTGCTGGACCAAGCACGGTGTCTGGCCGTGAAGGAGTCGCCCGCCTGAGTCGCGTCGTGGAGCGTGTCCCAAATCGTGATGGGCTGCCCGGCCTTGACCAAGGCGAATCGACCCTTGCCGCCTTCCTGGATCAACCGGGCTACTTCGCGGCGAAAGATGGCCCACTCTTCGGCCACCGGGCCGGCAATTGTGGCTGGGGGCGGATCGATTGCGGACAATGGGACTGACTGCGAATCCGTTCGAGTTCTTCACGATGCAGTCGTTCGATCGCTTCGTGACGAGGTTCCGTCATGTTTGTTCCTCCTGTACACGGCATTCTACCCAAAGCGAGGGACGTTGCCATCTCTACCGCTGCCGTCCGGCCGGTTCGTGAGGAAGAGCAGGCGGTTCTCTGATCGCTTCGGCCTTTTCGCGTGATTCCGCCCGTTGAATCCGGTACAACGGAACAAAGCCAAGGGAAAGATCGCCTCGCCATGACTTGGTAGAGACAACCTCATGAACAAGTCGTGTTCCTGTCATCAACCCGGCCGCGGCATGCACCGCCGCACGTTCCTCGCCGACATCGGCATGGGTTTCACCGGCCTGGTCCTCGGCGCCATGCTCCAGCGCGACGGCTACGCGGCCACGGAGAAAGCGTGGGCGCCGCCCGACGGCAAGCCGCACTTCACGCCGAAGGCCAAGAGCGTCATCTGGCTGTTCATGAACGGCGGCGTCAGCCACATGGAGAGCTTCGATCCCAAGCCGATGCTCACCAAGTACGCCGGCAAGACCATTTCAGAAACGCCCTTTAAGGATGCACAAAATCCCGAAAAGCTCAAACTGGCCCGCGTCGTCGTGGTCAACGACGCCAACGGCCAACAGCGCAATACGCTCTATCCGCTCCAGGTCGGTTACAAGAAGTGCGGCCAGAGCGGGATCGAGATCAGCGATTGGTGGCCCAACCTCGGCGAGTGCATCGACGACATCGCCGTCGTCCGCTCCACGTACACGACCGACGACAATCACGGCGCCCAGACCCAGTTCCATTCCGGCCGGCACATGCTCGACGGCGAGTTTCCGACGCTCGGCGCCTGGGTGCATTACGGCCTCGGTTCACTCAACGACAATCTGCCGCAGTTCATCTCGATGGGCAAGCGCGAATACTGGAACGCGAAGGACGGCCACTACCTGGGGCCGGCCCACGACGCCGTGCCGTTGCGCATCGACCCGGCCAATCCGCTCGATTACGGCAAGCCCGAAGGCGACGTGAAAGCGGAGGAGCAGCAAGCCGCGTTCGACCTCGTCGGTAAGCTGGATAGTCTGCGCGCCGTCGAGTATCCCAACGATCCGGCCCTGGACGCCCGCATCAAGTCCTACGAGTTGGCCTTTCGCATGCAGAAGTCTTTGCCGGAGGTGTTGAATTTCAAGGACGAAACGGAGGAGACGCAGAAACTCTACGGCCTCGACAAAGCGGAGACGCGCGACTTCGGCATGCAGATGCTGGCGTCGCGGCGGCTCGTCGAGAAGGGCGTGCGCTTCATTCAGGTGCAGCACGGCGCCGGCGGCGCCGGGGTGTGGGACGCGCACGGTGGCCTCAAGGCGAATCACTCCAAGAACTGCATGCAGGTGGACGGACCGATCGCCGGGCTGCTCAAAGACCTCAAGCGCCGCGGTCTACTGAAAGAGACACTCGTGGTGTTCGCCACGGAGTTCGGCCGCACGCCCGGCTCGCAAGGTTCCGACGGCCGCGACCATCACATTTACGGCTTTTCGGTGTGGCTCGCGGGCGGCGGCATCAAGGGCGGCGTGGCTCACGGCGCGACCGACGAGATCGGCTTCCACGCCGTGGAGAATCGACATTACGTCACCGACGTTCACGCCACGATTCTGCATCTACTCGGCCTGGATTCGCGTCGCCTGGAGATTCCGGGCCGCAAACGATTGGAGATCGATCACGGCCAGGTCATCCGTGAAATCATGGCCTGAATCACGGTATTGCCGCCGTCATTGCCAAATATCCGATGTCGAATCTCCCGCCGGGAAGCGAATCTCGTGGGCGCGAGCGGGGCCGTCCGGCTCCTTGCCGAAGTCTACGTAGAACTTCTCGTTCAATTTGAGGCCGCCCTTGTCCGTGTCGCAGTCGGCCAGCAGCAGATACGAACCCTGATCCCCGATCTGTGGGTAGAACTGATTGTCCCAGCTGCTGAACAGCGAGTTGGTCACGTACAGCCGCCGGCCGTCGAGGCTCAGCTGGAGCATCTGCGGGCCGCCGGCCAGCTTCTTGCCGCGCACCTCCGGCGACTTGCCCAGCACGCCGCCCAGCCACAACTGGCCCGTCAGTTTCGGCTTCGCGGGGTCGCTCACGTCGTACTGTCGCACGTCGCCGTGCAGCCAGTTGGAGAAGTACAGCCACTTGTCGTCCAGCGACAGCACCAGGTCCGTAATCAGGCCCGGCACCGGCATGTCCCAGCCCTTGACCTCCTGCTTCGGCACCTCGATGACCTTCTCCGCCTTCCACGCATCGCCGTCCTTGAACCAGTGCCACATCACACTCGACAGCGCCGCTCCGGCGAAACCGTGCGCGCTAGCCGGGTCGTGATGGCCACGAACCTCTAGCGGAATCAGGCCCTTGTCGCCCAGGTCGAGGCTCTTGACGATACGCCGTTCCTTCCAGTCCCAGAAATGGAGATGGCGACCGTACTTGCTGGCCTTGACATCGTCGGGTTTGAACCCCGCCCGGAACGTGTTGGGAGCGGCCCACTCGCTGCTGACCATGACGTTGTGTCGCGGCTGATACCAGAAGTCGTAGTTGAACTTCATCCCCTCGTGGCTCGCCTCCCACGAGCCGGCCACGTCGAATGACTCATCCAGTAACAGAAAGCCGCCCGGCGCATCGCCGCGCGCGTCGCCGAGCATCGAGATCATCACGCGGCCGTCGCCGAGACAGTGGACCGTGTGCGGCGCGGTCAGCTTCGCCTTGCCGATTACCTCCTTCGGCTCGATCACCTTGTGCATCTTCGGCGTCCGCGGGTCGGCGGTGTCAACGATATGGAGGCGACTCGAACCGAGACCGGGGATGATGAGGTAGCGGCGGGCGCATTTGCCGTGGCAGCTGGCGCAGGCGTTCCAGCCGAAGTGATGCAACTCGTCGCCGCGATTGGGCATCTTCAGACGGTGAATCACCTGCCCGTAGGATTTCGACTTCGGATCGACGTCGATGGTGGCGAGGTAATCCGGCTCCTTCACCGGAGTGCCGGCGTAGGTGGCGACGACGTAGGCCAGCGTTTCCGGCGGCGACTTGCGGGCGTCGGCTGGCGTGGCGAAGGTGCGCGGGTCGTCCTTGGGTTCCGCGGCCGTCGCGCCGCCGGCGCCGAGGAGCATCGGTGCGGCCGTCATCGCGGCTGTGGTAAGGAATTCGCGTCGGTCCATGATTGTCCTCCTGGTGAAAATGGTGTCAGGGGAATGGCACTGACTTAAGGCGAGAAATGGGAAAATGGTAAAGATGGATAGCTGCCTATCTTGCCTATCTTCACGATCGCTGACTTAAGGCAGTGCCATTCCCCTGACACCATTTTCCCCCCATTTTCCCTCTTCGTCAATTGTTCACATTTCGTGTTGCCGCGATCAGCTGCCGCGCGTAAGATAAATCATCCTGCCCTATCACTGAGACACATGTGCCCTTACCCCATTGCAGTGTATTCCGTCGTGCTTCCCACCAATGGAGTTGCTAAGTGAATCCCAATCTTCCTCGTCGTTCGTCGGCGTTCACGCTGATCGAACTGCTCGTCGTTATCGCCATCATCGCCATTCTGATCGGTTTGCTGATCCCCGCTGTCCAGAAAGTCCGCGAGTCCGCGGCGCGCACCCAGTCGATCAACAACTGCAAGCAGATGTGCCTCGCCGTCAACAACATCGCCTCCACCTCGACCAACGGCAACATCCCGCCCGCTTGCGGATACTTTCCCCCCTACACGCCCCCAACCACTACAGGCTTAACCACCGTAGGGCAGACCTTCTTCGTCAGTCTGTTGCCCTACATTGAGCAAAACAACATGATCACAGGCACCAATGCGACGACAGGACTGGCGGTGCTTGCTCCCAATGCCTATGCCCTTCCGATCAAGACCTACATCGCTCCCGCCGATCCGTTCAACCCTGGGACCGACAGCCGCATCAGCTATGCCTGCAACTCGGTGCTGCTCAATCCCATGCCGCGACCGGCTGGCACGAACGCGGCCCCGCGTTTGCCGGCGTCCTTCGGTGACCGCACTTCGCAAGTCATCCTGGTCTTTGAACACAGTCCGGTGACGACAACTGCGGGAGTGGCGGCCAGCCCCGCAACGGATAACACCACGACCGGCCCCTATTGGTGCTCTCCCAGCCTGGTGAGTAATGGCTCCATTGCGCTGAAAGCTGGCGCAATGACGGGACCTGGCCCTTACCTCGGAAACTTACAGAACGCCGGTTGCGTGGCCCCGAACTTTGGCCCGCCAACCACCTGGGTCAGCACGCAGCCCCATGCCTTCACGAGCGCAGGCATCGTTGTGGGCATGGGCGACGGTAGTTCGCGCATCGTGACTTCCGGCAATGCCGCTTCGCCGACGGCAACTACCTACGATGTCAACGTGAGTACCGGTCTCCTCCTCATCCGGTATCCCGAAACGACCGCCTGGCAATGGGCGATCGATCCGAACAATCCCAATCCGCAACCGGCCGGCTGGTAAACTGTTCCGCCGCTTGCGGCTTAACCATTGAGGATTGGCCGCAGGGTAGTCCTCGCGCTCTGCGCGAGGACTACCCTGCGGCCGCTGACCTTGCGCCCTCTGCTCAGTGAAATGGGAACAAGCGTCAGGGATTCGATTCGCCTTCCGGGTTGCCCAGGAAACTGCGATGTAGCACCAGGTTGTTGCGGGAGCGGTCGCAGGACTCGAACAACATCGTCTGCCCCGCCTTCCGCACCAGCACATAGGTCCGTTCGGTCACTGCTTCGCTGTGCCCCTCACCGCCCTCCGCGTGGGTGAGAAACGCGCGGACAGCGTCTTCGTGCGCGGCGTCGAACTTGCGATCGGGAGCCGCCTCAATGAACGCTTCGACCGCGCTGCTCTCCAACAGCTTGGGCCACAGTTTGCGGAACAGCGACCGCGACGCATACACGTCCGCCGAAAGGACTTGGCCGTTGACGACGGCCACATAACCGATCACATCGCTGCGGCCGTCAGGAGTGGAGCCGAGGGTTTTCAAGTACGGCTCAATCGCTTTGCGTACCGCTGTACTCTCCAGCGTGAGTTGCAGGCTCGACATGGACTCTTCGGCCTTCACCGAGTCGCCGAGTTTTTTGCTCAGCTTATCCTGGGTCATGCCGACACCTCTCCACACGTCGGCTTGGGCCGACCGGCCTCCCCCACCCCCAACGAACGTTATCCCGTGGACCGAGCCTACATTGTTCGCGGAAGACTTGAAGTAGGCGGCCGGCTCCTCTCCGCGCCGCGCCCACCGGCCTTGCTCGACGCAATACGAGTTGATCGCCACCGGCCCCGAGTTCGGCTCGATCAACGAATCGTAAGGGAAGGTCCGGTCCTGCTTGCCGCCCTTGACGATGTCGCCGGCCTGGACGTACACCTCCTCGTCCGAGCGGTTCTCAATGGTCAGCTCATTGACCTCTTCGGTTTCGTAGACGGTGGCCTTGTGTAGTTCCAGCGCCTCCTGGAGCGGCAGGAACGATTTCCCGTCCAACGTCTCAGGGCCGTGAACGAGGAAGACGGTCAAGTTGTCGTGGGTGTACGGGCCGGACAGACGGTAGTCGGCAACGGGTACGACGACGCCTCGCTCCAGGGACGGGGAGAAAGGCGCGGGCGGTTTCTCTCGTTGCAGCCAGTACGCGGCAACGGCGCCGAGCGTCAGCACGGCGAGCGCGGCGAGGCTGAGGGCGACGGTGCGGCGTTTCATGGACGTTCCCCCTCTGCAAGTGAAACAGCACTGTTCATTACATGCGACACACGCCACGAACGGCGTGAACAAGATCGGACCGTGAAAAGAGGTTGCGCCGGGGCAACGGATTAGAGACAGGATTCAGCGCCTGAGACGCCTTCGATTCATGCAGAGTATCGCCCCTCAATAACCCCGTCAATACCCGGCGCATGGCGTCGTGCTGCGCACGCCGGGCGCCTCAATCCTTAGGCTTTTCCTTGCCGTCGCCGGAGGCCAAGCGCGCAAACTCGTCCGCATGCTGCTTCCACAGTTTCTCCAATTCGCGGACTTTGTCGGGCTGTTTGGTAGCGAGATCATTCGACTCGCCGCGGTCCTTACTGAGATCGTACAACTCCCACGGTCCCTTGTTCCCCTCGGCCACCAGTTTCCAGTCGCCGACGCGAATGGCGCGATTGCCCGAGTGATACCACCACAGGTAATCGTGAGCGACCGTCTGATCCTTGGCAAAGACAGGGACCAGACTCTTGCCTGGAGGAGGTGGCACGGCTACGTCGTCCACCTTCTTCGCCCAGGTGCCGCCGGTCAATTCGAGGATCGTCGGCGCCAGGTCGATCAGATGGGCGGGATTGTGCCGCAGTTCGCCGCGCGCCTTGATGCCGCTGGGCCAGTGAACGATCAACGGCGTCGAAATGCCGCCTTCGTGAACGAAGATTTTCGAGCGCCGCAGCGGCGCGTTGGCGAGATTGGCCCAGCCCGGTTCCAGGCAGACAAACGTCTTCGCCGAACCCGATGGCGCCGTCGCGTCATGGCCGTCGCCGCGCAGAATTTTCTCCGCACTCGCTCCGTTGTCGCTCAGGAACAGAATCAGCGTGTCGTCGAGAACGCCCATCGTGCGAAGCTGATCGAGGACACGGCCAATCTCGTGGTCCATCCGGTCGATCATCGCGGCGTGAACGGCCATGCGCGCGTCCCACTGGTCCTTCTCGTCGTCGGTGAGCGTCTCCCAGGCCGGGACGCCCGGCGTGCGCGGCGAGAGATCGCAGTTGACAATACCCGCCTTTTTCGTGCGCTCAAGTCGCTTTTGGCGTAGCACGTCCCAGCCGTCGCGGTAGTGGCCGCGGTATTTTTTGACGTCCTCGGCGGGAGCCTGGAGCGGGAAGTGCGGACAGGTAAAGGCCAGGTAGTGGAAGAACGGTTTGCCCGCGTGTTTGTCGGCGTGTTCCTTCAGGCACTTGATCGCGTGGTCCGCGATGGCGACGGTCGCGTAGTAGCCGCTGTCCGGCTTGACGGCCGGCAGTTTGACATCGTCCTCGAAGTGGACCTGCGGTGAGAAGTAGCGGTCCTGGTCCTGAAGAAGGTAGGAGCGGTCGAAGCCGTTCTTGAGGGGCGTCCCATCGACGTGCCATTTGCCGGAGTGATAGGTGCGGTAGCCGAACGGCTTGAGGTACAACGGCAACAGTTGTGCCCACTTGGGCCGCACGCCGCCGGCGCCGCCCTCCAGTCCCGGCAGATTGTCGCGCCGCACCTGCTGGGCATAGTAACCCGTCAGCAGCGACGCCCGCGACGGCCAGCAGCGAGCCGTGTTGTAAAACTGCGTGAAGCGCAGCCCGTTCTTGGCGAGCCGGTCCAGGTTCGGCGTTTCGATGTCGCCGCCGTAGCAGCCGGCGTCCGAGAAACCCATGTCGTCCGCGAGGATGATGAGGATGTTCGGTTTCGCGGCCGTTTCGGCTGCCGCCGCCCGGCACGAAGTCACCATTCCCAGCACGACGGCAACAAGAATCGTCCAGCGTGTGGACATGTGCTGATACTCCTTTGCGGTGCGTCAATCGTTCTTGTCCTTCGCCTCCAGTTCGCGGATCAGCTGTTTGAAATCGTCGCGGCCACGCAGCGCTTTCAGGTCGGGATCTTTCTGCACGAACTCCGCGCCGCTGAACCCTTTCGCTACCGCCGCCTTGAGATGTTTCATCGCATCGTCGGCGTAGGCGCGGGCCGCGTCCTTCTGCTTGTCCTTCTCGGCGACGGCCACGCAGCGCGCGACGAGGCACGCGGCATTGTAGGACATGCCGGGCAGTTTCGGGTCCAGGTCCGGCATCTTCGCCGCCATCTTCGCCGCTTCCGCATGCTTGCCCTGCGCCAGCGCTAAACCCACCGACGCCGTGATCTCGCCCATCTGGAAATCGGGAACATTCCGATACGCCGCCGTCAGTTCCTTCCAGCCCGCGAGCGACCGCTCATAGGTCTTGGCTGCATCGCTGGGATGGCCGCGTTCCAGTTGCGTCGTCGCCAGGGCTTGCAGCGTGTTCGCCCGATCGCGGGCGAAATACGTGTTCTGCGGCGCGATCTTGTGCATCTTCTCCAGGATTTCCGCGGCCTTGCTCAGTTCCGCCTCGGCGTCTTCGAGGCGATCTTCCCCAAGCAGCACATGGGAATAATTGTTGTGAATCACCGACATCTGATAGTGATAAAGGGCCACGTCCTTGTGCTTGTCGATCAGTTCCTGGCAATGCTTGCGCGCTTCCTGATACACTTTCTCCGCTGCCGCCGCGGTGCTCGATTGGTTCAGCAGGTCGCCCAGGCGCGTCTCGGACATCGCCAACTTGTATTTGTAATCGGGCGTCTCCTCGAAGTCGGCCGCGAGCCTGGCAAAGTCTTTCACCGCTTCCCGCAGCTCTTTTTCCGCCTCCGACGCCCGGCCCAGCCGCTTCAACAGCGTCGAGAGATTGACGCGCACATTCCCCAGTTCGGCGCGGTACTGCGGTTTGGCCGGCGCGGCTTCGACCGTCTTCTCCAACTCCTCCACCGCCTTGCGGAACGATTTTTCCGCCTCCTCATGTTCGCCGATCCGCGTCAGCAAGTTGCCCGCGTTGCCGTAGCTCAGGCCCAGGCTGAAGCGCAAGTCCGGCGCGTCGGGGAACTGTCGCACCACGGCGGCGTCAACCGCTTGCGCTTGGCGGTACAGTTCCTTGGCCTCCGCGTGGCTGCCGGTGTCCGACAGCACGTCGGCGGCGGCGCGGATGCTGTTGGCGTATTCGTGCGGGTACAGCGGCAGGCCGGGGAAGTCCTGCCGTAGACGATCGAGCAGCGCGGCGGCGGCGCGGAACGATTGCTCCGCCTGACGCGGCCGATTGATGAACTGCTGGAAGTGGCCGTAATTGTGTTGCACTACCGACAGCCGGTAACGGATTTCTGCCGTTTCCGGATAGTTTTTTGCCAAAGTAGTCAATTCTTCCACAGCAGTGCTGTAGGCGCGATCGGCGTCTGCCAGGCGGTTGACGGCTTGCAGGAACTCGCCGTGCCGGGATAGTTGGGTGGCTAGGTCGGCTTGAAACATCGGCAGGTGCGTGGCGGCGACCAAGGCCCGCGCGACCTCGATCGACTCGCGTTGCGTTTTCTCCGCGGCTTCTGGGCGGCCCAGTTCGCGCTGGGCATGCGCCAGGTTGCTCAACGAATTGGACAGGTTGCGTAAGTATTTCGGTTCCACGTCCGGCTCGCGCTGCAATGGGCGGAACAGCTCCACTGCTTTCGCGTATTCCGTTTCAGCGTCGCGGAACCGTTTGGTCTCGCTGAACACCGTGCCGAGGTTGTTATGCGCGACGCCCAGCCAGTAGCGCGGCTCGGGCGGCTTGTCGTTGTCGGCGATGAGCTTTTCCAGTAAGTCCAGGCTTTCGCGCAGGTGCTTTTCCGCCTCCTCCATCTTGCGCAAGTCGCGGAACAGCGCGCCCATCTGCACGAGGGCGCGGCCCGTCTGCAAACGCACCTCGGCGTCGTCGCCCTTCTCCTGAAGAAAGCCGCGCTGGAACAGCACGGCCTTTTCGAGCAAGCGTTTCCGCACCAGTTCCAGGTGCGGCACGCCTTGCAGCTCATTCGACCCGACCTCGTAGAGCATTTGATCGACGGCTTCCGCCGCCTTTTGGAAGTTGCGCCGCGCCAGTTCGCGGCGCTGCTCTGCCAGGTTGGCACTGTTGACCGCGGCGGTCTTGGCAGTCTCCGCCTCGGTCTTCGCTTTCTCTGCTTCAGCCCGGCGTGTCTCGGCCAACTTCTCATTCTCTTCTGCTTTCTGACGCTGCTCTTCCGCTGTGCGGTAATTCTGGTCGGCCTCGGCGCGGGCCAATTCCGTCTTTTGGCGATCTTCATTCGCCTGAATCCGCGCCGCGTTGACGATCACGGCCAGCACGGACAGGAACACGACTGCGGCGAGCAACACGGCGGCGGCCCCGGCAACGAGGGGTTTGTGCCGCCGCGCCCAGCGGCCGGCACGAGCCGGCAGCGGTTCGTGGTAGGCGCGTAGCGGCTCGTCGGCCAGCCAGTGCTGGATGTCGCGGCCCAGTTCCACCGCGGACGCATAGCGGTCGCACGGCTCTTTCGCCATCGCCTTGAGGCACACCGCCTCCAGCGCGGCCGGCGCTTGTGGCTGGAGGCGGCGCGGCGGCGCCGGCGCCTCTTCCTGCACCTTGCGCAACACCTCGTGCGTGCTGTCGCCGCTGAAGGGAACTTGGCCGGTGAGCATCTCGTAGAGGATCGCGCCGAGGCTATAAATGTCGCTGCGGGCATCGACGAGATCGAGCCGGCCGGCGGCCTGTTCCGGCGACATGTACGCGGGCGTCCCCAGCACGGCGCCCTGCCGCGTCTGTTCCGGCGCGGCGTCGGTCGCGGACGGCAACACCGGCGGCGTGTCGAGCCGTTTCTCGCTCTGGCCGACGATTTTCGCCAACCCCCAATCGAGCACCATCACCTCGCCGAAGTCGCCAAGGACGACGTTCTGTCCCTTGAGATCGCGATGGATGACGCCGCGCGCATGGGCGTATGCCACGGCATTGCAGACGCCGACGAACGCATTGAGCAGTTCACGCAGCTCCATCGCCCGCGCCTGTCCGACGGCACGGCGGCCGTGATAGTCGCGGATGGCCGCGGTGAGCGTGCGCCCGCGGACGAAGCGCATCGTGTAGAACGGCTGCTGATCCTGGCCGCGTTTGGCCACTTCGTAGACCGGCACGATGCCGGGATGTTCGAGCTGACCCGTGATGCGCGCCTCCTGTAAAAAGCGCGCGATCAACGCCTCGTTGCCACCGGTCTCCGGTTTGAGTTCCTTCAGCGCAACGTCCCGGCCGAGGTCACCGTCGCGCGCCAGCCACACACGGCCGATGCCGCCGGTGGCGTGCAGCCGTGTCAGCGTGTAGCGCTCCGCCGAGCCGGCGAGATAACCGATTGTCGAAATCAAAATGGAGGGGCGTGGCGGCGTCAACTCGGCGACGGAGCGCTGCACGTCGCCATCCGCCACGCTGCCCAGCGACTGCCGCACGTTGCCGTCGATAGCTGTCGAGAGCGTGGCGCGGACATCGCCGGCGTTCTTCTCCAGCTTGCGGCGCAGCAGGTACTCGACGTTGTCGCGATCCGCTTGGTTGAGCCAGCAGCGTTCGACGAGCAGTTCGGCGAGCGGCCGATCCTTGCGAACGGCCCAGGCGGAGCACGCCTCGGCGAACTGATCGTTGTCGATCAGCCCCGCTTGCAGGGCGACGACGCCGAAGAGGAGATTGCGTTCGGTGTCGAAGGGGACGGCATTGGTTTCGGGCATGACGGTTCGCTCCTCGGTGTACAGCGGCTGGGGTCGTGCGAACAAACGAGAAGGGTGTACGAGTTGATCCATTGTGGACACGATGGCGGTGGATCGCAACGGAATATCACGCGTTCGAGCAAACCTCCCGCGAACGGTCACAGCGCGGCCAGATGCAGGATGCGCTCCGGCGGCAGGACACACTCGCCGCCGGTCTGTCGTAGCACAACGCCGTCAAACGCGATCTCTAATAACCGGCCGCGGCGTTCGCCGTCGAGACATTCGGCGCGCACGTCCTTGCCGAGCAAGCCGAGATGCCATTTCCAGCACGCCTCCAGCGTCGCCAGGTCGCCGTCACACAATCGCGCATATTCTTCATCCAGAACATCCAGCAACAGGCGCGCAACGGCGTGGGTATCGAGAGAAACGCTGGTGTGTTGTCCGAGCGACGTGGCCAGCGGCAGTTCGGCGGCGGCGAAATCGTCGGCGGTCTGGCGCACGTTCAGCCCAATACCCGCGACGGTTCCGCGACCCTGTTCGATGAGGATGCCGCACACCTTACGGCCCTTGAGCAGCACGTCGTTGGGCCATTTGATCTTCGCCTGATGTCCGACGAGGCGGCGCACCGTTTCGCACACCGACACCGCCGCCCACGCTGTCAGGATCGCAGGCCGTCGCAACTCCGGCGACGGAAACAGCAGCAGCGACAGCAGCACGCTCGTCTTCGGCGCCGCCGTCCAGGTGCGTCCGTGCTGGCCGCGGCCGGCGGTCTGCTCATCGGCGAGAACTGCGACACCGTCGTTGGCCGGATCGTCGGCCAGCGACGCGGCATAAGTGTTCGTGCTATTGAGCCGCGCGAAGACGAGCGTGCGCCGGCCGAGACGGCGCGTGTCCAGGTTCCAGATTTCATGCGATGAAGTCATGAGAAGTGCGACCGCTTTCTTTACCAACTCCGCCCTAACCACTGCTCTGCTTGCTTGCGATCCACACGAAGACTTTTCCTCGAAATGGTGAATTGCTCTCGCATGAGACGGAACAACTCTGCGGGATCATCAGGAAAGTCGTGGCCGGAAAAGTGTCGCACTTTGAACGAGTCACCGATTCCACAGAAAAACTCCATCTCCTCTGCATAGAACACGAGTACAGCAAACAGCGCATCCTCGAACCGCGCATCCATCATCCATAAGTCCCAATGCACCTTTCCCGCCTCCTCAGGAAACCTCACAATCTCTTCGTCATGCTCCACCAGGTACTCCAGTGCCCACTCTCGTAGTTGTGTGGCCGTGATCCGATTGGGTGAGTCCTTGGATAGTGCTCCTTCCAGCCGTCGAGCTATTTCATCATTGATCGAGAGCGCGTGCTTCGCCATCATCGCACCTCCCCCGTCTCCGCATCCCTGCGAGCTTGCTTGAGATCGCGTTGCAACTCAGCGGGCCGCGACAGCAACTCGCCGCGGAACCAGAAACGCACCCAGCCGTCAAGCAACGCCACTTCCAGTTCCAATTTAGGGATCGCGTACCGTTCCAGGACGTTGGGCTGGACACTGACATACTTGAGGCCGTTATGACAGTAGAGTTTCAACTCTCGGACATCGGTCTTGAATGTCAAGCAATAGGGAACTTTTAAGGACCGCTCGTACTTGTCGAAGTTCTGGTGGTAGCTCTTCCGAGGATAGCTGTCGGAGATGTAATCCAATACCCAGAAGGGACGCGCCGGTTGCGAAGATGTGTCGTAAAGGTCGCAGACATTGAGCATGCCGTCGTGAACCACGACCATGTTATCGGGGACGACCTCGCCAGCAGGTTGGCGTCCCTCACTCGGAAACCGAACCAGTAACTCATTGAAGACGTGAACATCGGGGCGGCGTGTCGTCACCAGATCGAGACTTGCCAGAGTGATCTCACGCTGGGTTGCCTGGGAGACGGTTTCCGGAGGGGCAGTCCCATCCATGTGCTGGCGGAAGTAGTCCTGAGCCGCTTTCCGGTAACGCGCTTCCAACTCCTCGCGGGATTCTTCAGTCGGCATCGTTCGTCTCCATAACGGGGCGAAACACCGCTCACTGTAATGAGTTCGTTCGCGTGAGAAAAGCCGAGGTTTGCCACGGAGAGGCAGGCACTTTTTTTCCGCAGCGCTATGCCAGGTAATCCAGCGCGATGTCCAAAGCGACAGCGGAGTGCGTCAGCGCGCCGACGCTGATGCGATCGACGCCGGTCTCCGCGATGCCGCGCAGCGTGGCGAACGTCACGCCGCCGGACGCCTCCAACTTCACCTTCGGCGCCACGCCGTTGCGGCGACGCACCGCTTCACGCAGGTCGTCGAGACTCATGTTGTCCAGCAGCACGATGTCGGGAGTCACGGTCAACGCGACATCCAACTGCGTCAGATTATCGACCTCGATTTCCAGCGGGAAGCGTGTGCCGACCAGCTGCCGCGCCCGCCGCACGGCTTCGGCAACGGCGTCGGGGGCATGGTCGGGAGACCATGCCCCAGCGCTGTTGAGTGCGGCGAGATGATTGTCCTTGATGAGAATGCCGTCGCCGAGGCCCATGCGATGATTGTGTCCGCCGCCGCAGCGCACCGCGTATTTCTCCAGCACACGCCAGCCCGGCGTCGTCTTGCGCGTGTCGAGAATCTGCACCGGCAGATCGGCGACGAGCGACGTGTAGCGCCACGTCTGCGTGGCGACGCCGCTGAGCCGCTGGAGGAAATTCAACGCGGTGCGTTCGCCGATAAGGATGGAGCGCATGCGGCCGGAGATGGTGGCCAGCTGCGTGCCGCGCTGCAACAGGGAGCCGTCGGCGACGCGCGGCGAAAAGGCGAGCGCCGCATCGACGGCGTGAAAGCAGTATTCGGCGGCGGGCAGCCCGGCGACGACGCCGCTAGTCCGCGCGACGAGAACGGCACGGCCGTCGAGATCGGCGGGGATGATCGCTTCACTTGTGAGATCGCCGTTGTCGCCGAGGTCTTCTTCGAGGGCCAAGGTGGCGAGACGAGATACGGCGGCGGTTTCAGCGGCGTTGAACGACATGGCGGCCTCACGGTGCGGGAAATGGAACAACAAAGGGTTAGACCGGATCTTCGGGCAGGTTCCAGCCCGCCTCAACTCCGTCGGCCTCAAGCACCCACCAGTCGTCACCCCAATCCAGGATGCATACCCCCCGCTGGATGAACTGGCGAATACTCTGCCGGTACTCCGCTTGCTCCTCGGGAGTGTGCTTTTCCGGCGCGGCCAAGAACTGATTGACGTGCCACGGCAGTGGACCTACCCAGAATCCGCATTCATCATCCGACACCGAGAATTGTTCGACGCGAACCAGTCCGGATTTGAAGCCGAACTCCTTCCGCAAATACCGGCGAAACTCCTCGTCGTTCACGGGCAAGTGTCGTTTCTCGGGTGGCTGAGAGAATTGGGGCAATTGCCTCCGCTGAATGTCGTATAGGACGCCCCACTTGCTGAACAAGAGGACGAGAATCTTCTCGGCACGGATGCGGCCAACAAGTATTTGCATCCCGTCGGAGGCGTGGCCGGCATAGAAGGCGCAATACTTGTTACTGCGAATAGCGAAGAGCCGCTCGGGATTCCGAGCTTCGGTAACCAAGCGGAAGAAGTCCCGCTCGTCCGTGTCCGTCATTGTCGAATCCCTCGTCCCACATGATCCCGGTGATCGGGATGAACTCCACGAGTAGACTACCTCGTAGGAAAAGCGCTCCCATACGATAGTCCCTACGAAAAGTCACTCTTCCGTCTCATTCTCCGTTCCCGCCTGACTAAAGCTCCGATACATCCCCCAGAACGTATCGCGCTCGACGCGGGTCTCAATCTCGTGCGTCAGTTCCTCATCTCGCAGCGCCTCCACACGATCCAGGGCCGCTTCCGCATTTGACGTGTAGAAAATCAAGTCGCGCCGCCCTTGCGTCATCATCGTCATGGCGAGCAGCGATTCCTGGCCTTCACGCAGTGCGTCGGTCAGCCGGTCGCCGAGGTCGCAGACGGCCAGATATTCCTCTTCTGTCGCGGGCAGGCCGTTGTCGAGCGTCTCGTGAAAGGGAATGCTCACAATCAGACGGCGATCGTAGTCCGGATGGCCCGCCACGGCACGCAAACCCGCATGCAGCAGAATCACGGCGGGGGAGTCGTTAATGGTTCCCTCCATGTTCTGCCAATCGTTCTCCACGTCGATGGACAAGGAGCCGGGCGGCGGATACTTCGTCGCTTTCGCTTCGTCAAAGACGCCGACCAGTTCCGGGAAGGGATGCAGTCCCGAGGCGGCGGGCGCGTTCGGCAATGGCTCGATTTGCAGCGAGCGCAGCAGCGTCAAGGCGTCCCGTTCCCCGACCGCGTGTTCGGCGAGCAGCGACGCTCCCAGGCCGCGCAATTGCTCGTTGTCGTCGGTCAGACCGCGGACGTGCAACGTCAGGTCCAGCCCGTCGTCGGTCTCGATGACCCGAAACCAGATGTCGTCCGGTCCGACGCATTCGTCCTGCAACCGAATCTCGATGCTCTCGCCGACCTCCAAGCGCGGCCGAAATGCCATCACGTCCCAGCCCGGCAGCGCGGGCGACGAGGCGACGAAGTCTTTGACGGGATCGACGCGCTCAGGCCGGCCGTCCGCGCTGACGATCAGCTGGCACGGCTCGCCCTCCGCGCTGGGGCCAATCTCCAGGACAAGCCCCGGTTCGACGGTCTCGACCGCCTCGCGCAGCTCGGCCGCCGCCATCTCGCGCGCCGCGTCATCCGGGCCGTACATCACCGTCCGGAGTCGAGCGCCGTGTTTTATGAACCACTGCCAGAACCGGACGTGCGGCGAACTGGGTTGCATGACGGTATCCTCTCACGGGATGGAGAACAATCGTTCGAGAAACGAGACAACACCAGTCTATTCGCTGGCTGCGGTGCAACCATTGCGCAGCAAAAGGAACGAGCCGCCGAACGCTACACGGCCGGCAGCTCAAGATGTTCGATACTTGCCAAGCGTTTCTTGGCTCCTCGACCCGGACCGATCGAATCCACGCGGTCACTTGCGCGCCATGATCTTTTGTATCGCCTGCTGCGCTTCCGCGACAAACACATTGTCAAACCTATAAGCGTTCCAGGCGTCTTGCACGGGCGCCACGCTTTTGGTCGTGCCGATTTCGGCGAGGATGCGGCAGGCTTCGAGTCGGGCCTCGCGGTCCACACCCTGGAGGAACGGAATGACTGCCTCTTCCGCTGACGAGCCAATCGCTTTCAATGCTTTGCTGACGGCGACACGCTCGCTCGCATGAGTCAATCCCTGAGCCAGCGCCGGGGCCGCTTTGGGATCCTTGAGCGATCCCAAAAGGTCGATGACGCGCGCATCGTGCTCCATGTCCGCCGCCTGGAAGTCGCCAAGGAGTTTCAGCAGGGCGTCGGTGTTCGCCGTCGTGCCCCAAACCTTGACGGCGTCCAGGGCGCCCTCGCGGATACCCGGATCGTGGTCGAGCAGGGCGGCATTGAGCGCCCCAGATACCTTCGCTCGGCTGGCGTCGTCCGGCCGCTGCCGGGCCAGTTGTTGGAGAGCGGTGCGCGAGCGCGCAATCCGCGTGTCGGCCACGTCCGCTAGGGTTTGCTCCAGTTGGCGCTCGGCGGAGATGTCCAGCTTGCGGCACAGGCTCCGCGCTTCTTTCTGGACAGCCTCGTCGGGGTGATTGATGTAGCGCAGGACTGCTTTGCTCGCCGCCGGGCCGAGGTTCGAGAGCGCCTGAACGGCCTTGGCGCGGGCATGGACGTTCGGCAGTTGCAGAGCGAGGGCGTCGGCGGCGCGTTCGTCCTTGAATTGGGCGAGCACGTCGATCAATTGCGGATTGCCGGAGGCGTTCTTTTGCTCGCGCCGGGAGTACGCCACTAATTGGGGTAAGCAGTCCTTGGTCGCCCAGACCTTCAGCGCCTGAAGCGCCTGGCCGCACACGTCGGGCGAGAGGTCTTCCAGTTGCGCGGCCAGCAGCGGCGCCGCCTCGGCCTTCTGCTCGTCGTTGCTCGGCGCATTGTCCACGAACCAGACGACGGCGCTGTGGCGCGCGTCGGCATCGCTCGATTTCAGTCGTGTCAGTGCCGAGGCGGCGATGGTTTTGTGCTTGGTGCCGTAGACCGTGAGCAGCTGGCTCGCGCGCACGCGCGTGTCCGGGTCCGGGTCGAACAGGTATTCCAGGACGGCGGGTTCGCCCTTGGGTCCCAGATCCTGGAGGGCGTTGACCGCTTGATCGTGAAGCTTGGGATCGGACAATTTCGCGGCGAGGGCGTCGGCGGCGCGCTCGTCCTGCATCTTGCCGAGTGCTCCCATCACCAGCCCGGTCTTCTTGGAGGTCCAGGCCGGCAGGGTGGGCGTTTGCACCATGCGGTTCATGGCGGGAACGTTGTCCTTGTTGGCCCAGATGAGATAGACGCGCAGCAACAGGTCGGGGTCCAGGTTTTTGTGAACGTCGCCGTCGAACAGCAACGGTTCCAGGGCCGCAGTCACCTTGGCACGTTGGGCGTCCTTGGGAACAGCCTCGGCGAGCCATTCGAGGGCTGGTTTGCTGACAGCGGGATCGCTGGATTTCAGGTCCGTCAACTTTTGGTCCACGTCGCTGGGACGAAGGATGAAGAACAGCCCGAGGCCGACCGCGAGCAGCAGCAATCCGGCGACGCCCCAAACGAGTCGCGGCCGGTCTCCCACGGTGCGAGCGAACGAGACGATCGCTCTTGGCCATTGGCCCTTCGGTTTGGCAGCCGCGGGGAGGGGAGGGGAAAGGGCCACGGCGGGAGCGGAGCCAACCGGCTCGCGGTCGGGTGGGCTGGCGCTGGCGGCTTGGCTGTTGCCGGCGGCGTTGGCCGCAGACGGCACAGGTTCCCCGGGCACCGGCTGAGAAAGCCCACACCGGCTGCATTTGACGGGCTTGCCGGCGTAGGCATTCTGTGCTTTCAGATGCTTGCCGCACTTGGGACACGAGAACCGGATCATGGCTCGGACCTCCGCGGGGTCATCGGGGGTGCAGGGCTGTACGTGACTGTCGGAATGGGAACGGTAAGGATAGCATCCCTTGCGCCGCGCAGAGGTGTCAAGCGCAAACCCAAATGCTGAGCCTCAGATAGATTTTTGGCGACAACGTGGCAAGCGGGGCAGAGGGAAGAGGTATCATCGCGTCGTGGAAAAGCAAGCCCGCGGCCAGGTCGATGCCTGGCCGCGGGCTTTGTTGTAGCCACGGACTGTGGTTCGCAGGAAAGCGGATGTTGGTGTTACTTGTCTTTCTTCTCTTCTTTCTTCTCTTCCTTCTTCTCTTCCTTGATGACCTTGCCAGAGGGATCGATCAGCACTTCGATCTTCTTCTTGTCGGCCGTGGTCAGTTCGATCTCGTAGTGTTCGATCTTGTCCTTCTTGGTCACCTCTTCGATGACGTCGTACTTTGCCTTGGGGTACTTCTCTTCCAACGTCTTGACGACCTCCTTGGGCAACTCCTTGACGTCGAGCACCTTGTCGATGGCGATGAAGGTGCCGTCGGGCATCAGTTCGGCTTCGTACTTGTGATCCTTGAACGTGAACGCCACCTCGTAGATCTCCTTGCCGTCATCTCCCTTCTCCTTGGACGCGCCGGTCAACTTGGCGTCGGGGAATTTGGCCTTCACCGCGTCCAGCACGGCCTTCGGCACCTTATCCAGGTCGATTTTCTCCTCGTCCGCCCACACGGTCGCCGCGATCACGAACCCCAGCGCGGCAACCGCCACCAGACCCCAGCCGAACCTTCGCATGGCACTCTCCTAGCGTAAACTCAAGGGAAGGCGACGGCCGGTCCCGTGGCCGGGACTACTCGACCGTGCCGACAGGGTAGTGAGTATAGAGCGTGCCACTAAAGGAACCGTGAATTCAAGATGAATTCCTCTTTATCTCGCTCGGTTTGCAGAGCAATCAACCCGTGCGACGGCGGCCTCTCAGGGGGATGAGGGAACGGACCGCGGACAACCACCGCCAGCTGCGCGAATTGCGCATCGCTTGTAACTCCTGGTCGCGCGCTTGCACCACTCTTCGGAGATCGCTTAACGCCGTTTCACGCTCTTGAAACTCTTCATCGCGGCGGCGCAATGCTTCCTCCCGCTCAAGGAGAAGAGTGTTGATCTGAAACGCGGAGGCGTTGGGTTCGGTCACCTGCCAGCGTCCGCGGAGAGTGAGTTGCTGGGCTTCTCCCGCGATCGGCAAAAAGACCATCGGATCGAGCGTCTGGAACGCGAAGCTGCCCTCGGCCCGACGCTGCCCGTTCGACTGGATCTGGGCGAGGTCCACCGCGTGCTCGTTGCCCTTTCGATCCCGCCAGCAAACGGCTTCGAGTTGGACCTGACAGAGTTGGAGTTCCACCGGGTCCCAGCGCAGTCCGCACACGGACGCGAAAGCGGACAAGTCGAAGGTCAACTCGAACGTCTCACAGAGATGATTGCCGAGGGTCTTACAGCACTCGGCCGAATTGAAGCCCTTGCCGGTGTCAACAAACAGCAACGATTCGTAGCGGCTCAGCTGGTTGAAGGGGTCAATGTCGAGGAGCAGCGCAGCGAAGGCGGTGGGTGTGAAATGGAAATGGTCGCGCAGGACGACGGCCGTGCTCGGATCTTGGAATAGGTTGTGAAGTTTCTCCACTCCGATCAGCCGCGCCACGGGGAATTGCGGATGTCGCAGGTACAGAAACGCCTGTTCGCAGGCCAGTTCCGTGTCCGAACGGCTGTCCGGGTAAATGAGTTGCTCGCGGAACGCCTCGCGAAATAAATCGGGCGACACGTCGTCGAAAAAGCGTCGCAACACGAGATACAACTCATTGGTGCAACGGACATTTTTCCTGGGGGTGAAAGCACTCATATTGGCGTTGCCGCTCCGCGTCCGGGCGCTGAGTGTGCAACGGCGCATGACCGTGAACGGCTGCTTTTTCACCAGCCGGATCAGCCACTCATAGTCATTGAATTGGCAGAGCAGTGGGTCGATCGGCGCCGCGTCGCGCAGGGTCTGGGCCTCAGCAAAGCAGGTGATCGGATGAATAAAGTTGCCCCGCCGGAAGAAAGCCTCCAGGATCTGGGCCTGGCTCATGGGGGGAAGGGCAAAGAAGTCCTTGGGGAAATGGCCCGCTTCAATGGGGTCGCCTCGGTCGTCGATGTAATCGACATTCGAGAAGACCATACCTCCTCCCGCGCGGCGATGCGCCTCCCATTGCGCTGCCACACGGTCCGCATGGCATACGTCATCTCCGGCCAGAAGCGCAATGTAGCGGCCCCGGCAAGCGGCGATGGCGCGGTTCATCGCGGCGCTGCTCCCGCGGTTCTCCTGCCGGATGGAAACGATACGGGGATCGGAAAACTCTGCAATGGCCCGTGCCGTGCCGTCGGTCGAGCCGTCATCGACGATGACCAGTTCCAGCTCCGAGAAAGTCTGGCGCAACACACTCCGGATGGCGTCCCGGACGTATTTCTCGTCGTTGAAGGTTATCAAGGCCACACTGACGGCCGGCAACGAGGACACGATCGGACTCCTTGAACAACGGGCGGGTTCTCCGCGCGGGAAATCTATACCGAGGAGTGGCCGAGACGGACAAGGCCAAAACCATCCTCATCATCCCAATCATCCGGGTTTCACCGTAGAAGCTGCTGAATCTGTTCCAAGGAGGCGGTGCCGGTCGTGCCGAGTTGGTGAATCACTACGGAAGCCGCGGCGTTGGCGAGCGCCAGCGCCTCCGGCAGGGTCGCTCCGGCCGCCAGCGCCGCCGCCAGGTTCGCCGTCACCGCATCGCCGGCACCGACAATGTCAATCGGGCCGCGCACCGGGAGGGCCGGCACGTGAGTGACGGGCCCTCCCGGTTCGGCGCCGAGGAGGCCGTGTTCCGCCAGCGTCACAATCACCGCGCGACCGTTGCGCTCCGCCAGCGTTGCGGCGTGCCGAACTTCCTCAAGGTTGTGACAATCGCCCATTAAGGATCGCAATTCGTTGCTATTCATCTTGAAGGTCAGCGGCGGGAAATCGTGTAGTCCGCGCCGGCTATCCGCCAGGATGAGCAACGCCGGCCGGCGCTGCGAAACGGCCGCGACCGCCTCGCGTAACCGCCGCGTGATCGTACCAGTGTCCGCCACCTCCACCTGATCCATGAGAATGAAGGCATCGACGCGCGGTGTAAGCACTTCCACCGCGCGAATCAGGCGGTCTTGCAACTCGTCGGGCGTCGGCTGCCAATTTTTGCTATCGAGGCGCTCCAGTTCTTCCGGCGCCCCGTCCGGATGCAGGACCAATGGCTTGCAGTAGGTAAACGTGCGCACTTCCTCGGCATCGAAAAAGTGCTCCAGTCGCACACCGGGCAGCGCGGCCAGGGCGCGGCGCAACTCAAAGCCTTCGCCGTCCAGCCCGGCGAAGCCGACGGCGTGAATTTCTCCGACACCCAGCGCGACCAGATTGTTCAAGATCGTTCCGGCCGCGCCGGCCTGGCTGCGAACTCGCACCACGTTATGGACGATCCGTCCGGTTTCGAGAGAACGCTCCTGTCGCGCCGGATCGATGTCCAGATAGCGGTCGAGACAGAAGTCGCCGACCACTGCCAGACGCAAGCGCGCGTATCGTTCCGCGAGAGTGTTCACAGCCGTTGCAACTCGTGAACCAAGTGATGAATGAACAGGCGATTGTCGCACTGCACATAACGCAGGGTGCCGCCCATGCGGGCGAAGCTCTTGCAGAAACGCAGATAGTACGCGGGATTGGTCTTCGGCGGTTCGCCGCTGTCCCAGTCCCAACGGCCGCCGTCCTGCAAATCGACGACATAGATGCGGTGGCCGGCGACCGCCGGACGGCCGTGCTGCAAGCGCAGGTTGTTGACGCAACTCAGGGCTTTCTCGAAGACCTGCGGCCCCATGATCGCGGACCCAATCGACAGGACCACGCCGTCATCGAGTTGCTCGACCGCGCCGCCGAACAGTCGAAAATCAATCGCCGCCGCCCGTCCGATCACGGCGCCGTTGAACATCGGATGATTGGCGATGATGTCGTAACCGATGCCCGGATGCACGCTGATCGGCACGCGATGGCGAAACGCCTCCGACAGAATCGACGCCTGTTTCCAGCGATGCGCTACCGTGTGCCGTCCGGCGTTCAGCCCGTGCGTCTGCATGGCAACGAGCAGATCGGCGCGGGCCGGCGTCAGCGGATGGTCCGGCTCCTGTTGGATGGCCGAGCGCAGCGTGTCGGGTTCCGGCAGGTCGGTCCCGTCCTTCACGATGAAGCGGCCGAGCGCCTGGCCGTAGCCCTCTTCGCGGAGTCCTCCGGCCAACAGAGCGAGGTGAATGCAACGGCCCGTTTCGTCCCAGGCGCCAAACGTGCCGTCGGCGACGTTGTCGCGGACGCTTTCGGTAGAGCGGCCCAGCCAGGCGTATTCCCAGTCGTGAATGGTCCCGGCGCCGTTGGTGGCGAGATGCGTCAGCCACTTCTGCGCCATCATTCGTTCGAGGAGTAGAGCCGTCCCGTTGCGCAGCAGGTGCGCTCCGTAAATCAACATGACGCCGGCCTGCTTGCTTCGAGCGGCGGCAATCGCCGTCGCACACTCGCGCACCGCAGCCAGTACGTCGGGGGGCGCTTCCGGCGGCGGCGACGCCGGATCGACGAGAATCTCTTCGACGGTTGTCAAGCTGCGGCGCTCCGCCAGCGGCCGGACCTTCAACTGCTTGAGATCGAGCGGCGGCATGGTCACCCTTTCGCAACGGGAACTGGGCTATCCCCGAACAGGCAGAGGAGCAAGGCGGCGGCGTCCCGATAATCGGGAATGACCGCGTCGGCGCCGACCCCGAGTAGCCGTTGCCGTTTCCACGGATCGATGCGCCCGGAGCCGTTGTTCGCCTCATCGCTGGCCACCGCCACCGCCAGGCCGCCCACTTCCTTGGTGTTCTCGATTTCGACGTAGCCATCGCCGAATGCGAGCAATCCCTCTCCACTAACGCGGTTTTCCGCCAGGATGCGCTCGATCACCAGCTTCTTGGAAAACTGCTTGTAGTCGTCGAGCGCCCCGTAGATGTGCCGGCCGAAGAAGCGATCGATCCCCAAGAGCGCCGCTTCCTGCCGTACATACACCTCGTCGGTGCCGCTGGCCAGGTAGAGCGTCACGCCGCGGGTCTGGAGCAATTCGAGGATCGTTCGGGCGCCGTGGACAAGATAGCGTTCCGGCGGCGCTCCGTCGCGCAGCGCGGCCATTCGTCCGGCGATGCGTTCGTTCAGGCGGCGCAGATACTCATGCTTGTACCACAGCGGCTCATGCGGTTGTCCGCCGCGTTCGCGTACCCGATCGGCGAATTGCATCATCTGGTAAATCGTTTGTTTGCCGTTGAGGCGCATGATGTCGTCGTTCATCAATCGGCGCACGGCGTCTTCGGTATCGCCGGGGCGGCGCGGCAGCATTTCCGCGAACATCGGCACCATAACGTCCGGCCAACCTTCACGGAGCAGCGACAGGGTTCCGTCGAAATCGAACAGCACATGCGCGAGGCGCGGACGCGGGCTGAAATGATCGGCGAATTCGATCGCGCCCTGAAACACGACGGTCGGCTGCATCGGTACTCCTCGGCTTTGGGTTCGCATCAGGATAGCGTGCGGCGTATGAGTTGGCAAATGAGACTCATAGGACGAATAGGACTCATGACTGAACTGGACGCCGTGCGGCGATTCTGGTAACTCCGCGCACGGAACGCAGGATGGGGAGATACGCCTATGGCAACCGTTGCGCTCGAAATGCCGTCGCCGCAAACTGGGGAGCCTCCCTCGACTGCGCGGATTTGTACTCTGCTGTTCTGGACGTGGCTGCCGCTGCGCACGCTGTTGTGGACCGTCATCGCCTCCGTGACGCAGCCGAACGCGCCGCTCGATCTGATCGAATGGCTCGCCTGGGGCCGCGAATGGCAATGGGGCTATCACAAACATCCGCCGCTGCCGGCGTGGATCGCCGAGACGTTCTTCCAGTTCGCCGGCGGCCGCGTCTGGGGCGTGTATCTGGCAAGCTATCTCTGTACCGCAGTCTGTCTGTGGTGCGTGTGGCGACTCGGTTGTGTCCTCGCCACGCCGCGCCGCGCGCTGCTGGCGGCGCTGGCGCTGGAAGGTCTTATCTTCTTCAACTACGACACGGCCGAGTTCAGCAACAACGTCGTCCTCAACGCGACATGGGCGCTGATGATCCTGTGCTTCTACCACGCCACGCGCACCCAACAATGGCGCTGGTGGATCGTGACCGGCTTCGTCATCGGTCTCGGTCTGTTGTGCAAGTACACGCTCGCGTTTGGCCTGCTACCGCTGCTGCTATTCCTGCTGTGGCGACCGGAGACGCGCACATGGCGAGTGTTGGCTGGCGTCTGCCTGATGGGCGCGACGGCGTTCGTCGTCTTTGTGCCACATCTGGTGTGGATGGTGCGCCACGATTTCATCACGATCACCTACGGCCTGGAGCGCTCGGCCAGCGACAAGACCGTGTGGACGCATATCAAGAATCCGCTGCTGTTCAGCCTGTCGCAGATTGGCCGCTTACTGCCGGTGGCCCTGATTCTCCTGCCGCTGACGGGCTGGTTATGGCGGCGGCGCCGTGCGGGTGCGACGGGTCGATTCAACCGCGACTACCTCCTGGCAGCGGTGCTGGGACCGGCGGTACTGCTGTTGCTGCTGTCGCTAACGACCGGCATGCAGTTGCGCGAAATCTGGGGTTCGCCGCTATGGACCTACTCACCGCTATTGCTGCTGCTGGCGCTGAAGATCAGCGACGCGCCGGCGGCGTGGAAGTGGTCATGGCGTCTCGTGGGAGTGGTCGCGGCGGGATTCATCATCCTTGCGCTGGTGAAGAATTACGGCGAACCGCACTGGGACGGCCAGCCAGGGCGCATTCATTTCGCCGGCAAGCAGCTGGCCACCGAAGCGACGCAGCGATACGTCGCGCGTTTCGGTGAACCGTTTCCGGTAGCGGTCGGCGAATGCTGGCTGGCGGGCAACGTGAGTTGTTACGCGCCGCAGCGGCCGAGCATGTACAGCAGCGGCGCGGTCGGCTACTGCTATTTGGACGCGAAGGCGGCCCCGTGGGTGACGGAGGAGGAGATTCGCCATCGCGGCGCCGTGCTGCTGTGGGACGCCGACGAACTGGGCGATGAACTGCCGCAGATCATACGCAACCATTTTCCCGACGCCGAGACGCAGCCGCCGATTGTGTTGACGTATCCGCAATTGCCGAACGTGCCGCCGGGACGCATCGGGCTGGCGTTTCAACCACCGAGGAAAGGTGAACAGTAGTAGCGATCACTGGAGTCCGTCGATGATCTGCCGAGCTGCTTGTTCGGACACCGCGAAGTTGATCTCCTCTAGCGTCCCATCCTCGGAGGGCTTGAGCACGAACCACTGAAAATACGGTCCTTCAACAAGGGTCGGCGGGGTCTCACGCCAGGTACCGTCGGGACGCTTGATCCGTCCGGTTGCGGAGAAGAACATGAGACGCTTCTCGATCCAGTAGCCGCGGTACTCCGTTCGCTGTTCTACCATGAGCCGCCGCCTTTCTGTGTCACCACAAGGAGTAGAGCGCCCAGCGCAGGCAAGAGATTTACTTCTGCGACGGCGCGGCCGTGGCTTCCACCAATTGCTCCACGACCTCTTCGAGTAACTGCCCTGCCAGTTGCATCGGGCTAACGTTCCGCTCCGAGGAACTGGCCAATTGGGCCAATCGCTCCAATGCTTGGCGCGTCTCCTCGCTCATGGGCACCTTGGGGTGATGAATCCAGTTAGTGTCCGTCGGTCGGCCTGGCCTCTCCCCTTGGCTGGGTTTCAGTCGGGCTTGCAGCGCCGCGACAATGCCCGCCATGCGCGCCATACCAAAAGCCCCGCCGCCGACGTCGGGAACCTGGCAAACGACCTTAGCTCCAAGACGGCGGGCAATCTTTTCGATGTCTTTAGCCATTCTCCGATTCCTCCGCTGCTTCCGGTGGACTGCCCTGGTCCAAGTGGGCGTAAGGTGGGCCGAGCGCTGGCGAGACCCATAGGCATCAAGTTAACAGCATCTTTCGTCTTGAGCCGCGGAGCGGCGGCATAATGTAGCCAGGTGCGTCAGCACCTGGACACGAGCCGTTACTCCGGTGTCTTAGCCCCGGAGGGGCGGCATGAACTCATCCCATGTCGCCCCTCCGGGGCTGTAACAGATGGCGTGCGGCTCACTTTCCAGGTGCTGACGCACCTGGCTACATTATGCCGCCGCTCCGCGGCTAAAAGCCGTCGCAACCACCTTCACTTGGTGCGTGTATGGGTCTTGCTACCGCTCGACCCACCCTCCGGTTCATTGAAACTCGCAGGTCAACTCTCGTACTTCGCCTTGCCCTCTGCGAATCCCGCCGTCGCCGTGCTGACCTGCCGGATGCGCCGCTCGTGCGCCTCGGTCGTTAGGCGCTGCACCAACTCGGCGACGCTCATCGCGCCGAGGTCGCCGTCCACGCGATCGCGCACCGCCACGTTGCCGGCGCTCTGCTCCTTGTCGCCGACCACCAGCATGTACGGAATCTTCTCCAGCTGCGCCTCGCGGATCTTGTAGCCGATCTTCTCCGGACGATAATCGCCATGCACGCGGAAGCCCTTCGCCTTCAACTCGGCCTCGATCTTCTTGCCGTAGTCGGTGAACTTCTCGCTGACGGGCATCACGCGCGCCTGCTCCGGCGCCAGCCACAGCGGAAACGCGCCGGCGAAATGCTCGATCAGAATGCCCATGAAGCGCTCCATCGAGCCGAACGGCGCCCGATGGATCATCACCGGACGATGCGGCGTGTTGTCCTTGCCGATGTATTCTAGCTCGAAACGCTTCGGCAGGTTGTAGTCGAGCTGCACCGTGCCCAGCTGCCATTCGCGGCCGATGCAGTCGCGCACCACGAAGTCGATCTTCGGCCCGTAGAACGCCGCCTCGCCCGTCTCCGCGCTGTAGTTCATGCCGCGCGATTTCACCACTTCGAGCAGCGTTCGCTCCGCCTTGTCCCAGTCCTCGGCGTCGCCGACGTACTTGTCGCTCGCCGGATCGCGCAGGCCGACGCGCACCCGGTAATCGTTGAGACCCAGGCTCGACAATACGAGCAATACGAGATCGATATTGGCGACGAGTTCCGCCTCGATCTGCTCTGGCGTCACGAACAGATGGGCGTCGTCCTGAGTGAAGCCGCGGACGCGCGTCATACCGGACAGTTCGCCGGTCTGCTCGAAGCGATACACCGTGCCGAACTCCGCCAGGCGCACCGGCAGATCGCGATAGGAACGCGGCTCCGCCTTGTAAATCTGGATGTGATGCGGACAGTTCATCGGCTTGAGCAGATAGCCCTCCTGCTGATCGAGCCAGTCGCGCAGCACCTTCGCCCGCTCCTCGTAGGTCTTCGCCGCGTGATAGGCCGGCAGTTTGATGTCGAGCGCTTCGAGCAAGTGCAGAACGGTCTGGTGCGTGCGTTCCAGCTTTTCCGCGGTCGTCTTCGCGTTGCGGTAGCGCGTGCTGTCGTAGCCAGCCAGGTCAAGCCACTCCTGGAACTGCTGTTCCTTCTTCTCGTCTAGTTCGCCGGCCGCGAGACGGTACTGCGCGAGGTCGATGGCGCCACCGACGAAGTTGAAGTACATCGGCGGAAACTGAGCGTCGCGGTAGTACGGGAAGTGGCCGCTGGTGCGATACAGTTCCAGCCGGCCGATATGCGGCGTGTACACCGGCTGATAGCCGCGCTTCACCAGTTCATCCTTGATGAAGGTTTCGAGGATGCCGCGCACCGTGGCGCCCTTCGGCATCCACAGGATCAGACCGCTGCCGACCTGTTGGCTGGTCGTGAACAGCTTCAACTGCTTGCCGAGGACGCGATGATCGCGCTTCTTCGCTTCTTCAAACTGGTGCAGATAGGCGTCGAGGTCCTTCTGATTGAAGAACGCGGTCCCGTAGAGGCGCTGCAACTGTTTACGTTTCGAGTCGTTCTTCCAGTAAGCCCCAGCGATGGCGAGCAGCTTGAACGCCCCGACCTTGCCGGCGTGCGGAATGTGTGGGCCGCGGCACAGGTCGATGAACTCGCCCTGCCGATAAAAACTCAGTGACGGATACTGCTTTAACTCCTCATCGATGTGTTCGACCTTGTACCCCTGGTGCAAATCGGCGACGAGGCCGCGCGCCTCCGGCACGGACCGCTCGAAGCGCTCGAACGGCTCCGCGTCCTTGATGATCTTGCGCATCTCCTCCTCGATGCGGGGGAAATCCTCTTCGCCGATCGGCGTCGGCGAGTCGATGTCGTAATAGTAGCGGTGTTCGAGCGCGGGGCCGAACGCCAGTTGCACGCCGGGAAACAGACGCATGACGGCGCGGGCCATGATGTGCGCGGTACTGTGCCGCAGCACGTCCAGCGCTTCGGGATCTTTGTCAGTGAGGATCTGAAAAGAGACTTCGCCTTCCTTGGGCAATTCGCGGTCGAGATCGACGACCTCGCCGTTGACCTTGGCGGCGACGGCGGCCTGCGCGAGTCGCTTGCCGATGGACTCGGCGACCTGTCGCGAGCGAGTGCCGGGCGCGACTTCACGGCGCGAACCATCGGGCAGTTTCAGAGTAAGCATGAGGATTCCGCCTCCAGAAAGGGAGTGTGATTCACCCCTACAACGGGTGCATCTACCGTATGGACGCGCTCGCCGCTCTCGACGTTCGCGCTACGGCGTCAAGAGGTATCCTACGACGTGTGCGGAGAGGTGACGACTGATGCGGGTCCAATCGGCGAACCGGCCGCGTTAGCTGCCCGGTGATCGCTTGGTTGCTGTTTCAAACCCGGCCGCTGACGCGGCCGGTTCGCCGATTGAACAAAGGAAATGCGCTCCCCGTCCTTGACAACCCTATTCCTGTGTCCTACTTTTCTTGCGGTATCAGGAAGTACCATCTCCCCAGTTAAGCCTTTTCCCCTCCATGCGTTCGGCCTCGCCCTCCCATCGGCGCCGAATCCTTCGATCCTCGATGTTGTTACCAGTCACTCTTCTGAGGAATCACCAATGAATTGGCTCGTCCGCGCCCTCGCCCGCGTCCAAAAGACCACCAGGCCGTTTACCCGTCCCGATCAATCCCGTCGTCGGCTTTGCCTCGAAATACTGGAGGATCGCTCCGTTCCCTCCACCTTTTCCAGCAGCGCCACCGACTTCAACCACACCGCCATCCCGGCCGGCGACAGCGTGTGGTTCAACAGCTCTTTCCAGGTGTCGGGCCTGGGTCGGGCGACTTCCGCCACCCTGCACCTGACCAATCAGACAGTCAACTTTTCGGCATCCGGCACGAATTACGTCGTGAACGTGCCCGATGCCACCATCAATCTGTCGAGCAGCACCACCGTGGCGACCACCACGTTCGATGCCGGCTCCAACAGCTGGATCACCAACCTGCCGCTCAAGTTCGCCGGCAACGCCTTTCTGGACGGCGCCATCCTGCCAGCGTCGGTGAAATTGCCCGGCGGCATCGATACGGTGACCTGGAGCGGCTTCTTCTCCACGGATACCGCCGGCGTTTCGGTCAACTGGCAATGGGGCGCCGCTGTCTATACCAACCTCGGCAGCGACTATAACGCGCTGAACGTCAAGCCGCTGGACGGGGGCGGCGCCGTGACCGTCTACAATAATCGCGATGACGCCGGCACTCCCGAGGCGGACAAGGCATTCGTCACCGCCGGAGCCACGGGACCGGGCGGCAAGAACTGGACCGGGAACAGCACCCCCGCCCAGGCCGTCAGCCCAAGTTTGGATGCGGGCATCGACTATCCCTTCCCCAGCAGCAATCCGCTCACGAGTGTCGCCTTCAACGAAAGCGATGTGCTTCGCGGCGCCACGATCGATGCGGCCAATGGAACCTTCGCGGTCTGGTACAACGACGAGCACGCCTTGGCCCTGGGCGTGCGTCAAGTCAACGTCAAAACAGGCCCCCGCACCACCACAACCACGGACTATGCCCTCGCCGCGCTGACCTCCGACCCTGGCTCCGCCCTCAATCCCGCCGTGGGCAGCACCGCGACCACGGGCGATCAGGCGGGCACGGATACGTCGGGCCGGCCGATGGCGCCCTCGCTGTTCATCACCGACATTACCAACAATCCGAACAATCTTAGCGGCGACTGGCAATGGGGCGGCTCCGCGATTGCACCGAATGCCGTGTTCGGCACCTGGAAGGGATTCGTGAAAACGGTCAATGCCAACAAGTCGCCGGCAGCGGCGACGCTGACCGCGGACGCCGATCCCGCGACAAACGGGTGGAACCTGGGCGCAGGCGCCGATCCTGTGCCGGCGGGCCTGACCAACCAAGGGTATGGCTCGGAGTTGCGTTGGAATTTGAACGATCTGTACAATCAGGGTTTGCTGATTCCGGGCCACACCTACCGCTTCTACGTCATCGTCCACGACGGCGATCAAAACAAGGCCGGCGGCGACAGCGCGCAAATGGCTTACAACTTTACCTATTCCGGCCCCACCATCCGGCCAGGCAGCATGTCCGGCTTCGTGCGCGTGGACGACGGCTCTGGCAACCTGTCCGGCCTGAGCGGCGTGTTGTTGACATTGACGGGAACGACCACGACGGGTCAGCAGGTGAACCTCCAGGTGAAGACCAACGCCGACGGTTCCTACAGCTTTGGCAACGTCCTGGCGGGCACGTACACCGTCACCGAAACCATCCCGAACGGTTACTGGTGGGAGAACGCCATCCCCGGCACGGTGAATGGTTCGCGGAATGGGTCCGTGGCCTATGACGCCATCTCAGGCGTCACCCTGAAGCCCGGCGACGCTGGCATCAACTACGACTTCATCGTTAACATGACCCCCCCGATGAGTTGACCCACGACGGCGCGCCCGTCAAGCGAAGAAACAGACCCGCGACCGTTCAGGAGCGACGTGAACGTCGCCGCTTCCGAACGGTCGCGGGTTTGAAAGAGACAGGTGTCACTCGCCGACATAGGGCAGCAGCCCCATGAAGCGGGCGCGCTTGACGGCGTCCTTGACGGCGCGCTGGAACGCGGCGCAGTTGCCGCTGCGCTTGCGGCTGAACAGCTTGCCCTGGCTGGTGCAGAGCTTCTTCAGCGTTTGCACATCCTTATAGTCCACGAATGCCGGCCGTGGACAGCCTTCCTTCGTGCAGAACCGACAACGATTCTTCCTGCCCCGTCCGAGCTTCTTCCGAACCATCGCTGGGATCGCCTCTACTTAGCGGTGTGGTGTTCGTCCAGTACGAGAAAGAATTAACCTAGCAAGCGTTCCCCCAAGTGTCAACGTGCGCGCCGGCGCGCACGTTGACCGGCCAGTCAATCACGCCCGGCGGCCCCATAGCCGCCGCGTCTGCGCCCGGCCGACAAGGTAGATCGCGCCGTGTGCCAGAATCACCATTCCCAGGAGAAAGCCGTGCTCGCCGTAGGAGTGCGTGCCGAACAAGGCGGCCCCGAACCAGGCCAGACAGACGAAAACGCTACCGACCAAACCCAGCAGGATCGCGTCCTCTTCCTTGCCGGCGCGGCGCCGCAGGAACAGCACCATCAGCACGTCCCATCCCAGCACGATCGCGCCTCCCGTTTCTTTCGCATCCCAACCCCACCAGCGGCCCAGATGTTCCTGCGCCCACACGGCGCCCAGCAGCACCCCCACGCCGGTTGTCGCCGCCGCGATCCACGTCAGGATGTACAGGCCGCGCGCCAGACCACGCGTCTGCTCGGGAAGGAGATCGCGCACCGTTCTCTGAACGATGTAACAGAGCGCCAGCACGGCGGCGACGAAGCTCAGGCTGTAGCCGATCGTCACGGCGCCGACGTGGACCGCCAGCAACACCTCCATGCTCCCGTTCAGGCAGCGCGCTATCAGCAACGCGACCAGCAGCAGCGCCAACAGCGCCGCGGCGCCGACGACGACGCGCATCGGCCACCACGGAGCGATTGGCTCCGGCGCGACCTTCGTGAACTCCCGCGCCAGCGCCTGCGGAGTCCCCAACTTCTCCACGGCCAGCGCCACTGCTCGTTCCGGCTCCACGCCGGTTTCCAGCAAGCGCTGCACCTCCTCGCGCAGATGACTCTCCAACTCCGCGATCGCGTCGGCCGTCAGACCGGGACTCCCCGCCAACGTCCGCCGCCACTGCTCAAGAGACCGTTCCAGTTCGGACATGCTGCACCCCCCATAGTTTGCCCAGTGTCGCATGCACCAGCTGCCATTGTTCTTTCTGCGTGCGCAGCGCCTTGCGGCCGGCCATCTTCAACGCGTAGTATTTGCGTTTGCGGCCCGCCTCGGATTCCTGCCAGCGCGACGTGATGAAACCCTGCTCTTCCAGTCGATGCAGCACCGGATAGAGCATGCCGTCCGTCCACTCGATCGCGCCGCCCGACAAGGCACGCACCCGCTGAATGATGGCGTAGCCGTAACTCTCCCCTTCCTCCAGGATGGAGAGCACCAACGGAACCGCCGACGCCGCCACCAAGTCTTTCGTGAGTTTCATATCGGCGATCATACATAGAAGTGCAATGTATTGCAAGAGGCTGCCTTGACATTCGCGTTTTCGCGGCCATAGAATCGCAACGTTGGTCCAAACCGCGAAACCGTAAGCGGCACACACGAGGAGGTTCGCATGATTCGTTACGCCATCGCCGCGTTGACCCTCGCTCTGTTCCTGACGCCCGTGTACGGCGGCGAGTTCAACAAGAAGATCAGCATCGGCGACGCCGCGCCGACCTTCAGCAAGCTGCCGGCCATCGACGGCAAGGACTATTCGCTCGACTCCTTCAAAGACAAGGACGTGCTCGTCCTCGTCGTCACCTGCAATGAATGTCCCGTCGCGCAGGATTATCAGGAGCGCATCATCGCGTTCGCCACGAAGTACACGGGCGACAAGAGCAAGGTCGGCTTCCTGGCGGTCAACGTCAACCCCGGCGACGACGAGAGCCTGGCGAAGATGAAGGAACACGCCAAGAAGAACAAATTCAACTTCCTCTATGCCCGCGACGAATCGCAGGAACTGGGCCGTAAACTCGGCGCCAGCCGCACGCCGGAATGCTTTGTCTTCAATAAAGATCGCAAACTCGTCTACACCGGCGCCCTGGACGATAGCCAGACCGAACCAAAGGTCAACTATCTGGAAGCCGCCGTCGAGGCGACGCTCAAGGGCGCTAAGGTCGAGAAGGCCGAGACGCGCGTCCGCGGCTGTGGCATCCCCTACTCACAGAACTAAGCACCCCTTCGCCTGCTTTCGGGAACGCAAATGAGTGTGTCACGAATCCTCCTGTTCGCCGGCGTCGCCCTCGGCGTCGCCGCCCTGGCGCCGGACGGCGAGAAAGCCGCTGCGCCACCCGTCGAGTTGAAGCCGGTCAAGTATGACGCCCTGAAAGCCGCGGTGCGCGAGCAGCGCGGCAAGGTCGTGGTTGTCGATATCTGGGGCGAGTTCTGACTGGAGTGCCAAAAGGAGTTTCCTAAGCTGGTGCAGTTGCATCAGCGCGATGCGAAAGACGGCCTCGTGTGTATGTCGGTCAGCGTCGATCCGGCCGGCAAGCGCGACGACGCGCTCAAGTTCCTTCAAAAACAACCGGCGACGTTTGCCAACTACTGGCTCGATGAAAAAGACACGTTCTGGCAGGACAAACTGGACATCAACGGACCGCCTGCCTTCTTCGTGTTCGACCGCCAGGGGAAACGTGCGGCCAAATTCACGAGCGACGATCCCGACAAACCCTTCAAGTTCGCCGACGTCGAGAAAGTCGTGGAACAACTGCTCAAGGCGCCGTGACAGCCGCGCAACGCCGCTCCCTGACATTCCCATCCGCCCATCGCGTTCCGTGGAAAAATAATCTATACTTGCGCGCTGTGACAGCACGATGACACACCGTCTGGATGCGCGATTCGCCGCGGCTGTGACGGGGAGCGGCGAAGTAGCTCCAACGGGCCTTCATGGGCCGCCGGCACCACGTACCCCCGATGACAACCTTCAAACGGCTCGCCAAAGCCGCCCTGTGCGGCGCGTACAAATACTCGGGCGCCGCCGGCGCGATGGAAACCGCCGCGCAATGGTTCGGCAAGCGCTTCCTGGCGATCCTGCTCTTTCATCGCGTCACCGACCAGATCCCTGAAGACGGCCTGACCGTCAGCACCGCGCGCTTTCGCGCCATCTGCCGCCTGCTCCAGCGCCGTTTCCGCGTCGTCTCCGTCTCCGAACTCGCCCGCCTGCATCGCAGTCGTCAACCGCTTCCACCGCGCACCATCGCCGTCACGTTCGACGATTGTTATCGCGATAACCTCTTCGCCGCCCGCGTCCTGGCCGCGCACGGACTGACCGCGAGCTTCTTCCTGCCGACGGCTTTCCTCGATACGGATCACGTGTTTCCGTGGGACCGCCATCTGCCGCCCATGCCGAATCTGACGTGGAACGACGTCCGCGAGATGGCGGCGCTGGGCCATACGATCGGCTCGCACACGGTCAATCACCTCGATCTCGGCAAGGTGTCGCTGCCGGAGGCGCAGCGCGAGATCGTCGAATCGAAGAAGGTTCTCGAGGACAGGATCGGTGCGCCGGTGCCATGGTTTGCGTATCCGTATGGCGGCGTGCAGCATTTCCGGCCGGGTCTGGCGAGCTACGTGGAAGAGGCGGGCTACGAGGGCTGTCTGTCCGGCTACGGCGGGTTCATCTACCCCAACAGTGACAGCCGGCTGCTGCCGCGCGAGGCGGTGCCGTATTTCAGCAGCGTGCTGAATCTGGAGTTGCACCTGCGCGGCTGTCTCGATTTTGTGTACGCGGCGAAGCGGCGTCTGGGCTTGATGGAAGAGCGGCCGCAGATGGCGCGCGTTCAGGAACAGGCGATCAAAGCACAGTCCGATCCGCTGATGTGTATCAGCTCCACGGAAGATCTTTAGAACAATCAGAGCCGCGACCGTTAGGGAGCGGGGACGACTCCCCGCTCCCTAACGGTCGCGGCTCTGAAAACGCACCGCAAGGGACGAGTGACTTTCACGCAACCTTCCAGCAGACGCCGCGCCGATTCGCGCAGCCCGGCGCGAACAACACGCACCTGAACCAGCGGGCGCACGGTCGAGGTCAGCTGTAGCTTGTACGGCGCTTCGTCGGCCAGCAAATCGAACTCGCGCCGCCCCGCCTCGATGGCGCGACGAATGGCCAGCGCCAGGATCACCCCTCCCGGACGAATGTGAGCCGGCACATCAAGCCGCCGTCCCGTCTGATACGCTGTAACCTTGTTGCCCCACACCATGCCGTACAGTGCCGCCACCGGCTCGCTGCGCACGCTGAGCCACAACAGTTCCAGGGCGCCGCGTTCCAGGAGTCGGCGCATCATCGCGTCGTGAAATTGCAGGTAATTCGGCTCGCGGAACACTCCGGTTTGCTCACCTTCTTCCCAGCGCGCACGATGCAAATCGATCAGCACGCGCCGCCCTTGCTCCAACTCAGCGACGTTCGTCGCGCACTCCAGCCGTGCCGTCCCTTCCGCCCATTGCTCGAAAGCGCGCAGCGAGCGCGTGACGTGGCGGCGCTGGCCGCGCGATAGACCGTTCAGGTAGTCGTCCCAGGTAGAGGGTAAAGAAAGGTACGGAGCGCGAGCCGTCTCGGCCATCTCGGTAGTCAGTCCAGCGTCACGAAACGCGGCGATGAGCAAGGACGGCATGGGACCATCGCCGTCCATCTTCGTCAACACGAGTTCGTCCCACGCGCCCAACGTCCCGGCCGTCAGCGCCTCGACGAGACGGCGCGCGACCGCTTCCTCGGCGCCGCGTTCGGCTACCACGTTCAGATGATTGGAATAGATGCCGTCGTCTTCGCGCTCGCCCGACGCCAGAAACTCCAGACGGCGAAACGGCACGATACCGCGATACCAGTGGCGACGGCACAGCAACGGCGCCAGGCCGACGAGCCGCTCGGCGTCGAAGAAACAGGCCAGGCGCAGCTGCCGGCCGTCCTGCGGTCCATAGACGCGCCACCAGGTCAGCAGCCAGTCCGGCGAGAGGGTCAGTTCGTTGCGTTCGCTCCGCTCCAGCAGATCGGTCCACGCCGGCCGCAGACGCTCGGCCTC
>Ga0207103_10018_pt1 | contig 46784 bp, 33 predicted proteins | sample Alteio_BWMinHeat_81_FD_153546 | JGI IMG/M metagenome (GOLD analysis project Ga0207103, IMG submission 153546) | Enriched cells from forest soil in Barre Woods Harvard Forest LTER site, Petersham, Massachusetts, United States -... | ecosystem: Environmental > Terrestrial > Soil > Temperate forest >...
CGCATTGGCTGAGGCGAAGTCCAGCGGCAAGCCGTTGCTCGTCGACTTCAGCGCCGCTCCCGCCTGAGGCGCATGCGCTCGGCTGGAAGCCGAATCGTATTCCGACCCGGAAACCGCCAATTTCATTAACAGCAACTTCGTTCCTCTCGAAGTTCATATCAAGGAAAATCCTGCGGGCTTTCACCGATTTGATGCTCTTTGGACACCGTCGGTGCTCATTCTTGATTCCGCCGGAAAAGAGCGCCAGCGCCTTGAAGGCTACCTGCCGAAGGACGAGTTCCGCGCGAACCTCGAAATGGGACTGGCGCGAATCGCATTTACTCATAAACGTTTTGCGGATGCCGAGAAACTTTACGGCAAAGTCGCGAGAAGCTATCCGAACTCGACAGCCGCTCCTGAAGCTCTTTACTGGGAAGCAGTCAGCCACTACAAAGGCACGAACGACCATACTTCTCTGGGCGCTGTCGTCGAAAAGCTCAAGCGCTATCCGGATAGCGTGTGGGCTGAAAAAGCGATTCCTTGGGCGCATTCGCCCGAATCAGAAGTTCCGCACAAGCCCGGTTGATTGCCGGGCTTATTTCTTTACGAGAGATTTCAGCGTTTCGATATTGCGCAGATCGTCTCCGGGTTCATCGATCGGTGTCTCCGCGATGAAAGCCGAATGCTTGAAGTTTGGATCGTTGAGCAGACGACGGAACGCTTCGATTCCGATGGTTCCCTGCCCGATGTGCTGGTGGCGATCGAGTTTAGATCCGCGTTCCGCCTTGGCATCGTTGCAGTGCCAGACGCAGACGTTTGTGATTCCTATTGTGCTCTCGATCTGGCTGACGGTCTCGCGAAAACCACCTTCGCTTACGATGTCATACCCGGCTACATGTGTGTGGCACGTATCCAGGCATGCGGCTACCGGAACGATCCCGCGAAGGTAGTGGAGCAGCTCCGCGACTTGCTCAAACGAACCGCCAAGCGAGAACTCTGCCCCGGCCGTGTTTTCGATCAGAATGGTAAGACCACCCTTCTTCAGATCGAGGCGCTGCGTGGCGACATCGATAGCTGCCGCCGCGCGTTGAAGTCCCTCTTCGCGACTCATGCCGCGGTACGACCCGGGATGCAGCACGAGGTAATCCGCGCATAACGCTTGCGCACGCTCGACTTCCGCGCGAAACGCCAGAATCGACTTCTCGTGAAATCCTGGATTGATGGCGGCGACATTCACCAAATAATTGGTATGGATCACCAGCGGCTTCAGGTCATACTTCTGGCGAAGCCCGTTCATCACCTCGCATTGGGAAGCGCCTAGTTCGTAAGGTTTCCATTGCCGCGGACTCGAAGAAAAGATCTGGAGCGTGTTGCAGCCCAATCGATAAGCGCGCTCCGCGGCGTTCTCTACGCCGCCGGCGGTTGAAGTGTGAATCCCGATGCGCCGGGAAGTCAGCTTCGGCGGATGCTTGGGAGACGGCTGCTTCAGTATGTCTTTGTCGAGTTTCGCGGGCATGGTGAGCGGGTAAGGCGAGTCTAGCATGCGAAAATAGGCGCAAATTCTGGGTGGAACTCCCGATTGCTCTACGCCGGTTTTCAGCGCAAACTAGCAACACACAACCCAACCCCTGGAGGCTGGGCATGTCAGTTTCAACGGGTATATCCATGACTTGGACAGAAACTTTCAGTTGCAACGTCTGTGGTAAACGCAAAGGCGAAGTCGATCACTGGTGGCTGGCGTGGGTCGACCAGATTCAACCCAGTGACGAGGAAGAATTTAAGCCAAAGCTGCAGATCATGCCTTGGTCCGAGCTGATGGCTCGCTCCATCGAGGTCGTGCATCTTTGCGGGGCCGGCTGCGCACTGAAGGAAGCGGAGCGCTGGATGACCTCAGTGGGGCAGATCAAGCGTGCCGCCGCCAGTAGCGCCGCTGACTGACTCCTTTACCGTGCCTGAACCGCGGTTGTTGCTCCCCTGTGCCCGCCCAAGTAAACTGATTGGTTTGCGAGGTTTGCCATGCTAGTCGTCATGAAAGCGCATGCTTCCGAGGAAGATGTGCGGCTCGTCTGTGAACGCATACAGAAACTCGGATATCGCACTCATGCCATTCCAGGTGCACAGCGCACCGCGATCGGCATCACCGGAAATCAAGGTGAAGTAGAAATCGCCACACTGGAAGAGATGCCCGGTGTCGCCGAGGTCATCAAGGTTTCCAAGCCGTATAAGCTGGTGAGCCGCGACGTAAAAGATACCAACACAGTCATATGCTTTCCCAATAGCGATGCGACCATTGGCGGAAATGAGATTGCGGTCATGGCGGGTCCCTGTGGCATAGAAACCCGCGAGCAGGCATTCGCGGTCGCCGAGCGTGTCAGCAAAGCCGGAGCACGCTTCTTCCGTGGAGGCGCTTACAAACCTCGAACATCGCCTTACGCATTCCAGGGATTGGGAGTCGAAGGTCTGAAGATTCTCGCTGAGATCCGCGACCAGTTCGGCCTCCTTATCGCCACCGAAGCAATCGACCATGAAACTCTGGACCACGTCGAGGAATATGCCGACATCATCCAGATCGGCGCGCGCAATATGCAGAATTTCTCGCTGCTGAAGCGTGCCGGACGCGCTAAGAAGCCGGTCCTGTTGAAGCGAGGCATGGCAGCCACGCTCGAAGAACTTCTCATGGCGGCCGAGTACATCATGAGCGAGGGTAACTACAACGTTGTCCTCTGCGAACGCGGTGTGCGCACCTTTGCCGATCACACCCGTAATACCCTGGACCTGAGTATCGTCCCTGCGGTGCAGCGCCTCAGTCACCTGCCCATCATCGTCGATCCCAGCCATGGCACCGGCAAGCGCAATAAAGTGACGCCACTATCGCGCGCAGCCATTGCCGTTGGCGCAAATGGACTCATCGTGGAAGTGCATTGTAATCCGGACCTGGCGCTCTCTGACGGCATGCAGTCGCTTTATCCTGATCAATTCGATCAGCTGATGAACGAGATCCGGCAGATCGCCGCTGTGCTTGGCCGCGAGGTCCCGGCACCGGTCGCACAAACCATTCCCGGCGCAATCGCGGGAAGTGTTTCGGCAACGGCGAATCCGCGTTGAGACCAACGCCTCGCCTCACTGCTGCGCTGTCGATCTTGGGACTGTTCTTCTCTGTCGCATGCAAGCGGCATGCGCAGCCGCCTCCGCCCGGATACCACGAGTACGCCTACGTCAGCAACGGCAAGGGTGACTCCGTTTCCGTTATCGACCTGCTTCAGTTTCGTAATGTGAAGACCATTCCGGTCGGTAAGAATCCGTCAGGACTCGCCGTCAATCCCAAGCGCAACGAGATTTATGTCGCCAACACCGAGTCGAGCAATGTAAGCATCATCGAAGCGGAAACGAATCAGGTCGTCGCAGTTATCGGCGTGCACCATCGTCCCTACTTCATTGACGTTTCTGCGGACGGTAAGCGTGCCTACGTGGCGAACTCTGGTTCGGCGAACGTTTCGGTAATTGATCTCGATTCGCGCCTGGTAATCGCCACCATCAACGTTGGCGGTTCACATGGCCTGGCAAAGGTTTCGCCCGACGGAAAAGTGGTGGTTGTCAGTAATCGCGCCGACAATAGCGTTTCGATGCTTGATGCTCAGCAAAACCGGGTCCGCTCCACGGTTTCCGCTTGTACAAATCCTGAAGATATCGCGATTCTTCCCGATTCATCGAAAGCATTCGTTGCCTGCACCGGCTCTGAGCAGGTAGCCGCTATAGATCTGGCGAACGACAAATTACTGAGTGTGCTCGACCTGGGCAAGACTCCCATCCATCTTGCGCTCAAGCCTGACGGCGGTGAGATCTTCGTCAGCGACTATGACTCCGACGCCGTTTCGGTTATAGAGACCACCGCGAACGAAGTCGGCAACACTTTCCTGATTGGCACGCGTCCGGTTCGCTCCGTAGTCAGTTCGGACAACACCATGCTTTACACCAGCGATTTCGGATCGAACTCGATCTCCATATACGAGATTGATATCGGCAAGATGCTCGGTGCAATCCCCGTTGGCAGCGGTCCTGATGCGCTGGCTCTCTCGCATAACGAAAATTTCTTGCTCGTGGTGAACTCGAAGTCGGGCGATGTTGCCGTCGTCCGCACGACCAAGCTTCCTGAAGGCTCCAAGATCAGCGCGGAGCGCGCTCTGTTTACGATGATCCCGGTGGGCGCTCAGCCCAACGACATCGTGGTGAAGAGCTTCACGAAATGAACCTCAATCGACTCGTTTTTTGTATTCATATCTAGTCCTTTCGTGTGTTACCCCATCCAAAAAAGTCACGAAAGATGAATTTTCTTGCGCATGGTGTGAAGAGAAGTGCCGTTCTGTGCTTGCTAAGTAAAGATTTTTCTTCTCCGCTATTTACCTCAATCCAGAGAAGGTGTAAGTTCACGGCCATTGTTGAAGGTGCGGGACGAGAGCTCGTGAATTGGGGACAAGCGGTATAGGCCGGAAGCAAACAAATCCACCGTGCCTTTCTGGCGTATTGCCATAGGTGACTTCACCTGTCTTCAGAACTCACGATTCACTGCAGCCCCACTTCCAATAGAAACCCACAGGGAAGGTAGGTTGTCGAAAATGAAATTTCGGAGTGTGTCCGTCTTAACGCTGACGATTGCGCTTTTCGTCAGTGCTCTTCCAGCCTTTTCCGCAGATGTCCCAAAAACTAGCAGCCACCATAACGTTATGAGCCCGGCTATCGTTCGAGGGCCACAGGCTATTCCAGTCGCTATTGGGCAGGATTATGGATTGTTCAGGTGCCAGGTTGGATTGTCATCGGCGGTCTGCTATGACCCCTACCAGATACGCCACGCCTACAATATCGATACGCTAATTAATGCCGGAATTACGGGCAAAGGACGAACGATCGTAATTGTCGATGCGTTCCAATCGCCCAACATCGTCAACCAATTAAACACATGGAATGCGTTTTACGGTCTGGCCAGCCTGAACGGGCTTGGCGGGACGTCTGATCCCAATCTCGGCACGTTCACACAGATCGCGCCGGACGGACTAACGCCGTTCGATCAAACCAATAACAACATGCTTGGCTGGGCAGAGGAAATCTCTCTGGATGTACTCTGGGCCCATGCCGTAGCACCCGGAGCGAACATCGTGTTGGTGCTCGCCAAGTCGAATGACGACGCCGATATCCTGAGCGCCACGCAATACGCCGTCGATCACAACCTGGGTGACGTCATCTCTCAGAGCTTCGGTGAGAATGAGAGTTGCGTCGACTCTAGCCTGCTTGCGGCGGAGCACAAGCTGTTTGCTAAAGCTACGCTGAAGCACATCACGCTACTCGCTTCCGCGGGTGACGACGGCGCCGCTCAAGGAACGTGCGATGGGAACTCGTGGGTCCAAGCCGCGTCGTCCCCGGCAAGCGATCCGCTGGTTACTGGAGTGGGGGGCACGGAACTCCACGCCGCAGACTACTGCTTAACATCGCTTGGGTGCGACCCAACCACAAATCCTGCTCCCGGGACGTATGAAAGCGAAGTTGTGTGGAATGAATCAGCAGTCGGCTTCGGAGCAACCGGTGGTGGATACAGCCTGCTGTACCGGACGCCGTTCTACCAGCTATTAAGTGTTCCCGGCAAAATACGAGGGAAACAGCGCGGCGTGCCTGATGTCGCGTACAACGCTGCAGTAGAACATGGCGTACTGACCTACCTCGATATTCCGGGAATTCCCGCCGGCTTCTATCTGTTCGGCGGCACCAGCTCTGGCTCACCACAGTGGGCCGGCATTGTTGCCCTGGCTGATCAAAAAGCTGGACGGAAATTAGGATTCATCAATTCTGCCCTCTACTTATTCAGCCTGCTCCCACAGACCTACTCGGCAGTATTCCACGATATAACCAGCGGCAATAACTCTGTGGTTCTGCCGGATGCCAACAACAACCCCGTCACCATTCAAGGGTTCAGCGCGACCAAGGGCTGGGACCCGACAACAGGTCTCGGCACTCCAAAGGCCGACGCAGTTGTCAGTTTCCTGACACGGTTCGCTTTGCCTGACGATGGCGACAAAGCTTGCAAGAGCTCTGATCCTTCGTCTAGCGGCCACTTTGGACGCCACGGGATAAAGGCGCATTGATGACTCGAGCTCGGTGAAGATGCTGAGCACAACCGTCGAGGGCAGCTTTCGAGCTGCCCTCTTTTAATTTCCACAGAAATGACTCGGCGCGCCCTCTAATCGCAGTTATTCCTCCTTAGACTTTCACGGCACTACCACACCTTCATTCCCGCATTGAAATCACGTCGATTTCCAAAATCACACGCTGTGAATCGGAAGTCACTGACAATACCTCGCGTTGTAGTACGCTGAATTCGGTTTGGAACCACAGACCGTTTTCATAAACGGCCGGTCGCTATTTGAATGCGCGCAAAATATCAAATCGCGTCGCTGCTCGTTCTGATCATCGTGTTTGGCCGCGTCGGGGCCACTGCACAGTACGCTGCATCAACAGAATTCGAACAAGAATTGCTGTCGGTGGTGAATGAAATGCGCGCGAAGGCTGGCGTACCTGCTCTCAGAGTAGACCCTTGTCTGAAGCAATCTGCGTTAAAGCATCTCGCCGAGTTTGCTGCCAGGGAAGGCATACTCTCTGATCAGTATCCCGGCGAACCCAACCTGCTCGAACGCATCGCAGCCGCGAAGGTTTCTTGCACCACAGGCGGTGAGGTCCTGCTGAAACTGCCGGACACGATGAACGATGAACCACACCGAATCGCGGAAGCGCTCCAAACAAAACAATCGCTGTCAGTCATTTTGAATCCACGTTACACGGCTGTGGGATTCGGTGTCGCCCATACTGACTTCTACATCTACGCCGTTGGGAACCTCACCGACTCCTTTCGACTCACGCCGATCGATGAAGCCGAGAGATCAGCGAAGAAGAGACTCGATAAGAGCCTCAAAGCGAAAAACCTTCCTCCAATCCAAGTGACCTTCAAGAAAAAGCTGCGTCAACTAGCATGCGAAGCGGCGAAAGCGGATTCGCTGGAGGTCGGAATTGATACGACTACAGCCGAAGAGTCGTTCGTCTACACCACCGCCGATCCTGAGCATGCCGACTTACTCGACGCAATTACGATTCGGCAAGCTAGGTCGGCCATACGAAACACCGAGATTTATCTCGGCGCATGTTTTGCCGCAAGCAAAAGCTTTCCCGAGGGAAGATATTGGTTTGTAGTCTGGCTCGTGAATCCACACGGATAGCTTGAGTGGAGAGGACGGGATGCGCAAGCACTTTTGTTCACTCTTGATTGCCTTTTCAAGTTTCGCTGTCGCGCAGCAGTCGTCCCTGACATTTCTTCGTGCCGATCCTGCCATCGTCCAACAGCGACTTAACCCAGTTCCCTCTACCCAGAACGACAGGATTGATAAATTACGTAAACAATTTCTGGCCGCAAAGGTGTATGGCCCGGTACAAGTGCAGGAGCAGCTAGTGCCAGGTCAGATGGAACCGAACCTGATCTGCACGCTGCCGGGATCCGGAGATTCAACGATTATCGTGGCGGTGAATACCGCTTACAAAGGTAGAGGCGATGAAGCGCGGGTAAACTGGGCGACGCTCGAAATAGTGCCGTTGCTGCTGGAATCCGTTGCCGGTTTCGCCTCCCGGCACACACTTGTATTCGTTGCTTTCAGTGGCGAAAAAGGCAAGTATTCCGGAGCGACTTTTTACCTCGATCAACTGAGTAAGGATCAACGAAGGAAGATCGACGCATTGATCGAGTTGGACCACATTGGTCGAATGGCTCCCTCGTACGCTCCTCAAAGTAGCAGTTACGTTCTGGGTAGACGACTTCGTTTAGCAGCTTTTACTCTGCAGTTCGAAATACCCCAAATCTTTTTCTACCCGAATGGAAGTGTTGTCGGCACCGGGCCGATTGCGGAAGCTTTTGAAAAGGCTAAAATACCGGCAATCACGATCTATTCTCGCGACCACTCTGACTTGCCGCAAAATGCGATAAACGGCATTTCGCCTGAGGTCCATGAGTTCGATATCGATCCCAAATCCTATTACGACACATATGTGCTCCTGTGCGCATATCTGCGTCAGATTGATCAGGATTGGTCGCTGAGGCGCTAGTGCCTACCCTGGGATCGTCTCGCCCGGCTTCACTACGCGGATATCGTGATCGGTGAACTTGTGGTGGACATCAGGAAATTCATATTTCGGCATGTGGCACGAAGCGCAATCTTTCGTCGCGACCGCACATGCTCGGCCCGGATGAGAGGCATCGGGCTTCGCCGCAGTACCTGAAACGTGACACGCGAGGCAGCGCTGGTCATAAGCCGCAGTCTCGTGCACGAGCGGCTTGTGAGGATCATGGCAGGCAGTGCACTGTATGCGCGCGTCATCTCGCCAGCAGGCGCTGTTCTGCAATCGATACGGAGGGAAGCGCACGGTAGCCAGGCCAAAGCTGCCCGCCATCTGCACATCCATAGACGTGGCATGGCAAGATCCGCAGAAATCAACTTGATCGACCGGCCGGAGATGTGCCGGATTCATCATCAGTGTTCCCACGTTCTGCAGGTTCGCGCGCATCGCGGCGGCGTGAGCCGCCCCGGGCCCATGACAAGTTTCGCATGTCGCTCCGGCCAGAATGTTATTGATCGGACCTTCTGCTGGGACGTTAGCAGCGTGACACGCAAAGCAGCGCCGCACTTCGTGCATCTCGACTTGCCGTCCTGTAGCTCTTCTAAACGCGTCTTCGCCCGCAGGCTCCTCCTGTCCCGAGACGCGCACAGCCGGTTGTGCCGGTGTGATATCGAAACCGTGAATGCTGTCGAAATAGCTGAAGTGGCTCTCGTTGTAAATCTCACCTTCCGGCGTCGTATATACCTGGCTGATTTTTCCTGAACCGAAAGCCCATGCGAGTGGCTTGGTTACGGCGCCCTTGTCAGTCTTCAAGGTGAACGAGGGGCCCTGTGCGGTTTTCAGTATCTCGTAATTGAATCCATCTACTGCGAGATGTTTTCCGTATTGACTCGTCAGATATTCGGATTGCGAGGCCGGCACCAGCGATTGCGCCATCTCTGACTGCGCCTGGCTCTTCGCGATCTCGGCGTGACAGTCGGCACAGACGGCGCTACCGACGAATTTATCCGCGGGCGTGGAAAGCTTGGTTGGCCACCACGGATATTTGTCGATGCGCTCTGGAGTAGTCATCTCGTCGACCAGCGTGTCGCGCGAGGACCCGATCAGAGCGATGGCGAACATCGCTATCCCAAGTAGTAGAAGAAATCGCTTGAAATCGAAACGCATGCGCCCCACGGATCGGAATCTGCCAACCCTCGCTAATTGTAAGACGGCGCTGGGCTCAGTGCCCGTTGGCGCTGGGCGGCGCTTCGGGTTTCGCGAACTTCGCCTCTTCGACGGGCACGTTTACTTCGACCTGGTCGAGCTGTACCGTAAAACGTCCCTGGGGCTGCGCTACTGTCCACTGAAAGGGCTGCTTGATCCCAGCTACATCACGATAGTCCGCGTAATCGATCTGCGTAGGATTGCGCCCCAGCGGCGAATCGACGTATCGAACCATGCGAACCAGCAATCCGGATTGCTGATCGAAATACAACTCCACCGGCGGCAGATTCGGATTACTCGCTCGGATCACGTTCACCGTGCGTCCCGCAATCTGCTGATCGGGTCTGACCTTCAATTCGCTGAAAGCAGTTTTGACGTGGGCGGCAAAACGAACATCAGCGTCGATACCCGCCGCCTGCAGGTCTCCCTTATTCATGCCCCGCAGGGGACGCCCTGGAACAAGGGTCCATCCCGATTGGCCGTTAACCGTCTCGAATCCGACGCCGCTCGGCAGGTGCGTTACCACGCTGCGCATACCCGGCTGCTTGAGATAAATCTCCATCGGGAACTGTACGCCCTGGGCAAGATTTAACTTCCCTTTCTGCACCTCGGAACTGATCTTCTCGATAGCCGCGGAGCCACCCACCGCCTGCAAATACTTATTCAGGATCTCATCTGCCGATTGCGATGGAGCGGGTTCGTTTTCCGCGGCGGGTCTGGTCGGTGTCGTCCCTTCCGCAGCGATCACGGGAGTTGCCACCGGACGAAGTGCGCCGCGATGACACGAGTAACAAGTGACCTCGCGCTCGCCATTGAAGCTGTTCTGGTTCAGCGCGAACATCATCTGCATCATCTCGCGCGCCATCTTCTTCGGCTTCTTATCGTCCTTATCGAACGCGCCTTCCACATGGCAGTGCTCGCAACGCACACCGAGCGACGACGTCATAAACTGCATGGCCGGAATAATCTGATCAGCAGGAGTGCCCTTCAAAACCTGTATGTTCTTGTAAACCTGCTCAGCGGGCAGTGCGGTCTGCGGCGACTGCGCTCGCAATACGCCGACAGACAGCGCAAGTAGACTAACCGCTAGCGCGGTTAGGATTGATGCACGATTCATCAAATCTCCAGCCGTGAAAGACACACAATTTCTTCTTGTCGCGCAGAAAGAATCACAGTAACGCCCCACTTACACACTTCTGCGCTGGGATGACATTCCTGAATCAGTAGACGAGAATTCCCGTTGGATAGTTGAAGCTAATTTGTAAAGATTTGTAACCAGTTTTGTCGCGAAATTGTCGCGCCCATCCTGAGTTACAGATGGGCTTGCGACGCGCACCCGCTCTTCCTAGATTAGAGTGTAGATCGCGATCTGCGGGGCACAGCAGCTAGAAACTAGAGATGATTGGTGGAGCTAGCCAGGATCGAACTGGCGACCTCTGCAGTGCGATTGCAGCGCTCTCCCAGCTGAGCTATAGCCCCACGAGGGACACAGGAAGACCTGCGACTGGGTCCGGCGAAATTCTGCCGGAGGAACACTCGTATTTTAGCAGCCACGTTTCGAAAGACCAAGCGAATCGCCAACACTGTCGCCTCCAAACACCAAAAATAACGGGAACCACCGCTGGTGCTTGCAGAATTCTTCCCGAGAAACTACTCTGAGCACACAGCAAAGCTCTATAGCGGTCGACCGCCGTTGCCTTCCCGCAACAAGCACGGCACGTTGGCGCTGGCTCGCAAGATATGCCTTTGGAAGCTCTGGTTGTATGCGCCGATGATCAACTTACGCGAATCCTGCGCCACGGGATGAGCGATCTTGGGATTCGCGGAGAATTCTGCCAATCCCTTGAAAACGCGATGAGCACCGTCGTGAATCGCCGGTTTGATGGCGTATTCATCGACTGCGAAATTCCCGATGCGGTCAGCCTGTTTCAATCCATCCGCACGAACGAGCTATTCAAGAAATCTCTTTGCGTCGCCCTTGCCACACATCGCACAACGGTAAAAGATGCATTTGACATGGGCGCACAGTTTGTCATGTACCGCCCGTTGTCGATGGAGCGTGCGTCTCGAGTTCTTCGGACAGCGCAGGCGCTGATGAACCGCGAACGCCGCCGATCGTTCCGCAAAGCAGTGCAGATGGAAGTTGCTGTGCGTTTCGGACGCAGCTCTGAGTTTGATGCGACTACCTTCGACCTGAGTTCCGGCGGAATGGGATTGAAACTCAAAAGCATGCCACAAAATTCCGGCCAGGTGCACGTGAGTTTCAAACTGCCCGGCTCTCACGCAACATTGTCCGCAACCGGCGACATTGTCTGGGCGGACGCGAAGAAACGTATTGGCGTGCAGTTCGTTCATGTGCCGGACACCGCCCGCATACAACTGGACCGGTGGCTCGAAGGCAGACTTGAAGCCATCGGCGGAGCACCGGATGCTATCGCACCACGAGGGGTCATACGCGGTGCTGTTGATATCGCGATCACCGCAGTCGTCGTGCGCAACGGAAAATCGAAAACCGTGCGCGGCCATGGCAGCGATTTGACCGAACAGGGCTTGGGCGCGAACATGAGCGACGAATTATCCCCGGGTGAAGTGGTGAACCTTGAGTTCACGCTTCCAAGCGGCAAGGCAGTGAAGACGCGTGCTTACGTTCGCAACGCCCAGGGACAACATTACGGCTTTGAGTTTCTTACCATGGCCGATAACTCCCGCTCGGCCATTCGCGATTTCTGTCAGCAATTGCCCGTGAAATACTGAGCGCTTCCGGCGCTTCTTAACCGCCAATGCATACGTCCGATCGAGCTTGTAGCGCCAAAACGTAAGATTTTGGTCCATCTTGGACCGCAGTAGATCCACAATTGAATTCGCGCAGCCAGAAGAAAAGAGAGATAAAACACATTAAATCAGTGGTTTACGCTCATCTCTAAACTCGTATCCCCGATTTGGAATTTGTTCTCTGGCCAGTTCACACATCACAAAGCAGAGTGACGAATCAACCTTGCTGAATCGTTCGGAAGAGTTACAATCTCAAATGGAATTGAAAATGATTTTCAACTTCGCAGATGCCGGGATTGCTGCTCTTGCCGACCTTAAGGAAGGTCAATCCGCTGTCCTCGAGCAGCTTGATCTCGCCCCGCGCGTTGCCGATCATTTGATGAACCTCGGCTTCATTCCTGGCGTTGAAATCGTCGCCGCTCGCAGCGGCCCCGGCGGTGATCCTCGTGTTTACCGCGTCGACGGCATCGAAGTTGCCCTGCGCCGCGACGTCTCCAGCCGCATCGTAGTTCGTGCCCTCTCCCGTTCGGTGCAATAGCAATGGCACTGTCTACGATCGCGCCGGCACCTCCGATCTCCGAAACGCCCTCTGCCAAGAAAGGCTTCCGCACAATTGCCGTTGTAGGACCGCCGAACTCCGGCAAAACAACTTTGTTCAACCGGCTCACTGGGCTCCGTCAAAAGGTCGCCAACTTCCCCGGCGTAACCGTTGAACATCACTTGGGCTTCATTCGTGACGGATCGGGGCGGGAAATCGAACTCATCGATCTGCCCGGTATTTACAGCCTCTCGCCACGTTCAGAAGATGAAGTTGTTGCTATTAACGTTTTGAACGGCGAAATGCCTGGACTGAGCCGGCCGGATGGCGTATTGCTCATCCTCGATTCGACCCATCTCGAGCGTCACCTGATGCTTGCTGCGCGCATTATTGCGCTCGGACTCCCGACTCTCGTCCTCCTGAACATGGCCGATGAGTTGAAGAAGCAGGGTGGTCACGTCGACGTACTTTTGCTGGCCAAACAACTTGGCACTCCCGTCGCGCTGATCAGCGCCACCAGTGGCGCGGGAATAGAAGCCATCTCCGCATTTGTTTCTTCGCACTCCGAAGCTCCAAGTCCACTTGCACTGCCAGTCTTGGCCGACGCAAAGAAGTGCCGCGAATGGGCGTATCAGGTCGGTCACGCCGCTTCGTATCGGAAGCCCGTATCGCCAGTATGGACGCAACGCCTCGATTCCCTGTTCCTGAACCGAGTCTGGGGTCCCATCATCTTCGCAGTCGTCGTCATGGGAGTTTTCCAGACAATTTTTTCCGCCGGACAGCCGCTATCAAATGCGCTGCAAGCGCTACTGGACGTCACCGGCAAACAGGTCGGAGCGTTGCTGCCCGCAGGCTTGCTGCGCTCGCTGATAGTGGATGGAATCTGGAAGGGCACCGGATCGGTGCTGGTGTTCCTGCCGCAAATTTTGCTGCTCTTCCTCGTGATCGGCATCCTGGAAGACTCCGGCTACCTGGCGCGTGCCGCAGTAATCGCCGACAAAACCATGTCGCGCGTAGGTCTGAATGGCAAAGCCTTCATTCCCCTGCTCTCGGCTTATGCCTGCGCGGTTCCGGCAATCATGGCTACGCGCACCATCGAGAACAAGCGTGACCGCATTGCCACCATTCTGATCGCGCCGTTCATGACGTGCTCGGCACGCTTGCCCGTCTATACCATGATCATCGCCGCCTTTCTTCCGAATCGTCCGTTGCTGGGATCATTCTTCGGGACGCGCGCGCTGGCGATGTTGGGCTTGTACGTTCTCGGTTTCCTGATGGCGGTCATCACCGCCCGCATTTTGAAGTCGTCGGTCCTGAAGAGCAAAGATTCGCCCTTCATCATGGAGATGCCACCCTATCGTTGGCCCACACTGCGGTCACTGGGCTTGCGCCTGCTGGATCGCAGCAAGGCTTTCCTCTATCGCGCAGGCACGGTGATTCTCGGCGTCACCATCGTTCTCTGGCTACTGACGACGTTCCCGATGCACAACGGTCAGCCACCCGCGATCCAGGACAGCGCTGTCGCGACCATGGGCCACGTGATCGAGCCCGTCATTCGCCCGCTTGGCTTTGATTGGAAGATCGGCGTCGGCTTGCTGACCTCATTCGCCGCTCGTGAAGTGATCATCGCTACGATGGGAACGTTGCATGGTGTCGATCCTGAATCCCACGCCTTTGATCTTCAGTCGGCGCTACGTCACGAACTGACCCCTGCAGCTGCGGTCGCATTGCTCGTTTTCTTTGCTTTTGCGATGCAGTGTATGTCGACTCTGGCCGTAGTGCGCCGCGAAACCAACGGATGGAAGTGGCCGGCTGTGCAGTTTACCTACATGACGCTGGTCGCATACGCATCGGCGTTTGCCGCATACCACATCGCCTTATTGTTCTAGTCTTGGATTACCAATCTCCTTGAACTGTCATCTCGAGCGAGGGTGCGACAGCGTCCGAGTCGAGAGACCTCGCGTTAGTGTGAGCTCTCCGAGTCCGAGCACAGCGGGGACTGTCATCCCGAGCAATGCGAGGGAGCCCTATCGATACCACTCTTTTGGGGAGAAACTACAGCCGCTCTCGTAACTGCTGCACTTCTCTACTAAGCAGCCCGAGAACTTCGAAGCACAGCTCCGGATTGTGTATAAGAGTGTGGCGAACCCTATCAACATCGACGAAAATGTACCTTGTTATCTCGATGACCTCAGCCGTAAGGCTGTAGGGTTTCCCTGACATCGCCGCCGGCAGTCCGAGCACGCAGCCCGGACCCGCCGTCCTCTCCAATACAGATCTATGCGTCTCCATCGACAAGCGTACGCGGCCGCTCTTGATAACAAAGACACCCTGGCAATTGTCTCCGCGATGAAAAAGAAACGACCCTGGCGCGGCAGTACTCTCGGCGCCGATGGCTTCGAGCACCTCGCAAAGATGCGGCGGAGCAGAAAACGGAATTTCTGAGCTTACAACGGGCATGGCAGTTGCATGAGTATCGGCCACGACGGACGCGCTTGGTGTGATGGCAGTCACAGCCGCATGTGACCTTCGAAGAAACGCCTGCAAACATCCCTGTTTCAGCAGCTTCTGCTTAGCAAAAATCGGCCAGCTTCTCACGCGCTCTTTTCTGTGCAACTCACACTCCCAAAAATGTTTACTCGTCACAGACGGTCCGGACATGCGGCTTTTATCTTCAATACAGGCTCAGACCACGCGGTCGACTTCGTTGCCGCCACGTGGCTCCGCTTTCGCCGGAGGGCTTTACGAGCACCCGGACTCAGTTTTCACAACAAATTTCATAGCAGTCCAACGGACGAAATGGATTCATGATGAAAAGGTCAAAAGTAACGATTGATGGAAACGAAGCGGCCGCATACGTCGCGCATAAGGTCAACGAAGTCATCGCAATTTATCCGATCACCCCGTCCTCACCGATGGGCGAATGGTCTGACCAGTGGTCCTCCGAAGGCAAACCCAATATCTGGGACACAATTCCCCTCGTAATCGAAATGCAGAGTGAGGGCGGAGCTTCCGGAGCGCTTCACGGCGCTTTGCAATCTGGCGCGCTCGCCACCACATTCACCTCCGCCCAGGGGCTGCTCTTGATGATCCCCAACATGTACAAGATCGCCGGCGAACTTACGCCGACGGTCATGCACGTTGCGGCGCGCTCCCTCGCGGCACAGGCGTTGTCGATTTTCGGTGATCATCAGGACGTAATGGCCGTCCGGCAGACCGGATGGGCCATGCTCGCCTCGAACTCCGTGCAGGAAGTCATGGACACGGCTCTGATCGCGCAGGCAGCCTCGCTGGAATCGCGCATCCCGTTCGTACATTTCTTCGACGGTTTCCGTACTTCGCACGAAGTGGCCAAGGTTGAGCAGCTCACCAAAGAAGATTTGAAGGCGATGATCTCCGACGAGTTGGTGCAGAAGCATCGCGCACGCGCGCTCTCACCGGATCGCCCGGTCCTTCGCGGAACCGCCCAGAACCCTGATGTCTACTTCCAGGCGCGCGAAACCGTGAACCCGTTCTACCTGGCCATCCCCACCATCGTGCAGAACGCCATGGACAAGTTCGCAAAGATTGCCGGACGCCAATACAAGCTGTTCGATTATGTTGGCGCAGCTGACGCAGAGCGCGTCGTGATCGTTATGGGATCGGGCGCGGAAGTTGCGCAGGAAGCAGTTGAGTATCTCGTCGCCAAGGACGAGAAGGTCGGATTGTTGAAAGTCCGCCTATATCGTCCGTTCTCCGTCGAGCACTTCATTCAGGCGCTGCCCACCAGCACCAAAGCGATTGCCGTCCTTGACCGCACCAAAGAGCCCGGCTCAACCGGCGAACCGCTGTACATGGATATCGTGACGGCACTAAGCGAATGCAGCGCGAACAACAGCTTGCCGCTGAAGTCGTTCCCCAAGGTCATCGGCGGCCGCTACGGCCTGTCGTCGAAAGAATTCACGCCCGCGATGGTCAAAGGCGTATTCGACGAGTTGGCGAAGGGCCGCAGCAAGAATCACTTCACGCTCGGCATAGTTGACGACGTGACGCTTACCAGCATCGACTACGATCCCACGTTCTCGACCGAGGATGCGAAGACGGTTCGTGCCCTCTTCTACGGTTTGGGTGCAGACGGAACAGTCGGTGCGAACAAGAACTCCATCAAGATCATCGGCGAAGATACCGACAACTACGCGCAGGGCTACTTCGTGTATGACTCGAAGAAGTCCGGCTCGCTGACCACTTCGCACTTGCGCTTTGGTCCCAAGCCGATCCGCTCCAGCTATCTGATCAGCCGCGCCAGCTTCGTTGCTTGCCACCAGTTCACGTTCCTGGAGCGCATCGATGTGCTCAAGAACGCGAAGCCCGGCGCCACGTTCCTTCTCAACAGCCCGTTCGATGCAAACACAGTCTGGGATCACTTGCCGCGGGCGGTTCAGAGACAGATCATCGAGAAGCAGTTGAAGTTCTACGTGATTGACGCCTACGAAGTTGCCAAGAAAACAGGCATGGGGGGGCGCATCAACACCATCATGCAGACCTGCTTCTTCGCAATCAGCGGCGTGCTCCCGCGCGAAGAAGCCATCGACGCCATCAAGAAGTCAATCAAGAAGACCTATGGCCGTCGTGGCGAGTCGGTAGTGCAGAAGAACTTTGCCGCGGTCGACAGCACCCTCGCTCATCTCTCAGAGGTAAAGGTTCCTGCCGCCGTCTCCAGCACCTTCGATGTTCGTCCGCCAGTTCCTGTGCAGGCGCCGGAGTTTGTACAGAACGTGCTCGCTCCTATCATTCAGGGCGACGGCGACCTGCTTCCGGTCAGCAAGCTTCCCATCGACGGCACGTTCCCCACCGGAACCGCCCAATGGGAGAAGCGCAACATCGCCCTGGAAATCCCCGATTGGGACGAGCAACTCTGTATACAGTGTGGCAAGTGCGTGCTGGTCTGCCCCCACGCCGTGATTCGCGCCAAGGTGTACGAATCCGACAAACTGAAGGGCGCACCCGAGTCGTTCAAATCGACAGCCGCCAAGTGGGTCAACTTCAAGAACCAGAAGTACTCACTGCAGGTCGCGCCGGAAGATTGCACCGGATGTGCGCTCTGCATCGAAGCCTGCCCCGCGAAGAGCAAGACGGAGCCGAAGCACAAGGCGATCAACATGGTCCCGCAGCCTGCGATTCGCGAGCGCGAGGCCGCCAACTGGGACTTCTTCCTTACTCTACCCGAGACTGATCGCACCGCCCTCAACCTCGGCCAGATCAAAGACGTCCAGTTGCTGCAACCGTTGTTCGAGTTCAGCGGCGCCTGCTCCGGTTGCGGCGAAACTCCGTACATCAAACTGATGACGCAACTCTTCGGCGATCGCACTCTGGTCGGCAACGCCACCGGCTGCTCTTCGATTTACGGCGGCAACCTGCCCACCACGCCCTACACTTTCAATAAAGACGGACGCGGCGTAACGTGGTCGAACTCGCTATTCGAAGACAATGCCGAGTTCGGACTTGGCCTGCGCCTCGCTGTCGACAAGCAGACCGAGTATGCACGCGAACTGGTGAAGCGGCTTGCAGGTCAGATCGGCGACGATCTCGCATCCTCGATCCTGGCCGCCGATCAGACCGGTGAAGTCGGTATCCGCGAGCAGCGCAAGCGCGTTGCCGCGCTGAAAGATAAGCTCGCCGGAATCAAAACGCCGGAAGGCAAAGACCTGCTCAGCCTGGCCGATGTACTGGTCAACAAATCCGTCTGGATCCTCGGAGGCGACGGCTGGGCCTACGACATCGGTTACGGCGGACTCGATCACGTGCTGGCCTCTGGGCGCAACGTGAACATCCTCGTCCTCGATACCGAGGTGTACTCCAACACCGGTGGGCAGATGTCAAAGTCCACTCCTCGCGGTGCAGTCGCAAAGTTCGCCGCAGGCGGCAAGCCGCGTCCGAAGAAAGACCTGGCGCTGATGGCCGTTAATTACGGCAACGTCTACGTAGCTCGTGTCGCTATGGGCTCCAGCGACATGCAAACGCTGAAGGCCTTCAATGAGGCGGAAGGCTACGATGGACCGTCCCTCATCATTGCGTACAGTCACTGCATCGCTCACGGTTATGACCTGGTTCACGGACTCGATCAGCAGAAACTCGCCGTCCAGTCAGGACACTGGCCGCTCTTCCGCTTTAACCCCGTGTTGTCGGCCCAAGGAAAGAATCCGTTCACGCTCGATTCGAAAGCGCCGGCGATTCCGCTCGAAAAATACATCTACAACGAGACTCGCTACACCATGCTCACGCACAGCAATCCGGAAGTCGCAAAAGCGTTGCTGATCGAGGCGCAGCACGATGTGGACCAGCGTTGGAAGATTTACGAAAACATGGTGACCATGTTCTCCAATGGCCACGCCAAAGCTGCCGACGCGAAAGCAGAACCCGAATTGGCAGCGTCGAAAGGAGCCGGAAACTAAATGGATCTCACAACCAGATATCTCGGACTGAAACTGAAGACTCCTCTCGTGGCCTCGTCGTCCCCTCTCTGCAAAGAGATTTCGACGATCCGGCAGCTTGAAGACGGTGGTGCTTCCGCCATCGTTCTTCACTCGCTCTTCGAGGAGCAGATCAATCTCGAAAGCAACGAGCTGGATTATTTCCTCTCAGTCGGCTCCGACGTCTCCGCTGAAGCGCTGGAGATGTTCCCCGACATGACCGCCTACAACATCGGGCCGGACGACTACCTCGAGCACATTCGCAAAGCCAAGGCGGCCGTGAAGGTTCCGATCATTGCCAGCCTGAATGGCATTTCAACCGGCGGCTGGATCCGCTACGCGAAAGAGATTCAGCAGGCGGGCGCCGATGCCCTCGAGCTGAATATCTACTATCTGCCTACCGATGTCGAACTGACCGGCTCTACCGTAGAGAAAGCCCACTGCGAGCTGGTCACGGCAATCAAGGACAGCATCAGCATCCCGATCGCAGTGAAACTTGCTCCCTACTTCAGCTCGATCCCGAATGTGGCGAAGCAACTCGATGAAGCGGGTGCGAACGCTCTCGTTCTGTTCAACCGCTTCTACCAGCCTGATTTCGATCTCGAGCGCCTGGAAGTAGTTCCGTCACTCGTGCTCAGCCGATCGAACGAAGTAAAGCTGCGGCTGCACTGGACGGCGATCCTCTACGACCAAATCAAGGCCGACATCGCGATCACCGGAGGCGTTCACACCGCCGAGGATGTGGTGAAGTGCATGATGGCCGGCGCCAAAGTTGCCATGATGACCTCAGCCATTCTGGAATATGGCCCGCAATATTTCGGTGTGGTCGCAAAGGACCTGGAACGCTGGATGGAAGAACACGAGTACGAATCCGTGAAGCTGATGCAGGGCAGCATGAGCATGCAGAAGGTGAGCAATCCTTCCGCATTCCAACGCGCCAACTACATGAAGGTGCTAAGCTCCTACCCGCTGCAGCCCGGACCTACGGTCCAGCGGACGCGGTAGAATAAGTTTGCTGTACCCTCCCCGCCGGGGCCACAAGCCCCGGCTTCTCTTTTATCTGGGTCCTGTTTGCACATGTCATTTCGAGCGAGGCCGCTTTGTGGCCGAGTCGAGAGACCGTGCGTTGCTTATCCCGAGCGGCGGCGAGGAACTGTCATCCCGAGGCCAGCGAGGGAACCCTATCGTGAGGGAGAAATGACGAGGGCTACCCCTTCACCATCTCGTATCCCTTTTCGCGCCACTCCCGTACGCCACCGTCCATCGAAATCACATTGGTATAGCCCATCTTCTGCAGATTGTCCGCCGCCAGCGCCGACCGAAATCCTCCGCCGCAGTAAAGGACCAGCGGCGTTTTGCTATCTGGCACCTGTTTCTCGATGTCACGTTCGATCACGCCCTTGCCCAGGTGTATCGCTCCCGGCAAGTGATCTTTCGCGAACTCGCTCTCTTCGCGTACATCAACCAGCGTGAACTTCTCACCACGATCCAGCTTCGCCTTCACGTCGTCGACTGTCGTCTCGCGGACACGCTTCTTCGCATCTTCCACAATCTTCAAAAAACGTTCTGAATGTTGCATCGCTTATCTCCTCAGAAATGCACCAGGCGTATGAACAGCCCGGCTAGTAGTCCTCCGGTCAGCGGTCCGAGCACGGGGATCGCGGCATATCTCCAGTCGGAATCACCCTTCCCCGCTATCGGCAGAAAGGTATGTGCGATTCGGGGCCCCAAATCCCTCGCCGGATTGATCGCGTAACCAGTCGTGCCTCCCAGCGAAAGACCAATGCCCCAGACCAGGCTCGATACCAGGTATGGCCCAAGCCCGGCGACAGGACCTGCAATCGCAACCGCCTTGGAAAAGATTGCGCCCACGACCAATACCAACGCAAACGTCCCGATGATCTCGCTCAGCAGATTGGCACCCATGCTGCGAATTGCGGGAGCCGTACAGAAGCATGCTCGTTTCAGATCAACATCGGCCGTTTCTTTCCAGTGTGGAAAGAAGTGTAGCCATACCAGCGTTGCTCCCACCAGAGCGCCTGCCAGCTCTGCAGCGAAGTAACTCGGAAACTTACTGTAGTTCCCTGAGGTGACTGCCATCCCCATGGTCACCGCCGGATTTAAATATGCATCCGTGCTGCCGCATGCAATTGCCGTGAATACTCCCGCCATCACGGCGAACGCCCATCCGCTTGTGACAACGATCCATCCCGATCCTTCGGCTTTTGACTTCTTCAGCAGAACATTGGCGACCACTCCATTGCCCAGAAGAATCAGAACGAGCGTGCCCATGAACTCACCAAAAATTGGTGATCGCATACCAGCCTCCCGAAGCCCTTCCCATTTGTCACGCCCGCACAGATCAATCCACCCAATCGAACGACCGCTCCACAGCTTTCTTCCAAAGCCGGTACTTCTCGTCTCGTTCGGACTTTTCCATTTGCGCGTGCCAGGTCCGATCAACCGCCCACTGGGCCGTTAGCTCTGCCGTATCCCTGAAAAAACCGGTTGCCAGTCCTGCGGCGTACGCAGCGCCAAGCGCGGTTGTCTCCTTCACTCGCGGCCGCACCACATCGCGATTAAGAATATCGGCCTGGAACTGCATCAGCAGATCGTTTTCCACCATGCCTCCGTCGGTACGCAGAACGGTAATGGGAATGCCAGAATCGTTTTCCATCGCCTCGACTACCTCGCGGGTTTGGAACGCCGTCGCTTCCAGAATCGCGCGCGCCAGGTGCGCTTTGTTCGCATACCGCGTCAGGCCGGTGATCACGCCACGCGCACTCGTCTTCCAATGCGGCGCAAACAGACCCGAGAAAGCGGGAACGATGTACACACCGCCGTTGTCTTCTACAGTACGTGCGAGCGCCTCGATTTCAGCACTCGTTCGGATAATTCCAAAGTTGTCGCGCATCCATTGAACGAGCGCACCCGTAATGGCAACGCTACCTTCAAGTGCATAAACAGCGGCTTCTTCACCGAATTTGTAGCCGACAGTCGTGATCAGCCCGCACCGCGACTGGACCGGATTCGTGCCCGTGTTCATCAGCAGGAAACAGCCGGTGCCATATGTATTCTTGGCTTCGCCGGCCTGAAAACAGGTCTGACCAACCAGCGCCGCCTGCTGATCGCCGAGAACGCCACCGATCGCAACACCCGCAATAGCATCCAGCTTCGCCGTTCCATAAATCTCGCTGCTTGAGCGGATCTCCGGCAGCATCGCCCGCGGAATATCGAAGAGGTCCAGCAACTCCGGATCCCATGCAAGCGATTGCAGGTTCATCAGTTGCGTGCGGCTGGCATTGGTGACGTCGGTGATGTGAATGCCGCCATTCACGCCGCCAGTCAGATGCCACACTGTGAATGAATCAACCGTACCGAAGAGCAGCACACCACTTTCTGCACGCTCGCGAACGCCTGACACATTGTCGAGAATCCATCGGAGCTTCAGTGCGCTGAAATACGTCGCCAGAGGTAGTCCGGTCTTCGCACGAAAGCGGTCTGCACCCCCATGCGCAGCCAGTTTGTCGACGCACTCGGCCACGCGGGTGTCCTGCCAGACCAATGCGTTTGTGACAGGTTGTCCGGTCTTGCGGTCCCAAACGATCGTCGTCTCGCGCTGGTTTGTGATTCCAATCCCGGCGAGATCGCGTGCCTGCAGGCCCGCCTGCTGCATTGCCTCGCCAATTACCTGCTGGGTACGAAACCAGATTTCCTGCGGGTCGTGCTCCACCCAGCCCGGACGCGGATAAATCTGCTCATGTTCTTTTTGCGCTTGCGCAATAATTCTTCCGTCCCGATCGAAGATGATGAACCGGGTGCTCGTAGTTCCCTGGTCGATAGCTCCGATGTAATCTGCCACGCTCAGTTCCCTAGCCCTGCGGTTTGCAGCATCCGCCTGAGCTTCCCTACATACTCATCCACCGCGTGCTGCCGCCGCTCATCGCTCCAGCCATATTCTCGCGCGAGATACTGCGCGACTACTGGCGCAGCCTGCGCGGCCAGCTTCCAACTGTAAAACTGCAATCCTATGCGGCGGGCCAGTATATCTTCAATCGACATGGCCATGTCATTCCGAATTGAATAAACAATTTCGGCGCGAATCGCGGGAAAGCCATCCACGATTGGTTCTGCGAGTTCAGGCGCTGCAGCCGCAAGTTCCAGAACTCGAACAGCATTGGTTCCAAGTTTTCCGACCAGATGTCTCGCAGTTTCAGGGGATGTTCTGTACGTACGCGCGAGTTCTTCACAAAGAGTCGTAGTAGACCCGACGCTACCGCTCAACGGATGGTTTCGCGTGGAGCATTCGCGAACAGATTGCCGCAAATAACGCTGCACTGCATCAATCGTGTCTTCCGCCATTGCGCGGTAGGTAGTCCACTTCCCACCGAGAATGCTGATCAATCCCGTCTGCTCGTCAACTTCAACCTTGTGGTCACGGCTCAGGCTTTTCGTGCTGCGCGAATCTGCGGATATCAACGGTCGTATGCCAGCAAATCCGCCAATAATCTGCTCCGTCACAAGCGGCTTTTGAACAAACTGATTGAGGTGATGCAGCAGATAACCCACGTCCTCGTCTGACAAGGAGACATCACCGAATTCGTTAACCGGATCATCCGTAGTTCCCACCAGCAGGCGTCCCATCCATGGGATTGCGAAGATCACGCGCCCATCGCTGGTCTCCGGAATCAGCATTGCGTCGCCGCTGCCAAACTGCTGCAGCGGAAGTAGAATGTGCGCTCCTTTGCTTAACTTCAATCGCGGCGTCGCCTTCGGATTCGCCATTCTGCGAATGGCATCCGACGCAGGTCCCGTCGCATTCACGAATGCGCGCGCCCGGATCTCGAAAGTTCTGCGAGAGATTTCGTCCTGAATCTGAGCCGAGTGCAGCCCTTCGCCCGGCTTCCTCTCAAGCGCCATCACGCGAGCGTGGTTCAGCGCAACTCCTCCTAGCTCTGCAAACGTCCGGACAAGCGCCAGATTGTATCCAGCATCATCGAATTGTCCGTCAGAGTAAGTGACGGCTCCGACCAGCCCGTCGCTCTTAAGCGTTGGCATCCTCTGCAGTGCCTGATCCCGCGTCAGCCTACGACTTGGCAACAAGTTAGCTTTGCCAGCAAGCAGATCGTAGAGCTTTACTCCTGCACCGAAGTAAGCAGATTCCCAGCGGCTGTAGCAGGGGATAATGAATTCCATTGCTCCAGCAAGAAACGGTGCATTGTGCAGCATGTAAACGCGCTCCTGCAGGGCGCGCTTCACAACACCAACCTGACCAGGATCGAAATGAAGAGCCGCTTCTCGCAAGTAGCGGATGCCGCCATGAATCAGCTTTGTGGACGCGCTAGACGTTACGGATGCAAAGTCATTCGCCTCAACAAGGAGCGTCTTCAGGCCGCGCAGCTGTGCATCCAGAGCACAACCGGCGCCCGTTGCTCCGCCGCCGATGATGCAAACATCGAACTCCTCCCCGGCAGCGGCAAGCGCATCCGTTCGTCGCATCATGAGGCAGGTCCGTCCATCAGCGGATCAAACCTTTGCGCTTGAGAAACTCGGCAGCCACATCAGCCGCATCGCGATGTTCGCCGTCGACAGCGTAGTTCATCTTTTGCATCTCTTCTTGGTTGATTTTCCCAGCAAGCTCTTCTAGTACCGTCTTTACCATTGGATAGCGCTGAATCGTCTCTTGGCGAACGATTGGAACCGCGTCATAGGGCGGGAAGTAGTGACGGTCATCTTCGAGAACAACCAGATCAAGTGTCGGGATCAAGCCATCGGTGCTGCTGCCCACAATCAGATCGACCTGATGATTTTGGATAGCGCGATAGAGCAGGCCAAGGTCCATAGCGACCGGCGGCCGCGCGAAGTGCAGGTTATACGTGCTCGCGAGACCTGGGTAGCCATCGGGCCGCTCCATGAATTCGTATCCGAACGCAGCCTTCCATTGCGACGAATACTTCGCCGCCTCCGACAGCGTATGTATGTTCAGCCTGCGCGCGTCTTCACCCCGAATAATCACCGCGAACGTATTATTGAAACCGAGCGACGGCATCACAAAAAAATGAAACCGCTGCGCATATCCGTTTTTCACCCGCTCGTAAACCGCCGCTTCATCCCCGCTGGGCTTCTCTTTCAGCACCGCCGTAAGCGCCGTGCCCGTATATTCAGGATACAGATCGGCGCGCCCCGCCAGCATCGCCTGCTGACACACGAATGTTCCTGCAAGGTAAAAGCGCCTCTCCACCGGAATTCGCGTTCGGTATTCGATGTACTGCGCCATGATCTCGCCAAGCACCGCCTGCTCGGTAAAGTTCTTCGACGCCACCACAATTCCGCTGTGATGGTCGGGCATGCATCCGGCGCACACCATCAGCGCACAACAAAGTGCCGATAACACACTCTTGAACTTCATGCGTGAGGAGGAGTCAGCCGACCCTGTATCCATCCGAGAATCAAGTCGCTGCCAAGGGCCAGCACCGCAGCGGGAAGTGCGCCCGCGAGAATTAGCTGATTGTTCACCATTGCCAGTCCACGAAAGATAAACTCGCCCAAGCCTCCAGCTCCGATTGCTGCGGCAATCGTTGCCACCCCGACGGAGATCACCGTCGCGGTTCGCACGCCCGCCATAATCACTCCAGCCGACAGCGGCAGTTCAACCTGGAACAACAGTTGTCGACGAGTTAACCCCATTCCCTCCGCCGCCTCGCGCACAGCGGGATCGACTCCCGTGATTCCTTGAAACGTGTTTCGCACGATCGGCAACAACGCATACAGCGCAAGCGTAACGACCGCGATCCGGTAAGCGCGCTCGCCCAGCCACGGTGCCGGCAGCAAGAATCCAAATAGCGCCAGGCTCGGAATCGTCTGGATGATATTCGCGCTGCCCAGAATCGCCGGCCGCAACTTGCGATGGCGCGTCATCAGTATGCCCAACGGTATCCCGATGACGATCGCCAGCAGCATGGAGATGCCGACCATCCAGATGTGCAAGAGGGCCGAATTCGCAATCTCCGCCGGGTGAGCAAAGATGTAGTTCATGACTTTCCTCTTTCATCCTCAGCTTCGCAAAGCCCAAATGCCTCCAGGTAGGCCCGCACCTTCGGATCGTGACTGCTCTTGAATTGCTCCGGCGTATAAGTTCCCAGCAACTTACCGGATTCCATCAGCCCAATGCGAATTCCCAACAGTAGCGCTTCCCGGACATCGTGGGTGACGAGAATAATAGTCTTGTGAAGCTGTTCTCGCATTCGCAGGAAATGCTGCTGCAATTCGCTACGGCTGAGCGGATCGAGAGCGCCGAACGGCTCATCCATCAGGAGTATCGGCGGATCAGCAGCCAGTGCGCGCGCAACTCCTACTCGCTGCCGTTGTCCACCCGAAAGTTGATAGGGATAGCGATCCGCAAATTGCCCGGGATCGAGATCCACCATGCGCAGCATTTCTTCCGTCCGCTCGCGTATCTCCGCCTTGCTTTTTCTTTCGATTTTCAACAGCAGGCCAACGTTCTTGGCAACCGTATAGTGAGGAAACAATCCAGCTTCCTGGATCACATAACCAATCCCCCGTCGCAGTTGAATCAGATCCCACTCCGTAGTCGACTTCCCTTCCACCCGCACGTCGCCGCCACTCTGCTGGATCAGTCGATTGATCAGCTTGAGCGAAGTCGTTTTGCCCGAACCGCTTCGTCCCAGAAGTACCAGCGTCTCGCCTCGCTCGACCACGAGGTTCATGTCTTGCAACACCGCTTCGCCATTCGACGGTTGATAGCTGACGTTGCGAAACTCGATCACAGCGTCCGCAGAACGACCATTGGCATTAACTGGGCAATCGGTCATAAGTCGCAAACTATTAGAGAACGCCTCCTTACAGAGTGATGCGAAACCGCACTCCAATGTACGCGGATGAGCATCCAGATGGTACGCAAAAGGATCACTTCTCCCAGTTTTTGCGGGAAATCAGGCTGCCGGACAGGTATCATGAAAACTACACAGAAATTGCCAGCGGCCCATCTGCTGAGCCCATTCTGCGCCGACAGGGAATCCGATCCAGATTGTCTTTGTGATTTGAAGCCGACGGTCCTTCCCTATCGTGACGTATTTGGAACATCAAGACCATGGTCACATTGGAACAGGTGAAAGCGGCGCGCGAACGGATCCATGATTCCGTTTTCGTATCGCCGTGCTCGCATTCGGAGACGTTTTCGCAACTCACCGGCAACACCGTTTTCCTGAAGCTCGAAAATACGCAGATGACGGGCTCATACAAAGAGCGCGGCGCCCTCAATAAGATTCTTACTCTCACTCCGGAGGAGCGCTCTCGCGGATTGATCGCCGCCTCGGCAGGCAATCACGCGCAGGCGGTCTCATACCACGCTACCAAGCGCCGCATCTGTGCGCGGATTTGCATGCCCCTGGCAACGCCGCTGAACAAAGTCATGTCGACACGCCGGTTCGGCGCCGAAGTGGTGCTCTACGGCGCCAATTACGACGAGGCTTGCGACGAAGCTCTTCGCCTATGCTCGCAGCAGGGCCTGACCTTCATCCACCCTTTCGATGACGAAGCTGTAATTGCCGGGCAAGGCACCGTCGCGCTCGAACTTCTCGAGCAAGTGCCAGACATAGAGGTAGTCGTCACTCCTATCGGCGGCGGTGGATTGATCAGTGGCATGGCTTGCGCGTTGAAAGAGATCAATCCCAAGATTCGCGTTATCGGCGTCCAGACCGCGCGCCTTCCTTCGATGAAAGCTGCTGTCGATTCGAATCAGCACGTGGTGCTGCCCGTTGCCTCAACGCTTGCCGATGGCATTGCCGTGCGCCGCGCTGGGGACCACACACTGCCCATGGTTCAGAAGTATGTCGACGAAATCGTGACCGTGGAAGAAGAAGAAATTGCCAGCGCGATTCTATTGCTGCTGGAGCGTGAAAAGACTCTCGCTGAGGGTGCTGGCGCGGTTGCAGTCGCGGCCCTCGCTCACGGCAAAGTTTCCGGCAAGAACAAAAAAGTCGCCGCTATCGTCTCAGGCGGCAACATCGATGTACAAATCCTTTCGCGCATCATCGAACGAGGCTTAGCGAAAGATGGTCGTCGCATACGCCTTCGCATACACCTTCCCGACTATCCCGGTGCCCTGCACCGCCTCACCGGCGTGCTGGCAGAGCATCGCGCGAATATCGTCGAGACTTCCTACGACCGCACTTACTTCGGCGTGAACCTCGGAGATACGGCGATCGATCTCACCATGGAAACGCGCGGGTCTGAGCATGTGGAAGAATTGCTGGCGGCTCTGGAAGCCGAGAACTACATTTTGGAGAGAATTCAATAACCGTTAACTGAAGAGAGTTCCCTGGCTGCGTGCGTGCTGCCGCCGCGATTTCGGCTTCTGGTAGAGTTCCACTCGATTACGTCCGTGCTCTTTGGCCAGATACAGAGCCTTGTCCGCCGCTACAATCACTTCCTGGACGGTCGCATCCTCTGATGGCGGCTCGGCTACTCCAATGCTGATCGTCACCGTCGTATCTGTTCGATTGCGGAATTTGATTATTTTCCGCTGAGGTGACCGGCGCTCCGGCCGCTCTCGCTTGCTCCGCTCTGGACCTCTCACCACAAAGCTGCTTTCCGCAATCACACGGCGCAGTCGCTCAGCTTCCATGATTGCCTCTTCGGCGCGAATTCCGGGATAGAGCAGCACGAACTCTTCCCCCCCGAACCGAAACGCGCGTCCATCGGCGCCTGCGTCCTTCAACTTCGTTGCTACCATTCGCAAAACCTGGTCGCCAACATCGTGCCCAAACGTATCGTTGAACTTCTTGAAATGATCGATATCGACAATCGCGACGGCGTATTGTCCAGACATTCCTGCGATCATCTGATTGAACGCGCGCCGTCCCGGCAACTTCGTTAGCTCATCCTGATAGGAAATTTGATAAGAGGTCTCGACAACCGCGATGGAGAGAAACAATCCCGCGAGAACGCAATATGCAGTAGTCCTTCCCGGACTGTGATTAACAATCGCTGCGAATACCGCCCATAGTGACCAGAACAATGAAATGTCTTCTGGCGCTTCCGTAAACCACCAGCGCGCCAGGATTGTTCCGGCGGCGATCACGAAGAGCGCAATGCTGATTTCCGGCATCCGGCTGGTGAACCGGTGAGCGGCTGCGCTCTCCATCCATGTGAAGACTGATGGTCCAGGACGACACGCTACGGAAATAATCGCTGCCTGCGCCAGTACCAGCCCGCTCCACCACGCAAAAGCTGACCGGTCGAACGTCGGATTATCGACCAGCAGCAGGAATCCAAAATTCAGCGGAATCAGTAGCGACACACAGCGAGCCAGGTCGCTTGCCGTACTCACGCCTTTTGTGCCCCATCCCAGCAGAACCTGTTCAGCAAGCAACACGAGAATAGCGGCGAGCAGAACTCGATACAGGCGAAAGCGGAGCGCCAGCGCAACCGCAGCAGTGAGAACAAAGACGGAGAAGAAGCGAAGTGTGGAAGTCGCGACGACCGGCAACAGCCGCGTTTGCAGCATCAGGAGCGCGACGAGAAAAACGCACCCGCTTGGTACGAACAGATGAAAAAGTACCGATGTATAACGCCGGTTCAAAAGCTACCTTGCTGCTCCAGGGTGGGGATTCTCCTGGCCCTTCCAACCATAGTCCCTCCACTGATTCGCCAAAAGTGCCCGTTGGGATACGACCATGCGGCAGACGTACACTGTCGCAACTGCACCAAGGAGACGTCGAGTAAGGCTATTAAAAGCTTTGTAGCTTAAGATTCGCTCATCACCAGCGCGCCGCCGGTCTCAAACAGACTTTCAACCTGGAACTTCGATTCCGTTGCGGCCCTTATACGAACTTCGATTTGCTTCTCCAGTGCCTCGATTCGTTTCGGATCCGCCTTCGGCTGCTGACCCAATCGCACGAGCGCCGGCAACGCCATCCACCACAATAGTTGTTCGAACAGCTCTTTGTTGAAGTAGCGGACACTCTCGTAGGAATGCACGCCGATCAGCCACGCGACGTCCGGATCGTGCAGCCAACTGAACGGAGCTATGGTGGTCTTCGGTTTCTCTCCGGGAGCCCATGCACGATGCGCCAGGAGCGCCCGTACGCGTGCTGCGGCACGCCAACGATCATCACCTTCCAGACCGAGCGACTCAAATATCTCCGCCATCGGAACCCGCAGCCGCAGCGCATCCATTAATATCGCGCCGGAACGATCCGGATTTGCGGGATCGAGATATGCGCCCAGTGCATAAATCGCGGCCCAACTGACAATCGTTTCCCAGATCGCGGCGTTCTTGTCATTGCCACTTGCGAATGGCAGGACTCTATTTGCCTCGCCTACCAGTTCCTCTGGGAACGCTTCGGCCAGCTTTGGAATTCGCAGCGCCCCCTCCATCTGATCCTTGAACAGCTTCAGTGCACTCTCAACATCGCCCTTCCACTTCGGAGCCGGAGCAAGCCCCGTAATTTCGCCACCGTCTGCGTCCACGAAATGTCGCGCCTGTTCCAGGAATGCACGTACTCGGTCGGGTAGGTGCGACAGGCGATCGGACTCAGCCGCAACGTCGGAGTCGGCAGTAACGGTTGTTGGTTCTTCCGCCGGTTTCGCCAGCGATTCCGCTATCGAGGGATCCAGCACCCAGCGCAGCGAGTCATGCACAGGTTTCAACTGCAGTTCATGGATGGCGTCGGCAAGGCTTGAAACACCTCGACCACCCAGCATGTCGCACAACGCACCCCACGGATGATTAAGGTCTTCCTGCAGATGGCGCCAGTCCAGAAACACGTGGCACTTGTAGGCGCCCAACTCCAGGCGCATGCCTTTTTCTGCGAGATCGCGTGCCCGGTATAAATACTCGAGGCCGGTCACGGAATCGCGGGCGGCGACAAAGTTCGCCGCGTCCCACGAGGCGCCTAAGGCGTCTCCGATCGTGCGCTGACGCAGATGCTTGTTCCCATCCGGCCGCTTTTCCGCATATGCACTCGAAATGCGAATCCAACCTTGCGTATTCGAATAGCGATTGTTGTAAACCACCACGGCACGCTGATCGCCCAACTGATTCGAATAGGCGAACACGTCTTCGTTTACCTGGCCGGAGCCGGTAAAGAAGTCATACAACAGGAAATCCCGCACCTCCGCGAACAAGGCACGCCGGTGGAGCAATGGCGTGATTTCACGCTCGTGCCGCGCCACCAACCACGAATCAGGCTGCTCATCGTGATAGGCCCGGCGATATTCCATGCCGTAGCGCTCCGTGAATCCTTCAATCTGTCCATGTCCGAACATCGGCAGCCCCGGCAAGGTAGACATCAGCGTACACACGCCGAAATACTTATCTCCCTTTCCGAATTGATCGACTGCCGTTCGCTCGTCCGGATTGTTCATGAAGTTGACATAGCGCTTCAGGATCTCCGGATCGAACTCGATCGTGTTCTTGATCACGCTGCGATAATTCTTGTTCTCCTCGTCGCGCAGCATGTTCATGAATGCGCTGTTGTACACGCGATGCATGCCCAGTGTGCGCACGAAATAGCCCTCCAGCAGCCAGAACGCTTCGGCGAGCAAGAGCGTTCCTGGAACTTCTGCAGCCACCCGGTCCACTACTTCGCGCCAGAACTCGTTGGGCATGGCGCGATCGAAATCAGGCTTCGTCAAACCATGTTCGGCGCGCGACGGGATCGCCCCACCCGTTCCCGGAACTGGGAACCACAGTCGCTGGTAGTGCTGCTTGGTGAGCGTCATCGCTGCGTCAAACCGGATGATCGGCGAGAGCCGCGCCACGTGAAGAATGTTCTGGATCACCGCTTCGCGCACTTCCGGCTTCAGATAATTGAGCTGCGCCGTATCGTTCCACGGAAAGCTGGTGCCATCATTGCCGTGGTAGACGTAGCGTGTGTCCCCCGACCAGCGATCGACCCGACGGAACACAACTGCCGCATCCGTCCGGTCGTAGTAATGATCTTCAATCTTGATTTCAACTCGCCCATCACTGGAAACGTCGGGTCCATCAAACCGATAGGACGGAAATGGACTATACGGGAGTTGAATGAACCAGTCGGGATGCTCGACTACCCAGCGCGAATCGATGCCCATATGATTCGGTACCATGTCGCTGCCCATGCGAATTCCGCGCAGCATGGCGCGGTCACGTAGATTGAGGAATGCGCTCTCGCCTCCGAGGTCGTTCGCCACAATGTAGTCATCGAGCGAGTAGGCGGAGGCGGCGGCCTCGGGATTTCCCGTCAACTGCTTGATCCGCTGCGATGCACGACTGCGCTCCCACAGGCCAATGAGCCAAAGTGAGTTGAAGCCGCGGCGCGCCATCAAATCGAGCTCTTCGTCCGGCACCTGGCTCAAGCTGTGTATGTGCCGGCTGTACTTCTTCGAGAGCTGGTCGAGCCAAACATACACACTTTTCGCCATCATCACCGTGCGCGGCATCCACTCTGTGTCGGCACTGAAGCGCTCGTACTCGGGCTCTTTTGTGTTGAAATGCGGGATGGCAGCTGCGCTGGAATCGCCCTCCAAGCCCCCCATAGCACCCTTCGCACCGGGCGGATGGAAGCGCATCCAGGTGGCGATCTCTTCTTCCTTGAAAATGTCGAGAGCGACCAGAATCCGTTGTAAGAAGTCGCCAAGCAATGCAGCCCACTTTTCGCGCATGAAAGCGAGTTGGCCTTCCAGCGAGTCGGGCGCAGCCAATGCCGGCGCACGCAGCATTTCAATCAGGTTCTGATTCTCAGGACCAAAGCGCGGGCGAGTTTCGAAGTAGTCCTTCAGACCCGTTGTGATCGACTTATAAGCCGTTTTCTCCGACAGAGTCGTATCGTCGAACAACTCACGGTACTGACCAAACGCCGGGTTCGCATTCGCGAGCCACAGCATAGTCAGCTCTTCAAGCGCGATAGCACGGTGCGACAGCCCGCCGCTCGATTGCGCAAGCCACTCTTGCGCACTCTGCTTCCCACGATAGACCTCAATGGGAGGAAACTGCTCCGTGAAGGCCAGTAAAGTCTGGTTTACGGCATCAGCCCCGAGCCGGGACTCATACCATGCGACCGCATCTTCCATCGCACGCGGATCTCGCTGCTGCCGGTAGAGCGCCATCACCGCATGAAGCGCCTCGTCGATCAGCCCCATGGCATTCAGCGCGCCGGGGCGAACCGCCAGTTCCGGATGCTTCTCTACATCGCGCAAACGGTTCATCTTCTCGGCAAATCTGCGGCTGGCAGCCGGATTTGCAAACAGCACGTTGCCGTTCCAGGAGAAGAATTCTTCTTCGAACTGATATTGATCGCGAACAACGCGAGAGACGTGAAATTCGAACTTAGGAAGGCGACTCTTCATTTTCGAGCGCACTCGATTCTACGTCGAACCACTGCAATGCCTTAAGAACGATAACAGAAGAACTGGTTGAAGTAAGCCCCACACTGGCAGCACTGTATTTCGCACGCGGAAAAAGGTGAGAAGCCATTCCCCGCTACCGAGTTGCTCAGTTTAATGGAACTTCAACATCTCGCGCGCGGCATTGTGTCCGGGTGTGCCCATCACCCCGCCTCCCGGATGCGTTCCCGAGCCGCACATGAATAGCCCGCGAATGGGTGTCCGGTATCGCGCCCAGCCGGAAACGGGTCGCAACATGAACATCTGGTCGATACTCATCTCTCCATGAAAGATGTTGCCGCCGGTCAGGCCATATTCCCTCTCCAGATCGAGTGGCGTCAGAGTCTGCACATGCTCAACTCCGCTCGAAAACCCGGGCGCGTAGTCGTCAATGATCTCCAGCACCCGTCGCGTGAACGGCTCCCGAAGCTCGTCCCATGTGCCTTCCCGCAACCTGTAGGGCGCATACTGCAGGAAGATGCCAATGATGTGCTTGCCCGCTGGGGCTAGCGACGAATCATACTGTGTTGGCGACGTCAGTTCCAGCAGGGGGGCCGTAGAGGGCCGCCCATATTTCGCGTCGTCCCACGCCTTCTCGACGTAGTCGATGTCCGGACAAATGTGCATGGTCGCGCGATGTTGCGGACCCAGCGTACCCGGCAGCGCACGGAAATTGGGAAGCGCCGAAACCCCCAGGTTGATCTTGATCGACGTTCCTTCGCACCGGTACTTGTGAATCTGGTCGAGGAATTCGGCATCGAGATGACGCTGGTCCACCAGGCTCAGGAACGTTCGCTTCGGGTCGAGATTGCTGGCAATCAGTGGCGCATCGAACTCTTCTCCTGACCGGAGCACCACGCCTCGGGCACGCCCATTCTCGATCTTGATCGTCTGGACCTCGGCATCCGTCCGAATCTCCGCTCCGGCAGCTTTGGCCGATGCGGCAATCGCATTGGAGATCGCGCCCATGCCTCCGCGCACAAATCCCCAAAGTCCGCGATGACCCGCCACCCCGCCCATACAGTGATGCAGCAGAATGTACGCCGTCCCGGGTGAGCGTGGTCCGCCATTCGCTCCGATTACGCCGTCGGTCGCGAGTGTGACTTTGATCTCTTCATTCTCGAACCACTCGTCAAGGAACTCCGCGGCGCTCTGGGTGAAGATCTTCACCAGACCAACAATTTCCTTTGCGCTCAGGCCTCGCATCTTGCCCAGCAGTTTCAGGTATTCGGGAAGATCGAACACTCCCTTCGGCGGGAACACCGGCGGCGTTACATGTAGCAAACTCTCCACAACGATCGACAGCCGCTCCAGATGCTCTTCATATGCTGGATAAACCTCTGCATCGTGTCGGGAAAATTTCGCGATTTCCGCGAGGGTCTTATTCCGGTCCTGCCACATAAACAAGTAGCGATTGTCTGGAAAAGGCGAAAAGAATGCCGGATCCTTCGCATCAACCTTGTACCCGTACTTTTCTAGCTCCAGATCAGCCGTAACTTTCGGCGACAGCAGGCTGCTCAAGTACGACGCAACGGAGACGCGGTATCCGGGCCAAACCTCCTCTGTGACGCACGCGCCACCCGGTTGATAGCGCCGCTCCAACACCAGCACGCGCTTCCCGGCTTTTGCGAGGTAAGCCGCTGTGACCAATCCATTGTGCCCGCCGCCCACTACGATTGCATCGTATCTCGACACTTTGCGCGCGACCGCCGGCGCCCCACTTACCTGCTGAGCAGTGCTCATTTTGAATTTTCCCCATTCGCCGCGAGTGATTGCAGCCCCGATTTTAAATCTCTCGCCAACAGCCGATGAAATAAATGCTCCCCCGCCTCGCGTCGGACCGAAAGCCGTCCTGCCTGGTACGCACGCGAAGCGAGCCCACGCTGCACCGCCTCGCAGATATCCAGATCTTCCATCTGGATCCGGTCGCTGACGGCCACGCTCTCGGCGTTTTTCGCCTGTGCCTCTGCCGAAACATCCGTGAAGTAAAAATCAAAGATGACTTTGGTCCTATCGACACCCAAGGGGATTACCAGATTCGTATCCATCACGCCCTGGTAAAGGTTGATCATGAAGTTGGGATAAATCCAGTAATAGTAGGCTCGATCTCCGGTGCGCGTCGCCGCGACCTGCGCATCTTCCTCCGACGGAGCAATCGGGCTCGACTGCAAACAGAATCGCTCGCCGTTCTCAATCGTGTACTCCGCGTAGTCGAGAACGCTGTTCAGACCCTTATGTAGGTACGGTACGTGATATCCGCCGTCGAGATAGTTATCGACGAACACCTTCCAGTTGCAATTCAGGGTGTACTTACGCGATTCGAAAAAGTGCAGCGACCCGATCCCAAGCGGTGCGACCTGCGAGACCACGTTCCCCAGGTATTCGTGCAAACTCTGTCGCGGCTCAAGCGACACGAAAACAAACTGCTCCCAGCTATCGACCGTAATCGGGACTAGTCCATTCTCTGCGCGATCGAAATTGCACACTCCCGCAAAATCAGGAGTTCCCTTCAGGCTGCCATCCAAACCGTAGCTCCATCCGTGGTACGGACAGCGGAACAACTGCACCGACCCACAAGGCTCGGGCGCAACCGCCGCAGCATGATGCCGACAAACGTTGAAGAACGCCCTGAGATTCCCATCGGCTCCACGAACGACCACAATCGGCTCGCGCGCAACCTGTGTGGCGACGTACTGCCCCGGCTGGGCAACCTGTTCAACGCGCGCTACACACTGCCAGTTTGCGCTGAAAACGGCTCTGCGCTCCAGTCCCGCAATTCGCGAATCCGTATACCAGGAAGCCGGTATCGTTGACGCCTCCTGCAGTGGAAGCTGATCGTTGTACTGGCTCAACACGTGCTGAATTGGCTGGTCCAAATACGCTCCGCGTATAACTGCTGGCTCGGCGGCGAGTGTAAATGATTTAGCTCGTGAATGTCTTGAAAGCGGCTGAAATGGAAAGCCCCCGCTCTTGCGAACGGGGGCTGTGCCAAAGCAGACTGACGTCTGTTTTACAGCGACACTCTTGCGCCTCTTCTGGCTGCCGCTATGACCGGCTGTATGTGGGCGTTCTTCAGATAAGTGTCGACACTTGCGGCGGCCTTGCGGCCCTCAGCGATCGCCCACACTACGAGCGATTGTCCGCGGCGCATGTCGCCCGCGGCGAACACGCCCGGAACAGAAGTGGCGTACTGATCGTCGGTCGCCACGTTTCCGCGCGGATCGACCACCACACCGAACTGTTCGAGCATGCCGTTACGCACCGGACCCGTGAATCCCATCGCCAGCAGCACGAGGTCAGCGTCCAGCGTGAACTCAGTCCCCGGGATCGGTTCGAACTTCGGCGGCGGACCCACGCGGATGCCGTGCAACTGTTTCACATTGCCCTGTTCGTCGCCCGTAAACTTCTGCGTGGCAATGCTCCAGTCGCGAACTCCACCTTCTTCATGCGAGCTTTCCACGCGCAGTTGCATCGGCCACAGCGGCCACGGCGTCTGCGCAGCGCGATCCTGTGGCGGCATCGGCATAATCTCGAACTGGTGAATCGAAAGTGCCTTCTGCCGGTGGCTGGTACCCAGGCAGTCCGCGCCCGTATCACCACCGCCGATGATCACCACGTGTTTGCCTGTGGCGAGAATACCCAGCGCATCCGGAACAGTGTCGCCCTCGCAGCGACGATTCTGCTGCGGCAGGAACTCCATCGCGAAGTGAATGCCCTTCAAGTCGCGTCCCGGTACCGGCAAATCACGGGGCTGCTCCGATCCGCCGGCCAGCAGGATCGCGTCAAACTCGTGTTGCAGATCCTCCACCGGCAAGCTCTTCCCCACGTGAGCTTTGGTCACGAACCGAATGCCTTCCGCCGACAGCTGCTTCAGTCGCCGATCCAGAACACCTTTATCGAGCTTGAAATTAGGGATGCCATAGCGAAGCAATCCGCCGATACGATCGGCTTTTTCGTAGACCGTCACCCCGTGCCCGGCCCGATTCAGTTGCTGCGCCGCGGCCAATCCCGCGGGACCGGAGCCTACTACCGCAACCTTTTTTCCCGTGCGGAACTTCGGCGGCTCGGGCTTAATCCATCCTTCTTCGAAGCCACGATCAACGATGTTTTTTTCAATGTTCTTGATCGTCACTGGAGGAGCATTGATGCCGAGCACACAAGCGGCTTCGCAAGGAGCCGGGCAGATCCGCCCAGTGAAGTCCGGAAAATTATTCGTCGCATGCAACCGGCGCACCGCATCCTTCCAGCGGCCCTGGTACACCAGATCATTCCAATCCGGAATGATGTTGTTCACCGGACATCCGTTGTGGCAGAACGGAACGCCGCAATCCATGCAACGTGCCCCTTGCGCCTTCAGCTTGTCCTCCGGAAAGTCCTGGTAAATCTCAAACCAGTCATTCACGCGCTGTGCTACGGGGCGGCGCTGGGGCAGTTCACGATCAAATTCCATGAACCCGGTCGGCTTACCCATGGTGCACCTGCCCAACTGCCATCGCCATTGTGACTGCGGCGGCGCCCGGAACATAAGCGCGCTCTGCGCGGCCTACGCCAAGAACTCGCTTGTATTCGTGCGGGAATATCTTGATGAAGCGTGGAAGCATGTCGTCCCAGTTCTCCAGAATCCACTTCGCCCGCGGACTGTCGGTGAATTCGTAATGTCTCTTTACAAGGTCGCGGATAATATCCGCATCTTTCGTCTCGATGATCGGCTCCAGATCCACCGACGCCAGATTGCAGCGCTTCTCGGTGAAGTCGCCCTTCTCATCGAACACGTACGCGATGCCTCCGCTCATTCCGGCCGCGAAGTTGCGTCCACAAGAGCCGAGCACGACAACCAATCCGTTCGTCATGTATTCGCAACCATGATCGCCAACGCCTTCGACCACCGCAGTCGCACCGGAATTGCGCACCGCGAAGCGCTCACCGGCAACGCCGTTGAAGAACGCCTCTCCGCTGGTCGCGCCATAAAGAACAACGTTTCCGATCAAAATGTTCTCTTCCGGCTTGAACGTCGAACTCTTGGGCGGAAACACAACAATCTTGCCGCCCGACAATCCCTTGCCCACATAGTCGTTGGCATCGCCTTCCAACGTGAGGGTGACGCCCTTCGCCAGAAACGCCCCGAAGCTCTGTCCCGCGGAGCCATCGAATTTGAATCGAATGCTGTCGTCCGGTAAACCCGCCGATCCGTACCGCCGCGCGATCTCGCCGCTCAACATCGCTCCCACAGTGCGATGTACGTTGCGGATCGGGAACGTCGCTTCGACCGGTGTACGGTACTCCAGCGCGCCTTTGCCAGTCTGAATCAGCTGATGATCCAGCGCCTGTTCCAGGCCGTGATCCTGTTTCGTGACGCAGTGGCGTGCTACGCGCGCCGGCAGGACCGGGCTATATAGGATCGCGGAAAAATCCAGGCCGCTGGCCTTCCAGTGATCCGCCGCAGCGTGCGCGTCGAGCATCTCCACTCGCCCGACCATCTCGTCGAACTTGCGGAAGCCCATCTGCGCCATGTATTCGCGCACCTGCTCGGCAATGAAGAAGAAGAAATTGATCACATGCTCAGGCTGGCCTTGGAAGCGCTTGCGCAACTCCGGATCCTGCGTCGCAATTCCCACCGGACAAGTGTTCAGGTGGCACTTGCGCATCATGATGCAGCCCATCGCGATAAGCGGCGTCGTCGCAAATCCAAACTCCTCCGCGCCGAGCAAAGCCGCAATCGTAACGTCGCGTCCGGTCTGCAGCTTGCCGTCGGTCTGAACTCTGATTCGGCTGCGCAGATCGTTCAGCAGCAGTACTTGTTGAGTCTCCGCCAGTCCGAGTTCCCACGGAATTCCTGCGTGCTTAATCGAACTCAGTGGCGATGCTCCTGTGCCTCCGCTGTCGCCGCTGATCAGCACCACATCGGCGTGAGCCTTGGACACGCCAGCCGCAACCGTTCCTACACCGACTTCCGCAACCAGCTTGACAGCAATCCGCGCCCGCGAATTCACGTTCTTGAGGTCATAGATCAGCTGGGCCAGATCTTCAATCGAGTAGATGTCATGGTGCGGTGGCGGCGAAATCAATCCCACGCCGGGGATCGAATGCCGCAAGCGCGCGATCACATCATCGACTTTATGTCCCGGCAGCTGTCCGCCTTCGCCAGGCTTCGCGCCCTGCGCCATCTTGATCTGCAACTCGTCCGCATTGATCAGGTAATTTGTGGTCACGCCAAAGCGCGCCGACGCCACCTGCTTCACCGCGCTGCGCCGCAAATCGCCATTCGCATCAGGCTTGAAGCGCGCTTCGTCTTCGCCGCCCTCGCCGGTGTTCGACTTGCCGCCGATGCGATTCATCGCGATCGCCAGCGTCTCGTGCGCCTCTTTACTGATCGAGCCGAACGACATCGCACCGGTGGTGAAGCGCTTCACGATCTCCTTCGCCGGCTCGACTTCATCGATCGGTACCGGCTTGTCGGACTTCTTGATCTTCATCATCCCGCGCAGCGTACACAGATTGCGGTTCTGGTTGTCGATAAGGTCCGTGTATTCGTTAAATGTCTTCGGATTCAACTGCCGGACCGCATGTTGCAGCTTGCTGATCGTCTCCGGATTCAGCAGGTGATACTCGCCGTCCCGTCGGTAGTGATAGGTGCCGCCCACCGCAAGATCGGTTTCATAATCAGTCTTGCTCTGGTACGCATGCTCGTGCCGGAGCTGCGCCTCGCGCGCCAGCACTCCCAGCGTCACGCCTTCAATGCGCGACGTCGTTCCAGCGAAGTACGCGTCTACCAGATCCTTATTCAGCCCAATCGCCTCGAAGACCTGCGCGCCGCGATAGCTCTGCAGCGTCGAGATGCCCATCTTCGAGAAGGTCTTCAGCAACCCCTTGTTGATCGCCTTGACGAAGTTCTTCACCGCCTTCTCGGGATTCACGCCGCTCGGCAGATATCCTCGCCACGCACGCTCCTCCAGCGTCTCGATGGCCAAGTACGGATTCACTGCGCTCGCGCCATATCCGATAAGCAACGCAAAGTGCATCACCTCACGCGGCTCGCCCGACTCGATGATCAGCGCCACCTGTGTACGCGTCTCTTCGCGGACCAGCAGGTTGTGGACCGCCGCCAGCGCCAGCAGGCTTGGGATCGGAGCGTACTGCTTATCCACGCCACGATCGGAAAGAATCAGCAACGTATAGCCGGACTTCACCGCCAGCGACGCTCTCTGGCACAACTCTTCCAACGCGCGCTTCAGCCCTTCTTCGCCTTCCTGTGCGCGGAACAGCGCCGGCAATGTTGTAGCGAGCAAATCGCCCGCCGACACGCGGCGCAGCTTTTCCAGATCGCGATTCGACAGAATCGGCTGTGGCAGTTTCAGCGTGTGGCAATTCTCCGGCGTCTCTTCCAGGATGTTGCGCTCGGTTCCGATATAGCTTATGAGCGACATCACCATCTCTTCACGTATCGGATCGATCGGAGGATTCGTAACCTGCGCGAACAACTGCTTGAAGTAGTTGAACAGCAACTGAGGCCGATCGGACAAACATGCGAGCGGCGTGTCCGTGCCCATCGAGCCAATCGGCTCTTCGCCATTCTTCGCCATCGGCTCGAGGATCATCTTCAGATCCTCTTCCGTGTATCCGAACGCGCGCTGCCGGCTTAGGATCGTGTGCTGATCCGACCCGTGTACGCGGTTCGGCTCCGGCAGTTGATCCATCGTGATCTGATTTTCCGCGAGCCACTCCGCATACGGCTGGCGCGACGACAACCGCTGCTTGATCTCCTTATCGGAGATGATCCGTCCTTCCACGGTGTCGACCAGGAACATCTTGCCGGGCTGAAGACGCCCTTTCCTTTTCACCTGGTCGGCGGGAACATCGAGCACTCCGGCCTCGGATGCCGCCACCACAATGTCATCATGCGTGACAATGTAACGCCCGGGCCGCAATCCATTTCGATCGAGCGTGGCGCCAATCACGCGTCCATCTGTGAACGCAATCGCCGCCGGACCATCCCATGGTTCCATCAGCGAAGCGTGATACTCATAGAACGCCCGCTTCTCGGGCTTGATATGCGGATTGCCCGCCCATGCCTCCGGAATCAGCATGGCCATCACGTGTGGCAGGCTGCGCCCTGATTGCACCAGCAATTCCACGGCGTTATCGAAGCTAGCGGAATCGCTGCCGCCGGGCGTCACGATCGGAAACAGCTTGCGGATGTCTTCACCAAACAGTGGCGACGAAAGGATCGACTGGCGCGCATTCATCCAGTTCACGTTCCCGCGAACCGTGTTGATTTCACCGTTGTGCGCAATGTACCGATAGGGATGAGCTAGCTTCCAACTCGGAAACGTATTCGTCGAGAAACGCTGGTGCACCAGGCAGAGAGCGCTGGTTGCGTCAGGATCGGAAAGATCGCCGTAGAAGTTACAAATCTGCGGCGCTAGCAGCAGGCCTTTGTAGATGATGGTGCGACACGAGAGCGACGGAAGATAGAACATGTCCTTGTCTTCCACATCAGACTCAGCCGCCTCCGTCTCCGTCCGCTTGCGCACAATGTACAGCTTGCGCTCGAACTCGTCTTCTCCCATCTCTTCCGGACAGGAAACAAAAATCTGTTCAATGTAGGGCTGCGAGCGGCGCGCCTCCCGTCCAATGGCGTCGCCGTTGACCGGCGTATCCCGCCAGCCCAGAACCTTCAGGCCTTCCTCTGCGGCGATTCTTTCCAGGATGCCTTCGCACTGCAGCCGCTGGTGCTTCTCAACCGGGAGGAAGACCATCCCCACTGCATACTTGCCCGGCTCGGGCAGCTCGAAGCCCAACGCGGCGCATTCACGCGAAAAGAACTTATGCGGAATCTGTATCAGCACTCCGGCGCCGTCGCCGGTTTCCGGATCGCAGCCACACGCTCCACGATGGGTGAGGTTCATCAGCACCTCAATCCCTTTGCGGATGATCTCGTGGCTCTTTTCTCCACGCACGCTCGCGACAAATCCCATTCCGCAAGCGTCGTGCTCATTGCGGGGATCGTACAGTCCCTGAGCCGGCGGCAAACCAGAATATGTAGTGGCCCTTGGCATCCTTACTCTCTTTTCCAGAAACTAGGTCCAGTGCGGAAAATCGAAAAATCTGAGATTTACCTATCGCGCGGAATCATTTCCGCGGTAGACCTACCCTGATCTGCGCAGAGAGGCACAGAAAGGGACACTTCGACCAGCGCACTAGTACCCAATAAGTACTGTGTTATGAATGCAAAGTACAATCGAGATTTTTGATCTCCTGCATCGGTAATTTTGAGTGGATAACCCGGCATTTTCCCTCGCGAACCTAGCCGTTGTTGGAGCCTGCATCCTGATCGTGTTAGGCTCTTCCGGAATCGAGCTTCGACCCTAAATCCTTCATGCACAACATCGCTTCGCAGGTTGATCTTCAATCGGCAGCTCGGCAGGTAATGGAGGAGCACGGTTTTCAACCAGACTTCCCTCCACAAGTCAATCAACAGCTTTCACAAATCCTTAGCAATTCCAAAGTTCATCCAGACCCCGGTTTTCGCGATCTTCGCTCTCTTCTCTGGTCCTCCATCGACAACGACACTTCCCGCGATCTCGACCAGGTTGAAGTGGCCGAGCGTCTTCCCGGTGGCGGCATCAAGGTCCTGGTTGGAATTGCAGACGTGGACTGGCTCGTGCCGAAGGCATCGCCTATCGACGTGCACGCGGCCGCGGAAGGCACGACGGTCTATACCGGGGTTGAGAACTTCTCCATGCTGCCCGAGCAGCTTTCCACCGGTCTCACTTCGCTTCTCGAAAACGAAGATCGTTGCGCGATCGTCATCGAGTTCGTCGTCGACTCCGAGGGCGGCCTCTCCTCCTTCGATCTCTATCCAGCCTTGCTTCACAATCGCGCTCAGCTCACCTACAACGCGGTAGGTGCCTGGCTTGGGAACGGCGGTGCCGCTCCACCCAAGGTCGCGGCTTCCACCGAATTGCAAGCCCAACTGCGCCTGCAGGACGAATGCGCCCAGCTACTGAAGAAAGCTCGCGAGCGCCGTGGCGCCTTGAACATCGATACCATCGAAGTCCGTCCACTGCTCGTCGATCAAAATATCGTCAATCTGGTGCAGGACGCGAAGAATCGCGCCACCGATCTGATCGAAGATTTCATGATCGCCGCCAACGAGACTGTCGCCAAAAAACTCGATTCAGTGTCGTCCATCCGCCGCATCGTGAAGACCCCCGAGCGCTGGGACCGCATCGTTGCGCTTGCCGCTGCTCACGGCGGGAGTCTGCCGGCACAGCCGGATCCCCAGGCTCTTAATGACTTTCTTCTGAAGCGAAAAGCCGTTGATCCGGATCATTTCCCCGACGTTTCGCTCACCGTCATCAAGTTGATGGGCCCAGGTGAATACGTGCTCGAGCGTCCGGGCGATCCCGACCAGGGCCACTTCGGACTCGCCGTACAGGATTACACTCATTCCACTGCTCCCAATCGTCGTTATGCCGATTTGGTGACACAACGGATCATCAAGGCCACGCTGGCCGCGGACTCTCCTGCATACTCCGATGCGGCACTTGCGGACGTTGCGCGCGTTTGCACATTAAAGGAAGACGCAGCGCGAAAAGTCGAGCGCGAGATGCGCAAGCGCATCGCCGCCGTCGCCATGAGCGATAAAATCGGCCAGACTTTCGACGCCATTGTGACCGGAGTGAATGAGCACGGCAGCTTCGTTCGTGTCCTGCAACCGCACGTCGAAGGCATGCTCGTGCAGGGCAAACAAGGGCTCGATGTGGGAGATCGTTTAAGAGTTAAGCTGGTGCGTACCGATGCACATCGCGGTTACATCGATTTCGCGCGTGCAGCCTAGGACCGCAGGTCCACTGGGAGGTAGTTTTGCTGATCGGAATCCTCAGGGAAAGTAACGCTGGCGAGACTCGCGTCGCACTTTTGCCCGACGCGGTCAAGAACCTTAAATCGCAAGGTGTGGATGTCACGGTCGAAAGCGATTGCGGGCTTCATGCCGGCGCCTCCAACGATGACTACGCCAAAGTCGGCGCAACGATCTCTACCGACCGCGGCTCTCTACTCTCCTCCGCTGACGTAATCCCCGTGGTGAACTGTCCGCCTGCTGGCGATCTCGATCTGCTGAAGAAAGGCGCCGTGGTCACCGGCTTCCTTCGTCCGCTCGACGATCCTGCGGCCCTGCGACCGGCCATTCAGCGCGGCGCAACTCTATTCTCCATGGAACTGGTTCCCCGTATCACGCGCGCGCAATCCATGGACGCGCTTTCCTCCATGGCCACCGTCGCCGGATACAAAGCTGCACTCATGGCCGCCGATAATCTTCCCCGCATGTTCCCGCTGTTGATGACCGCAGCAGGAACCGTGCCTCCCGCGAAAGTATTCGTCATCGGCGCCGGTGTAGCCGGTCTGCAGGCCATCGCGACCGCACGCCGCCTCGGTGCCGTGGTCAGCGCCTACGACGTGCGCGCCGCCGCTGGTGAGCAAGTTAAGTCGCTGGGCGCCATCTTCCTCGAAGTCGATCTTGGCGGCATTCAAACAGAAGATAAGGGCGGCTATGCCAAGGAACTCACGGAGGAAGCTCTCGACCGTGGGCGCGATCTGATCGCCAAAACCGCGACGACCTCCGACGTGATCATCACCACCGCGCAAGTTCCCGGCCGCCGCGCTCCCCTGCTCGTCCGACGTGATGCCGTCGAAAATATGCGCCGTGGCTCGGTGATCATCGATCTGGCGGCTCCCGGAGGTGGCAATTGCGAACTGACGCAGCCCGGCGAAACTATCGACCATAACGGTGTCACCATTTTTGCGCCGATGAACTTGCCGGCGACGATTCCGGTTCACGCTAGCCAGCTCTATTCCAAGAACATGACGAACTTCCTGCAGGTGCTGGTGAAGAAGGGTCAGCTCACCATCGACATGAACGACGAGATCGTGAAAGGTTCATGCGTTGCCTATCAGGGTGAGGTTGTGAACGAGCGCGTTGCGGCCGTTCTTCAGGCAGCAACTGCGCGCTAAGACTTCGGTAGCAGAACGTTAATGTACTAGTCCTGATTGGCTGTAAATTTTGCGACCCCTGCAGTTCAACTGGAAGGAGTGCGAATGCCACCTGATTTCATCTCTAACGTCTATGTCTTCATTCTGGCGGGATTTTGCGGCGTCGAGCTCATCAGACGTGTCTCGCCGCTGCTGCACACGCCGCTGATGTCGCTGACCAACGCACTCGATGCCATCGTAGTCGTTGCCGCGATCATCATCACCGGGCGGCATGAGACCCCGCTGACGGTCATTCTCGGCGCCATCGCCATCGCCGCCTCGTTCAGCAACATGGTCGGCGGGTTCTTTATCACCGACCGCATGCTGCGCATGTTCAAGTCAGGCAAGGCGAAGCACTCATGAACCTCGCCGCTATGCAGCAGTATCTCGACTTCGCCTACGTCGCAGCAGTCATTCTCTTTATTCTTTCGCTCAAGTGGCTGAGTTCGCCAACAACAGCACGGTGGGGCGTGCTCGCCGGCGAAATCGGCGCGGCCCTCGCGGTCGGCGCGACGTTATTAAATCCCGAGCTCACTGAGTACAAGTGGATCATCATCCCGCTCATCATAGGCGCGGCCGTCGGCATTCCTCTGGGCATGGTGAAGATGACCGCGGTTCCGCAGCGAACTGCCCTGAGCCACTCCTTCGGCGCAGCTTCGGCCGCGATGATCGGAATCGCGGAATATTACGCCAGCGCTCCGCATGTCAACCGCTTTCAGATGGGTGAGATCGGCCTCGAAGTCATCATCGGATCGCTCACCTTTACCGGCAGCTTGATCGCCGCGGGCAAACTGCAAGAGATCCTGCCGCAGCGCCCCATGGTTTATCGTGGACAAAACATCGTGAGCCTAACCGTGCTTGGCTCGGCCTTGTTGCTCGCGATCCTGATGGTGATCAATCCGGCACAGATGTGGCTGTTTCCCGTGATGGTGATCGTCGCTCTGATCTTCGGAATCCTGCTGGTCACTCCTATTGGCGGCGCCGATATGCCCACAGTGATTTCGCTGTTGAACTCGTACGCCGGCTTTTCTGCCGCTCTGCTCGGATTTGTTCTGAACAGCAAAGTCCTGATCGTCGCGGGCGCGCTCGATGGCTCTTCGGGATTCATTCTCTCCGTCATCATGTGCAAAGCCATGAACCGGTCGTTCACCAACGTTCTGTTCGGAGCCTTCGGCCAGGTTACAACGTCGGCCGCGGCTGTGAAGGAAGAACGTCCCGTGCGCAGCGCTTCGCCCGAAGATGCCGCCGGAATTTTGGGGGCCGCGAGTAAGGTCGTC
>Ga0207103_10019_pt1 | contig 46100 bp, 45 predicted proteins | sample Alteio_BWMinHeat_81_FD_153546 | JGI IMG/M metagenome (GOLD analysis project Ga0207103, IMG submission 153546) | Enriched cells from forest soil in Barre Woods Harvard Forest LTER site, Petersham, Massachusetts, United States -... | ecosystem: Environmental > Terrestrial > Soil > Temperate forest >...
GACCCAGGAGCTGATAGGCCTTTGGGGTCGCCTGCCGGCCCCGTGGCGTGCGGACTAAGAATTGGTCTCGGAGCAAGAATGGCTCCACTTCATCGCTGAGAGTATCGACGGCCAAATTGAGGGTAGCGCCCAGGGCCTCGACGCCGGTCGGCCCGCCGCTGAAAACGTCAATCAGGACCTCCAGGTACCTGCGATCCTGTTTATCCAGCCCCTCCGTATCGACCTCGGCCATTGCGAGGGCGGCCTTGGCGAGATCGAGAGTGATTCGGCCGTCGGCCTCGCTGGCGGCGTAGCTGCGCGTCCAGTACAAGCGGGAGTTCGCCGTCCGTGGCGTTCCCCGACTGCGGCGGGCCAGCTCCATGGCCGCGTCGTCGCTGATCGAAGTCTCCAACTTGCGGGCGTTGATGCGAATGATCTCGGCCAATTCATCCACGGTGTAAAACTCCAGGTGTTCGTGCATCTTGAAGCGGTCGCGCATCGGGCCGGAGAGCATGCCGCTTCGAGTCGTGGCGCCGATCAGAGTGAAGTGCTTGAGGCGCATCGAAATCGTCCGGGCGTTGATGCCTTCGCCCAGGATGATATCCGCGCGAAAATCCTCCATCGCCGGATAGATGAACTCTTCAACGACGCGCGGCATTCGATGAATCTCATCGATGAATATAATGGAGCCTTCGTCAGCGTTAGTCAAAAACGGCATCAGGTCCATCGGTTTGGTCAGGGCCGGGCCGCTGGTCATCTGAATGCTTGTGCTCAATTCGTTGGGCAAGACAGTGGCGAAAGTTGTTTTTCCCAAACCGGGGGGGCCGTCAAAAAGAATGTGGGAGAGTGGTTCTTTGAGTTTCTTGCAGGCGTTCAGGGCAATGGTTAGGCGTCGGACGACGGCTTTTTGACCGACGACTTCGCGAAGCCAGCGCGGACGAAGGGCGTTATTGCGCTGTTTTTCGTCCTCGGGTGATCCGCCTTGAATTACCGGTTGCCGTGCCATTAACTGCTCCCAAATGGAGGAGCGGTGGACTCCGTTCTCTCCGGGCGCTAATGCAACCCGGCTCGCTAAGCTTTCTGTTTATAAATCTCCAGCAAGATGTCTTCCGCCGACTTGAAGGATTTCGCTCCAGCCATGGCCTTGTCCAGAAGGTTGCGGGCGTCCATGTGAGAATGTCCGACCGTGAGCAAGGCCTGGTAGGCGTCTTCGATGAGGTTGCCGTCCATCGCTGCTTGAGCAGCGGATGGTTCCCCGCCGTCTCGCGCAGCCGGCATCAAAGCGAACTTGGTGACTTTTTTGCGCAAGGTGGCAATGATCTGATCGGCCGTCGATGGGCCGATACCGGGCAGAGTCGTCAGCCATTTGGCATCTTGTCGCTGGATAGCGTCGGCCATTTCGCGCACGGGCCGAACCAGGGCTTTGATCGCCTTGCGAATTCCGACTTTGTCGACCGTGCAAAAAAGCTCGAAAAACTCCAGCTCCGCTTCGGTGAGGAAACCGATGAGCCGGGGCACCATCCGGCCCTGCATGGGATTGCCTTCATGATATTCGCTGGTGTGCAGCGTGACCTCTTGAGTGATGAGGCTTTGCAATTTGCGGCGGACGAACTCCGGCACCAGAACTTGGTACTCGAACGTTCCGATTTGGAGTCGGACTTCCTCGTCCAGGATTCGATTCAATAATCCGCTGATCTTCGTGATCACGGGCTTCTCACTCACAAATCGCTTTGGGCATTTTAAGCTGGTAATAATGGCACAGTGCGACAGCCAGAGCATCGGCCACGTCCGGCGGATCGGGCAGCGCGACTAGCCTCAGCTCACGCTGGATGGTCCGCTGCACCTGGTCTTTGGATGCCCGGCCATTTCCGGTGATGCTTTTCTTGATCCGCGTGGCATTGTAGCTGACGAGGGGCAAATTTCGCTGCGCGGCGGCCAAAAAAATCACGCCGCGGGCATGGCCCATCAAGATCGCTGTGCGCGGATGATTGTAATGAGCGTACAGCTGTTCCACCGCCACCGTTTGAGGATGAAATTGGTCAATCACACCAAGGACGCCATCGTACAAAGATCGGACGCGCTGAGCCAGGTCGGAGGTTGTACCTTTTTCGTTTGTGCGAATGATTCCGGCTTCGCAGACCGTGAGTCCGCGCGGTCCGGCTTCGATGACGCCATAACCGGTGATTTGCAAACCGGGGTCGATGCCGAGGATGCGTGAATCGAACTGGTCATCGTTTGAGAGAGGCATGCTTAAGAGTCCACCCGCCAGCCGGTGCCGCCGGGGCGGTCTTCGAGGGTGATGCCGAGTTGCCCCAGGCGTTGCCGGATTTGGTCAGCGAGGGCGAAATTTTTGCTCTTCCGAGCTTCTGCGCGAAGGTCGAGGAACAATTGCATCAACCCGCCGACCAGATGATCATCGGCTCCGATTGATTTCGCGGGTGACTCCAGGAAGATGCCGAGAATCTGGCTTAGTTCCTTGAGTATGATGGTTCCCTGAAGAAAGTCCGCGATACTGCCGGCATCCGCCGTGCCACTCTCCAGCTGCTTCGAATCGGCAAAGCGATTGAGCGCGGTCAGCAATTCATGCAGGACTCCGATCGCGCCACCCGTATTGAAATCGTCATCCATACATTCGAGGAATGCTTGGCGGTAACCAGCCAATTCTCTCAAGAATTCGTTCCCGGAAGTCGCCAAGGAGGTCGATGATTGCCGTCGACTGGGTGCGGTGACCGTGTAAAAACTATCCTTAGTAATTCGTTGAAACCGCTCAAAGAACCGATGGAAATTATCCATTCCCCGCTGGGTTTCCTCGAGCCGTTCTTCACTGTAATCGATCGGCCGGCGATAATGCGTGGCCAACAGGAAGAAGCGCAGCGTTTCGGGTTGATGGCGTTTGAGCAACTCGGCCACGACGATTTCGTTGCCTTTGCTCTTGGACATCTTGTCGTCGCCGCTTTTCATGAGTCCGTTGTGTAGCCAATAACGGACAAACGGAACGCCAGTGAACGACTCCGATTGAGCCAGCTCATTTTCATGATGGGGAAACTGCAAATCGAGACCGCCGCCGTGGATATCGAGTGTCTGGCCCAAAATCTTCATGCTCATGGCGGAGCATTCGATGTGCCAGCCGGGGCGCCCGAAACCCCACGGACTGTCCCATTTGGGCTCGCCCGGCTTGGCGCCTTTCCACAGGGCGAAGTCGCCGGGATTCCGTTTCTTGTCGCTCACCTCAATGCGGGCGCCGGCTTCCATTTGTTGAATGTCTCGGTGGCAGAGTTTGCCGTAATCCGGATCCTTGGTCACCTCAAAGTAAACATCTTCGCCGGCCGAATACGCATATCCCTTGTCGATGAGACCTTGGATCATGTGGATAATTTCACCCATGTGGGCGGTGGCTCGAGGGAATTGGTCGACACCGGTGACCCCCAGTTTTTTGAGATTGTCCAAATAGTCAGTGGTGACGTGTTCGGCGAGTTTCTTCCAGTCTTTTTTTTGTTTCTGGGCCTCGTTGATGATCTTATCGTCGATGTCGGTGATGTTGACGACCAGAGTGACTTCGTAGCCAAGGTAGGTCAGGTAGCGCTTGATGGTGTCGAAGATGACCGGGCCGACCATATGGCCGACGTGGCTCGGTTTGTAGACGGTGGGTCCGCAGACATACATGCCGACTTTACCGGGCTGGACCGTTTCGAACGGCTCTTTTTGACGGGTCAACGTGTTATAGGCACGTAAGGGCATGAGGTTCCTCTCACGTAAGCCTACGGACGGCGGTCCGTGGGCTTGGAAGTTCATTGATCAATCAGGACCACGGCCTGGCAGCTGATGGCTTCGGCGCGGCCGATGGCACCGACGCCTTCACCGGTCTTCGCTTTGACATTCACCGCGCTCAGGTCCATCCCCAAAATTCGGGCTAGGTTGCGGCGGATATCGGCCTTCACCGCGCCCAATTTCGGTTCTTGGGCAAATATGATGATGTCGACATTCACCAAGTGCCAGGCCTTTTCCCTTAGCCGGCGCAAAGTTTCTCGGACGAAATCGGCGGAGTCTCGGTCGCGGTTCGTCGGATCGGTATCGGGGAAGGAATCGCCGATGTCTCCCAAGCCCGCTGCGCCTAGGAGGGCATCGGTGACCGCGTGCAGCACCACGTCGGCATCGCTGTGGCCGACCAAGCCGCGCGGATGAGGAATACGAACTCCGCCCAACAGGAGCGGTCGCCCTTCCGCTAAACGGTGCGTGTCATGCCCGATGCCAATGCGCATGGTGGGTGGATTTTAGCGATAATTGGAGGAATTTGACAACGCGAGTCGGGCTGGCAAGTGAGACGGACCTCAGCATTCAGCGGGCGCGAAACGTAAACATGGGATATTACCACTCAATTCTCACACCTCGAATCCTACTGGTGCTTCGACGAAATTCTCGAAGCGCATGTATTGCTTGAGGAAGGTAAGGGATATCTCGCCGGTGGGGCCATTTCGCTGCTTGGCGATGTGGATTTCCAATACTCCCTCGTGTTGGCCCGCCTCGTACATCTCCGGGCGGTGGAGGAGCATGACGGTGTCCGCGTCTTGCTCAATGGAGCCGGATTCGCGCAAGTCGGCTAGACGGGGCTTATGATCGGTGCGATCCTCCGAGCTGCGGTTGACTTGGGCCAGCGCCATGACGGGAATTTGCAGCTCGCGCGCCAAGAATTTCAAGCGGCGCGAAATCTGAGCGACCTGTTCCTGGCGATTATCCCGGCGATTGTCCGGCTCGATGAGCTGTAGATAGTCGATCACCACCATTTTGATTTTTTCGCGCAGTTTGAGACGGCGGGCATTGGCCGCGATTCGCAGCATTCCCTGGCCGGGGGTGTCGTCGATAAACAGTGGGGCATTGCGGAGAGTGCCGCCGGCCTCGATCAGTTTTTGCATGTCCTCCGAGCCGAGATGACCTTTGCGAAGCTTGTGGCTATCCACGCGGGCCTGGCAGCATAGGAGCCGTTCGGCCAGCTCGATGCGGGATTGCTCCAGGCTGACGACGAATACGGGCTGATTATCCTCCACCGCGACATATCGGGCGATATTCATGGCCAAAGCGGTTTTGCCGTGGCTGGGCCGGGCCGCCATGATGATCAACTCGGAATTCTGAAGCCCCGCGGTCTTCTCATCCAGATCGATGAAACCCGTGGGCAGGCCGCTAATGGACGTCTGGTCGTTTTGCTGCCGGGTGTCGATGCGGTCATAGGCCTCGGTCAAGGCTTGGGCCAAGGTAAACGTTTGACCGGTGATGCCCATTTCGGCGATATCGAGAATCTTACGCTCGGCCGACTCTAAGAGCTCGTCGGCCGGCATAGCCTGGTCGTAGGCGTCGCGGAGAACTTCGTTGCTGGAGTGGATCAAATGGCGAACGATGGCCTTGTCGCGGACGATGCGGGCGTAGTACACGGCGTTGGCGGCGGTGGGAGCGGCGTCCCAGAGTTGGCCCAAATAGGCATAGCCGCCGATTTCGTCGATTTGCTTGCGATTGTTCAACTCGTCGGCCAAGAGCATCAGATCGACCGGATTGCCCCGGTCGTAAAGCGTGATGATGGCCTGGCAGATTTTTTGATGGGCGTCGAGGTAAAAGTTATCGGGCCGAATGATTTGCAGAACGTCGCCGATGACCGGATTATCCCGGAGCATGCTTCCCAGCACGCATTGCTCCGCCTCTTTGCTTTGAGGCGGCAACCGATCTGGCCCTCCGTGGTCCGGGGACATAGTGTTTAGTGGCCAGTTGCTAGTGCCTAGTTGCCAGTAGCCACAGGCCCACTTAACTGGCCGCTAGCCACTGACCACTAGCCACTATTTTTGTTGTCTAACGACGAGAATCTTGACTTCGGTCTCGATTTCGTAGCCGAGGTTGAGTTTGACGGCGAATAAAGCGCACTCGCGAATGGGTCCCTCGAGGCGAACCATGTCCGGCTCAATCATTAGATTCAGAGCTTTGAGCGCCTTGGAGATTTCCGGCGCCCCCACGGAACCGTAAAGGTGCCCTTCCTCGTTGGCGTTGGCTTCGATGGTCACATTGGCGCGCTGGAGCTGCTCGGCTAGAGCTTTCAAGTCCGCAATTTTGGCCTCACGAGCCTGGCGGACGCGCTCTTTGTACCGCTCCACCAGCCGGACGTTGTGTTCGCTGGGGATGGTGGCCAAACCGTGGGGCAGCAAGTAATTTCGGCCGTATCCAGCCCGGACCTCGACCAGGTCGCCTTGTTTGCCGACATAGGCAACATCTTCAGTCAGAACGAGCTGCATGCCGCGAGATTGACCTTTGCGAACTTGATGGCGAATTTTGGTAGGCATTATGGATCCTTGACTTCAGGAAGAAGGCGACTCTGCGAGCCGCCGCTAAACGGACCAAAATCAAAAAGGAATTTCTTGCTCGCCTGGAGGCTCCGGAGTTTCCAAATCGGGGGCCGGGTCATCGAAGCTGGTTCCCGGCATGGCGGCCGGCTTGGGCGGACTTTCGGTCCGCGGACCTCTTATCCCCGAATCTCCCGACGCGCCCGCCGGTCGGGGCTCCAGAAACTCGAAATTATCCACCACCACTTTGAGCTTCGAGCGTTTCTCGTTGTCCTTGCTGGTCCACTGGTCAAACTTCAAATGTCCTTCGATGAAATACTGCTGTCCTTTGCGAAAGTATTGTTCGATCACGTCCGCCAGTTGCCGGCCGGTTTGGCGATTGAAGGCTTCCATATCAATGAACACGGCCTCATCTTCCCACTGCCCGGATTGCTGGTTCTTTCGCTTGTTATTGACCGCGAAGCCGAACGAGGCCACTTTGCCTCCCGTGGCAAAACTTCGCACCTCCGGATCACGCGTTAATCGGCCAATGAGCATCACTTTGTTCAAGTTTGCCATGGGTGCTGTCTCCAGGGAGGTAAAAAATGAGCTAAAGCCGAATTCACAATGACCTTTCCAATTTCGCTAGGACTTGTGTTCTCCATCTTCGTGTCGTCTAGGCCGTTTGTGGCGAGGCGCGTCCAATTCCTCGATTACCGGTCCTTCGGTCGCCACGGGTTCGGGCACCGCCTGAAGTGCCAGGGCATGCTCGTCCCGAGCCAGGGACAACATCGTGTCGACCATCTTGGGATGAACTCGAAGCGCCAGGTAGCGCAGAATCGCTTCATTCAAGGCACAGTCCCGCTCGATGTTGACCAGGTTTTTTCCCTCGCTCCGGAAATAAGTCAAATAGTACAGCCCCTTTTTTTGTCCTTTGACCGGATAAGCCAAGCGGCGCTCGTCCCATTGCCGGCTGGCGAGAACCTCGGCCTGGTTTTTTGCCAGAATGGCCTCGACCTGCTTAGCGGCGCCGGCCACGTCGCCAGATACTTTTGAAGGATCGAGCAGAAACATGCATTCGTAAGTGTTGGCGGCCATCGTCCTCCTCATAACTGCGGTTCCGCGAACCGCAGATAATTATCATCAAGTCAAACTACAATGATTCAACCATTATATTGATTCATGCAAGCATCCATGCCTTGGTGAATCCAAATGCCGACGGCTTGGGCGGCCTGGGCAACGGCCTCCTCAATCACCGTCCGTTCAGCCGGGCGAAAACGACCGAGTACATGATCGACGGCGTTCTTATCCCCCGGCGCCTCCACTCCAATTCTCAGGCGCGGATACTCGGTGGTGCCAAGATGATTCTGGATGTCGCGCAAGCCGTTGTGGCCGCCGTGAGTTCCTCGCGCCCGCGCCCGTAACTTTCCGAGCGGCAAATTGAAGTCGTCGCACACCACCAGTAAGTCGATTATGGGTACCTGATAAAAATCCACGATTTCTCGCACACACTGGCCGCTTAGGTTCATGAAAGTTTCGGGCTTGACCAGCAGAACTCGATGCGGGTCGTCCTTTAACTCGGCCACCTGAGCCTGAAATCGCTCCTGAAATCGGCCGCAACGAGAATCGGTCGCCAAGCTGTCTACCACCGCATACCCGATGTTATGCCGCGTTCCTTGATATTTCCGACCCGGATTGCCTAAACCCACGACAACTTTCATGTCCTTGAAGGCTTGTGGCGGCAAGTTTTCAACTTGCTCGAAACCGCACAGGCAAGTTGAAACCTTGCCACCACAAAAAATGAGGAATTACTTCTTTGGTTCGGCTTCTTCCTCTTCTTCGGCGGGCCGCTCGCGGCGAATAACTTCCGGTTCGGCCTGTTCCGCGGCGACCGGGGCGCCTTCTGGAGCGGCGGTCGGCTCCGCCTCCACCAACTTGGCGATCACCTGGACCACGACGGCATCCGGGTCGGAGAGCGCCTTGACACCCTCGGGAAGCACCAATTCTTTCACGTGAATGGCATCGCCCAGCTGCAAGGTCGATACGTTCACCCGAATCGAATCCGGCACGGCAATAGCCAGGCATTCGACGGCCAACAGATGGATGGGCTGATCGATGACGCCGCCGGTAGCGATCCCGGGAGCCGTTCCGCGCAGCTCGACCCGGACATTAATCTCCACCCGTTCGTCGGCCGCCACCCGGGCGAAATCTACATGCAGAATCTCCATGCCCAGGTGATCCCATTGCACTTCTTTGATCAGGGCTTTTTCGACCTTGCCTTCCGCTTGCACGTCCACAACGCGAACGCCGTGGCGAATAGCTCGGCTCAAGTCCTCGCCATTGAGTGAAACGGAAAGAGTCGCCTCTTTATGTCCATAAATGACGGCAGGCACCAGACCCTGCCTTCGTAGCCGGCGGGCCTTCATTTTGCCGTGATCATTCCGGGGTTTCGTCGTCAACAATACCGCTTCGGCCATTTGACTTCTCGCTTCCCATCCACGGGGCCAAAACAAAAAGAGAACAACCCGCTTTGGCCGGTTGTTCCGAAAACAATCTCAAGAGGGAGATATTATTTCAATCCGGGGGGTTGGTTGCAAGAGCGCGCGCGAAAAAAGCGCGCGTCGATCGTTTACCAGGGGATCGCAGAAACTCGATTCTATGAACCGTCGCTAAACTAAGCAGCCGCCGGAGGATTCCGATCGCGCATCATATTGATGCCGCGGATGGATTCCCGGACAAATTGGACCACCTCCATTGCAACGTCAATCGTGCCGAATTCGTGTTCGATCCGGGCCAAGGCGGCTGGGATTACCAGGCCCTCCCGGTAAAGGATTCGGAAAGCTTGACGAATCGCATGTATCCGGTCATTAGAAATCCCCATCCTCCGCAGGCCGACGGCATTGACGCTCACCACGTTGTCGATTCCTTGCTGCATCATGAAAGGGGGAATGTCTTTGGTGGTGACGGAACATCCGCTGAGCAGTGCCAACCGGCCGATACGAACAAACTGATGAACGGCGCAATTACCGGACAGAATCACGTTATTTCCAATCAAGCAATGTCCCCCCATCACGGCTCCATTGGCGAGGATGCAGTGATCGCCGACCACGCAATCATGCGCCACGTGGCTATTAGCCATAAAGTAATTGTGGCTGCCGATGCGGGTAGTCCAGGAGTGGGTGGTGCCGCGATGGACGGTGACGCCTTCGCGAAAGACATTATGGTCGCCAATTTCTAGTCGAGTCGGCTCTCCCTGGTACTTCAGATGCTGCGGCCGTTCACCTAGCACGGCGCCGGTGAGGACCAGGTTTTCCTGACCCATGATCAAAGGTCCGCACAGATGGGCATGGGGCCGAATGACGCAACCAGGTCCTATTTGAACCTTCCCTTCCAGAATGGCATAGGGACCGATTTGAACTCCATCCGCCAAATCCGCCTCGGGCGACAGGATCGCCGTTGGGTGCACCTGGGCGGTTGCAGCGATTGGCATAACAGGCCTCAGGTCAGGAGTCAGGAATCCGGAGTCAGAAATTGGACCTCCGGCCCCTGGTATAAACCTCGGGCGAAATTCGTGCCAGACCAGTTGGCTTGATAATATCCGGCATTTGATTAATGTTCGGCGGCATGGAAACGATCACGCCCCGGCCGAATACCGCGAAGTGGCTTCCGTTGGTCCCCCAGCTTCAGCCGGCTGCTAAATCTCTTTCAAATTCGGACAATTCCTTTTCCTGGAAATGGGCCGTCGGACTCTTGGCCGTTGGATTGGCCTGGCGATTACTTCGCTATGCGCTTCAGTTTCCCATTTGGGGGGATGAGGCGTTTATCTGCGTCAACCTTCTCGACCGGGATTACCTAGGTTTGCTGGATCCCCTGGATTACAAACAGGTGGCGCCCATTCTGTTCCTCTGGTCCGAGTTGACCGCATTTCGGCTGATTGGCGGATCGGAGTTGGCGATTCGGCTGCTGCCGTTCTTGGCGGGGGTGGGATCGCTTTTTCTCTTTTGGCGGTTTCGGTGAGCGACATGGAATTCCGCACCTACCCTGATAACCGCCGGCCTGTGTGCCAGCCGACAAAAGAAGGGATACATGCGTGGGCAATTGGCCGGTTAGGTTCTAGGACAGTTGACGTTTAATCAGCTGCACTAGGTTTTTCATCACGAAACCTTGATCCGGGCAGATGTCGACCTTCGCGCCTTTTTCGCGCAGATTGTCGGCGACGACGGGGCCGACCGCAGCGATGCGAGCTTGTGAAAGTCCTTGGCGCAGCTCGTTTCCCAAGCTTTTTTCGGCCGCCACTTGATAGAGCCGATCTACCTGCGGCGAGCTGGTGAAAATGATCACATCAATGCCGCCCTTTGCTAAGCGCCCAATCAATTCAACCACTCGGTTAGTTTCGGAAGCGGGGGCATAGACGTACGGCAGAACGGTTTGGACCGTCGCCCCGGCCTCCTCCAGGAACCGGACTAGAGTGGGATTCGGTTCACCGTAGAGAGTGACGCCGATAGTCGAACCTTGGAGTTGCTCACTCCTCATAGTGGCGATCACGCCATCGGTAGTCGGCGTCTCGGCGATCTTGGTGGGATTGAGACTGATCTCTTTCAAGGCGCGGACCGGTTTCGGACCGCGCGTGATGTTGCGGGTACGGCTCAGGGCGGCGATGACTTCTTGGCGAAGTCCTTCGCGGTCCGCGAAACCCAGAAGGCGGCGAAGGGCTTCCCCGGTCATGAGAATCACGTAAGCGAATTTGTTTTGAACCAGATTCCGAAGCCAGGCAATCACCGGGGCTGCGTCGGGCGCGTCCAGGATATTGATCATGGGGTAGCGCAGAGCAGTGGCGCCTTCTTTTTCCAGCATCTGCGCCAGCTCTTCTAGTTGGCGGCCTTCCGCGAGGGCGATGGTTCGGCCGTGCAGGGATTCCGCCATTGCACAACTCCTCGGAGAGAAATCAGTCGTTCGGCCCGCGCTACTCAGTCGACTCGCGGCTAAATGGAAGCGTTTTTCACTCGTCACTCATCACTATTTGCTCATCACTTTGTATTCACGGCATCGGCGGATTCTCATTGTACTCCTGCATGGTTCGGGCCAAAACCCAATCGGGCAGCCAGCGGGTTAGTTTCATGAGACACGCGGTCTGCCAGGGGAAATTGTATACCTTTCGGCGGCGCGCTAAGGCGCGAACGATTCGCCGAGCCGCTTCGTCGGCCTCCAGGAGCCAGGGCATATGGAATTTGTTGATCTCGGTCATGGGGGTCCGCACGAAACCGGGACAGATCGTCGTCACGGCGATCCCCTTGTCCCGGAGGTGAATTCGAAGTCCTTCCATATACGAGTTGACGGCCGCTTTGCTCGCGCAGTAGCCGGACTCTCCTGGAAATCCCTTGTACGCGCTGAGGCTGGAGACCGCGGCCAGATGGCCGTGCCGTCTTTCGAGCATTTCCGGCAGCACCGCTTCGATGGCGTAAATCGTGCCGAGGAGATTGACACGGATCATCCGCTCGACGTCGACAATATTGAAGGGTTGCAACAATGTCGGTACCCCCACACCGGCGTTAGCGATAAGCAAGTCGATCGGCCCCAGGTGGTGGCGCAGGTCGGCGACGGCGGCCAGAACTTGTGCCCGATCACCGACGTCGGCGGGAGCAATGGCAGCAAAGCCTCCGGCTTGGCGAATTTGCTCCGCCAACCCATCGAGGTTCTCTTTCCGCCGGGCAATCAAGCCGACTTTGCAGCCCTGCCCGGCAAGAATCTTGGCCAATTCTCGGCCGATTCCGCTGCTGGCGCCGGTAATGACCGCGGCTTGCTGAGCAAAAGTCATATCCGCAACGTATAGAAAACAGTTGACATGTCGGCGCTGGCGACTACAAATTCCCCGTAAGTGAGGCTTTCGCAGGGCGACACGCCTGGAGTCTTTAAAAGGCGTGGATAATGGTAGAATATGTAGAGCAGCACGCCTTTCGTAGATTCAGGGGGCGGCACGCAAGACAGAGACAAGATTGAAACAATGTTAACCCCGCGAAGGTTTGGAACAAAGTGAGGAACTATGGCGGAAACGACCAATGTAACCGAGGCCCCTGCCCCACCGGCGGCCAAAACGGCCCCGGCCAAACCCGCTGCGCCGGCCAAAGCGACGGCTAAGGGCGGTAAAGATCGACGCGGTTTCTTATATGTCATGTTTTGCACCTGGTTCGGTATCGCCTGGACGGCCTTCACCGCCACTATGATCGGCATGACCTTGGGCACGATCCGATTTTTATATCCCAATGTTCTTTCCGAGCCGCCCAGCAAATTCAAGGTCGGCCCTCCCGACCAGTATGAGCCGGAAAAAGTCGTCGAGCGCTTTAAGCCACAAGGGGCTTGGATCGTCCGCCACAAGGACGACGACCTGGGCGGGGATATTATTTATGCCCTAAGCACGACCTGCACGCACCTGGGCTGCACTCCCAACTGGTGGGACAAAGAACAGAAATTCAAATGTCCTTGCCACGGCAGCGGCTTTAAGATCACCGGCGTGAATTTCGAAGGCCCCGCCCCCCGGCCCTTGGAGCGCTGGGCCATCGGCATCGCCGACGACGGACAGATTATTGTCGACAAAAGCAAGAAATTCCAGAAAGAACTGGGCCAATGGAGCGACCCGGAATCGTTTATTAAAGCATAGTCAATAGTCCTTAGTTCTTAGTCCTTAGTCAGTAGCATTCGACTACTAACTAAGGTCTACAGGCTAAGGGCTACGGACTACTGACTAAGGACTAATGAGCATGTCGGTCGGTGATTTCATTCGCAATTCGCAAGTTTGGAAAAGCATCTTCCGTCATCCCGCGCCGCGCGACCGCCGCAATCGCGTGGTAGTGATGCTGACAAACGTCTTCCTGCACCTGCACCCGGTGTCGGTTCGCAAGAGCGGCATCGCGCTCAGCTACACCTGGTGCATGGGCGGATTGACATTCTTTTTGTTCCTGGTGGAGACGGTCACCGGTGTGCTGCTCATGTTTTACTACCGGCCCACGTTGGAACACGCTTACAACGACATACTTGCCTTGCGCGACGTGGCCACGCTGGGGATTTTGCGCGAGTTGCACCGCTGGGGCGCTCACGCCATGGTCATCACCATTTGGCTCCACATGTACCGGGTGTTTCTCACCGGGAGCTACAAGCCGCCGAGGGAATTCAACTGGGGCGTCGGCGTGATCCTCCTGGTATTAACCTTACTGTTAAGCTTCACCGGATATTTATTGCCTTGGGATCAGCTGGCGATTTGGGCGATCACGGTGGGCAGCAACATGGGCCGGGCGACTCCATTTTTGGGATATGAAGGCCCGGGGGCGAAACTCCTACGGGTGGGCGACGTAGATCTAATTCACTCGGGGAGCGATGCGCGCTTTATTCTCCTGGGCGGACGATTCGTGAGCGGGGACACGCTTCTGCGCTTTTACGTGTTGCACTGCGTTGCCATCCCCTTGGCGGCCGCGCTCTTGATCGCGGTTCATTTTTGGCGCGTCCGCAAAGACGGCGGCATCAGCGGGGCGCTATAACGATACTGTCATGGCGAGCCGGGTTGCGTTAGCGCCCGGAGGTGAATTCAAATGGGTGAGAATCTGACCGTTCCTATCCTGGCTGGACTGAGCGTCTTTTATTTGCTCGTGATGCTGCTCAATGTCGGCTTCCTTGCCTATCAGCATTACGTCCGCAAAGACCGGATGCAGGTGCTGGTTTGGATGGCGGTGGCGGCACTTTTTCTCGTTCATTCGATCATTTACGGCATGGCGGCCTTTCGTCTTTCCGCGGCCGAGAGCCAGGTCACTCAGGCCGAAGATAAACTCCAACAACTTTCCCATAATCCATCGCCGCAACAAGATCCAAGCGATGCCCGCGCCGCCGTCGTCGAGGCCCGGAATTCGTTGAAGGAAACCCAGGAATCCCTCGGCTGGATGGTCATGCCCCACTTCCTGCGCGATTTCGTCGATTGGCTCATGGGGCCGGTAACATACTTTGTACTTTCTGTCGTTATCTTCCTGGTATTCCTCCGCTATCGGGCTTTCTTAGTGGACCCGATCGTTTCCTGGGCCTTTCTTAATTTCGGTCTGCTTTTTTCCGGCTGGGCCGTGACCGATCCGAGCTTTCGGCTCATCGTCACCAAGGAAGACAATGTGCCGATTGTCTTGTTGATTTTCACGGTAGGCTTTTTCACCTGGTTGGCGTTCCGCAAAGGCGTGCTCAATGACATCCGGATAGCCAAAGGCGAGCCGCCCGCGGAAAAACAAGAGGAGGAAAAGGTCCTGGTCTGGCCCGACCTGGTCTACACCGAGCTGATCGCCATGATCGTCATGACGTTCATCCTGGTGATCTGGGCGGTGTTGCTGAAGGCGCCGTTGGAACAACCAGCTTCGAGCGCCAAGGCGCCGAATCCGAGCAAAGCGCCCTGGTACTTCCTGGGACTCCAGGAAATGCTCGTCTACTACGATCCTTGGATGGCCGGGGTCGTGCTGCCGACTTTCATCATCGTCGGGCTGATGTCTCTGCCCTACATCGACTTCAATCAAAAAGGGAACGGCTACTTCACGTTCGCGCAGCGGAAGTTCGCGATCACTACGTTCCTCTTCGGCTTCGTGGTGCTGTGGTGTACGCTGATCGTCTTGGGGACGTTTCTGCGCGGGCCAAACTGGAATTTCTTCGGGCCGTTCGAGAATTGGGATCCGCACAAGGTTCTGCCGCTTAATAATGTCAACCTATCGGATTGGTTCTGGCTAAGCTTCGGGGTGGTCTTCGAAGAAGGCAAGGGCTGGTACATCCGGGAGCTGCCGGGCATCATTTTGGTGTTAGCGTATCTCTTCCTTCTGCCGCCATTGTTGGCCCGGACAATCATGCGGCCGTTCTTCGTCAAAATGGGCTTCATTCGCTTTTTCCTGCTCGTGAATCTTTTGCAGTTCATGGCCGCGTTGCCGATCAAAATGGTGCTTCGCTGGACGATCAATTTGAAATACATCGTCTATATCCCCGAATTCTTCTTCAACATCTAGGCGAGCCGGGTTGCGTCAGCGCCCGGAGAATTTTATGGCCGCCACCGACCAAACCTATCGCAACCAAAATTGGCTGGACATCGTCTTTGGCGTCACCTGCGTGCTCATGCTGGTTGGCGTCGTGTGGATGTTCTGGCAGGATTACAGCCGGGAGTTCAAAGTCGAGCAGAGGGACTTCCGCGACGTTGAGGCCGCCGTCGCCGAACGGCAAATGCTCAAGTTGATCCCCGATCAAAAGCAATTGGAAGCCATTGAGGAGCAGGAGCGGATCCTGGCATATGCTCGTAACCAACGCGATGAGGCGGCGGAACGGCTCAGCAACGATCTCAAGAAAGCCCTGACGGAACGAACCAAAAAACAGGCCGACGCCCAGAAAATCAAAGCCGACTATGATTCCGTCCTCAGCCTTTACAACATCGCCGTCGAAGAGCGCGATGAGGAAAAAAATCCGAAACGCCAGAAGACTCTGGTTGCGCGTGCGGAGACCACTCTCAAACAGCTAAATCGCCTCAAGGATAATCTAAATGAGGCCAATGCAAAACTCGACAAAGCCAATCTAGATTACGAAGCGGTCAAGGGAAAAAAGAAAGAGCTGGAAGACGGCGTCAGCCGGAATGAAGACGCCCTCAAAAAAATGACGGCCGATTTCGACCGCTTCGCCAAACTCGCCCACCAAAAGCAATGGAAGATCGGCGACACATTCCGGTCATTGCCGGTCCTGGACGCCTTTTCCTCTCCCGTCAAGATCCAGCAGTACACGCTGAGCGATCTGCCGATCGATTACAATTTCAAATATGTAACACGTTACGACCGGTGCACGACGTGTCACTTGGGCTTCGATCGGCCGCCATACTCCAAAGGAGAATTGCGGGCATTGGGTCAGGAGCCGTCCAAGCAGCTCATGGGTTGGTTGGAGGCAGAATCCGCGCGAATCGATTCCGCCAAGAAGGTGGACGATCTCGAGGAAACCGGCAAGCCGATGCCCGAGGAACTGACCGGCCAACCTTTGGCCGGCGAGGTGGTTCGCGTGCGGAACGCCCGCAAGATGCTCAAGAAACGCGAGCTGATCCTGGCAGGATCGGAGAAAGAAAAAGCCGGCCTCCGGCCCGAGAACATCACTTTAACTTCGGTGAAACTGGGGCAAGCGCGGGTCAACGAGTTCGCCGCCCATCCCCGGCTTGACTTGTTTGTCGCCGCCGAGAGCAAACACCCGTCGGAAAAATTCGGCTGTACGATCTGTCATTCGGGCCAGGGAAGCGCCACGGAGTTCAGCCTGGCATCCCACACCCCCAACAACACGCCGGAAAAAATACGCTGGACCAGCACGCATCACTGGGAATCCAATCATTTTTGGGATTTTCCCATGCTGCCACAGCGATTCTTAGAATCCGGCTGCGTGAAGTGTCATTACAACGTCACCGATCTGCTGCCCGAAGGAAACAAGCTGGAAATTCGCGATGGCCAAAAGATCGATGCACCGGGCGCCAAGGTGGTTCAAGGTTTCAATCTGGTTCGCGAGAACGGTTGCTTCGGCTGCCATGAGATTCCCGGCATCAAGGGCGGGCGCTGGGTGGGACCCGATATGCGCTTGGAGCCGTCCCCCGCGATCGACGAGCTTTCACCGGCAGACAAGCTCAAGGCCACGTCCGATCCGCTCAACCCGCCGGGTACGTTTCGCAAGGTCGGCCCGAGTCTCCGCCGGCTGAGCGAAAAGACCAATGAACAGTGGGTGTGGAACTGGATTCACGCGCCCCGCGAATTTCGGTCTTCCACGCGCATGCCCCACTTCTTTGGCTTGAGCAACAATAATGAAGAAGCGCTCAACGGCACCGGCCAAGAAGAATTCCCCAACGCGGAAATTCACGCCATCACCCACTACCTCCTTTCCGAAAGCCAGGCCTGGCTCAAAGGGGAAGACAAATTCCGGGTGGATAGCCTGGCTCGGCAAAAGGACCTGCAGGCAAAACAAAAGGAAACCCCGCTCACCGAGCAGGAGAAAAAAGAATTGGAAGAGGCGACCCGGCGAATCGAACAAGGGCCGGTTCCCAAGGCGCTGGATGAAATCCTAAAGGAAATGCCGGCCGAGCCCAAAGGTGAAAAAGCCAAGAAAGAGCACCTAAAAAAAGGCCGGCAGCTATTCAGCGAAAAAGGCTGTCTGGCTTGTCACATTCATACAGGGACAACCAAGGCTGGTTTGGATTTACCGGCGGTGGTCAACCACCAGCATTTTGGTCCGGACCTAAGTCGTGTTTCGGCCAAGCTAGGCACTAAGCCGGGCGATAGAGCTTCGCCGCGGCGCTGGCTGGCTCAATGGATCATGGATCCGAAAATCCATTCGCCGCGCACCTATATGCCGGTGACGCACCTCTCCTTGGACGAAACGACCGCTATCGCCGATTGGCTCTTGAGTCAAGAATCCAAGCCCGTCGAGGCACCGCCTTCGTTGAACCTGGAGGCGCTAAAAAATCTGGCCCGGATCAGCCTGGAAAAGTCGATGAGCCGGCAAGATGCCGACGGGCTTCTGCGGGCAGAAGGGCTGGATCCGGATCAGGCCAAAAGCCTTCGCCAGCAGCGGCCCGACGCCGACGAGCTCAAGCTGGAAAATGTGCCGAATCAATCCTGGGAGGATCGGCTCAAGTGGTACGTCGGCAAGAAGGCGATTGGGGCCTACGGCTGTTTCGGTTGCCACGACATTCCCGGCTTCGAGATCGCCAAGCCCATCGGCACGCCGCTCAACGACTGGGGCAAGAAGGACGCGGATCGCATCGCTTTTGAGGATGTGAACGCTTACGTTCACGAGCACTATCATTTTGTCCCGCTCCGCGACGATCCCCGGGACAAGACCAAGCCGGACCAGGATTGGAAATTTCTGACGGAAGGCAATCAAACGAAGGCGCCTTATGAGCAGTTTTATGCCGATGCCTTGGAGCATCACCATCGCGAGGGATTTTTGAACCAGAAGTTGATCGAGCCGCGCAGCTACGACTTTAACCGGTTGCGAACCTGGGACGATCGCCTGCGCATGCCACAGTTCCGCTTTTCCCGCAAACCCTCGGCTCAAGAGCGTTCCAAACTAATCGAGGAGGAAAAAGCCAAGATCCAAGGGGACGACGCTCAAGTTGAAAAAGAGGAAGCCGACGCGCGTGAGGCCGTCATGACCTTCATTCTCAGCCTGGTAGCCGAGCCGATTCCTCAGGACATGGTTTATGATCCGCCCAAGGATCGCTTGGCCCAGATCAAGGGGCATCAGATTTTGGACAAATTCAATTGTGCCGGCTGCCATCAAATCAAGGCCGGCGACTATGAATTCAAGACTAATCCGTCTTTGTTGAAGGATTTGGAGGATCGCTACAAAGACATCGCGGCTCCGACCAACCTGACATTTGCCGCTGATTTGCCGGCCGCGAACCACAACGCCTGGATCGGTGCCACGCCGCCGGCGGACCGCGTCATATTACATGGCCTGCCGGTTTCTCAAGACGAAACGGCCCAAAAGATGGTGGTGCGGCTGACTCAGGCGCTCCGCTTCCCGGGCAGCGACAACAAACCACTCGACATTCCCGCGGCCGAGGACATCGAAATGCCCACGGGCCAACTCTCGGCTCGACAAGACCCGCAGGGCGGAACTTTCACCGAGTTCATGGTGCCCTACTTGATCGAGCGGAGGGCGCATAACGCGGACGACAATCCCAAAGCCCACGCGGCTTTGCCGCCTCCCTTGCTGCGCGAGGGGGAACGGGCTCAGCCGGATTGGCTGTTCGGGTTCCTCCGCAACCCGGTTCCCATCCGCTCTCAACACACCGTGGATGCCCAAGGAAACGAAAAAGGCGTGCTGGTTCTTCGGATGCCGCGATTTAGTCTGAGCGAAGGGGACGCCATGGGATTAGTCAACTATTTCGCCGCCGTGGACAAAGCGAGTAATCCGGGCGTGAAATTGGATTACCCCTATGTCGCCGTCAAGGAGCGCGAGGATGACTATTTGGCGAAACAAACGGAGCCCTACGTCGCCCGGTTGACCAAGGCTCAAATGGATCAACGGATGCAAAACATGCAGCCCGTTTGGGATCGCATGTTGGAAGAGCTAATGGGGGATGTGACTGTGAAGATCGCGGTCGCCGAAAAGGCAGCCAAAGAGGCCCAAGGGGACGACAAGAAAACTGCCGACATGCGATTGGCAAGCCTCCGAGATCAATTGAAAGAGCTTCAAGGCCAAGCGCGTCAGAAGGACCGGGAGGGCGCCTTCTACAAAGAGCAGCGCGCGGAGTGGAAGAAGAACGCATATGCGATGGATACTTATCGCTTGTTGGGCAACTACAACTTGTGCTTGAAATGCCATCCGGTGGGTCGGCTGGATGTCGATGAGGCGATCGGGCCGCGGCTGGACCTCGTGCCATCCCGATTGCGGCCGGAATGGACCCAGCGCTGGCTCGCCAGCCCGCAGCGACTTCTCATTTATCCCATCGGTCAGCACCCGATGCCCCAGCCATTCGGCAAAGGAAAACTAGAATATCAGGAGATTTTTACCGGCTCATCCTCAGAACAGGCAACCGCGATCCGCGACATACTCATGAACCTCCATCAGGTCGCCGACATGCCGGCCAACCGACTCTATCATCCCGAAGGAGCCAAATGACGATTTACTTTCTCTCCGGTCGCTTGGCGACCTACTGCTGCTGGCTCGCCGTGGTGGTAGTTCTGGCGTGCGTGAGCGCGTGTCAGAAGGCAAGCAGTAATCCTTCTCCGGAACCAAAACCGGTTGTTGACAGCAAACGAGAAGCCCCGGCCAATCCCAAGCCGGCCGCAGACAATGACGAAAAATCCTGGGGAACGATCAAGGGTCAAATCGTCTGGGACGGCGGTGCGATTCCTGAGCCTAAAGTCCTAAACGTCAACAAGGATCAGGAGCACTGCCTTGGCAAGGGGCCGCTATTGAGCGAAGATTGGGTTATCAATAAGGCCAATAAGGGAATTCGCTGGACCTTTGTTTGGCTGGCACAGGAGCCGGACAATAAGACTCCGCTCCCCATTCACCCCACCCTCAAGGACATTCCGAACAAGGAAGTGGAAATCGATCAACCTTATTGTGCGTTCATCCCGCACAGTTTGGCCATGCGCGAGGGCCAGGTGCTGGTCGCAAAAAACAGCGCGAAAATCCAACATAATGTTCATTGGACCGGAATCAATCAACTTAAGAACCCGGGTGGCAATCAGATTATTCCAGCAGGCGGATCACTCCGAATTGATAACCTGAAAGCGGAAAAGATGCCCCTGACGGTCAAGTGTGATATTCATCCCTGGATGAATGCGCGCGTCGGAGTATTCGATCATCCCTATTTCGCGGTCACGGATGAGAATGGGAATTTTGAAATCAAGCTGGCGCCGGCCGGCACTTATCGCCTCAAAGTTTATCACGATTCGATAGGTTGGCGCAATGGCGCGGCAGGACGCGAAGGTGAAAGAATTACCATCAAAGCCGGTGAGGTTACGGATGTTGCTAAGTTGGGGCTGAAACCTTCGGAATGAAAATCCGAAACTCGAATCTCGAAATTCGAAATCCGAAAAGGTGGAACGTCAAACTTGTTGCGATCAAGCAAGAACGGAGATTGAATCATGCGGCGATTGCGGTTTCGGGCGGCGATTTTCCTGATGCCTGCTCTGGGAATTTTCATTTTAGGCTGCGGCGGCAGCGAAGATAGTTCCAAGGACTTGCCGCCCTCAAGCAAGGTCGTCAAGAAAGGCGGCAGCAGCTCGAAAACTTCGGATTCTAAAGAGCCCGCGGCAGGCGGCGGCGCAGGGGCCGCGGCTGTCGCGGGAGCGACGGAGCTGGAGTCCACCGGCTCGGGCACTCTCAAAGGTACCGTTTCATTCGACGGAACGCCGCCGGCTCAAACTCCGGTGAAGATGGAGAAGGATCCGGAGACTTGCACGAAAACCGATCCCAAGAAGCTGCAGGTTTGGGATGTTGGACCGAACAAAGGAGTGGCCAATGTTGTGGTTTGGCTGCGGGCGCCCAAGGGCAAATGCTTCAAAATTCCCGACGACATGAAGCAATGGAAAGGCGATTCGGTCAAAATTGACCAGCCCCTGTGCGCTTTTGAACCGCGGGTGGTCGCACTCTTTCCTAGTTACTACGACCCAAAAACGAAAAAACAGACACCCACCGGTCAGAAGTTCGAAGTCCTTAATGACGCCGGAATTCCTCACAATACCAATTGGAATCCCAGCAGCACTCTGCTCAATTCCGGGGGTAACCAGATCCTGCCTCCAAAAAAGGGGACGAATGTTACGAAGTTGGACATGACTTTCAAGCCGTGCCGGCCAACGGAATCGGGGGGCGAACAGACCATCACCTTCGCCTGCAACATTCACACTTGGATGAAGGGCTATGCCAAGGTGTTCGATCATCCCTTCGCGGTCGTGACCAAAGAAGACGGCACCTTCGAAATCAAAAACGCGCCGGCAGGCGTTGAGCTAGATCTCGTCTACTGGCACGAAAGCATGAACCTGCCTCAGGTCTGGGAAAAGGTCACCTTGAAAGACAAAGAAACGACAACGAAGGAAATTAAGGTCAAGTAAGGATTGCCAGTCGCACCGTTTGCGGTTTAGCGTCACCTTAATGCCCGTTCCACGCTAAACCGCAAGCGATGAATCCAGGTACGGATTAGTTACGCATTTTCTTGAATTATTACGATGCCGAAACCGCCGCCGCCGGAATGTCGGTCCGGGGCCGTGATGACTCGCCTCTCTTTTTCCCTTCGCGATTCTTCAAGCTGGCCTGGACGAAGCCGTAAAAGAGAGGCTGGGCCTTGGTCGGCTTGGATTTGAACTCAGGATGGCACTGGACCGCCACGAACCAGGGATGATCCGGCAGCTCGATCACTTCCACGAGCTTACCGTCCGGACTTGTGCCGGAGACGAGCAACCCGTGGGCGGCGAACTGCTGCCGATATTGGTTGTTGAATTCATATCGGTGCCGGTGCCGTTCGTGAACCAGCAAAGATCCATAAGCCTCATGCGCCCGGCTGCCCTCCACCAGCACGCATGGATATGATCCTAGCCGCATAGTTCCGCCTAAATGCGTGATGTCGTATTGGTCGTCCAGCATGCACACGACGGGATGCCGGCAATTGCGGTCAATTTCCGTGGTGTTGGCGTCTTCCAATCCCGCGACGTTGCGAGCGAATTCGACCAAGGCGCATTGCAGCCCCAGGCAGATGCCGAAATACGGAATTTTGCGCTCGCGGGCATAGCGGACCGCCTCGATTTTGCCGGCGATGCCTCGGTCGCCGAAGCCGCCGGGCACTAGGATGCCGTCCATGCCGCCCAAGCACTTTTCCGCGCCTTCGCGCTCGATGTCCTCGGCCTCGACTTTGCGGACGAGCACCCGGCTGTCAAGTGCGATGCCGGCATGATCGAGGGCCTCGTACACCGATTTGTAGGCATCGTGATGTTTGATGTATTTGCCGACGACGGCAACGGTCACTTCATGCGCGGGGTTCTTGATGCGCTGAAGCAATTGGCGCCAATCGCCGATTTCCAGCGGCTTGGCCCGGAGGTTGAGCTTTTCCACGATCAATTCGTCCAACTTATTTTCCACGAGGCTTAAAGGAACCTCGTAGATGCTGAATTCCTTGTCGCGCTCCTCGATGACCGCGCGGGATTCCACGTTACAGAAGAGGGCGATTTTTTGGGCTTCGTCCTTGGCCAAGGGGCGCTCGGTCCGGCAGATGAGAATATCCGGCTGAATACCGATCTGGCGGAGCTGACTGACGGAGTGTTGCGTCGGCTTGGTCTTGGCCTCGCCGGCCGCTTTCAAAAAAGGAATTAATGTGAGGTGAATGTACAGACAGTTTTGCTTGCCGACGTCCAGTGCGAATTGTCGAATCGCTTCCAAAAACGGCAGGCCCTCGATGTCGCCTACGGTGCCGCCGATTTCGGTGATGACCACATCAACATCGTCACTTGCTAGCTTGCGAACGGCCGACTTGATTTCGTCGGTGACGTGGGGAATTACCTGAACTGTCCGGCCCAGGAAGTCGCCATGCCGCTCTTTTTCGATGACGGACAAGTAAATCTTACCGGTGGTGTAATTGCATTCGCGGCTCAAAGGAGCGTTGGTGAACCGTTCATAATGGCCCAGATCGAGATCGGTTTCGGCGCCGTCGTCCAGGACATAAACCTCACCGTGCTGATAAGGGCTCATCGTGCCGGGATCGACGTTGATATAGGGATCGAATTTTTGGAGCCGGATACGTAGGCCTCGATGTTCCAGCAACATGCCGATGGAGGCGCAAGTCAGTCCCTTGCCCAGGGAGCTGACCACGCCGCCGGTGACGAAAATGTGTTTGGCCATCCATCTCTCCAAAAGTCGAAATCCGAAATCTCAAGTCCGAAATGCCATATTGACGAGGCACTTCTTTCGGACTGATGATTTCGGATTTGGGTTTACAACCGTTACTGTACGATTCAGGCAGGCGTTCTACAATCCCGAAAAATCACGCGGCTCGCGAGGACAAAGCCCGATAGATTCGCACGAATTCCCGATAATCCTCATAAGTATCTACGCCAGGGGAGCTGTGAGCCACAATGCCGACCTGGATGGATCGACCGAGGGCGAGGATGCGCAGCTGTTCGAGCTTCTCCAGCTGCTCCAAGGGCACCGGCTCCATTGACGCCAACCGAAGCAAGAACGCCCGGCGGTAGGCATACACGCCCAGGTGTTGGAGAAACTGTGGTGGTCGAGCATTGAAATCCGGTTGCCCATCCCGCACATGAGGAATCGGGCTGCGACTGAAATAAAGCGCTCGGCCACGGTCGTCGCAGACGACCTTGGTGCAATTTGGATTCTGCCAACGTTCGGCCGAAGTAAGGGGCACGGCCAAGGTGGCGGCCGCCGCTTCGGGATTACGTTCAAGCAAGTCAGGCAGCAACTCGATGGCCGAAGGCTCGATGAGCGGCTCGTCTCCTTGCAAGTTGACAATCACGTCGGCATCCAGGCCTTCGGCGACCTCCGCCACACGATCGGTGCCGGAGGCATGGTCGGAGCGGGTCATGATCGACTGCCCGCCGAAACTTTCCACCGCCGCCATGATTCGCGAATCATCGGTGGCGACAATCACACGATCAATATTCCGGGATTGGCAAGCGCGTTCGTAGACATGCTGAATCAAATACTTGCCCGTTTCCCGCAAAAGCGGCTTGCCCGGCAGCCGGCTTGACGCATAGCGAGCGGGGATAATGACGGCCGTTTTCATTCGCGACCTCCGTGTCAAACTGCGAGAATTCCTCGCAAGGCATTAGACAATTCGACCGCAAAGCGAACAAGACCGAATTAAGATCGGTGAATTATTTTCCTCGGATAATTCGATTCACCTGGGATTTGAGCTTTCGATGGGCCGAGGTGCGCCCCTTGGCCAAGTGCATGGCTTGGCCCAAGGTCAAATGTGGATCGGGGAACGGAAGGCGGGCAATGGCATCGCCCACTTTTCCGGTTAGGAGATAACGCTGTCCGTGCAAGGGAACTTCAATATGGGCATCCCGGAGCAACTCCAGATCGCGATAAAAACCGCGAATGTCCAGATGAAGTTGGCGGAGGAGTTTCGTTCGGGTTTGCGGTCCTGCGCCCAACAACTTGAGCAGCCGATACAGTCGGCCCGCTCGCTCCGCGGTCACGGCTTTGTATGCTTCGGCCCGCTGGGGCGGTCGGCGCTGGCGTGGCTTCCGGGCCATGCGTTCCTCGGATTGGCGATCCGGTCCGAATGAATTGTGGATGATACTAGAGGAGCCAGAGGGGGAATTCAAGATGCTGACAGTCAGCTGACAATGAAATTATAAGAGCGAGATTGAAAATGATGATAAAGTGAAACCATCTGGACCGGTCGTCGCTCTATTCGTAGGTCAGGCTTTCGAGCCTGACGTTAGGCTCGAAAGCCTGACCTACGAATGAGATCCGAAGAATTAACATGTCTGAGCTGGATTACCTGGCGATCGCTCCGCACCCGGATGACGCGGAGCTGGGCGTTGGCGGAACCATCCTGACGCTCCGATCGCAGGGAGCGCGCGTCGGCGTTCTGGATCTGACCGATGGCGAGCCGACACCGCACGGCAGCCGGGAAATCCGCCGAGCCGAAACGGAGGCCGCCACGCAAATCCTCGGACTCGATTGGCGAGGCAATTTGGGATTGCCCAACCGTTCCCTGGTCGCCGATCTGGAGGCGAGAGAACGGCTGGCCGGCATGCTGCGTCAGTTGCGGCCGCGGTATTTGTTCGCGCCATATTGGGAGGACGCACACCCCGATCACGTCGCGGCCAGCGCGCTCGTGGATGCCGCCCGATTTTGGGCCAAGCTGACGAAAACGAACATGCCCGGGCCACCCCATTATCCCGAGCGAATTTTTTACTACTTCACTGTTCACCTGCGAATTCATCCCCGGCCGTCGTTTGTCGTCGATATCACTTCGCACATCGAGGCCAAAATGCGAGCCATTGCCTGCTACCGATCGCAGTTCATTGAGGGTCGGCCGACAACGCCACCCACGATTTTGGATGATCTCCGCGATCGGAGTCGCTATTGGGGCTGGACCATCGGGGTCGGTTTTGGCGAACCTTTCGTATCGCGGGAAGAAGTAGGCCTGCGGAGCTTGCGTGATTTGGTCTGATGGCAGAAACAGGCGAATTTCGGCAAACTTTGCCGAACGCACGCTTTTTCTTTCTTGCGATTCCCGCATCCTTTCTGAAAGCCGCCTAACTTCGCCGGTCGATATATACCAAGCGGCCCATAAAGCGTTTCAAGCATGAACTGCGCAACCGGGAGGCGGATCTGGTGCCACGGGAGTTCAACGTCCTGGCCTTGATCAAGGGGGAAGAGCGTTTCGTTTTTGTCTATGACGATGAGAGTCGAGCAGAGCTGATTGACGCGCTTCGCGACCAGGCGGCCGATCCGCATTTGACTTTGAGCTGGTTTGATGCCGCCGTGCTGACGGAAAAGGCTCGCGAGCAGGCCCAAGCGAACTCGACCCAAGCGAATCCGGCCCGGAATCGAATATGACTGGAACGGAGCATGGAAGAAGCGTTGGCCGAGTTCCTCAGGCATTTGTCATTGGAAAAAAACGCCTCGGCTTACACCGTCAAGTCCTATCGGGAGGACTTGAACCAGGCGCTGGAATTTTTTCGAGAGAAGGTGGGAACTCCGGTCAAGAAGCCAGCACAGCTGAGCACTCGCCACGTGCGGGCTTACCTGGCCTGGCTTCACGACCGGCAGTACTCGAAGGCGACCATCGCCCGGCGGATGGCGGCAGTGCGATCCTGGTTTCGATTTTTATGCCGGCAGGGCATTGTCGAGGCGAATCCCGCCGATGGGTTACGAAGTCCTCGACAGGACAAGAAGCTGCCGCATTTTTTGAGCGAAGAGGAGCTGGGCCGGCTATTGGAGAAGCCCCCGACGGCAACGCCCCTCGGGATCCGTGATCGCGCCATATTGGAGACGCTCTATTCCGCGGGAGTGCGCGTCAGCGAATTGACCGGGCTGAACATTGAAGATGTCGATTTGGATGGCGGGTTGGCCGTCGTGAGAGGGAAAGGAAAACGGGAACGGTTGGCCCCGTTGGGCAAGCCGGCCCTGATGGCGCTCAAGCGCTGGCTGCCGTGTCGGGAGGAAGTTTCGAAAAAGAAAGGCCGGACCTCCCCCGCGGTTTTCTTGAATAAGAACGGCAGCCGGCTGACTTCGCGAAGCGTGGGCCGGCTTTTGGAAAAATATCTGGCATTGGCGGGTCTGGACCCCCGCACCAGCCCGCACACGCTGCGGCACAGCTTTGCCACCCATTTGCTGGATCGCGGCGCCGATATTCGCAGCGTGCAGGAATTGTTGGGACACCGGAGTTTGGGAACCACCCAGATTTACACCCACGTGACGACCAACCGGTTGAAGGAAAGCTATCAGCATGCGCACCCGCGAGCTTAGGGTGGAGAGTACCTGGCAAGGTTCGCTTGAGCGTAGCATGGGGTTTTATCAATCGCTGCTTTGCGTTTCGCGCCCGGAACATAGCGTTTTTCTTCCAATGGTTCGAAGGATGCGCACGGCTCCAATGCGATGTGAAAGGTGAATAATGCGCGGCATCATTTTTGTACTGGCGGCTTGTTGTTGGACGATAGCCGGGTCGGCGGCTTCGGCCCAGGACGTGAAATGGCGGTACGACTATAACTCCGCCCGCCGCGAGGCGGAGCAGAAGAACCTGCCTTTGGTGGTGGACATCGGCACGGAAAACTGTTTCTGGTGCAATAAATTGGACGCCATCACCTTCCATGACCCGACGGTGGCCGAGGCGATCAACAGCAAGTTCATTCCTCTCAAAGTGGACGCGCACCGGAACGCGGCCCTCAGTGATGCCTTGCGAATTCAAGCCTTTCCCACGGTTGTCCTGGCTGCGAGTGACGGCAAGATTTTGGCGACATTGGAAGGCTACATGGAGCCGATCCGATTTCACGAGCAGCTCCAGCGCGTGCTCGTGACGGTGTCGAATCCGGAATGGATGAATCGAGATTATCAAGAAGCCGGCAAGGCGGTGACCGGCTCGGATTACGCCCGCGCGGTCGCTTTGCTCAAAGGCGTGGTTGAAGACGGCCAAAATCGCCCCGTGCAGATCAAGGCCCGACAGCTCTTAAACGAAATGGAGCAACAAGCCGCGGGTCGCCTGGCCCATGCCAAGCAGCTTGAAGACAAGGGCCAAACCACCGAGGCCATGGAAACGCTCGCCGAATTGGTCCGGGCTTACGCCGGCACGCAGTCCGCTGCCGAGGGCGGCAATCTTTTGACGAAGCTCACCGACAATCCGGAAATCAAGGCCCGGCAGCGAACTCGACGAGCGCGAGACCTGCTGGCCCAGGCCAAGGAAGACTTCCGCACGCACCAGTATCTCTACGCCTTGGAGCACTGTGAACTTCTCGTCACCAACTATCCCGACCTCCCGGAAGGGGCCGAGGCGGTGCAATTGGCCTCCGACATCAAGAGCAATCCGGAATGGATGAAAAAAGCCTGCGACTCTCTCAGCGATCGCTTGGGATTGCTCTACTTGTCCTTGGCCGAGAGCTGGATTAAGAAAGGGCAAACCAAAGAGGCCGTGGTCTGCTACGAACGAGTGATCCAATCCTTCCCCGGCACCCGCCAGGCGGACACCGCCCAACAACGATTGGCCCAGCTCCAGGGTCAACCCACCCGGCAGGCGAATTTTAAGAAGTAAGAACAACTTCATGACCAAACGCTAGCACGCCAAGCGGAACAATTGGCGCGCGCCGCCAGCTATCACGGCAGACCCTTTGTAGGGCCAACGCCTCAACTCCAACCCATTTCACGGTTGACACTGATGTGCCGAAGAATAGAGTGCGGTGCATGGCTTTCGTGCGCGCCGTGGTGGCCGGGCTCGGGCACATCAAATGGAGTTAACCATGTCACCGCTTGGATTGCTTTTTGTCGGCATAATCCTCTCCGTACCGATTGGTTGGCTGATATCGGAGTTCCGCGCCAAGGATCCGCTGCGAATTCTTCTCGGAGTTTTCGCGATAGCGGCAACGACATTTTTCGTTTCCTCCTTGGCCTGCTTCTTTACCCACATGAGTTACAACCAAGAGTTCGGTTATTCCACCAAGGATTTGATTGAAACTTCACTAAAGCAGATTGAAGATGGCCATCAAGACCGCGTGGTCAAAGTTTGGCGCGGCTTGAATGACCAATACGATCCCACGTATGAAACCCATCATCCCGCATATTCTGACCTGGTGACCGAAGCAGCGGCGCGAATGCGCGGAGAGACTCCGATCGCGCCTCATTCCCGCTGGGATGTCCCGGTCTTAGGCAGGCAGACATGGGTCGGCCATTGGGAGGACGACACCGGATACTGGATCGTGATCAATGATGTTGGCCGAGAAATGGACATTCGCCGTTCCGGAGATCGCCCTACCCGAATGCAGACCGTATCCTTGTCCGAGGACTTCAGAGTCTTGATGTTCGAGGAAGATGGCCCCTACGGCCATTGGCTTCATACGCTCACCTTAAAGAACAAGTATGAAGCCACCCATCAGTGGTTTGACCCTGAAAAAAAGGCCGTATGGCGTACCGAGCAGATAAACAAGCTCAGGAAGGCGACGGATGAAGAGAAGCAGATGACCCAACAGGCCGTGCCATAGATCGCGGCGACGGTCCTGATCGAAACCACCATCCTGGCAGATTATCTGCGCTGATCATCTGCCGCTGCGGACTATTTCGACACGGCCCGGAGTCAGGGTAACTTGATCTGTTCGGCAGTCACGCAGGCGGAACTGATCGTTGGCTCGCGGATGCGCGCTGCCTGAGACTTACTTCCACTGCGTAGCGGTGGCCTGATAGTAGCCGGGCATTACTCCTCCGCCGCGTAGCGGCGGGCTGATGGTAGCCGGGCGTTTCAACGCCCGGATTGAGGACGCAGGCGGATTTATGCGTCGCGTTAGCGACGCTTGAGACGGGGACTCTTGAAACCTGAGACGTCACCATGGCCAACACCTACACGAGCTTGCACTACCACCTGATTTTCACCACCAAAAACCGCGAACGCTGGATTAGCCAAGAGATCGAACAACGCATCTGGGAATACCTGGGCGGCATCGCCCGCCAGAATGACATGAAGGCCCTGCAGGTCGGTGGCATCGAGGATCATGTTCACCTGGTCGTCGGCATACCGGCGACTCTTGCAGTCAGCAAGGCCCTGCAACTGCTCAAGGGCGGGTCGTGCAAATGGATTCATGACACATTTCCGAACCTGGCTCATTTCGCTTGGCAAGACGGCTACGCAGCATTCACGGTGAGCAGGTCGCAATTGCCCGAGGTCATAAACTATGTCGCGCACCAGCGCGAGCATCATAGGACGCGCCCGTTTCAGGAAGAGTACAGAACGTTCTTGGAAAAGCACGGTATTGAGTACGACGAGCGCTACGTGTGGGGATGACGCCTCAAGCGTCGCTACGCGACGCCAGGAAACTTGCCGTATGCCATTCCGGGCGTTGAAACGCCCGGCTACCATCAGCCGACCGCTACGCGGTGACAATCCAATTCGAAATGAAAAGAGGACGCAGCTCGATTCAAGTGGAATAAAATATTTGGTCTGTCTGGCAGTGAACCTTTCCTTAAGTCCCGGTCTCAACTATAGGTGTAGCTGACATCCAACAACGATGAGCGTGACGCAAATGGGCCGTGTTCTTCAAGGCAAGCAAATGCTGATCCCGCGGGAGCTCGAGGGCGTTCGGGTCGCCGCGCTCCAGGCCCTTGGTAACATCCACCCGCGCAACGCAAAGGCAACGGAAATGGCGGGTTCCCGGGGTGCCAGCATGCTTACCAAGGCAGGCGACGATCTGCCCCTTACTATCTAATCTACCTCCTATTCGTCGATCTCTTGGGTTTCCCGAATTACGATAGGGCAGAGAAGGCTGCCTGGGCCGTTCCGTTCGACCACGAAGGGAAAGCCTTCCTGGTCGGCCATTACAAATTCGGCGTCAGACTCATGGCCGAGGCCTCCCCGAATGCCGAAGCTGAGGCCCGTGAGGTCGTCTGCCGCATCCGGAGAGCAGTGAAAGAGGCCGAGCCCTTCTTCACGTGGCTCACTGAGAATGCGGTATCAGGTTCTGCCTTGAACGTGGTCAATCGGGGGCGCCAGTTATTCGAGCGCTTTGAATTCTACCTTGGCGAATACAACAGAAAACTCGATGAGCCCATCGAATCGGACGAGGACCACATTCAAAGGGTACGGGCATCTAGAAGCGAGAAAATATCCGACTGGTACCTTCCGGCATACAAGCACCGCATGGAATGCGGCTGGCTCGGACTGTCTGTAATTGATGGATTCTTCAGTTGGACGGAGCACGTCTTCATCCACCTTGCCATTCTCAAGGGCCGCGTCACGACTGGCAAGGAGGTCGCGAAGCTGGCTGAGTCCAATTGGGCAGACAAATTCAAGGCACCATTAGATATTACCAACTCGGAGGCAAAGAGGTTCTACGACAAACTCGCGGCTGTCAGGTGCCAGTTTCGGAACTTCAATGCCCACGGCGCGTTTGGAAAGCAAGGAGAAGCGTTCTCGTTCCATTCAGGGGCCGGAGCGGTCCCGGTCCGTCTTACCCATGAACCAGAGCGGCCGGCCTTCTTGCTCGGACTCGACGAGGAGATACCCGAGGCCAAAGCAATCCAGCTCATCGAGAGCTTTATTACCTTTCTCTGGAATTCCGACTGCGCGCCTGCGTTCCAACACGTTCTGGCGAGTGATCTGCCCACCATCCTTAGTTGCGCAACTGACGGTACGTATCAGCGGGCAATGGCCTCTTCTGAGGACATGGAGATCCTTGTAAAACGCCTGACTCACCAGTGGGAGCAAGCTGCCAACATGGACTGGTGATTGTCGGGACCCGAAATCGGGGCATCGTAAGTTGTCGATGCCGGACAAACGGCTGAAGCTGACCTGGGCTGCCATTATTGTTTCGCAGGATGTGATAGCCATTCCAGGCGGCCCGGGGAGGTGAGCTTTATCGTTATGTGCCCTGACGTCAACCAAACCTAGCACAGCGGCGTCTCTACGCTGAGGACCACTAGGCCCGTACCCAACCCGAAGGATAACCATGGACGACTCTATTTGCCAACGAATCAGCCGGATTTACGCTGCGATCGGGGCGATCGAGCAAGCCGACCCACACATGCTCAAGGCCACGGTAATCCAAACGAACAAAATCAGGGCCGTTTTTCAAGATTTCCGTGGTGGTTTCAGCGACGAAGAATTGTCGAACCAGGCGCACACGGTCATCCACAACATTGCGAACCTGCGCGATCATTTGGCCCGATGGGCAGCACAAAATGGTCAGGATAAGACCAAGGTTGATCAGACTATTGACAGTTGTCTCGATCTTCAGATCGTGCAGGATTTGTCAAACAACGACAAACACGGATATCCACCCCGGGATGGCGGCCGGTCAGGAAAATCTCCGCAAATCATCGAAATCAACCGTGTGTTATGCCTCCAAACTCAGGCAAAGCAAGGCTCGATGATCGGGATGACGATTGGTCCTGGGGGTGTCCCGGAATTCATCGGGGACGGCTCGGCCAAGGCGGTGGTCACTGGCGAGGTGGTTGACAACGCCAAGAACCGTATTGGCGACCTGTACCAGATCGTAAACAAAGCAGTGGAAGGATGGGAACGACTCTTGGCGGATTTTGGATTGATCACGGTCAGCAGCGGCACATAACAAAAGGACTGAAGTTCACGAGGTCCCCCATCCGGATTTTGGGCGCAATTCAATTACCGCAGGCGGCCCTAGGGACCTTAGGATTGCCGTTTCGTAGCGAATTAGTGTCTGAACTGATAATCGACAGGGGTACCCACCATGAATTGGCCGAAACCTGGGAATGTCCCTTTCCAATCGAAGGGCGATGGAAATCTAACAGCCATCATCGATTGGGCGGGGCTCTACACCGAAGAGAGCTACGCAACGGGGTTCAAGGCCGCTGCAGACCTAGTCGTCGATGGACTGCCTAATGGCACCGGAGGGGATTATCCGTGTTATCCCGACCAATATTTCTTCCCGGTAGCTTATCTTTACCGCCACTGCATTGAACTTAAACTCAAAGCCCTCATTCGGGCAGGGGAGTCATCCGGCGTCGTTTCTGTGCCCGACAAGCGCCTTTATGGCAGCCACGACCTGGACGGTTTGTGGAAGAAAGCACGAGAGGTAATTGAGGTCAGGTGGTCGGGCGGCCCCCCGGAGGAACTAAATTCAGCCGAACGGGTAATACTCGAATTCCATCAACTTGACCGTTGCGGCCAAGAATTTCGATACCCCCATGGCAAGGATGGTAAGAAGCTGTTATCAAATGCTCCGCCTGCTGTGAATCTTATAAACCTGAAAGAGGTCGTAGATGGCGTCTACCACTTCTTGAGTGGATGCAACAGCTTCGACCGTGAATGAGGTGCGGCGAGAGCTCCATATGCTCTCCGTAGTCGAGGGGTATTCCGCTGAGGCGTTGTTGGATGCAGGGTCTCGGCCACCGTTTTTTTCGGCAGCGCCTTTCTGAACTGGTTCCCAATTCTCTTCCAGCGTTATCCACGTGCTTCAGGAGTGGCGAGTCTTGTCACCGGCTGCGATGGCGTATCGTTGGACAAAGATTCCCGCTTCTTCGGTCCTAAGCACGTCAAAACCTTGAGACCGAAGATCAACTGCCAAGCGAGCCATGATATGGCGATCGAGGTAGAGTCGAATGAAAAGCGTTTCAAGGCTGGGTGAATCGGGTATGGGCTTGTTCTTCTTGAGCGATCAGCGCGCTGATTTCGTCGCGATGATCAAAGAAGTAACTGAGCGCGTGGTAGACTTGAGCCTCTGTCAAACCCAGGTCATCGCCGATTTCTTGAATCGATTCGCCGCGCTGATGGAGCGTGGCGACTTGCCGTACCGTCACGCGCAAGCCGTCCACGATCGGCTCCCCGCCGCAAACGCCGGACAGCCGAACGATGTGAGGATGATCTGTGTTTACCGCGTTAGGCATGGTTGTTTTTCATTAAATGGCCGAATTCCTATGACCGTAGTATACCGCCGGACCGCTGAGCATGGAACGGAATCACTCCTGGCAGATTTGGAAGATGAGACTTTTCGGTCATGCAAGTGCCGCCGAGAACGCTGTCAAGAATCGTGCTCGCCCGGGCCGTTTTCCTGCGGACCCTATCTGTCGCGGACTCCACCTATCAGTCGTGCCTGTCTCGCTGGAAGAAAAAAGTGTATAAACTTGTCTCCGCCCGGGCAATATACGAATAGAGGTCGGACGCGGCCGGCCATGGAGGGCAGCGATGGCGAAGGCTCAAATGGACACGGTGATTCGGTATCTTCGCCGGGCCGTGTTGCGGCAGGATGGAGCCGAGTGGACGGACGGACAACTGCTGGCGTCCTTCATCGACCGGAAGGACGAAGCGGCCTTTGAAGCCCTGGTCCGCCGTCACGGACCGATGGTCTTCGGCGTTTGCCGTCGGGTCGTCCCCAACCATCACGATGCCGAAGACGCCTTTCAAGCGACCTTTCTGGTTCTGGCCAGCAAAGCACCAAGTGTCAGGCCGAGGGAGAGACTCGCCAACTGGCTGCACGGAGTCGCTCTCCGCACCGCCATGAAAGCGAACACCATCACGGCGAAGCGGAGGGGGCGGGAAAAACAGGTGACGGAGATGCCCGAACCGCGGAACAGGAGTCAGGAATCAGGAGCCAGTGCTCAGGAATGGCCTGATCTGCAACCCCTGCTTGATCAAGAACTGAACGGCCTGCCGGAGATCTATCGGCTTCCGATCCTGCTCTGCGATTTGGAGGGCAAGACGATCAAGGAAGCGACCCAGCAACTCGGCTGGCGGCAAGGCACGCTGGCCGGTCGGCTCGCCAGGGGCCGGAAACTGCTGGCCAAGCGGTTGGCAAACCGCGGGGTCGTGCTGTCGGCGGGGTCGCTAGCGGCGGTCGTTTCGCAAAATGCGGCGTCGGCTTCCGTGCCGACCTCGCTCGTGAGGGGTACGGTCAAGGCCGCAGCCATGATTGCGGCAGGGCAGGCGACGGTCGCCGGGGTGGTCCCGGCCAAAGTCGCCATTCTCATGGAAGGAGTGACACACGCCATGTTCATGACGAAACTCAAGAGCTTCCTGGCGATCCCGCTGGCCTTGGTGGCAACGGTCGGCATCGGAGGCGGACTGCTTGGCTACGGAACATCGTCGGGGCAAACTGAAAATAATAGGGGCGATGCAGTCGTCGGGGAGAAGGCGGAGAAACAGGACAAGGAGGCTGAGAAGAAACAACTTGCCGAAGAACTGAAGAAGCTGCAAGGCACTTGGTCTTTGGTGCTCCAGCAGTGGAAGGGACACGATGTTAATCACGGTCCTGGGACACTCACCTTAAAGGGTAATGCCTGCACAGTTATTTCGGAGCGGGGGATGACGAGTGTTACATTCACTGTCCAAATTGCACCACCTTCAGTCGTATCAACAACGGTGACGACTACCGAAATGGCGAAAGCTATGGACTTCGTTGTCGTCGGCGTAACCATTCGGGCCATTTACAAATTGGAGGGCGATACTTTGGTCCTCTGTCAGGGGCCTACCAATGGGGAGCGGCCAAGTAGGTTTGCCGCTGAAGTTGAAGGAGATAATTCGCTTTTCATTTTCAGGCGTGTTCCGCCAGACTCAGGTTCGCCGGAGGCGATCAAGCAGACGCTGGCCCCTGAACAGCCGAAGGCTGAGCAGAGGAACAAGGCGGTGTCGGACGAGTCCACGTCTCAACAGGTTCGTCCTCCCAAAGTCGCCGACGCGCAAGAATATGTCATCATGTCGAGACTGTGGGAAGCCGGTTCAGACCAGCATAAGGAAGATCGTCGTCTTCCAAAGGCAACTGTCGATGAAGGGCAACTTGCCTCCATCCACATCATCGAAGGGCCTCAGAACCTGCTAGAGAAAGTCGTACTCGATGAGAAAATCAAGATCGGGACGTTCCTCGACCTGCGAGTGAAACGCTTGGGTGGAAGCAAAGTTCGCCTTTTCCTTACATTCGAGAAGAATGAACTTGAGAAATCCAGCGTCAGCGAAATCAATGTACTTGGCCACAGCGTGCAGGCCATCCGAGATGTAGAACTTCACCAGCCGGTGAACCTGGTTTTCCAGAAGGACGCCAAAGGATCACCCCAGCGTTGGGTCGAAATCACGGTGAACGAACAAAATATCCCTCAGGCTATTGCTCCCTCGGCAAACTGGTGGTTCCGCTTCTTTGGGGTGAACGAGCAGAATATCCCTCAGGCAATTGCTCCGCCTGCGCCGTAGCTTCATAAATGACAGGTGGTTGTGACTTGGCCGGAGGTGTCTATTCGCGGGCACGCATACACGCAACAGGTTTACGGCGAGATCGCGGAAGTCGTTGCAAATCAAAAACTTAACTCACACAGTCCCATTCCTAAGGTAAGATAAGTTATGGGCATCAACGGCGTCCAGTTGCCCGGAATTGCCGGGACCCTGCGATCCTTCTAGAATTGGACCGAGGTGCCTTTCTTAGGGTCGGACAGAACTGTGCAAATAAACGCCCTCATTTCCCAGTTGGTTCGGGATGCAATCATCCGGAGGTCTCCGCTCGGTTCACGGCTGAACATTGCCGGCCTCATGGTATGTATTGCCTGGACGGGCCACCAGGCTCGAGGCGATCAACCTCAGCCTCCTGCCCAGGAGCCTGAAAAAGCAGGAGTCGTGTTCGCCGTCAACGGATCGGGTAGCCTCCATTTCACTTCCACCGCGCTCGAGAGGGCCGTTGCGGACGCCTGCCTACCTCTAGAAGTTGTGGTGGTCGAATGGTCGCAAGGCAGTGTCGTGGCCGATCACACCGACTGGGAGCACGCTCAGGAACAGGGCTGCCGATTGGCGGAGCGGATCGCATCATATCATCAGGCCCACCCGAGCCAGGCGATTTATCTGGTCGCTCATAGTGCCGGGAGCGGCGTGGCCTTGACGGCGGCGGCTGCCGTCCCGCCCAACGTGGTGAATCGGATCGTTTTGTTGGCGCCGTCGGTATCGACCGAATACGATTTGCGGCCGGCTCTCCGCGGCACCAAAGATGGGATAGACGTGTTTTATAGCCGTCGGGATGTGTTTTCTCTGGGGTTCGGCGTGAGATTCGTCGGGACCTCCGATGGTGGTCAGGGATGCCAGGCCGCAGGCCGATTCGGCTTCCAGGCCCAGGCGGAAACCCCCGAAGATGAGCTCTTGTATGCCAAATTAAGGCAATATCCCTGGGATCGCTGCCAAGCGAGGGCCGGAAATCCCGGGTTTCACTCGGGCGCACGCAGGCCGAGGTTTCTGCACGAATTTGTCCTGCCTCTGCTCGATCCAAGTCATTTAGCGGCTAATTAACAAAAAAATCCAGAATTCGAAGAACCAGAGCCAAGAACCAATTTCCAAGAACCAAGTACCAAAAACGAGGAGCTGGTTTCTTGGAAATTGGTTCTTGGGATTTGGCTCTCGGTCCATTCCTAACGGGTGGAGGACCTATGCGGAATGAGCGGATCGTACCTCCCTTGCCAAGCACCAATGTCTGGCTTATCCCCTTAGGGGATATGGTCTTCGATTCGGCTGGAGGTTAATCTGAACCGAAATATATAATTCCTTTCCCTATTATGACTGGAAACCCATGTTTCCCACCCTTGTCTTGTTTCTGTCGACGATCAGTTTCGGCACTCCCGATAAGACGGAAGGGATCGGTTATCTTTATCAACCGGCCTTTGAAGTGAGTGGGGAATTGCGGGGACCGAGCAGGCCTTACCACCCCCAGCCGGGGGATATTTTCCTTTCGACCGATCGGCTGCGAATTGCCGTGATCGGTCACCAGTTGGCGGGGGGCCAGGGTGTCCACCACTCGGGACTGATCGTTTTTCGGCCGGACGGCAGCCCCGCAACCCTGGAAGCCGGGCCCCATCATATCCGTTGGGTGAGGGTACTGGACATAGACGATAACCTGGCCAGGTACGAGGAAGAAGGGAACTCGGTTTGGATTCGGCAGCGAAAAACTCCATTGACGGCCGAGCAATCCAAGCTGCTCAACGAGTTCGCCATGAGCCAAGATTTCAAGAAGTTCGCCTGGGAGCGCATCATGATCCAGGTGACGCCGTTCCGGAGCCGGAGCCACCTTCGCTATTCGTCGATGGGCGGGCCTCACGGAGAACGCCGCCGCTATTTTTGCTCTGAATTGGCTCTAGAAACCCTGCTGGCTGCCGGCCTGCTTGATCCGGAGCGGACCCGACCCTCGGCGACCTACCCCGGCGACCTCTTCTTTGGCACGTCGGAAAATTCCTTTATCAATGAGAATCTGGATATCAATGCCTCCTGGGAACCACCGGCCCGCTGGACTCTTTCGCCCGCCAGCCCGACACAGCCAATCGTTGACCAGCGCTGACCCAGGCGCCAAATGAATAGGGGAATCCGGTCTCAAACCGGAACCTTTCATTGCATGCTTTTCATTTCATTTCATTTCGTTTCATTTCGTTTCGTTTCATTGCATGCATTTCATTGCAATAGGGGTATGTGCAAAGAATGCAACGATGCAATGAATCCCCGTCTCAGCCTACAGGCCTTCAGGGGGCGTTGCTGCGGCTGACCACGTTTGGCCGGGCTGGCCGTGCTCCGAATCATTTCCGAATGTGCAATAACATGACCACTCCTGCCTACCCATCCGCCGGGGTGGACGCCAATGCTTCTACAGCCGTTTCGTGAAGCCGGCCGTTGCTGGCCAGGACGCCGTGGCGTTGCCAGGCGCCAGGAAGGCCGTAGCGCAGCTCTTGGCCGCCCAGCCCGGTCACCCGGCCGCCGGCTTCCTCTACCAGGATGTGGCCGGCGCAAATATCCCAATCATGAAAGGCCTGATAAGTGTTGAGGTAAATGTCCGCCTCGCCGCGGGCAACCATCGCCAGCTTGATCCCGGCGGAATAGGTTTCGACCACCCGAGCCGGTTGGAGGGCCTTCACTTGGGCTGACGGCTGGTCCGGATTCCGGGAATGGCTTTGGACGAGCGTGACCTTGGATAGATCTGTCACGGTCGTGACTCGGCAAGGAGCCGGCTGGGTCGTATTTTGATCGCGCTTCCAGCAGCCGCCGCCCGAAGTCGCATAGGTCAGTCGCACTTTGGCCGGCTCGAAGACCACTCCGACCGCCATCCGATTCTCCTCAACCAGTGCAACCATAATGGAGAATTCATCATTCTTCCGGGCAAACCCGCGCGTGCCGTCGATGGGATCGACGATCCAGACTCTCGGCCCTGCCTGAGAAACTTCGGATAACTGTTCGGTGGTTTCCTCGGCACACAAAGCGTCGGCGGGAAACGCGGCGTGTAAATGATCCAAGATGATGTTCTGGGACAACCGATCCGCTTGCGTTGAAATATCGGCCGGCGCATTAGCGATGACCTGAAAGCGAGCATATTCTTCCATGATGCGGTTGCCCGCTTGGAAAACGGCCTCCAAGGCGATGTCCAACTCGTTTTGATAAGGATTGATCAAAGGGGAAATTGGAATTTGAGGCGCGGTTCTGTGTCCACATGAATGATATTTATGCCAGGTCCCGATCTTCAAACATGATCAGCCCAAAGAGAAGAGCTATCCCCGTGTAGACGACGGAGAGCAAAGTGGCCGTGGCGACGTAGATGGCGAATTGCTTGGCGTCGGGAGGCGTGGGCAAAACGATGACATTGCCGATTTTCAAGAATTTCAATGCGGGCAAAAGCGAGTCGAATAAGTTGGCCACGAATTGCACTAAGGGGAACCGCCGCTGGGAGACTTGTCCCAGCATCGGAGTCAACTGGCTCAAAAAGAAAACGATGCTGCAGAATACCAGATTCAATATCATCGGCAAGCGCGTGGCCAGAGCAACCGCGACGGCCACCAGCATCATCACCTCGCTGAGACCCAAAATTAGGCCTGGCGCCATTTCCCAGGACTCGTCCAGCCACCAGAGCATTCCACGAGTGAGATTGGCCGGGCCATCACCCCAGGATGCCAGCTTGGCCGATACTTTCTCCGCTAGTGCCGGCGCCGCGTAAACCGCGTTGATGTCGTCGGGATGAAGATTCTTATACCAAAGCACCAAACCGAAAACGGTGCTCATGACGCCAGTCATCAGGAAAGCAGCCAGGAATATCCCGGCGAATTTTCCCAACAGAAATTGACGCCGCGAAACCGGCTTGCTCATAAGGGTAATAGCGGTTCGCCCCTCGATCTCTTCGCTAATGGACATGGCGGCCGCGATGACGCCAAACAAAACGCCGCTCATCATGATCGTGTCGTAGCCCAGTTCCTTCACCATCTTCATGTCTTCGCCGAGGGTGAAATAAGGAATGATGGGTGATACCAGGATCAAGAACATGGCACCGAGACAAATGAACCAAAAAAGCGGATGCCGGAGCCATTCGCGAAAAGCAGCCACGGCCACGGCGCCGCCCCGAGGCCAAGCCAAGAGCAGCAGCCCGAACACCAAAACAAAAAAGTCCAGGATCAACTGGAGCTGCAAAAATACTCCGTACCACCGGCCGACCGTGCCCAGCACATCTTTATCTTGCATGAAGTAAAGGGCTATACCGCCCAACACGGCGCCGCCGCCCAGGATGGCGGCGGCTTGCGGAAGGAAGCCGCGGATGGATCGGCGGTCGGCTCCCAGTACCGCGGCTAGCCAAGGGATTGCAGCCAGCAACTGAATCAAAACGAAAACCAGGCCGGCCATCGGCAAGGCGATCCATTGAACCGCGGCGAGTAACGTAATTGATGTCATGTATAGAGTTAATCCTTAATACCGGACGCGAAAATCCTTGGCCCCACTGGGGCCCTCTTCCACCACGCGAGTCTGCTCGATATAACCGGCCATGCGCTGGGCCAAGGCGGTCAAGAAGGCATCCACCTGTTGGGGCGAGCCTTCGGCTAAAACTTCCACCGTGCCGTCCGGAAGATTCCGCACATATCCGGCGACTTCGAAATCCTCCGCAACATTTTGGGCGGTGTATCGGAATCCCACGCCCTGCACCCGGCCCGAATAAAAAACATGTTTACAGACCGTCATATCGATCAATGTCCCTCATACGCTGGCCAGGCAATTATGGTTCGTTGTTATAGTGGGGAGGCGTTCCCCAGCGCAACTTGTCGCGCAAAGTTTGATAGTAACTGCGGCCCGGAACCTTCACGAGGCCGAAAGTCACGGGCGCCCGCCGAACCGTCACCCGGTGATCGACGGAAAGGCGCATGACCTCCTCCCCGTCAATAATCAGGGCCGTTTCTACGCCGGCCCCGCCAATGGAAATGGTGTATGTCTTGTCGGCCGATTCGACAACCGGCCGAGCCGTCAGCGCGTGCGGGCAGATCGGGGTGATGACGAACGCGGACAACTCCTGTCCCAGAATCGGTCCGCCGGCGGACAGGTTATGGGCCGTTGAGCCGATCGGCGTGCTCAAGATCAGGCCGTCGCCGCTGAAGCGGGTTACCGGCTCGCCGTCCAAAGCCAAATCGAGGTCGAGCATGTGAAAAGGCGGGCCGGCTTGGATAGCAATTTCATTGAGACCTAAATAAGTTTGGCTTGACACCGGCGATTCCACCTGGCACTCGAACATCAGATGGCGGGTGACCCGGTAATCGCCCTTAAGAATTTGCGGAAAGCAGTCGCACACATCCTTGGGATTCAGATCGGCGAGGAATCCGAGCTTTCCGAGATTCATGCCCAAAACCGGCGTTTGGCGATATCCCATTTGACGCGCGGCCCGCAGGATGGCGCCGTCTCCGCCCAAAACCAGGGCTATGTCCGCTTGGACTTTGGTGAGATCTTGTTGCTGATATAGGTCGAAGACCACCACGTCCACATGTTCTTTCAGAATTAGAACCAATCGCTCAGCTTCTTGGTGAACTTGAGGCTTGGTGCCATTGCCCAGGATGAGCAGCCTTAACTTGGCTCTTGGCTGGGGTGGTGCTTTTTGTTCCTGGGGTCGGTTCATGATGCTTTCATCGGTTCATGATGCTTTCACCTGGGGTGTCATTTTACGATTTGGGTATTTCCGATTGATGATATCATGGGCTACCGGGGCCATGGCAACTTTTTCGGCGAGGTGGCCGTCCAGCAAACCGATTCAGATGTTCACTTCCTTTCCCTAAAAACCGGTTTTCTTTGCATTTTCCAAAAAATCCACAGAATTATGTCCCGATTCGCATTCAAATCTCGATGAATTTAGTAGAGGGATAACGGGCCACGGAGCCGGCATCAGCCAGGCTGATGGGCACGCTCACCGTTTCTGAGAGTTCAGAAAAAGAGGAAGTAATGATCACGATAGTACTCGCCGACCGAAGTAACATCGTCCGCTACGGCTTACGAAGTCTGCTGGATAACAATTCGGATTTTCGAATCATCGGAGAGGCCGCGGGAAGTTGGGAGACCATTCAGTGCGCCTCCCAGTTGAGGCCGAATGTCATCATCATGGATTGGGGAATGGCCCGGCGGGGCGGCATGGAAGTTCTTCGCCGCGTGCAACTGAAATCTCCATCTACCCAAATTATTTTGTTCTCCTTGGACTGGACCGAATCCCAATTCCTGGATGCGGAAGAAAGCATCGGTGTGGACCTGATTTATTGCAATTCCATTGGAACCGAGGTGTTGCGCATCATTCGAGAGGGCAATAGCAGGCCACCCTGCTTAGTTGCCTTGACCCCCACAGTCTCTGTGCCGAGGAGGAGGTCACCGGAAAGACTGGCCGCGGCGGCGCAATAAACTCATCCCTGGAGATTTTGAGAATTGTGGTTCGCCAAGAAGCAGGATGCCATGGAAATCCTCCCAAATGATCCCCCTCCGGAGGAGACTGATTCGCCTCTCCAAAAAGAAGCCCAGTCCCTGAAACAAGACAACGTTCATCTCATGCTCTGTCGAAGATTGGCTGATCTTCCTGAAAGAAGGAAAACTACCTTCTGGCGTCGCCTGATCGATTCCTTATTCGGCAACTAGTTCACATTTCCAGGTCTTCCCAGGGTAGACGCCTGGTTTTTGCACCCTAGAGTGACCCCAGATAGAATAGATTTAGCCGCTGGACTTGCCCCGCGCGGAGCAAGTTCCGCGGCTAAATGTCTCGATCCACCCACGGAGGCTAGCATGGCAACGGCAACCACAACTCTCAAGCGAATGTACATAGATGGCAAATGGTGCGCGGCCGATTACGGCAAGACCCTCGGCGTCATCAACCCGGCCACGGAAGAAGTTCTGGAAGAGATAGCCTACGGCGGGCGCGCGGAGGTTCGCCGCGCTTTAGAGGCGGCCCATAAGGCCATGCCCGGTTGGATGAAGCTCACCGCCTGGGATCGAGCCAAGGTCCTCAAGAAAACTGCGGAGCTGATGCGCGAACGCCTGGAAAACATCGCTCGCACTTTGACCCTCGAGCAAGGAAAACCGCTGGCGGAATCCAAGGCGGAAATCCTGCACTCGGCCGATACTTTTGAATGGTTCGCCGAAGAGGGCAAGCGGGCTTACGGCCAGGTCATTCCTAACAGCGCTCCGGGCAAGCGCCATGTGACGCTCAAGCATCCCGTTGGGGTCGTCGGCGCTATCAGCCCCTGGAATTTCCCAATAACCTTGCAGTCACGCAAAATCGCCCCCGCCTTGGCGGCCGGCTGCACGGTGGTCAGCAAACCGGCCAGCCAGACGCCCCTTAGCCTCGTCCAAGTCTTCGAGTGCATGATTGAAGCGGGCTTGCCGGCGGGCGTGGCCAATCTGGTCATGGGGCCGGCTCAAGAAATCGCCGACGAATTCTTGGAAAATCCCATCTGCCGAAAGATCTCGTTCACCGGCTCGACGGAGGTCGGCAAGCAGCTCATGCGCGGCGCGGCCGATCAAGTGAAGCGAATCAGCCTGGAGCTGGGCGGGCACGCACCGTTCATCGTCTTTCCCGACGCCGATCCGGAAGCCGGCGCTAAAATCGCCGTCACCGGTAAGTTTCGCAACAACGGCCAGGTGTGCATCGCCCCCAGCCGGTTTTACGTTCACCAGGACGTCCACAAGAAATTCACCGAGGCCACCGTGGAATTCGCCCGCAATCTCAAACTGGGCAATGGGCTGGACGCAGGCGTGGAGGTCGGTCCGATGTTTGAAAAACGTGCCATGGACCAAACTATTAGCCTGGTGGAGGACGCCAAAAAGCGCGGCGCTAAGATTCTCACGGGCGGCAAACGCAGCGATCGCTTCGAACGCGGCTACTTCTTCGAACCGACCGTCTTGTCCAGTCTGCACCCGGACACCAAAATGTTGACCGAAGAGCCGTTCGCTCCGGTCATGCCGATCCTGGATTTCAATAAGCTCGACGATGTGATTCGAGCGGCCAACAACACGCGCTACGGACTGGCGGCTTATGTGTTCACCAACGATCTCACCGTGGCCTGGAAACTGGCGGAAGGGTTGGAGGCGGGAATCATCGGCATTAATGATCCGGTCCCGGCCACGCCGCAATGTCCCTTCGGCGGCATGAAAGAAAGCGGTTTGGGCCGCGAACTTGGCCATGAAGGTTTGGAGGCGTACTTGGAGACCAAGTATGTTAGTTTCAAACTGCGGGAGAATTGATCTTGAATGGAGTGAATTGTTATGAACGACACCAGCTATCCGACGACTCAAGCGGTTGCACCCGAAGAAATTGAACGCCGCATAGAAGAATATCGCCGGCTCGGGTGGGAACGCCGCGCGCCCGCCCACGTGGTTTATCATGACAAAGATCAACCATGTCCTTGGTCGGAGTGCGACGCACAAATTTCTGGGATCAACTTCCAGTTGGAAAAAATGGGTGACGACGCATTTTTTCATGAGCGATTGCTGTCAGCTTGGTGGCGAGGCGCGGGTTTGGTAGGCCGATGCCCAAGGTGTGGTCAATTCGTACTCTTCGGCTTACAGGGAAAGCAAAAGGTGGCAGACATATCTGCCTGGGAGGATGCTCTCCTCCCGGATGATTGGCACCAAAAAGCTTACCTTATCATGAAACCCACTCGATAAGCCTTGAACAATTCAACCTAGCCCATGCCGCATGTCGTCTATTCCGTGGCTCACCTATTTTGTCCGTGGCCAGGATGCCGATTTAGAATCGAATTACTTGATCTCCAATTAGAAAAATCGTCGGATCAGAATCTCTATGCTCAGGTCATGACTTCTTGGGGCCGTGATCCCAATTTTGGCGTAGTGGGTCGCTGTCCCGGATGCGGCAAATTCGTATTCTTTGGTTTGTCAGAAAAGCGAGCAGTTGGCGACCTTTCGGCGTCGACATCTCCCATTTTGCCAGACGATTGGCATTTGCATGCCTACATTGGTTAGGCGACGATAGGACTTTTTTCTTTAAAGGCGCCAGGTGGATGGCGTGAAAGCCTCGCCTCGGCCAAGGAAGCTATTTTTTCTCTCCGGCTGGCGGTTTTTTCTCGTCTTTCGGAGCAGGCTTTTCCTTTTCGGGATTTGCGAGATGGACCTCTGGTCCGAGGTTGTTAAGGAAGATGGCGTCCGTCGGTAGGTTGCCATTGGGGGCAAAGAGCAGTCCGTAATCTCTTAGGACAAAACTAAGCCGCCCGGAAGCACCCCCTTCAAACCTAACACTGACCGAATCTTCCAGCAATTGAAGCGCGGTTCGCAAAGGCACGGGACCGTCGATTTGCATATTTATCACCTGTTGCGATTCCCCAGAAACGTCGTGGATCGAAAGCCCTGGCACTTTCTTTTTCAGATCCACCAGGATGTCATCAATTGTCCTTTGCTTGTAATCAACGGTTACCATCGCATCCAGGGCTTTGCGGACCTTCTCCTTAATCGAGCCGGTCTTTTGAGACGCGGAAGCGTCGTTCAAGCGGCTGAATTGGTAGATGTTCGAGAGATCAACTTGATAATTGGGGATAGGACCCTGGTTGAGATCCCAAACCGGGGGATTAAATGGCAACGCTTGATTGTTGAAATTCGCGCCTGGGATCTGCTGGCCTGTCGCGGTATCCAAAAGTCTGACCGTTCCATCGGTCATCGCGGAATACAACATCTTGCCGTCCGGAGAAAATGCTACGCCAACTGTCAACTGATTTTGCTGTCCGAGCAAATACGGCATCTCGGCTTCGATCTCCGCTAGCTTGGCTTTCGAGGCGCTCAATCTTTGTTGGGCCTGCTTGACATCCTCTTGAGAGACGGCTTTGCTGGCTTCGAGTTTTTGGATTCTCTGCAAATCCTCTTCTGCGACTTTGATAATGGCCTTCTGCGATTCGCGCGAGTGATGGAAGGCGAGGACT
>Ga0207103_10020_pt1 | contig 45448 bp, 34 predicted proteins | sample Alteio_BWMinHeat_81_FD_153546 | JGI IMG/M metagenome (GOLD analysis project Ga0207103, IMG submission 153546) | Enriched cells from forest soil in Barre Woods Harvard Forest LTER site, Petersham, Massachusetts, United States -... | ecosystem: Environmental > Terrestrial > Soil > Temperate forest >...
CTAAGGGTACGTAGGCTCCAACTGCGATTCGTTGTACGAAAGAATGCCTCTCTGTCCTTAGATACTCTCAACGTGCTTGTATACTCTGCCTAAAGCACAGCCTTGCTTGGGAAATGAGTCCTGAGGGGCGACGTTCGATTTTGACGTTGCGTTTTTGTGAAAAACTACTGAACTGAGTGACTTTGTTGATCTTTGCGGGACACCAGAACCATTGGCTGAGTTCGCCTAAGTAAGGAACGGATACCTTGAGTGGAAGTCTGTCACCATTAACTAATGCTCTCGAATCCCCGAAGCGAACATCGAGATCTAAGTTTGTTCGAAACGTGGCGGCGAACCTCGCAAGGTTGCTGATTGGAGCCGTAATCTCGCTCCTTCTTCCTGTCTACCTGACCCGTCACTTACCCGTGGAGATATATGGCGCATGGGTACTCATCCTGCAACTGAGCGCCTATGTTTCCTTCCTTGACATGGGTATCCAAACGGCCGTCTCTAAGCACGTCGCCGAATATGATGCCAAGGGTGATTATGAAACGGCGGGAAGATTTGCCAGCGCCGGTCTGATCATCATGTTCGCCGCCAGCGTCTTAGGCGTAATACTTACGACATTTCTGTCATGGCGAGTGCCACATTTTTTTCAGAATATGCCGGCGTCGCTTTACTCTGACGTGCGAGTTAGTGTAATGCTTATCGGTTTCTCGCTATCTTTCAGTCTCGCATGCTCCGTGTTTGCAGGGATCTTCCTTGGTCTTCAGAGCTACCAGATCCCAGTGGCGATTTCCATCCTCAATCGAGTGCTCTTTGCGCTTGCTACCGCCCTCGCCGTGCATTTCCAGTCTCGACTCGCACTCGTCGGCGCGGCTGTCGCATTCGTTAATGTTTTTACCGCAATCTTACAGATCGTTTCGTGGCGAGCGCTCGCAAAAGTAGTCCCGGTGAATTTGCGCCAAGTTACGATCAAATTGCTGAAAAAAATGCTTCAGTATTGCATGGTTCTGGCGATCTGGTCAGCGGCGATGCTGTTCATAAGCGGCCTGGACCTAACGCTCGTGGGACACTACGATTACAGTCAAACCGCTTACTTCTCGATTGCCATCGCTCCGACGGCTCTGGTTGTGGTCTTGCTCTCTGCCATCCTTGGCCCCTTTATGCCAGCCGCATCAGCTCTCAGTACGACGCGCACTCCGGATCAAATGGGGGAGGTTCTCTGCCGCACAACACGTTACTCCGCGATCGTTCTGTACTTGACAGGGCTTCCTTTGATTCTTGGCGGATTCTACATACTAAAAGCATGGGTGGGGCCTGAATATGCTACCAATACAACCGTTTACCTGCGAATCCTTGTACTAGCAAACATGCTGCGCAACTTTGGTCTGCCGTATGCGACCATGGTAGTAGCGACAGATAAACAGTTGCCAGCAACGGCAGCACCCATCACAGAAGCGATTGTGAACGTTACGAGCAGCATATGGCTGGCCCGCCACATCGGAGCGGCTGGTGTTGCACTCGGAACACTCCTCGGTGCACTGTTCAGCATTGGGATTCACTTTTTTGTGAGCATGCGCTACACGCGAGGCTCCTTGTCCATCTCTCGCCTTCAACTGTTTACGCAAGGCCTGCTGCGACCATCAGTCATCGCGCTGCCGACCATTTTTGCCCTTCCTTTGTGGTGGTTTCAGAAAGCCCCCGTTATTTCTCTGAAAGCCTGGACACTGTGGGCGTGCTTCACCCTGTTGCTTACTTGGTTTGCCGCACTCAGTAGAAGCGACCGAGCAACCCTATTCCGCGTTGCATAAGTTAGAATTGGACAAAAGCTTATTCCATCGCCGTTGTCAGTATCCTAAGTATCACATATGTCGAACCAACAGGAGTGGAGCGAGATGAAACCGGGTAGTGAAGCCGTCTCCCCGAAGAAAACTGCGGCGACGAGATGGTCGGATCTCTGTAAAGACCCAACATCTGATTTATCACTTTCTCGCAGGTTGATTTCCCTGGAGGCCGCGTCCATTGGTTCGATGATCCGCGATCGCAACGACTACATCTGCACTCTCGCTACCAAAAAGGATGTTCTTGATGTAGGTGTGGTATCTCACTCTCTAGAATCTACGGTATCGGATTCTTGGCTTCACGGTCGCTTGCATCGCTCGTCTAACCGTTGCTTGGGAGTCGACATTCTGGAACCTGAGGTTGCAGTGCTTAGACAACGGGGCTTCGACGTTCTTTGCGCCGATCTCACTGCTAACCCGCTTGATGAATCGTTTGATCTAATTGTATGCGGCGAGGTTCTTGAGCATCTTCCCGCTCCGCAGTTGATGCTCGCCAGTCTTTCTCAAATGCTACGAACGGAAGGTAGGATAGTTGTTACTGTACCCAATCCCTGGTACGTGAATACCGTTCTCAAGAACGTGTTCGGCAGGCGAACATACGTTGATAATGTGGACCACGTCTGCTGGTTTGATGCAGGGACGATCGCGGAACTAGCGGAACGCTGTGGTCTAACTCTCTTGAAATTTCAGGGTGTATTCAACAAGGCTGAGAGCATACATCACTCCCGCACGCTGAAAGCTCGCATGTTTTTTTCTATGGAATCGATACTCGTGGCGTTGGGAGTCAATCCTCTCGTGTTCGCCAAAACAATTCTATATGAGTTAGGTTTGCCAAAATAATTCGTTGAATCATGCAGTAGGCCGTGCCTGGAGCGAAACCCGTACGCCTTTAACCGACGTGCCCCCATCCGTTACACAATCGCAGTGAGAGTTCTCGGTTTCATCTTCTGCTTCAGCGGGGATGAGGTCTGGAGCAGGGGACGGCCTCTAAGTCCTTTGCGCTAGCATCCCTGTAGAAGCCTTTTTCACGATTGCATCTCCGGTGTTCTCGATGCGAATGTGCCCGAAATTTTCGCAGCGGTGTCAAGTTGAGGCAGAGTTGATACTGCATTGTGCTGCTCATGCCGGGCCAATCAAGAAATCGCATATAAGTCGTTTCATGACCTAGGAATTCCGCTCTAATTGGCCGAACATAGAACATCGAAGGTCATGCCCGGGATTGCGGTGTGTGTAACCGTGATCTGGTTACGAGCTTTTTGCGAGATGAACGTAGTAGCCAAGTTTGCTGCAGCGGACTTATTCGTTGCCGTTAAGGAACAATGGGAATTTGGAATGACCCCAAGGATCTCGATGGTATCACTGGGCTTGACACTGGTGACGAGCAACGCGGAATATACTAGCTTGCTTCCGAAGATGAGACCTGCTGAGTCACCTTGGGAGCGGGAAGGTGCAACGTTTGTTCCAACACTCTGTAAGTTCGAGACCGATCCTGTAGCGCCATAAGCGAAGCAATAGGATTGTTGGTATCCAACAAAGCTCGTATCGCGAAGGATTGTATTTCTCGTATTTGATTCAGCAGAAACACCGATAAATGTACCTCCCGTGCTAGTGAAACTGCCACCCTCGATGATGTTGCTGCTCGAAGCGTCTCGTATGCTTATGTCGGTTGCGCCCCTTACTGAATCGCCATTACGCTCCCAGTCCAATATCACGAGACGATTACCGCCAGCTTGGATTTTGGTCGAGCCGTAACCCATTGCTGTGATCTGCTGAATCGTGGCGACCTTGTGTGCCGCATTTCCCTCGGCGTGTAATCCGTCTATCAGGTTCCCGGAGCCGCCGTTTATTTGAAAAGCGTAACCAGCAGTCGAAGGAGACGCGTCCAGATCAACACCGTAGAATCGGTTCGCGTTCGAGGTACTTATCCAAAACCTTCCGATTGAGTTCTGATCGAGTAACAATCCATTTTTCGCGCCATTGCAATGAATATCGAAGTAAGTCCCCGTAATCGCCCCCAGAAGCTTAAGACAGGTTCCGGTGGCGAAATTGTTTGCTGCAAAGCTGTTCACCGTGACTCCGCTCGTTAGTTCTATGGCCAGAGCCACATTATTGCGTTTAGAGGAATTGAAGCTATTAATATTCAGGTCGTGCAGGACAGGAGCTTTCCCGGGATAGCTTCCAAGCGCGCTTCCCGGTTCCATGTAGAAAGTGGCAGCCTCGTCAGTGTTGGTCGTGCAACTAGTGGAGGTAAGAGTGAGTGATGTTGGGGAGTTAACGGCTGCTACATTACAAACCTTTGGACCGAAGGAGCCACTGTCGACCATTATCTGATCGCCTACGTCAATGTGTGCGAAGCTGGAACCACCCTTCCACGTCACTCTGGTGCTACGCACACTGACCACTGATGTAGTGTTTTTCCCAATGTAGAATGCCACACCGCCGTCGTCGATTGCATAATCGAACTCGGCCCCGTTGAAGAAGTATTGTGTACCTCGATGATAGATGTTCCAGTGGGTCTTCAGAGTGAAGATTCCTGCGGGGTTAAAATGTATGGAAAATCCTGGCGGCAGATCTGGAGCAGTCGAAATGGTACCCGAGTCGTTCTCGTAAATGGAGCAAACAATCCCGGAGTTAATACAATCGGCCACAGCGTTATTGATTTGCTCTCCCACATCCGACCCGGGAAATCGATCTGCCTGGCGCACACCTGCGAGTCTTTTAATCTCTCCGATACCGGCTTCTCTAGACGTTTGTGACTGCGCACTGTCTGGAACGAGCAGCATTGAAAACAGCAAAGCACCCAGGACTGAACTCAACAAGAAAACCTTCATCTCTCCGCCCTTTATCTATCCTGCTTCTCCATTCGGAACGTGCTCAGAGAAGTACTTCGGCGGTGCTGTGGTGAAGAGCCGCCGAAGAGAGTACATCTTATCTTAGTCCTTTACAGTTTCTGTGGATGCCCGGCAGATGTATCGAAGCACGATGCTCTACGACAGTTCATGAGACAAGATCCGGTTATGGTATTCAGCACGAATGCTAGCACTCACACCTGGCACACGGGCTACTCTGAGGTTACGTACATGGGCCTGATTAAGGCGTTGACGCAGTAGACCGCCTTGCCTGTTTCTTTTTGCCCTAAGCGAGGGCTCACAAATAGAGGTTAATTGACTAGTTGTGGGCTTCTGGAGACAAGTTGTGCACAGCTCTGTGACAGTCGTGGCACGCAGTAATGAGGTTGTCGTCCGAGTCACTGCCGGAGTGCGAGCGAAATGTTTGATGGTGGACTTGAAGATTGGCGCGGCTTCCGCATAACTGGCATCGCCATCCGTCTCGCTCCATGACCTTTAATCGGATATGGCTGTACTCATCCAATGTAGGTCGCGTTTTCCACGTTCTTTTCGACTTCATGCCACGATCAGCTCTGCTGCCAGCCTTCTCTTCTCGTCCGCCGGCAGGAATTTGCACAGGCGTTTTGCGGAGCACAGTAGCTCATCTGAATTTGCAACTTCTAGGTTTGCTCCAGCCAGGAAATCGGCGCAGATCATTTCCAAACAGTACCCTCGGGACTTGTCTGAACCCAGCATTCTCGCGGTGGTTTCCAGTGCCTCCTCTACGACCGGCAGCTGACTCTTGTAGATCTTGAAATAGAGCAAATCGCTCGACTCTGCACTCCCGGTCAGGAATTTTTCCACTTCGTCTTCGAATTCTTCTTTAGGCATCGACTTTGCTTTGTGCACCCAGGGTGCACTTTCGAAGTGCTCCGGATCGCGGCGAATTACCTTCACCAGCTCTACGGCCTTCTTCCACCCAATTGCCTTGAGTTCGCTTTTCACCTGCCGCGGCATGTGTTCGTGGATAGACATAAAGTAATATCCGCGCCGACGAGAGCCCGGGAAGCGACACTCGAGAAAGTCATCGAACGACTTAAGCTTCTCCAGACGCCAATACTGCCCAGCCCGTACTTCGCAAAGATAACGTCCCAGCTCCACAAACTTCGTATCCCGCTCATGGTCGGAATTGCGCTCCCAACCGAGAATTTGATCAATCCGGTCAAGAACGAACTGAGCGCGCGCGGTGTTCAGTTTCGGCGCCAAGAAACGTCGCTACCCGTTCCGGCACCAAGGATTCCGGCGGACTACATTTCGGTGGAAGCTAGCAACCTGGGCGCCATGAACTCAGGGGTTATCGGCTGATTGAAAGTGGCGGGCTGACTCGAGCCCGAATCGACGCCGATGTTATCGGATTTTTCAGTTCAAGTATTCCCGACTGGACGAGTGTGGATTCGTCGTTGTCGTCACTCCAGTCCGTCGGAACCAAACGGGCCCTCCGGCCTTGAGCGGAATTCCACTTCCCCTTCGCTGCTCTCACTGATGCATGACGAGCATAGCACCGCGCCGCTTATGCTCGAGCCTCTTCTGGCGGCATACCATCGACGATTCAGTATGCCTCCCCCGCTCTGGATGGCAACGAGCGGATACGCGACCGTGAAAGACATGCCGCTCGAAATGCCACCGCCTGGTTAACTCCGTTCGGCCAAACCACAGGTGAGCGCGCCTTAGATGCCACGCATTGCGAAGAAAAACGTGTGCATTAGGATTGCTAGATCCATGAAGAAGCCTCGATTCCGGATGTAGTACAAATCGTAATCTAGGTTTTCATGAATGAGGAATGCCCGATCTGCGCTGAGTTGCCACAACCCGGTGATCCCCGGCTTGACGCGCAACCGTTGCCAGTGTCGTGTTTCGTACTCCGCAACGATGAAGGGCATCTCCGGACGAGGGCCGACGAGAGACATCTCTCCCTTGATTACGTTTAAAAGCTGGGGCAATTCGTCCAGACTGGTTCGACGAAGAAAGCGTCCCACTCGAGTTATTCGGCTATCACGTTGATCCTTGGGAGAGTAGCAATAGGTCGGAGCGTCTGTATACATGCTCCGGAACTTGTAAAGATGGAACACTTTGCCATTTTTGCCAACTCTTCTTTGGACAAAAATCGCCGGCCCCCGCGATTCAATTCGGATCGCCAGCACAAAGACGAGCCATAGTGGGCAAGTAACAAGCAAAATTGTCGCGGCAAAAAAGAGATCAAACACTCGTTTGATACAGGCGTAAATAGGGTGCTCGCTAGGCTGTCCGATTGAGCTGATAAGCAGTCCATCAATATCAGCATGTTCGATCCATGTACCGGCGAACGTGGAGCGGTTCGGGACAAAGGCGGTTCGAGCACCCGCCCGAGTAGCCTCTTCCACAATAGAGGAAAGCTTCTGGTTATCGATGGAAGGAATCGCGATGATAACGGCTCCTGCACGTTCTCTTCGTAGCAACTCTGCAGTAATTGGTCCCGACGTGACCGCTAGCGATCGTTCACGCCAATATGAGGGAGCATAGATCCGCTGACCCTCCAACCTTGGATCATGGTCAACCATCAATACAGGATCAAGTCCGAGTTTGGGCGAGCGCACAATAGCGCCGAACACCCTCCGTCCCGTGTAACCGGCCCCCAGAATGACGGCGCGTCTCACACCTTTGCCGCTCGCATGCAAAGAACGCACAGCGATGTGGACCAAGTGTTTCTCTGATACGAGCAGGATCGCCAGCAGCAAGGCCGTGATCGTCACTGAGCCCAATGCCGCGAAATCGTGCGAGTAGATGAATAGCGCTCCAGCAACGGTCCACAACTGAGTTACTACGCGAAGTGCACGTTCAGTCTCCTTTACGCGCAACAAACTGGTGCCGCGGCGGTATGCACCAGCCTTCTCTAGCATGAACACGGCGACAATGGCAACCATCAGGCCCAGCAACCAGCCGCGAGCATTGTTACGAAGTGGAAGAGCCCAACTGAGCTGCAATCGTTCGGAAATCACCACGGCTAAGAGCGCAGCAGCAGCATCGAGAAAAACCTCAGTCAAGGTAACAATGCGCTCAAAGCTCTCCGCGGCGAGCGCCGTCTTGTGACTTCCAAGCCGGAAGCTGGCGTTTGCCGTGGCGATTTTGTGTTCTAAGACTGCTGCCGCGTCCTGATCACGTATTGCAGTTGCCATTTTTTCTGCACCGCCCTAGCTCATTGTTTTCGTTTCACTTCGGCTGCTTTACCAATGTGGCTGACAACTGTTAGCTATTATGTGATTGATCCAGAGAGAATTCTCGCAAGCGCAGTAGCTGCAATCCCATCAGAACCAAGAACACTGGATTGTTCATGAGATAACGTTTCCAGAGGCGTCGAGGTTCCTGCATCAACCTATGAGCCCATTGCAGACCAAGATTCTTGATCCAACTTGGTGCGTCTTTGGTTCTTCCGGTATGGATATCAAAGGCAGCGCCGACGCCAATCATCACCCTGGTGTCGAGCTCATCCAGATACCGCGCCATGAAGCGCTCTTGCTTGGGCGTGCTTAATCCGACCCAGAAAAAGTCGGGAGAACAATTGGAAACTATGTCCTGAAGTTGTGTCTCTTCACGTTGCGTGAGAGGTCGAAAAGGAGGTGTGTATGTTCCGACGATTTGAATGCCGGGATAGCGGTTCACCAGAGCGGCACGTAATTCTTCGACGACGCCTTCGTTTCCGCCGTACAAGAAATGTGTTTGCCCTTTTTCAACCGACGCTTCGCAAACCTTGAGCATCAAGTCCGGCCCGTATACGCGCGCAATTCCTGAGCGGCCCTGTATTTTTCCAATCCAGACGAGCGGCATTCCATCTGCAACTACCAGCAACGACCGGTTCAGAATGGACGTGAACGCGGGGTCTCTCGTCGCTTCCATGACACCGTGGACCCCGGTCACAGACACGTAGCCTTTTTTGCGCGCAGTGACCGTATCGCTGAGCACCTGCGCAGCACTTGCCAGGTCCAGAGCATGTACTCCTACTCCCAGTACATTTGCCCTTTCTACCTTATGCTCCGACACCGGCGCCCCGTGCTAGCGTGATTCGACCGCTTCTTGCTAATTCACTCGCAATCCATCTATATGTGACTGAGAGCCCTTCTTCCAGCGGCACAGACGGGACCCAGCCCAGCACCTGCATCAGTCTCGTATTATCGCTGTTGCGACCACGGACACCCTGAGCCTTCGTCAGATCGTGAACCTTGGTCAGGTCTTTGGAGGCGATGTCGCACACCAAATCGACCAATTCGTTGATGCTAACCAAGCGATCAGTGCCGAGGTTCAGCGGCTCGCGATGATCTGACGCCATTAACCTGATCAGCCCTTCGACGCAGTCATCGATGTACATATAAGAGCGGGTCTGCAAGCCGTCTCCCCAGACGTCAATTTTCCCATTCGTGGCTAGCGCGACCTTCCGGCAAATAGCTGCCGGTGACTTTTCTTTTCCGCCGTCGTATGTGCCTAGCGGACCGTAAACATTGTGAAACCTGACAATTCTTGTTTCGAAGCCATAATCCTGCCGGTAGTAGCGGCAAAGTTCCTCGGTAAACAGCTTTTCCCAACCGTAGCCTGGTTCAGGATCGGCCGGATAAGCATCTTCCTCTTTCAAAGGCTGTACCGCGGCATCGCGTTGCTTCGATTGCGCGTACACGCAAGCAGAGGAAGAGAACAGAAACTTGCCAATACCATTAATCCGGCTGGCTTCCAACATGTGGGAATTGATCAGAATATTATTGCGCGCAATGTCGGCGTGGCTTGCGGTGATATAGCCAATGCCACCCATGTCGGCGGCGAGGTTGTAAACCTGATCTATACTACCCCGCGTGGCCTCGAGGCAACTGTCCCATTTACGTAAATCGAGAAGTTGAAACTCGTCCGCGGCACTAATCTCGTATTCGGGCGCCTTGATGTCGATTCCACGTACCCAGTGACCTTCCTTCTTAAGCCGTTTGACGAGATGATGCCCGATGAATCCGCCTGCGCCCGTGACAAGAACCCTGTTTCGACCCATCTTAGTTCGGTTCCCCCCTTGAGTTGATCTCTCACAACCGGTCTGGTGCTCCGTCTCTGCTGCATGAAATCACTGCCATGAGTGCTTAGAATGGCCAGTCCAAGAATCTAAGTTGAAGGATAACTGTTGAGTTTACACCAATTTCCATTGATCGTATTAAGAGTTTTAACTGTATCCTTTTTCGGGAATAACTGTGCGGCTTATTTCGCTCACAAGGAATCCAGCGAGTACCTTAGGTGTGTTGTGAACCAAGGTACTGGAATCCCAAGCTGAGAGGAGCACTTCGAAGCCGAAGGGGAAAAAAGCGAACACCGGTTGAAACTATTTCGAGCGGCGCTGGCACAACCGAGTAGGATTCGGATTCAGGATTCACCACCCCTTTGCGCCTCACGGACTACGTCAAACTCCCAGCCGAATTTTCAGAACATCCGCAAAATGTGAGCAGGAAAAACAAAGGTCACTTCCCGCGCGAAATTCCAGATCTGCCGACGTGGGGCTGCTCAGATTATGCAAATTCACAGACGTGACAGAATGGATACTCTTGATGTGGTCTCCTGCTCAGGATAGTAAGGCGCATACTTTCGCTTTGCGACGATGCCCTCAAGGTTGTGTTAGCATGCGCGTTCTTCGCTAAGGTAGGTAGCTAGGAGTTTGGAAGAACGCTATCGGCATACCTACTGAGTGAGGGCAGCAATCAGGTTTGCGTACGTACTTTCGGTGTATCCGGTGTGCCAGGTGTGTGTACTGGCATCACGCGCCGAATACCAGAGATGAATGGTATCCGTTGAGGAATCGTATATCAGCGTGCTCCGGTAGATTTGCCCAGCGTCCCAGGCCTGGGAAGGCGAAAGCACTGGCCTAGCGTAGGTCGTCCACTTCGATCCGTCTGAGCTTCTGGCAAAATATAAGCTCGTTGTACCGCAGCTTGCCACGCTCGTCGGATAGGCTGCATAAATGGCCCAGTATTCAGAGCGAGGAGGCACATATACCACGTCGATGTGCCAAGGCTGGTATCCGGGTTGGCTCAAATTCACAGGAACCGGTTGCGACCAAGTAAGACCATCGGAAGACGTCCGCAGCTCTACAGTTGTCTGCGGAGCGCTGCACCCCAGCGGAGCTGCGTTCACGCTCCACATGAAGTAGCCGTTGGGAGTATGCTGCACAGCCGGAGAGAGAATGGAGTTATACGCACTCGATACGACCGTTTTCGCGGCCGCCCAATTCACGCCATCCGAGGAGTTTCTTAAGCTTACGTTAATCTTACCGTCATTCACACCAGGGGTGAGATAGTAAGCCCACAACTGGTCGCTTGCGGTGTCGTAAATCATGTCCGAATCCATCTGATGAATGACTCCGGAAGGGAGAGGTGCGATTGGGTTAACAAGGCCAGGCGGCACCTCCCAATGCTGCCCGTCGTTTGAAGCCAGGATTGATGGATTTTCCACTGTAGCGTTGTTTCCTGGATAGGGCGTAACTGACATCCAGTACTTGTATCCATGCCAAACGTTTGCGAATTGAACGATGTCCGGATGCATTGCCTGACCCGAGCCGTCATAGGTTGGTGTCACGAGAGGGAGTTGAGCGTTGGCGAAGAGCTTCAGTGTCGGTGGCGTCGACGAACTGGGCGCAGTCGAACTGGACGTTGCTCCACAACCCAGGCAAATGGCGAGTAACAGTAACGGAAAGACCTTGGAATTGAGCATGTTTAGCTGTACTGTGCGCTGGTTAATTCCAGACGATTTTGCAAGCAAACGTCAGGTCGGTCAACTAGAAAGCCCACCCAAATATTAAATCTCGTTACGAATAGTTATCAGGAGTGCACATCTGGACATTGAGCTGCAGACTGCACTGCGCACAATTCGTAACACATTCTGGGTAATGGCATCGGCGAGAGCAAACAGGGGCAACTCGCAATTTTCCCTGTGTATCAGACTAGGCGATGTTGGAGACCGACTCTACGAACCGTTTAGGTCTATTGCTTCAGGTCGTACTCCGGATCGCCGCTCTAGGGTTATTGTGCTTAGCAATCGCATGTGCAGGGCTTTCGCACCAAGGCTCAAGTTCACTGGGCCCGTCCAGTGGTTCAACTTCAGGTGCGGCCGGTAACCCCCCAGCGTCACCCCCCTCGCCCCCAGAATCACCACCTCCGCCAGTTATCCCGAATACTCCGGAGCAAGCAAATGCAGGCCTCTTCGGGATGACGATCGAGAAGTTTGATAGTGGTACTCCGTGGCCCAAGGCACCGGTTCCGTGGATCAGACTTTGGGACGCGCGCGTGGCGTGGAAAGATGTCGAACCAGAGCGCGACGTCTGGGACTTTTCTCGTCTCGACGCTTATGTTGCTGCCGCTCAACAGCACCAAACTAAAATTCTCTATACTTTTGGTACGACTCCGCAATGGGCGTCCTCGGAGCCTTCCCAGCCCGGAAACTATGGTCCCGGTACGGCTGCAGTGCCAGCGAATATTAGAGACTGGCAGAACTTCGTAGCCGCGATTGCATCACGTTATCTTGGCAAGATAGCTGCCTATGAGATATTAAATGAACCAAATCTTTCGGGGTACTTTACTGGAGGCGTCGAAGACCAGCTGAGGCTCATTAGCTCTGCGTACCAGACCATCAAGAGCATCGATCCCCACGCAATTGTTTTGAGCCCGGGATATCAAGGGCCAGGCTTCAAGGAACTTGATCAGCTTTTGAGTATGGGGGCCTCGCAGTACTTCGACGCCATCGCATACCACTTCTACCAATTCCCGGCATATCCAGAGAACCAGTTGCAACTTATTAGCACTGTCACAGCCGTGCTTAAGAAGTATTCTTTGAACTTGCCGATTTGGGACACTGAAATCGGGTTCGGCCCGGGCCAAACCTTCGCGTCAGACGATCAGCAGGCGGCATATTTTGCGCGCACCATTCTGATTCATTGGATCGCGGGTGTGCAGCACGTCTTTTGGTACGCGTGGGATGACCACGAGTGGGTGCGGTTGTGGCTAACGGAACCTGATTTAGTGACGCTCACAAAAGCCGGTGTAGCGTATGGCGTGCTCGAAAAATGGATAACGGGGTCAACGCTCAATTCCTGCAGTGACAACAACGGTTTGCATATATGCAGCCTGGCTCTCGCTAGCGGAAGCCAAGGGCACCTAATCTGGCTGACAGCTGGAACAGAAGGCTTCACGGTTCCAGCAGACTGGTCCGCTTCCGGCATTAGCGCTCTCGACGGCACTAGCCGTCAGGTTGGCACGACTATTCAGCTGGGAGCAGAACCGGTTTTAGTGCAATAGCACGGTCTATGATGCAGTCGCTCGGGCGAGGTCATAGATGTGCATCAACTGTTGGTAATTTTTATCGCCAGTATACTTTTCGCGATACTCCTCGCGTGCGAAGGTAGACATCGTCTTCAACGTACACAGACTTTTAAACGCGTGCATTACGCAGCGCGCTAATTCGTCTGGTTTCCCGGGCTCAAAAAGGAAACCCGTTCGACCATCAGCTATTAGCTCTGGTACAGATCCAATGCGACCCGCTATGACTGGGAGCCCCGTCGCGAATGCTTCCACTATGACGCGCCCGAACGCCTCGAAGCACTCAGAGGGGAAAACCAGGAATGTCGCCGACTTCATAAGCTCTTTAACGTATTCTGCTGATCGGGAGCCGAGGACTTCGATCATTGAGTTTGCTGCGGCGGTGCTCTCGACATCAGAACGTAAAGGACCGTCGCCAACTATCTTCAACTTGATCGGTTGTTGCAGCCGAGACCACGCCGAGAGGAGAGTGCGTACGCCCTTCTCCGGCGACAGGCGTCCAACAAATAGCGCGAAGCCTCCCTCGTGTGTGCCGCATCCGGGATCTGCCAACACGAAGTTGGGTTTGACGTGGAGACGATCTGGCGGAATGCCACCCTCGATGAGTTTTTCGCGGGCGAAGGTGGTAAGAGCAATATAGGCATTTACTTTCGTACTCCAGGTTCCAGCGGCCTTGTGAGAGGATAGCATCGCTGCCAACGATGCCGAACCCACGTAACTACCCCGATAACAACGATGCACTACCGCGGGCCATGCGAACTTCTTGCCTACGCAGGATTCGCATGGTCGCCCGGCACGGTATAGCAAAGTGCTTGGACAGATTAAACGGAAATTGTGGAGAGTCTGTACAACCGGCACACGGGATTCGCTGCAGACGTAGTAAACCGACGGGGAAAGCAGCGGAAAGAAGTTGTGGACATGAACTACATCTGGCCGAAATGCCTGAAGCTTGTCCGAGACCAGAGTCCGCGATTGCCGAGAATAGCTGATGGCAACCGCAGCTTTGATTCGCGCTCTCAGGTTTGCGATCGAATCGTTGTGTGCTGAAAGCAACTGGACATCATGCCCCTTGGACTGCAGCAGAGCTTTCTCCTGCTCGACGACGACATCTTCGCCACCGGCCTGCTGATAGTAGTTGTGCAGCAGCAGAATTCTCACTGTGCGGCGTTGTCCAGCAGAACAGGAGTAGAGGAAATCCGGACCGATTTCGCACCCGACATGCCGTGCCGGTTTCCTGCAAGGTCGCGAACCTCGCGGACACCCCAAGAACCCGGTAATGGGACGTCCGCGGACTTGCTGGGGTTCCACATGATCCGTCCAACGTAGCCGCCTTGCCGAGTGATCTGACAGTTCCATGTACCCGCATTGTCAGATCCGCAGGAGGTCATGCGCGCGCCGACAAGCCAGTTTTCAATTTGCCCGTACGCGATTGCAGGAGGCTTGATCGTTCTACCATCGGCTTCGGTCAGGCCCATCACACCGTTGTCCCATGCGTACCAATAGAAACGCGACACGCCGGATGCCCACAGTAACACGTATGCTCGGGCGATGTAACCGGAGGCATCAGTATCTGCAAGCACCTTGCTTGAGAAGCCGCTGTTTCCGATCGGCTTAACTTCGGTGTTGTGATTGGCGAGTCGCCAGCCAGACTCGGTGTCCCACAACTCATAGCTCCGGATGCCATGCTGGCTCATGATGCCCCACACACGTTCGGTCAACGAAACCATGTCCTCGGGGGGATTCGGCGTAACGTACAGGTGGTAGCCAATAATATCCACGTAGCGGGCGCCGCCAGCTGCGAGGAAGTTGTCGAGCCAAGTGAGACCGCCTTCACCGGTTGCAGAAGGCGAGATAACCCGATTACTCGGATCAACCTGCTTAAGGATTTGTTGTGCTTCGCGCGTCAACGTAACCAGTTGCTCCGGACTGCCAGTGAAGAAATCGCGCAGGTTTGGCTCGTTCCAAATCTCGTAGTAGTGGACGCGGCCTCTATATCTCGTGGCGACCGTACGAACATAGTTTCTCCAGTCGTCGAGGTTTTTCGGGGGAGCGGCATTTCCTGGACCATAACTTGATTTCTCGTCAGGCCGAGAAGATGCCCACACCGGACTAAGAGCAATCGGCATGAGGATCTGAACGTGGTGCTGTTCCGCAGCCGAAATATACCTATCCACATTGCTGAAGTCCCATCTGCCTGGTTGCGGCTCAACATTTGGCCATGCCGCACCTGCGTCCCATAATCGCAAGGTTCCAAACTCCACTGATGGCCAAGGCGTAGTGCTCGCAAGGCGGTGAATATGAAGACCGAACAAAAGAGGCGGAATCGGATTAGCTGTGGGCCTTAGACTTTGATCGGCGGAAAGCGAAATCGACAAGGAAAGAATCAGGAAACCTAGTCTGGTACCGCGAACTGCTGCCATCATCATGAGTCAATCCTTTCAGACCGTTAGCTTTGTACTTGCAGACAGCATTGGATACCAGATGCAAACTTGCTTGCCATGTTCTCCAGGGTGTACTTCTCTGCCGATTCACGTGCACCTTCCTGCAATTGATAAAGCATTGCCGGTGTTTTCAAGACACGAAGAACAGCTTCCGCATAAGTCTGGGCATCGCGGTTCACGATTAAGCCATTCCTTTCATGCTGTAAGTAGTCTATTTCCGGACCATGGCTCGGAACATCTACCGTTATCAACGGCAAAGAAGCGCAAAATGCATCCAGAATCGACAGTCCCACTGCAGCAGGCATAAGAAACAGGTCTGCCATCCGGAAGCAAGTTGCCTTCGTATTCCCGAAGGCAGGACCCAGATAGTGAATCCACGGATATAGCACGGCCGCAGATCTAACCATTTTCGCCTCTGGACCACCACCGATAACGACGAGATGGAACATCGGCAAGGCTGCGCGAATCCGTATAGCACTTTGAATCAAGAGAGCTATTTCTTTCTCTCGATAGATGCTGCCGCAGAAGAGCCCAATTCGAGCGTCCAAGTCTATTGAGAGCTGGCTGCGCATCTGCGCAACCTGTCCCGAGTCGACAGTATTGAGTTGCTTCTTGAAAGCTTCGGTATCGATAGAGTTATCGACCGTGGTGATCCTTCCCGGTGGAAATCCCACGCTTGCCACGTAATCGGCAACCTTTTGGGTGTATGCAAACCACCAGTCGACCCAACAAAGCGACCTCCGCTTAAACTGTTCAGAAAGACTATCAGGGTTGCCTTTTCGATCTTTTCCATGCCCCCAAAACGCGATTTTCTTTTCACACATCATCGAGTAAGGCCGGAGTAACAGGTTGACGAGGTGCTTATTCGCTTGCTCAACCACTACGAGATTCGCGCTGGAAACTTCATGCCATAGCGGTTGATACAAAAGGCGACCACCACCAAACCAATATCCCTTCACCTTTGTACCCAACGGCGCTGCGAGATCGCCGTTGTCGTCCTTTGCTACCTCCATTTCTGGCGGGCTGCTATATGCGACACGCACAGATATCCCTTTACGCTGCAAGACATCGTGCAGCCGCATAAAAAAGGGCACTCTATACCTTTTTACCTGCGACTGAATGAAGAGCACCCTATACATGGCCCCCGCAAGTCGCCTCTGGCTGACAGCTGTGTGGCTCGGCAGCAAACAATGAAGGCGAGCCAAGTACTTTGTGGTATTCGCGTTCTAGAAGCCTGGTCTGCGACTTTAACTCGAACATTTTCACAGTTCGTTCCCGTGCAGTCTTGCCCATTCGCGCCCAAAGGTCGGAGTCGGTTAGCAGTAGATGAATGTTGGCAGCGAGCTGCCGAAAATCCCGCGGTGGTGCAAGCAGCCCCGTCTCTCGATCGGCAATCACTTCTGGGATGCCCCCTGTCGCAAAGCTCGCAACAGGTACTTCCATCGATTGGGCTTCAGCAAACACCAGACCGAAACCTTCGGAGGCCCCGGACTCCACCTCGACGCTCGGAACGCAAAAAACTTTCGCACGGTTCATCCACTCCCTTATCTGCTCCGGGGGTCGGTAGCCCAGGAAGCGGAACCGGCGCAGCTTCAATCGCGCCAGTAACTCCAATGCCCTTCGCAGCGGGCCATCACCAATGACGACGAACTCTGCGTCTGGACAAGAGTTTTGAACTTCCTCCATCGCGCGAATAGCGAATTCACATCCTTTGTTCTCCACTAGATTACCGACGAACAGCACAATGGGCTGGCGGTTCACTCTTTTCTCCGGCTGAAACCAATGTGTGTCGACACCGATATAAAGACGCAGAACCTTTTCCTCTGGATAGTTTTGCTCAAGCAGTTTGCGACGGACGAATTCGGACACGGCAATAAACTTGGCGCCATGTTTCTGCAACGCCCGGCGCTTACGAATGAAGCGCCGATGTGTGAATGTGGATTTACTCGCAAAGCTATCGTTCACCGTAACGTCGTATCCGTGAAAAGTGATGATTAATGGGATCTGCATTTGCAGAGCGAGAGGCAGAACGATAGCCCCGCCGGGCCCGAAGTGCGCGTGAATCAGAACAGGATGCACACAACTAATCCGTTGGATGGTGTTGGGGGCGTAACCAAAAACTTTCAGTGGAATCTCACTCAGTTTGCCGAGCAATGAACCACTTGCATTGATGATAGTAGTACGCTCGTGCGGCATTGAAAGTCCACCAGTTTGCACACCTCGGCACCCGAGATAGTAGGGGACAAAACTCTCCAGTGCTTCGCCTTGAGACCGGATAAAAGTCATAGACGGCGGAAGCAGCAAGTCAGAAAAGATGACGACGTTGCGTCTAACCAATGACGTTTCCTCCAAATGCTGATTTGTTTTCAGTCGTGGCATCAAGAGCATTCGTGAGGGTTGGCGTTTTCCGTCGAGTCGGACAGATAACGCGCGCTTGTAACGCCAACGGCGACGTATTGAATCCAAAAGAGATTGTTCCGGCTCATTAGGTTTGCTTCGGTGAGATTAGAAACGAATAGCCACGCTAAAAAGACGAACGGCCAAGCAGAATGCAAAAGTTCCGATCGCCTAATTAGAAGCACTGCGCGACGGACATAAAATAGGAATCCAACCAAGAACAAACAGCACCCAAATAAGCCAATTCCCAGCCAAAGTTCCAGAAATCCATCATGGGAGTGCGGTGGATTCCATTTGAGTACACGCCAGATTGCAGCGGATGCACCCTCTTTGCCCCGCCAAAATGCATTGTAGCCGTATCCAAGCCATGGCCGCTGAAGAGCCATAAAAGCACTAAGGACCCACAGCGGAAGTCGTCCCGAGAGGGTCGGGTCTTTGCCGATGACACCTGTCACACGGTCGATGTTCCGGAAGGCCCAAACTGCACCCCAGCAACAGACAGGAACAATAATCGCAGCCGCAAGCAGAATTCGTCGATAGCTACCGGTAAGAATCCTTCGGATTGGGAAGAGCACGAAGAGTACGAGACCGAGAACGACAACTGCCGTCATCGATCTGGAAAAGAGAAGGAGGAAACCGCTGAGAACCGTACCAGTGACCGCTAGACTACGGTAGGCTGAATCGGATCTGTAAATTATCAGGAAAACCAGGGTGGCCATAGCCATGTATTCGCCGAGTTGGTTTTTTTGAACATAGATTCCAATCCAACCAGGAACACCTTCGTCAACCGCCGTTCCTAGTCCCAACAACTGGAACAGAATGCTCATAACTGCCGAAATCAAGAACACTACCGCTAAGAGCCTCAACTGCTCTCGCAGGGTATAACGTTGCCCGAGATAGAACCCGAACAGGGTCGTACCTATCAGGGCAATAGCCCTACGAAGCGTTACGGTCGGATCGTCGGACCAATAGACCGACGAGAGAACAAGGCCCAGCAGCGCAATCAACCAGAACTCGTTTCTGATGAGTCGCCATGTTTCACGGCCGTGCCTGACCTGCAAGAAAATTATGACAATGTAGACAAGCGTCCACAGAAATTGCATGCCTGCAAGTCCCGATTCATCTCCAATGCGCTCGGTACTGAGATTCAAGAAGGCGCCGGTCGAAAGTAGAAGCGCCATGATCACAAACAACTTTTCAGCAATGGAAGGCGCGTTTGGTTTCGGCACCGGCAGTTTCGGATTATTGGTGTCCATGGATACCGCTAAGCTCGCTCACAACTGACCGATTTGTGGCATGTTTCCGGATTTCTCGATTGTTAACCGCTCTTCCTGCAGATCATCAATTCTGTTGTCGGGCTTTCACTAAGAACGCCTGTCAGCACCCAGTCTGTGCCGAACAAGACCAGCCCGATTAAATAGCCAAGAGCTTCGCTGCGGTGAAGCAATCTCGAAAGTTGCTTCCATGCCCATCTGTAGACACGACTATTGCTATCGAGTGGACCGTTCATCGTTATGAATACCGGTGTACGCTTCTCAATGCTGAAACCACATCCTAGAAGCATCGAACTTATGTCCGCCAGCGGGCGACACACTTGGTGCCCTGAGCGAATCGCTTCTCCGTGAACGAAATTGTCAGTGAATACAAACAGACCGCCCGGTCGCAATGCCGCATAGATATTGTGAAGGGCTTGCTTAAATCCAGAGTCGTCTACGATATGGAACAACACGTCAAAAACACTTATCACATCGTAGGTGCTGCAGGGCAGGACGTCCGCTCCGGTGAGGTCGAGTTGACGAATCTGACATTCAGGGAAAAGGCGGCAAAGACGCTTGACTGCCACGTCAGTGAGGTCGCAGCCCTGCGGCGAAAGCACGCCGAGTTCTTTCCACAACCGAAGATAGAACCCTGTGCCGGAACCGACGTCAAGTACACGCTGTTGCTGCCAATCCAACTTAAGCGGCTTCAAACACCTGAAGAATACGATTCGTCGCAGACGATATAACCAGTGGTTGTAATGCCTGCCGAGACTTGTGTAGCCGACCCCAACCAGGCCTTCGTGCCGCTCCAATCGCTGTTCCCAATACTGTCGGGGATCAAACGTGGTTTTTTCGGGATTGCACGCGTTTGTCATACTAGATGCCTAACGTTTCCCCGACTGTGGATTTCGCAGTTAGATTGGAGCGATTCTTGCCATGGTGCAGAAGTGACAACGCTAAACCCCATAATGCCACTGCAAGTAATCCGTCAGACGCGATGCTGGCCCATGCTGCGCCGCGCCATGAGAACGCAGGAATAAGCCAGAAATTCAACGCTACATTTACTCCTGCGACTACAATCTGACATAGTGCCCTCAACCCTTGAAAGCCTGCTCCAGTCAGCGCATTAGCTGCCACGTAATGAACGGGACGAATGAGAGCGAGTGCCGAGAGCCATCGCAGTGCGTCAATCGAGTCCACAAAACTGTGCCCCAGGAATAGAGGCAGTACAGGAGAAAAGATAAACATGACGAAGGCTGCGGCTGCTCCATAAACAGCGACATAAGGAATCAGCCGTCGTGCGACACTCAAGCTCCCGAAGATTCCAGCTTCACCCGCTTTAAAGAACTTGGCAAACGTAGAGGTCAAAACGGCGCTGACAGGCTGGAAAGTGACGTCGACCAATCGGTACGCTGACCCATAAATTCCTGCCGCTGAGAGCTCCGACAATCGGACAAGCATTGTCTTGTCGATATCGTTGTATACGGTCTGCGATGACGCCCCAATCGCAAAGAAAAAGCCTTCTGACAGGTCCGGCTTGATATCTCTTAATGCGAGTTTTGGAGAACCTAGTTGAAGCGACACGGAGGCGATGGCGTATATTGCCGCAACTGCCGAACTGAGAAGATAGAACATAGCCCAAGAAACGGCACTTGGGTGATGCACAAAAACTGCCAAGACAATGGCCCCGAGTGTCCGCAAAGCGCTAAGCACGACAAGCGACCCTGCGGTTCCATGTAACTTCTCAAACGCCATGAAGGCCTGTCCTGCGAGAGCGACGGTAGGCGAGAAGAAAAGGTCGGCCAAAGCGACCAGTAATACCAGCTGGAATGGGATTTGGCTTCCCAAGATATATCGTGCCGCCAGCGAAAGTAGCAAGAGCAAGCAGACACCGCCCGCGACGGTCATAAAAAGAGCATTGCCCCAGCAACCAGAAAAGCGACCTGCGTCGCGGGACGTATGTTTTACGAGAATGCCGCCGAAGCCAAAACCGGCGAACGACGTGCCTATTCCAATTAGCGCTACAGTGCCGACAAATGCGCCGTATTGGGCCGGACCCAGCGCTCTTGCTATCAGGAGGAAATAAACAGCCTGCAGAATCAGCCGAATACTGCTGCCGGCGGACATGAAAAGAGTGTTCTTAGCCAATCGGCTCGAACGTACTCTCCTCGCCCATTTTGTGAGTGTCTCAGAATTCAATTCATCGCTCAGCAGCGTCTATATTTCGCTTCTTCCGCCCGAACTGCGGAGCCTTAATTTGTCTGACCTCTTAAGAAGGTTGCGGCTCCAGCGGCCCAATCGCGAATTCCACGTTCTGCGTTTCACGGTTTCGAGTACTGCTTCCGCGAAAACTCTTTTTGGACCGTGGGGATCGGTTCTTGACCACAGGACAGGTATCAATATCCAAGCGCTAGCCGTCACAAACGTGAGCAACAGGCCACCAATGATGATCTGCCCGCGGTGCGGATACGACTTCTTGCTGGGCACAACCGCAGCATCAAGGACTTGCGCCGTCGGAACTTCTCTTGCTTCCTGGATGCGTGCAATTTCGTATTGTTTCGTCAGTAGCTCGTAGACAGCTTCCTCGGTTTTTATCTTTCGATACAGATCGAGGTACTTGACGCCGAGCAGCGGCAATTGACGAACGGAAGGATACAGTTCGCCCTTAGCAAGCGAAGTATCCTTGGTTACGTTCACATCCTTGCCGCCGAACTTATCGATTTGCGTCTGTAACTCCGCAATTTGCGCTTTCACCTGCCGAACCTGGATAGCATCGTCGGTAAATATCTGTTGCAGACCCTTCAATTGCGACTGCGCTGCAATGACTTGGGCCTGCAGGTCGGCCGCGGCTCCGACCATAGCTTTGGCCTGCTCCGGTACGTCGATGGCTGAATTCTGGCTGGAGAATACGGAGAACTCTTTGGAGGAATTATCCAGTTCCTGCTTAACCTCCTTCAACCTTGTCTCAACAAAAACTCGTTCGCGGTGTGCGGTGGAAGTATTTACTTCAGCTAATGTTTGATTCAGAACGTCCACGTATGCTTGCGCCATCTCAGCTGCGCGTTGCGGACTCTTATCTTCGACAGAAATGACAATGATTTCTGTTTTCTTGTCCACTGCGATCTCTGTGACCGCCTCGAGTTTCTTGCGCGCGTCTTCGATATATCGAGTCGAGTAGACGTCCATCAGCCCAAACCGGCGGATGATGTTATCCTCCACGGTCCAGCTCTGCAGCACGCCCACGAAAAGATCCCCAGACGAGTTCATCCCCAGCAACTGGCTCGCGAGTCCCATGACCCCTGACCCGCCCGAACCTCCACTTCCGCCGCTCATCGCAGGCAATGCCGCCAGCGACATCATGGACCCTGTATTGTAGTCGGGAGGCATCAAGCGAGTGGTGGCGGTGTACCGTTTGGGAATCGAAAATGCGATGATTGTGAACAGCACTAATCCTATGAACGAGGTCCGAAATAGCCAGCGCCGCTTACCCCAGACGATCCAGGCGAAATCGAGAGCCTGAAGACTGCCTTGCTGCGCTTCGACTTGTTGTTCTTGCGCCGAAGCAGGAACAAACAGATCAATCGAAGACTCTTGCACATCAGTCGCCAACGAATTTCCGGTACTTTCCTTCACGCTCCCAGCAATTTGGGGTGTTCTCAACAGGAACTCCATCTCCAGCGAGCGATTGGACGGTCGTGACGAGAATACCAGCAACTACAAACGTTGCAATAAGGCACAAATCCTAAACGCAGGCCGATTGTCGACTTTCTTAATACTTTAAACGGTTCACCCGACATCTTCGACCTATTTCTTGAAGCGATGGCTGGGCCAAAAGCTCAGCTCTACCGACGTGGTAAGATTCGTCTGAGACATTGAGTTCAGAACCGGATAGTTCCACTTCTCATACTGCAGCAGGCCGGAAACATTTAGTTGCTTGCCCATCCAGAAATTCACTCTCGTGAAGCCGTCGGTAAGTGTTCCTCCGCCTGGTATGAACTGCCCACTGACTTTCTGGTGACGATATCCAAATTGTATTGAATCCTTCGGACTTAGCCAGTAAGTACTCCAAGCCTGGGCGCCTTGCCCCTGCCGCCCGATCCAGCTGCCCATCAGGTTGCCCGCGCCGTATAGTGGGTCGGTTTCCGTAGTGTAACCATTGTGGAATCGGGTGTTGGAATAGAAGAATCCGTGCCCTACGGCACCGCCGATAGGCAGATCCGTGTATACCCCTTCCGCGCGCAAATCCAATCGCGACAACTTCGGAAATTTCGCGAGATAAAGTCCCGCCGTCCAGGCAGACCGATCGGCGTAAGCGATCGGTGAAAACTGATCGTCCGCGAAGCCGTCTGCATAAAATGTCAGCCAGTTTCGCAATTTCGGAATGCGATACGAGAAATCCATGCTTGCACGGCGATCTCCGGGATCCTGTGCTGTTCCCGGATTTCCATTCCCCAATCCGAAGACACTCTTCGCGTATGTGTTGGAGTCAAACGGAACGCCTTGGCCAGCGAACAGCACGGTATATCCGAAGCCTACTTCCAAATTTGGGGTGGGCTTCATCCCGACCTTCAGGCCATTGATGAATGGCTGTGGGCTGAGGGGAGTACCATAGGTCCCCGTTAAACCTGCGCCACTTTTGAACACAATCTCTTGTCCTCGCAGCTGGCCCAAGAAATATTCTGTTCGAACGGGTCCCAGCCTTCGAAGGAAGTTTGGCAACACAAATGGTGAAACCCTGTCTAAATGCAACATTGGTATTGGCTCGGCATTGTTACTGAACAACATGGGTCCGCCGGCGTCCGGGCCCCACCAAAGGCTCTGCGTGCCGAAGGAAAGCTGCCAATTGCCCAAGTTCACTGAGACATAAGCTTCCGGCATCCGAAATTGATTTAACGTTGGGAAGGAAAAGGCTGGCGGTACGGGCGCGTGATCCACTTTGCCAATCAGGTCCCGGACATCTTGGGAAAGAGCTGGCGCTGAAGGAGCGTGCTGGTATTCGCCGCGGAAATATGCGGAAAACACATCAGCAGAGGCACTCGCCGAAAACCCATCGATGAGATTGACGCCTTCCCGATCGGGGCGTCCATAGTCATTGATGATGGTTTGCCCGAAATGATATCCGTCGTTCAGTGTCTTGCCCGATATCACCATGGTTCGGCTATAAATCGAGTCCAATTCGGCGTATCGGTTCGAGCCTCCTTCTCGCCGGTGAAGATCGGCTGCAAATTCCTCGGTAAGCGCCTCGTAAATCCGTGACGCCTCTGTACCGTGACCACTATCCTCGAGCGCCGGTCCGACTTCCTGGAGGATGCGAGCGCACTCTAATCGTGTCCACGGCCGTAACCCAGCGAATGCTGTCGGAGCGAACCCAAGTGCAGCCAGTCGATCGAAAGCCGGGTAAACCCAGCTATCCAATGGAACATAAGGAGACGCCATGTAGTCCGGATTGTGCCTCTTCGATTCAGGCTGTGCGCCCGTATCTGGATTCCGCTCGAATTTACCCCATATTGCAGAATCTTTGTCCATGCTCTTTCGAACCGTCTCACGGCCGAAATACCAACCGAGTGCAGAGCCGACAAACACGTCCGAAGCGAAGTGGTTTCTCCCGGTCACACGGCTAATCGTGATGGCGGAAGCCGCACCATAACTCAAGAGGCTGGGCAAGAATCCGGGATAGCGATTGGCTACGACTGTTGCAATCGACCAAGCCGCTGCTGCGTGCTCCGAAGGAAAGGATTGTCCTCCGCTGAAGAAATTCCCTTTCCCGTTTCCTTCGGTCGGCCTCTGCCTTCCGAGGGTATATTTCAGGGCCTCGCCCGCCAGAAAGCTGTTTGCAGCAGCCTCTCCCGCAAGAAATCCGGTGTCACGAAGGTAATCGTTTTTGGTGAAGTGGCCCCACAGATAACTGCCTCCAACAAAGGCCCCCATCCCGGCTATTCCGTAATCCGAAATGGTGTGGGATTTCTGGATGGTGCTCGTGCCGGTCGGCAGCTCCTGTTCAATACTGGTATCTGCAGCGATGAGACTACCAGTGATGATGCCAAATGGTACTCCCCAGTACGCATCCTCCAGACGGAAACGAGCTGGAGCTGTCCAGAAGTTGCGCTGCTGTTGAAGGATGCCAGCGGCAAATTCCTTCACCGGCCCAGGCGAACCGGCCGCAGAACCCGAGGTTGATGAGTCTGCCGTTTGGAATGGGACGGGCTGCGAGCCGCCCCCCTTCCCTAGCGGAATTGCATTTGTCTGTTCGTCAGGGCACGGGGAAGCTACTTTGCCCGACAGGTCAGTGCAGAGGTCTCCCTGCGCTGGTTTGGCCTGCGGCTTCTTTGGGACGGCGTCCTGGGCGATACCAGAACTGCAGCAAAGTGCCATAATTAATCCCAAAACGGCTGCTCTGCAGTTCAACGGTATCGCCTCATGTATCGCAATAAGAAGGTTCGAATGGCCAATGCGCTGTGTCCAGTTCCTAACCGCTTACTTGAGCAGATAGCTGGTCGCTACTGCGACAGACGCTGCTACTTGCGCGGCCGACAACAGCGGCGTCCAGTTCTTCGGACCAGCAACAGCCCGCTCTGGAACGAAGATGGCATCTCCGGGCTGCAGCGACGCACTCATCGAGCCTCCTAACCACCAACCGGAGCTTTCCGACCCACCGATTACGGAACCATCTGCCTTCACGACAAAAATCCCCTTCTTGTTGGCAAGGGGAGTTGGCCCTCCTGATTGTTCCAAGTACCACTTCGCTGATTTTCCGGGCCGGTATGAAACCGCTGTGGCGTTGTATACCTGCCCGGTAATCATGATCGAAGAAGGTCGTTTCGGAATAATCAATACGTCCCCGTTCTGTACAACCAGGTCGTTTGAGGTGTTAGCCCACCGCCGAATATCTTTTGAGATGTGAATCACGACGCGGCCAGAGGGCGCAGAATTCTTTAGATGATTAACCGTAACTTGCCATTGTTGGATCGTGGCTTCTTTGGCTTGTTTTAAATCTAGACTGGTCTCCGGCATACCTTCGATAGCTATCTGCTGGCTCTCGATGCGACCGAGCAGTGCTGCCTGGTTTCGTTGTTCCATATCGCGAACTTCTTTTCGCACCAGTACGGCGCCGTATGCGTAGGCATCGTTTCGGAAACCGCCCGCCCTCTGCAGTATGGAACTGAGCCGCTCCCCTTCCTTAATTCCATATCCAGCCGGATGCAGTACTGCTCCCTTTACCGTAATCACCGCGCCGACATCCATCCAACCGGCCAATTGGCGCACCGTTAAGACGTCTCCGTCGTTCAAACGAACATCTGTATCCGGCTGCCCAGATAAGGCTGACCCCAGTGCTACCTCCTGGCGCTCACCTACGACCCGCGTTCCATTTTCCACGACGTAGCGAGTCAGGTCAGCCGACTGCGTGTAGGCCCCTCGTGTCAATCCACCGGCGGCGCGAATCAGGCTGGCAACTGACATATCCCGGCCAAGAACGTATTTGCCCGGATTGGCCACTTCTCCCCTGACGATCACCGTCGCAGGGTCCAACTTCGCCAGATCGCGGTGAATCACGATTCGATCCTGCGATTTCAACAGCACATTTTCTATGACATCGCCATTCAGAGCTCTTGTCAGATCGGCACTCATGACTCTGACGGTGCTGCCTTCTTTTCGATATATCTGAACGTCGTTCATCAATGCATCCGGTGTCGTCCCTCCCGCAAGAAACACTGCGTCGCTCAGATGGGTCGCGCCATTGGTGGGGTGATCACCGGGGTCTCGCACCTCACCGGTGACAGTTATTTCCGGCAAATCTTCGAAGTCGTACCGGCCAAAAATTCGAACCGTGTCGAATGGTTTCAATGCGAGATCCTGTTGCGATTTATCCAACATCGCGTCCGTCAGATTGAAGGAGATGACCTCCGGTCGGTAATCCGGAGCTTCGAGGCGGATGATCTCGGCATGTGCCTGGTAGGGTTCGGGAAGCAAGTCCTGATACGACTTGATAAGATCTTTCACCTTCATTCCGTCGGCGTACGGGTACTTGCCGGGATGAAAAACGTGTCCCTCCAGATAAACCGTTTTCTCGCTGTAGGGCCTGATCGGAGAAATGCGAATCTTATCGCCTTCCTGGACTTTGAATTCGTCGAGAGCCTTTTCGACCGCTGGTTGATTTTCGGAATCTGCCAGATTGAGGCTCAACATGGAACTCAACTGGTGCGCTTGCAAGCGTTCTACGTCAATATGGCGCAGCGTGCCAGAAGGCAGAACTCCCCCGGCGAGTTCCAGTACCTCCGAAAGTGCGGTTTCGCCGTGCAGTTCGTAAATTGCTGGCCTGCGCACCATTCCTTCTATCGTGACCTGCCCGTTAACAGGGGGAACAAGAATCGTGTCTCCCGACTCCAGTGTCTTCACGTCCGAACGCACGCCATGGAGAATCAAATCGTAGAGGTCAACCTCCTGCACCAGTTGCTTGCCACGATAGTGCCGTACGAGGCGCATAGAACCGCCATCCGTCGGGCCTCCAGCCGAGATCAGCGCATTCAGCGGCGTCGAAAGAGCGCTGATGTCATAGGCGCCTGGGCTGGTAACAAATCCAACGACATACACTCTCACCGTGCGCAAGCGCGCTAGCGAGATGTCTGCCTGGATATCGCGGAACTGACCGCGCAAAACAGCTTGTACTTCATGTTGGGCGTCACCCAGGCTTCTGCCCGCCACCAGCACGGTTCCGACTTGTGGAAGAGCTAAGCGTCCTTCGCGGTCAACCGTCCGCTGCAGCCTCTGTGAAATGCTTCCCCAGAGATTCACGGTGACCGCATCTCCCGGACCTAACACATAGTCCGGGCTGACGGGAAGATCCATCGGCAAGTCATCCAGATTGCCGCTCCCGTTACGGAACACGTCCATTCCGAAGCGCTGCAGTTCTATCGGACGTTTGCTAACTTGCGCATACAGGTCGTAAAGCGAGGGCACGTTGGCGTAGGGATTGACCCGGTGCCTAATCACGGGATGAGTCGTGTCTTCCCGTTGCTGAAGGGACCTCATCGGAAACTGATTGCGTGTGTCAAGGCTGGCACGTTGGGGGAGTTGCGAGTTGGAGCCTGTCTGCTGAGCCTGGCCGAGCAGGTTGGATCCAAGGTCGGACAATGACATGCCGGACGTCGCTGCCTGATATTGCATGGCTTGTGCAGTCAGGCTCGACGGCTGCATTTGATTCCCCGAAGCGGATGCGAGAAGAGACGGAAGCTGATCCGGAGAGACGCGCGACATATCCCCGCCCTCTTGCCCGGAACTCGTCGTCGCGTACGGCCCCTGAGAGGAGCTGTCGGTGTTCAGTGATGCGCGGTTGATCTGGATTCCAGGATTGCCGGGACTCTGATATGGGGAGGTCGGATTCGGTGCCATCGGATAAAGCTGCTGCAAATCATTATCCGGTTGCTGGTTGTTACGCATGCGGTCGCGCATGTTGGAATACTGATCAATGCGATTGGATTGTCCAGTTGCATTCGGATTAAGCGAGCCAGCTTGCCCCTGAGCGGGGTTCACGAAATCCGGGTTATTTAGATTTGCGTATAAATTCTGGTTCGCTTGGTCCAGCAGCATTTGCCGCAGTTCCTCGCGATTTGGATTTGTGCGGATGTAATTACGATCAACAATCTCATGGGTAGCAATAACTCGCACGTGCACATCTTCCCGAATTAAGGTCAGCACAGCGTCGTCAGTCAGATCTTCGGGATCTAGTAAACGGCCTTGCTCAAAGGCCTTTCGCACCAGAGCTTTCTTTATTTCTAGAAATAGTCCTGGCTGTCTGTTGAGCAAGTCAATGATGGTGTCTGCCGAGAAAGAAACTTGCTCTAACGCCTGCCGCTCGGCTGCCAAAGGAGCGGGAGGTTCAGAACCGGTAGGAGAGGGTCTCCTGTAAAGGGGGCCTACAGGCTGCGTCGAATCATATTGTTGAGTGCCTGATTGCTGGGCAATAGAAGATTGCACAAAAAAAATGAGCGGAGCAAGGAAGAGAGAGATGAACGCCGACAGTATTGAGATCCGCGGAAGAATTCGTTGCAGCCTCACTTCACATGCTCCTATGCAGTATTGAATCGCTAACGCCTGTCCCGTCCTGCGCGAGTGAACAGCCGTTCCGCACGCTGGCAAGGACAAACCGCCAAAGCATCGTTGCGTGCCTTGTATTACGTCAGGCATCCACGTGAAAAAACAAGTTGCTGGAATGAGGGCAATCATACCCCAAAACAATGCTGAGAGCAGCGATTCAAATATCGTTATAAGGCGATGATGGCTCGCAAACTAAGCGGAACCTCTCAAACCAGTCCGAGCTTTCTTTGTTCTTCCCGATTCAAACGATCATGCCCGACTCCCCCCTCGACACGTCGACATGCGACCCTCGGGACAGGCAATGACCCGGATAATCGTTCTACGACTCTCCGTTCCCCCCCCCCGGGGGGGCCTCTCCTTGAGTTCTACCTGCCCATCGCTCAAACGACCAAATCAGAACAGAATTCATTTTTCTCCTGACGATCCAACAAAGCTGGTTATAATTCCGGAATCTTCCACAGCGTGATACCCCCCCACGGCGAGTCGGAAGGGTGTTTTTAGATCGAACTGTCACCGACTGCAAGGACGCATCATCATGCCATCGTCACCATACCTGAAATTTGCCCGGACCTTCTCTTTCGTGTTTGCCACGCTTGCGATAATGTGCGGTTTTGAACACCCGTACGCACAAGCGGCCATCCAACATTCGGCAAATAATCCGAGAAGCAGTTTGAAGCGGTCTCTTGTGTACAACGTGCCAGTGTCGTTCGAACCTAACCAAGGCCAAGCTTCTCCTGCCTTTGAATATGTGGCACACGAACCCGGGCTTGGGATTGGACTGAGGTCAGACGGCATTTACTTCATGGCGTTGAAACAGCAGCCCGTCCGAGTACAGTTCATTCACAGTAATAGCGGCGTTGCCCTTACTGCTGAAAATGAACTGCCGGGGAAGGTGAATTATCTGCGCGGCACGGATTCGGACAAGTGGCGAACTAATATTTCGACATTTGCACGCGTCCGATATCGCGAACTCTACCCTGGTATTGATCTAGTTTTCTATGGAAATGGTCGGCAGGTGGAGCACGACTTTCTTGTAAGCCCAGGTTCGGATCCAAGCAAGATCAAATTACAGATCAAAGGGGCGCGCGCAGTTCGCGTGAATCAGTCTGGTGATCTGATTGCAGACACCAGTACCGGCAGAGTCATCTTTCGGCAACCGTTTGCGTATCAGGAGGGAAAATTCGGGAGAGAGGCGGTAGAGGTCAGATTCGATCTTCGCGGATCGCAGGCGACTTTTCACCTTGGAGCGTACGACCCGTCAAGAGCACTGGTCATTGATCCGGTCCTGGACTACTCGACACTGCTCGCCGGAAGTATTTCTGAAAGAGCCTCCGGGATCGCAATTGATGCAGCTGGAAACGCGATTGTAACTGGAATAACAACTTCCACGGATTTTCCTACGACAACAACCCCATATCAGAAGACGTGCAAATCTTGTGGAACCGCACCTGATATTTTTGTAACCAAGTTGAATTCAACCGGGACCGCCGCCCTTTATTCAACGTACATCGGAGGTAGCAATGATGATGAAGCCTTGGGACTCGCTGTCGACTCGAACGGCAATGCGATTGTAGGCGGCGCTACGTCCTCTCCCGATTTTCCGCTTCTGCACTCATACACGACTTATCAAGGTGCGACGAATACTTTTGCTTTTGTGCTCTCGCTGTCGGCCGACGGATCGAGCCTAAACTATTCAAGTCTGCTAGGCAGGATACCAATCGGATTTCCTGCTGAACAAGTCTCGGTTGCTGTGGACGGAGCCGGAGGCACATATGTCACCGGACAGACATTTGATGTAGCTTTCCCAATCACTCCGGGTACAGTCGGTTCAACAGTTCCCGGATATCCATTCAACACGCTGTTCCTTACCAAGCTCAACACTGCGGGCACGATTCAGTACTCGACGGTTATTCAGGGAACTTTGCCGACTAGTACCTATACGTTTAACGAAAACGACTTCCAGCCCAAAAGCATTGCCGTTGATGGTTCGGGCAATGCTTATATAGTGGGTCAGGCTGGCACTGGCCTTCCTACAACCGCCGGCACTATCTCTACTTCTTTCCCCGGTGATACTACAAATCTCTCCTTGTACTTTGGATTTGCGCTCAAGGTAAACGCGACCGCTTCGGCGATCACTTACGCCACTTATTTGCCTGACACAACTTCAGCCAACGCGATCGCACCGGACACAAATGGCGCTTATATAGCAGGCGTGACCTCATCCACGGCATTCCCCGCCACGCCAGGAGCGTTTCAGTCCACGTTACCGGTAGGGCAGAACTGTACGTGTAACGCCGGCTACGTCGCTCACCTCGACGCCGGAGCGACCAAATATACCGCTGCTACTTTTCTCGCGGGTACTCCAGCGACTTCCAATTTAGGAACCACGATATCGTCGCTCGGTACCGACAACCTTGGAATGTTGTGGGCCGGAGGAGGTACGGCGTCATCCGACTTTCCGCTGAAGAATCCGATCATTTCCACATTCGGAGGTTCCAGCTATGCCGGCTTTGTCACCGAGATTAAGCCGGACTTGTCTGCTATTTCATTTTCAACTTTTCTGAGCGGAAGCAACGATATTTACAGCAACACCTCAGTTCTATACGTCGCGCCTGCTGCCAACGGCATCGTCGTCGCTGCTGGGACTACTGGCAGTCCGGACTTCCCGACAACTCCACTAAGCTTTGAACCCTTGCCTCCCTCGGCCGCAAATCCATACAACGCCCATGCCTTCGTAGCGAAAATTGATACAAGCGTCGCATCAGGATCGGCCTGTTTTTCCAGCACAAGGTTGGATTTCGGCAGTTGGCTTGTGAACACGCCATCTCCAAAGCAGGTAGTGAGCATTCAAAACTGCGGCAACTCCGACCTGCACGTCCAGAGCATCTCTATAACCGGTACCGACTTCTCACAAACTAATACCTGCTCCACCGTGGTTCCCGGAGCTACCTGCCAGATCTCGGTAGCCTTCACGCCTAGCAGTACAGTTCAGCAGACTCAGACAATGACCGTTAAGGACGACTCTGGCACCAGTACTCAAACAATCAGTCTGACTGGCAAAGGCGGTCAGCCAGTCGTACAAGTGTTTGCTCCGACCTTCGGAGATCTGTTGGTCGGAACCTCCGGCATTCAGGAGGGGATCACATTACTGAATGTCGGAGACGGTAACCTGCTTGTGTCGAATTCGACTGTCTCTGGCGATTTCGCAATTGCAGTTAGTACATATAAACCGTGCACCGGACCAATAGCTCCCAACGATTTCTGCGAACTCACCGTGGTTTTCAGTCCCACTGCTGCCGGTACGAGGAGCGGTACGCTCACCATCAGTGACAACGCCACCGACAGTCCACAACAGGTAGGACTTACCGGAAATGGTGTGCTGAGCTACCCGACACCTCAGATCTCTAAAGTGCTTGGGATACCGGTAGGCTCCAGCAACTTGACAGCGCAAATCACCGGAAACTACTTCTTCCCCACTTCCACCGTCCAATGGAACGGTTCGTCAAGAACCGCCGCATATCAGGACGAGAATCACATTTGGGTCACTTTGAACGCGAGTGACGTGAGTTCCGTGGCGGAGGTGCCGGTGACAGTTACGAATTCTTCGCCCGGAGGTGGAGTATCGAATACCGCGATGGCGAACATCTTCATACAACTCAACCAATCCACTGCCAGAATGCTTTACGACGCCAACTCAAAGCTGCTGTATGCAACGGTTCCCGCAGCTGCGAGCTCAAATGCGAATACGATCCTAGAGATTGATCCGATTACGGGTATCGTCACCAATACGATTTCGATCGGTAACGATCCGCACGCGCTCGCACTCTCTGACGATGGGACACTACTCTATGTCGGCCTGAACCAAACTGGTGAGGTGGCACAACTTTCTCTGCCATCGGGATCAATTCTGGGGCGTGTAACCTTGCCCGCAGATTCATTCCTTGGGCAGACTGTTGCGCAAGACATTCGCATTTTGCCTGGCAATCCGCATGCGTACGCTGTGGCGCTTCTTTACACCAAAGTTACCCCTGGCGAGGCAGGCGTGATTGTTTTTGACGATCAACAAAAGCGACTCAACGGAGTCGGGGGATTCAGCAGCGGGCAAGGAGTCGTAGCAGATTCGCTGCTCTTCCTGTCTGATCCGACGATGCTATACGCCAGCGGCCCTCCGGGCTGGAACCTTTATCGTCTGATCATTGACGCGACAGGTGTTTCACTCAAAGATTCCATCTCGGGGATTAATGGGAATCTCACGACTGATGGGAAACTGCTGTTCCTGAGTAGCGGCCAAGTCGTTGATCCCGTGACGGCCACCTTGGCGAACACGATCACACCTCCCTCTCAGTACACCCTGACGGCCCTGCGGCCAGTTGCAAACGATGGACGCATCTACACCGCTGCTTCGCCTAATCCCTCTGCATCTGGATGGCCCTATCTTGACTACTCGTTGAACGTACTGGATCTTCAGGCCTTGAACCCGCTGGGGGCCATTCACATTCCCTGGTCAGGTCTCGGGGAAAACGTACAGACCATTGAACGCTGGGGCGGCCACGGACTTGCACTCCAGGTGAACAACGTCGGCTCAACTAGCTATAGCAGCGCTTCCGTTGATAACATTGACATCCTCACGAGCAGTCTCGTGCAAGCCTCGCCGACGCCCCCGTCACCACCTGTTCCTACGCTGGCATCGATTTCCCCGACTAACGCGCCTGCCGGTTCAGCTGCTATCACCCTGACCATAAATGGCACTGGATTTGTGAACTCCTCAGTTGCGCAAGTAAACAACGTACCGCGTTCAACTGCATTCGTCAGCTCTACCCAATTGACAGCAACCCTTCCGGCGAGTGACTTAATAAGCATCGGCAGTCTGCAGATCACGGTGTTCACTCCTGCTCCGGGTGGAGGTACCAGCACTGCTCTCAGCTTTGGTGTAACCGGAGTGCCTTCGGTTCAGTTCTCTACGAATACACTCGACTTTGGATCAGAGACGGTTGGAACCGCGACCTCGTCCCAAGCAATTGTTATCACCAACTCCGGATCTACAAATCTCCACATCACCGGCATTGCAGTTTCTGGCGACTTCACGCAAACGGGTAACTGCGGCCAGTCGCTTGCGGTTGGCACGACCTGCCAAGTGAGCGTGGCATTCAATCCCTCCGTAGCCGGGGGCCGCTCCGGAAGTTTGATCGTGACCGATGACGCGTCCGGCAGCCCGCAGTCTGTCGCGCTCAGCGGCACGGGAACTGACATGCAGATCACCTCCGGTAGCGGAACTGGGCCGATTGCTACGACCGTGAGCAGCGGGCAGACCGCGACGTACAATCTCAACCTTACCTCGCAGTCTGGATTTACGGGGGCAGTTACGTTCTCGTGCTCCGGCGCACCGCAATATTCAACTTGCGCTGTCACGCCATCATCCCTCAACCTCGCGGCGAACGGAACCGCGGCGATCACCGTCAACGTGCTGACCGGTCAGACGGTGTCTGCTCAGCTGACTCATTCTCCATCAGTGTTCTTCGGCAGCGTTGGTCTCCTCGGAATTCTTTGCCTGCTTCCTATCGCACGGCTGCGGAAACGTTTTGGCAGCGTTCTGCTGCTGCAACTGCTCCTAATTGCCCTCGGTTCCTTCATAGTTATCGGCGGAATGGTCGCTTGCGGAGGCGGAAGCAGCAGCACGCCACCTCCTGGCGGAACAACTGTCAACAAGGTTGCGCCCGGAAGCTACGTGCTCATTCTGACCGCAACCAGCGGCAACACTGTCAGGACAGTGAATATGAATCTTACGGTGCAGTGAAGCCGCGAAACCACTTCGGAGAATCCTGGCAGCACCTCGGCTTTATTGCGCTGGGCTTTGTTAGGAATCGGCAGTAACGATCTGAATCAAGTAAGGTCGTGCATGGTCTCGTGACATCGGTGGCACGCAGTTATAAGGTTGTCCTCCGAGTCATCTCCGCAATGTGAGCGAAAAGTCTGATGGTGAACTTCGAGATTAGTCCGCCCTCCGCAGAATTGACATCTCCATCCGTCGCGCTCGAGGACACTTAACCGGACGTGCCCGTACTCGTCTAATTCAGGCCGCACTGTCCACTTTGGTTTCGACGTCATGCAGCTATCAGCTCGGCTGCCAGACTTCTCTTCTCTTGCGCAGGCAAAAACTTGCATAGCCGTTTTGCGGAGCACAGTAGCCCATCTGAATCTGCAACTTCCAGGGGTCACCGCCTACGGCAATCCAGCCCAGGACTTGCAGATGGTCGAAGTTCCGGAACCCTATGCGCCTTCCGCAGACGAAGCTCTTGTACGCATGGAGTATGCTCCCGTGGATTACAGCGACCTCCTTCTGGCGAATGGAGTGTACTTCTTGAATCCGCAGCTCCCCTCGGTCATCGGAGGTGAAGGTGCGGGAATCGTCGAGGCCATTGGCCCCGGAACCCGCACCTAAAAAGGAGAACTCCCCTCCGTGGTATCGAAGGAAAGCTCTCCGCTTCTCTTTCTCCCGCTTGTGTTCATTTGGATGCTTGGTTAGATGGCTATGAACAGAACGGATTTCTGGGGCCAACCCAGGACAGTATTACCTACATCGCGTACAGAGTGAAAAAGTCAGTGGTGCTGATGATTGAAGTTGAGCGGCCTGAGGGAGTGTCTGGGCGTAAGCTGGTCCTTGAAACGGCGAAACACAACGTCATCACGGCGTACAGCGGAAGGTCAGGATTGAGACTCCTTGAGCGCTTCCCAAAGGTAGGCCACGCCCTCAAAAAAGGTAGTCGCCGCCCGCGCCGTGAAGCAAGTACGTCCCTTGGACGAAACAACAAGCTACTCGGCACTATGCGCGGGAAAACTCTTTCTTCCGAACTCACCCGGCCATCGCCTGCCACTCAGTACTCGACTGCGCCGGCGTATTTTTGAGCAGGTAAGCACGAGGGCCGGCTTTGACCGCGCGAAGGATCTGCACGTCGCCGGCATATGTCATCAGAACAATGATTCGAGCTTCGGGAGACTCACCGCGAATTGCGATCAACGCATCGATGCCATCACCTACATTGAGATGGGATAGCGTCCAGATGTGGAGGAATGTTTTGGTTAGAACGCAGTACAGGGACTTTTATGTTGGCAAAGTGGACATTTCTAGCTCACGCAAATGATCTGAGTGGACATATGCTGGCCTCTTCCGTGATGTAGGGGCGGTAATATAATCCCAAAACACTGGAAGAATCAACTCAGCCGAGATGAGTCAATCTGCGGCAATATCGCCGGATTCATTGAGTTCTGCCGCCATTTCCTGCTCTAAGTGTTGTCGGAATATCTCTAGCTGACGCCTCGTAATAGAAGAAATGATGCGACTCTCCAATAGGGCCACAATCGCATGGTACGCCTCTGCGATATGGTCACGTTCGTTGGTCATGGTGACGCGTCCAATCCCGCTGTTGGATATTGACTGTGCAGAGATGGTTGCATGATTGTGACAATTTGTAACAAGAAGCGATAATTTTTTTGCGGATTCAATGTAGCTGGTTGAGGTATACGTGGGAAATTCCGGCGCGTTTGCGAACGCGTGCTCCTTTACGTTGTTCGCTTCGGCCAGGAGGTTCACCACGAAGTCGCCGGTGCGAACATAATGGGACAAGTCGCTGAAATATTTCTGCCCGAAAGGATAATGCGACCCACAAAATGAACAGCGCATGCAGGAAGAGAACAGAAATCGCGAGTGCGGAATAGAAATTCGAAACAAGAAATGCTGCATGCATTTCTAGAATTTACAGCAACGAAAGCTAACGATCCTCCGATACGCCGTTCACTCTGTTCTGGGATCCGGAATAGTATTGTTGCCAGAAGATTGTGCGAAAAATCATCCATGTCGACATGGACGCGTTTTACGCTTCGGTCGAGCAGCGCGATGATCCCCAGCTGCGCGGCAAGCCCGTAATCGTCGCTTGGAAGGGCAAGCGTTCCGTCGTGTGTGCTGCTTCGTACGAGGCGAGGAGCTTCGGTGTGCGTTCGGCCATGCCGGCAATACGAGCGGAACGGTTGTGCCCTGGCGCGATCTTTGTCCCTCCGGATTTCACGCGGTACCGCTCGGTCTCGCATAGCGTGCGAGAAATCTTCAAGCGCCACACCGATCTTATAGAGCCGCTCTCGCTGGACGAAGCGTACCTCGACGTCACCGAGAACAAGACCAGATTGCCGACTGCTACGCTGGTTGCGCGCACGATCCGTGAACAAATCCGCCAGGAACTGAATTTGACCGCGTCAGCTGGCGTGGCGCCAAACAAGTTCCTGGCAAAGATTGCATCTGATTGGCGCAAACCCGACGGGCTCTTCGTCATTCAGCCCAACGAAGTGGAGGCGTTCTTGCTCCCGCTTCCTCTTGGCCGCTTGCCAGGTGTGGGCAAAGTGACTGGAGAAAGGCTTGCGAATCTTGGAGCACAGACGGTAGGCGATTTGCGGCGATTGGATATGGCGGTGCTGGAGCAACAATTCGGTCGTTATGGTCTACGGCTGCACGAGCTTGCCCGAGGCGTCGACAACACCGAAGTTGTCTCGGACCGGCCTACACAGTCGATATCTGTCGAGGATACGTTCGAGAACGACGTGCCCTTGCTAGAAACAGAAGTAATGATCCGGCGCCTTGCGGAGAAACTTTGGAATGCTTCGCGGAAAGAATCAAGGATAGCGCGCACTGTGGTTCTCAAACTGAAGACAAGCGAGTTCAAGACACTGACTCGCAGCTACACACCCCACTCTCCTCCCTCCTCTTGCGAGGAACTGACGAATATCGCCTTGGCGCTGCGGGAACGAGTAAATCTGGACGGTCAACAACGCTTTCGATTAGTTGGGGTGGGCTTGAGCAACTTTCGCGAACCGACGGATGCTGGTGCACAACCGGCCCTGTTCGAGTAGCTACCCCATTTCATAAAAGTTCAAGTCCACAAACTCGAAATCGGCTTGGCCATCGTAATTCCCACCGTCGGCTTCGTGACGCCAATGACCAGCAGTGGGCTGATTATCTTGGCATCCGGCTAAATTGCCGCGCTCGCTCGCCGATACTCCTCGCTACAATAGGTCTTGTTATGGCAGTCGTGGTCGAAGTGCACAATACCGGCGATTCCCTTAGCCGCTCCGAGCTTGTTGCGATGATCGAACACACGCTTTACAGAGAACCAGGTGATTGGAGAGTGTCCATCCTTGGTTCACGTGGAAGCGACGAGTGGGAAATGAAGCTGGAAGGGCCTCGCGGGTTCGAGCGAACATACAAACTGACCGGCAGCTCAGGTGAGCACCAACCCGAGGTGATTCGTTCCGTACTGCTAAGACTCTTGTCGCCTGGCACTCACTCCCTTGGGATCTGAACTTGCTCTTGAAGTGCAACGGAGAACAGTGATGGATACCGAGTCTCTTTTGGGTTTATCGTTTACCTGACGCAAACGCAGCGGATGTTCGTGCTCCTAGCTCAATCACCTTGGCGCCGGCGGTTGTCGCCATCTCGGCTACCCGAGAGTGGTGGGTGAAAATGAGCACCTGGGTTTTCAAAGCTACCTCAGCCAGCACTGCAAGTGCAGCAGCCGCCCGCGGCTGTCATCGCTATTAATAAGGATATCGTCCAAGACTAAGTGGACAGGGAGCGACCGTACTCACATGATGTTTCGATAGCCGCACCAAGACTCCGCGAGCAAAGCCGCACGCTTGACTGAATCGAGCTCTATAAAAATCTGATTGAAGTTGCGCATAAGCAGTTCAGAGGAAGTTGCCTTCATAAATGGATTCTCGTTAAACATCGTGCAAGAAATAACAAGTTCTGATTTCTTCGATCGCCCACCTTGCGATCAAAAGGGATACTGGCGCTGACCGCTGTGCGAGTTGATCCAAATCACGTCGCTGAAGTCATCCAGGCTGCGAGGTCCCGTGCGACCCCAGCCGCTGTCGCGAACTCCGCCCATTGGCGCGTGAATCTCGTCGTTGACGGTTGGTGAATTCACATTCACGATTCCGGCGAGGACCTTGGGAGCCATCTCGAACGCCTTGTAAGTGTTCCCGGCGAGAATCGAAGAGGTGAGGCCGTACAGGGTGCGATTTGCGGCGGCAATCGCTTCTTCCACGGTATCCACCACCTCGACCACTACGACTGGCCCGAACGTTTCTTCATTGGCGATGGCAGCATCCAGAGGAACATCCGTCAGAATCGTGGGGTAATAAATCTGTCCATCGTGCTTCGCGCCCGTGTGGGCCTTGGCTCCCCTCGCGACCGCTTCTTGCACGCGGTCATCAATCATCTTTAAGGCATCGCGCGTAATGATGGGACCGATGATGGTTTTCGCATTCAGGGGATCGCCGGCCGGCAAGGTGTTGGTACGAGCCACAAAGTTGGCGAGGAATTCTTCGTAGATCTTGCGCTGAATGATGATTCGGCGCGTGTTGAGACAAATTTGGCCTTGATGAAAGAACGACCCGAACGTCGCCGTGCGGACCGCGTAATCCATGTCCACATCGTCGAGGATAATCATCGGATTGAAACCGCCAAGCTCCATCACGGTGCGCTTCAAAAGACGCCCCGCGCGCGGCGGAGCTTCGAAGAAAGAGTGGCGCCGCTCGACGCTCCAAGGGGTCAGTGGAACAGGCACAACCAGAAATGCAATCAGTTTACTGCTGAAATCTATCGAGATTTCGGATGTTGGGAAGCGGCTGGCTAAGCGACATGAGCACGCTGATCTCATGGTCCCAGTGGCGGGTGCACCCAGGAAACATGTTAACGACAGCCAATTTAGTTATCGAAACAAGCGAGGAGAATGAATCGTGAAACATTGCCAAGCTGAAGTGAATTAGAAAGTAGCTGAACCATGCGATCAGCCCACGTCCATTACGTCGATAGCGGACGGTATTGTGCAGACCATAACGATACGATGTTTCAGGCTCAGTTTCGGTGCTCTGATCCCCCCGAGTGGACCGAAAGGCAGTCCAATTTCCCGTTGGTTGACAAAAGCTGTGACTTTTCCTGCTCTACGTTATCTAACTAACATGGAAAAGATAATTGGACTCGCACTCATCGCAGGGACGGTCGCTGCAATCATCCACTTGACGCGTGAACCCAAGCTGACTGACGCCGCAAAGCTCGAAGCGGAGTGGAGAGGTTAGGCGGGCGGCTCCATGTCCAACGTGATCGTCTCCGTAGGCTACATCTGCCCTATTTGCAAGCAGCGTATTGCCGTCCTGCGATCCTCTGATCCAATACCTAAAGCAACTGACGTGATCCAATCGGAATGTAAGTGCGGATTTGGACGCCCGATCAGCATCGGTGAAGTCCTATTCCTTGACGTGTGGCGTGAAACGACAGCCTAAGATTTTGCAGCGGTGTGGTTCAAATGCAAAAAATCCTTTCTAAGAAGGGTTGACGGGAGCCGCGTCGTTAGAGGTGTCGTGAACGAAGAATGAAACAACCGTACTGTTAGCGTGGGTTGCTGTTTTCTTCCAAGTGGCCTCGACAAGCGAATCCGACAACGACGGCCCCACCCCTTGACCCACTCTACCAAGCCGCCTTATCGCAGCATCTGTCCTCCCCTGCCGCACCTTAGAGGCGATTCTAGGCACACTGCCGGAGCATAATAGGGAGGTATGGCTTGCGAAAACGGAGACAAGCTAAGGCTGCGATTCGAAGCGGCAACGCGCGAGTGGAAGACTTACGAAGAGCGTTTTAACGGAAGGTTTCAAACATATCTAAACCTAAAAGAACGACGCCGTTTGCGAAGCGAGAACACTGTCGCTCGGACAGCCTTCCTAGGGCATAAGAAACATTGCCCTGTTTGTTCCGGCACTGACAATTGAGTCCCGAATTAGAGCCAGCCACGAAGAGTCAGGGAGTACTAGGAAATCCTTGCGCGAGAACACGCTTGCTTAGTGGTGCCCGCCTCCGCCATGAAAACCAGCTCCCCCACGGAAACCGCCACCGCCGTGGAAGGCACCACCATTGCGGAAACCACTTCCGCCGCGGAACGAGTTTCCACCGCGGAAGCCGCCATGAAAGCCGCGATCAAAACCACCGCGACCGTCGAAGCCGCGACCAAAGAAACGATCTCGGTCCCGAAAGCCAAAGCCAGGGCGCCCGAAACCAAACCAGGGACCTGCGCCGATGAAAACGCCGCCCGCGAACCAGTTAGGGCCGTAATAGCCGTAGGGTGCGCAAGCGTAGGGATAATAGCCGTAATAGCCATAGGCACAGACGGGAGTTGGGCCGTAATAAACAGGGCCTCCAAATCCAACGCCGAAGGTGACGCGCTGGGCATGCGCGTTAGAAGCCGAGAAGAGACAAACAGTAAGGCAAAGACCGAATAAACCGAAAAACCTTAGGAAACGCATCTGCGGGACCCTTTGGAATCCCTTTACATTAAAGAAACCCGCGCGGGCAGCGAAAGTTGCAATGCGCTCTGGAATGCACTGTCATCAAGAATGTCAGCAGTGAAGCGGCCGAGTTATGGGACGCATTTAAGCGAAAAGCAGTCGAAAACGGGCACGGGTCCTCGGAAAGAGTTTAAGAAACAGAGATCAATTGCGCAGTCTGCGGAACCTCACCTTGCAGTTGCTCCACCGCGATTCAGTAGCGCCAGTTGATGCGCATACTTCCTATCGCGAAGTGATCCAAGCGCCCGAAAAGGCCACACGCCTTCGCAGAGGACCCGCCAACCCCATCATCCAAGCAGCCGCAAAGGCCACGCCCTCAAAAAAGGTGGTCCCCCACGGACGCTGTCGCGAAAGCAAACGATGATCTAGTTCAGAGAATCGATTCACCGGCCGAGTCGCCTGAGAGCCGAGAAAGCTCTGCGTCTACCGTCTCCAAGGCTTCCTTTGTCATCTGTTTCGCCTTCTCAGAGCCAACTTCTTTGGCAAGCAAGTCGATTAGGTTCTGTCGCGTGGTTTCAAGATGAAGTATGACCGCCGTGAGGCTTTCTCGATCATTCGCCATTGAAGTCGCCCTCCCGGTTTAGATGCAAGTTCCCCAATTTGGAAGAGGTACCAGCAGCGCCTTCGCCGGAGCAATCGCCACCTTCTGTCCCGCTGGACGTCCGCCAGTAACGATAAGATCGTATTCAGGTACGCTCACTCCAAACCTCAATCCGCAGCGAGTGTGGTGCGTACACTCGATCAGGCACATTCGGTTGAATGCTGTCACTTACTCAAAGAGCAGGACAACGTTTCGCACTCACCTCGCCAGCTACGTCTTTCTAAGTCCTTCAGCGGAGCGAGCATTTGTTACAGCCCCTAACGCGTCCATATAATTCCGGAGATTCTCGAGTCCCCTCGGTGCGAGTCGATAAAACGTCCGCCCGCCCAACGTTTCGTAGGTCACCAGATTGGCCTTAAGCAGTATGCGCAGATGCTGGGAGACCGCAGGTCGGGAGATCATCTCCATTGCGGAAGCGATCTGGCTAACGTAATTTGGGCCCATGCGGAGATGATTTAGAATCTGTCGGCGGCTAGGGCTCGCGAGGGCACGGCAGATTTTGCCAACTTGAACCGTGCTCCACTTAAGTAGTCTTCTTGGCGGTTGAATGTTGGCGGTCAGGTTTACGCAATTGACTTCATTCATCCGCATAAGCTGTGGGTGTGTTAGTTCGTGATGGTCTTCGGCGTTGGCGAGCGCTTGCTCGGGCCGCCCTACTCCCACGTTATCGGCGACTCCGGAAGAAGAGTACTCTTTCGACCGAGCAAGACCTCTCATTTGCTGAACCGACGGTGCGTGCCATATCGTTCTGGTCGCGCGATGCTCAGGGAATGTGGCACGCATGGTAATCTCCGCCTTGATCCGACGCTGCATCATGATTCGTGTACTCCGCAATTTGCTGTAGCGCTCTCACGCGCGCCTCGCTAACGTCCTGCTGCGAGCAGCCTAAGAGAACCGAACATTCGTTATCGGTGTATCGCTCGAGAACCGACATCACAACGACAAAGCGATCGAAGTCTGCGAGCGCAAGCACGCTCGCGATTGCGAGATGCTGATCTTGAGGTCGTGGGTGCCCGCCATCGGTTTCCGAATGGATTCCGGCAAAAATTCCGCTGGCGTGATTGGGACTCGGTGCGACTATCCGAATCGCATTGTTGATTATCATGCGCCTGGCCCAAGAAGAGGCCCATTCCTTGAATACTCCGCTTCCTCTTGCGGAATCCTCGACCCCGGCAACGAAGCAACGCTCGGCCTTCTCGTGATCGGCGGTCAAAGTAAAGGAGAGCAGATACAGACTAGCCATATCAGTCGTGAATAGCTTGCGGAAGTCTTCACTCGTCGCATACTCCTGGGTTGCGGATCTGTGGATACGATCTTTGCGTAGGAAGTTCATTGGTGGCCTTTGTCATTTCCCACGTTTGGTTTCAATGGATTGCTCTTATTTTGTCGTTTGAGTTGCCGGACTACGTGTCTCGTGAGGACGTTCTCCACTGCAGTCGACTGACTAAGTTCTTCATGCATATGTCTATGGTCTGACAATCGTAGCTGCATAACGACCGAGTTAAGGACAAGGGCAATCGAAACGCCTAACCAAAACGGAAGGATGATACGGATGATGCGCGTAACTTTAGCTTTTGTCGTGCACATAAGTCCTCCATGGGTGGCGTGTGTTTTTCTTAGCGTCAAGCCGATCGCTGCCTTCAACGCGGATTCACGGCCGTGTGGGCCCTTTGTGTTCATTGCCGTTTCGTCTGCGTGATGGATTTTTCACGTCAGACTTTCGCAGATAGACAACGGCGCCTCCTTGTTCAAAGCGAACTTCATCCATCAGGTTCTTCATCAGGTAGATTCCACGGCCATGCGTGGACTGAATATTTTCCGGGGCGGTAGGGTTCGGAACCTCGTCTGGGTCAAATCCTTTTCCTTCGTCCTTGACGACGATGGACACTTCATCCGTGCCGCAGCGACACCTAACGCAAACTTGCTTAGCAGGATCCTCATGATTGCCGTGAACGATGGCATTCACCAAGGCTTCGCGAAGTGCCATTTCGATGTCCTCCTCGTTTACAGGGACACCTCGGCATTTCCTGATCAGGTTGATGAGCGTGTCTACGAAGGGCGGGATTGCGCTAACCTCGCTTCGCAAGTACAGCTCAAATTCGAGTGCAGAGTCGGTCATTGAATCCCTATGCATTCAAGGTTCTCGAGAGCGAGATCGAATCCCTTCCGTCATGCACTGGATGAAACAGGCAATGCGAATGCCAAACTTGTGGTGCTCTAAGTCCGTGAAGTAACTACGGGATTGAATATCGACTGAGCAACGCTGTCGAAAAGTGTTGACGCCAACCTCAACACTGGTATTCCTCCCACCTCAAGCAAAACTGTTCCCTCGAGGGCCCGTTTCGCAATTCGCGCAGAGTCCGCCGACCTCATACACCTGTTGAAACTGACGGTCCACACTTCAACGCCTACGAGCTAATGTTTACTGCAATGCTTGAAACTTAGTGCCTTGCGGAGGCGCGAGTTTGGTACGCGGATTGCCCATCTATGCCGGCGAGGGGACACTCGATGTTGAAGATCTCTGTTATCAACGGCCGCACCCAGCGTCGACTAGTCATCGAAGGCAAGTTAATCGCACCCTGGGTGGAAGAGCTAAGGACAGCATGCCAGGAGGTCAAAGCGGTACTTGAAGGCCGGGAGCTTGTGATCGAAGTTGCGAACGTAAGTGTCATCAGCCAGGAAGGGGAGAAGGTCCTTTTGGAGCTGATGAATGAGGGAGCACGATTCCGTTGCACCGGTGTCCTTACTAAACACATCGTGCAGCAACTGGCGCGGAGAAGCCGCAGGGCAAGAAGCGAACTGCAACGTGGGCGCTCTCCTGAGGAGGAAGGCCAGTAGAAGACGGGACGGCACATTGAGTCGAAATCTGAAGACGTACTTGTTGATGGAAACCATGAACGTAGGAAGAATCCGGGTTCCGAAATCAGGAAAACTGTTTGGGATCAATGCCAAATTTCTTGATGCGAGAAATCAATGTTGTACGGTTGACTGCCATACGCGCGGCGGCCCCATCCGCGCCTCCAACTCGACCTCGTGCCGCGCGCAGGGCGCGCATGATCTTGTGCCGCTCCTTCTCAGAATGCTCGCTGGCCGCATTTCTCGTGTTCCCCTTGCTGATCGCGCTGATCGTTTCTCTCACGATCCGTAAAATCTCGCCGTCGTTGTTCGCGACCGGCGAGTCTACGCTCGATTTGCGCAGTTCTTTGATCGGCACCTCAAGCGACTTCCCGCGCGTGAGGATTACGGCACGTTCTACG
>Ga0207103_10021_pt1 | contig 45072 bp, 50 predicted proteins | sample Alteio_BWMinHeat_81_FD_153546 | JGI IMG/M metagenome (GOLD analysis project Ga0207103, IMG submission 153546) | Enriched cells from forest soil in Barre Woods Harvard Forest LTER site, Petersham, Massachusetts, United States -... | ecosystem: Environmental > Terrestrial > Soil > Temperate forest >...
ACATCTTCTTTCATTCACATTTACGCCTGATTTTATTATTTTTTTGACCAATTCAATATCATTTTTTTTGATACCATTATAAAGCATGTCTAAAGGATATTCTTGTTGCATACAATATATTGAATTTGAAATTACAGCAAAAACTAAAATTAGAATTTTTGGCATATTTATTTTTAATTTAAGCATACACAGCTCCATCCGATTCTTCAGATTCATTAATTGAACACCAATAATCTGATATTATATTTGCAACATCTTTGTTTAAATTAGTTAATTCTAAAATTTTAGATGTAATTATTGGCCTTTCAATCTTATCTAACATATTTCCCATTTGCTCTTGCACAGCTATATAATTTTCTAAGAATTGAACTATGTCTTGTCTATTATACTCTTTGGCTATATCAAGTGCGGTTTCTCCGTCCTGATTTTTAATATTTAGATTAGTTTTATTATAAACTAATAGCTTAATTATATCGAAATTGTCTCGTAGCAATAGGATAGCAAATATGAGAGGAGTTCTACCATAATAATAATCTTGAATATTCGGATTTGCTCCTTTTTCTAAAAGTTTTTTTACTATATTTGTATGATTACTATCTACTGCATACATTAAAGTACTTGTTTTAGCATTATTATTAACATTAACTCCTTTTTGTATTAATAGTAGAGCAATATCAAAAACTCCACCTCCCAATGCAGCATCAATCATTGAAAGACCTTTATGTTTTGCATTAATATCAGCTCCTTGGGATATAAGAAACATGGCTAATTCAGATTTACTAGAATATAAAATATCCCACAATGAAGTTGCTCCATTATCACATCGACAGTTAATATCAGCGCCATCTTTTAATGCTTGTTGTGCTTCTTCAATTGTATTGGCATTGAGCAATTTAAGATTTAGCTCTTTTTGTTTATTTAAAACTCGTTCTGCTTTAGTTTCTAAAATCTCTTTAAAATCCCTAAGTTCAATATCTTCTGGGTTCATAGAATTTAAAGTCACAGCAACTTGAGATATTATTAGAGTTAAAATTATTTTTTTCATTTTATAGCTTCCATTAATTACAATAATCTAAAACTATATCTACAAGCTCTTTATGCAAAGACGTATTATGCAATAATTCTTTTTTTATAATTATTTTTTTTGTTTTATTTAAAATATTGTTTACTGCTTTTTTTGCCTGAGAATATCCTTCTAAAAATTTTACAATTTCTATATGATTACTCAAAGCTCTTTCACAATCTCGATTTCTAAATTCAGCGCCATTAAACACAAGAAATTTAACTATCTCTAAATTACCATCTTCTATATTATTCAATAATGCGGTTCTTTTTAAATTATTGCTTGCATTAATATTGGCCCCTGCTTTTAATAATAATTCTGCTACTTTTATACATTTTAATTGTTCTTCTAAAGTAAAGGTAGAATATGAACTAGAAGAACTAGTTGCTTTAAAGCAATGCATAAATGCTGTATCACCATAATTATTTACTCGTTCCAAATCTGGTTGATATTTTAACAATAATTTAATAAGTTCGACATTCTTGCTTCTAGTTGCATGCATAAGACAAGTATAACGACAAAATGTTTTTTCTTGATAATTTATATCAGCTCCATTTTTTAAAAGATCTTCTACATTCTGTAAATTTCCCAAGCTGCACTGAATTTCAAGTTCTTGGTTTTTTAAGTCTTGAAAAAAGTTTGCTTTTGCTCTCTCAAAATCTTCCTGCGTTTTAGGCTTAATCTCCTGAATATATTTTATTAAATTCATTGCAACCTTTATATCTTCCTCATTTTCTACCTTTAAAGGTATGCAAAACTGCATTGAATCTATATTAAAGGAAAAAAGAAATAATAGACTAAAAATATACTTTTTCATAAGAACCTCCATTAATCACAATAATCTAAAACTATATCCGCAAGCTCTTTAAGCAAAGGTGTATTACTTAATAATTCTTTTTTTATAATTATTTTTTTTGTTTTATTTAAAATATTTTCTACAACAGATTTTACCTGAGAATAGCTTTCTAAAAACTTTACAATATGTTTTGTGCGATCACCTTCACTTTTAGCTTTATCCAAAGCTGTTTCACCATATCTATTTCTAAGTTCAATAGAAGCCCCATTAAACACAAGAAATTTAACTATTTCTAAGTTTCCAAGATAAGCATGCTGTATTAAAGGGGTATAATAATCTCCATCTCTTGCATTAATATCAGCACCAGCTTCTAATAATAATTTAGCTGCGCGTATACATTTTTCCAGCTCTTCTTTTGGATATGGTTCAACCACATAATTTAAACTTTTCATAAAAGCAGTACGGCCATAGATTTTATCCTCAAGCTCCAAATTTGGCTTGTATTTTAATAATAAACCAATAAGTTCAATATTTTTATGTTCGGCAGCATGCATAAGACAAGTATAACCCGTATAATGACCCTTTTCTTGTTCTTGATAATTTATATCTGCTCCTCCATCAAGAAGCTTTTTTACATCTTGAACATTTCCTAAAAAACAATTAGTGAAAAGCATTTTATTATTTAGATTTTTGATAAAATCTAAGCCATTTGGGTTCTTTCCAATACTCTTATACAATTCAGGAGTTTTCTCTTGCAACTCTGCTAAAAATTGAGTTAAAATTTCAGCCATTGCGTCAGTATTTTCTTTAATTTCTTCTTCGGTTTCAGATTCCGAATCAGAAACATGTTCTGTATCTGTTGATTCTAACTTTCTCTTTTTATTTTCCATTGAAAAAATAGAAAATGATGAAATTAGTAATAAGCTTAAAATATGTTTTTTCATATTATTATTTCCCCTATTAGATTTTTATTTTAATGTAATACTACAACTTAGATTTGATACATTTTAACATTTTTTCAGTAATAGATCTTTCTTTTTGTTTTTTCAGTTTTTCTTCTTCTAATTCTTTTTTAAGTGCTTCTTCTAAAAATCCTATTACTTTGTTGAGCTTACGTTTTTTAGCTAATTCTAAAACATTAGATTTGTTTTCATCTAAAACATTAATTTTAGCCCCTGCTTGTATTAACAATTTTACCAAATCAATATCATTCTGCAGGACTGCATAATGTAAAGCTGTCCAGCCCTTAATCCATCCTTTAATATTTTTCATATTAACTTTTGCACCATTGTTAATTAATAATCTTGAAAATTCCAAGTTACCATGCTGACAAGAAAACATTAAAGGAGAGTCACCGTTTTTATTGATAGAATTTACATTTAAGCCTTTATTTATTAGAAATTCACCAAGCTCTACAGATTTTAAACTATTAAGAGCTGCAGCAAAATGCAATAAGGTTACCTTTTCTTGGGTAACAGTATTAATATTTAAACCTTTATCTATTAAATTTCTAATAAAAGTTAATGTTTTATTTGTATTTTCAATAGTCTCCGGTATTAAAATATAAGATTTTACAATATCATCTAAATTAATTGATCTAATATCAAAATCTTGATTACTGATTTTTTCTTTTAATTTTTGTATTTCACTACTACATAATTTAATGCCTTCTGATTCATTGGCATATCTAAAAATTTTTATTCCACTATCAGGATTCATAAAATATTTCGGTTGAAGTAAAATTCTAACTTGCTCTTTATCAATGTCATATAATGAATATTGATCTACACCTACAGGCCATTTTACATAACGAGCTCGTAATTTATTAAGAATGCATGATTGACAATCATTATTTTTATTATCACAAATACATGCACACTTATGCACACCATAAATTTCTGAAAAATAAATTAATTTATATAATTTTGCAGGTATAAAGATTTGTAGTAAATTTCCGGATTTTACAGTAACTTCAAATAAATGGAATAAGAATTTCAACTTAGATCTTATAATACAAAATTGTGCCAATCTATTTTCTTTAATAAATAGTTCTGCTATCTGCTTCATTATATTAACTTGTCGAATACTTCTAGATTGTACAAAATAAGCAAAGGACGATTCACCAGGTTGTATGCTATTACCAAAAAAACAAAAATTAGCAGGCAACAACGTATCTCGTATTTCATTTATATTATCAGAAGCACCATGCTTAGCAAAAAATTCTTTTAAATAAATGTTAATATTGTCATAATTATTTATCTGTTCACCATATTCAGAATCTAGCTGCCTAATAAATACAAAATCTTTTAACTTCTTATTATCTTTGATTTCATAAAAAATTTCTTTTAAATCCTGTAATATTCTATGCTGAAGCTGTTGTCCATGATAAAAAACTAAATAACCTTTTGAACAATATTCTATTTCTTTTTTTATAACTTCAATTGAAACATTAAAGAAATAGGTAAGATCTTCTGCTTTAGAACACTTTAAATATTTAAGTAAAACTTCTACTAAAACTTCAGATCCTTCACGAAAAATATAAGCAAGTGTGGGCGATGGTGTTTTTAAATACCCATCTTCATTAATATAGTTAGCAAATTCTTCCCTTAATTTTGGAATAAAATTTTCAGGGCTAACTTGCTGTTGAACCATGCTATAAACAAAAGATGATATAAAAAACAAAAATAGATACAAAAATTTAATAATCTGCATAAAATTATTCCCCTAAAATAATTGAATTGAATATATATTATAATCTCACATATTTTTCAAATTGTCAAATTATGGTTTTTCGTAAAATAACCTGATTTTATTAAAATAGACTTAAAAAAACTTAGAATTTCTGGCCTAATTCTTTTTAAGCTTATATATGCTAAACCTGTACAAAATTTTACAAAAAACTTAAAAAACTCTATAATAATACATATTTGTAATGTTTTATAAGAAATCAGTTCCATAGGGGAAATAATGATAGTTAAAGAAAACTTGCAGGAAATCTGTTTTCAAACAGGTTATAAAATTTTAAAAGACAAAGGGACAGCCCTAGTAGGAATGAGCCCAGGAAATGGTTATTTCAAAAAAGAAGCTATCCATGAGCTTATTGATTTTGCTTCAAATTTGTTTTCTAGAACAATAATATTTATACCAGATAGACCAGCAGAACATAATTATAAAGCTATTGGAGAATCACATCAAAAAGCTGAAAGGCTTGCTCGTTTGAAAGGAAATACTCTAAGGAATCATACTAATAATAGTATTCAAAATATATTGAGCAATCAGCCTAATAAAAATATAAAACTTCTAGATTGGAAACAAGACATTGAATGCAACAATAGCTACATTCAGCAATTTGAAATCTTATATGAATTATATAAGAACAATAACCTGTTTTACCAAGACACTCGAGATACTTCTTTGCAAGTAATTAAGTCTGGTATAAAGGAAAATATAGACATAGAAAAAGCATTAGATGAAGCTGTTCTTTTTTTAATAAAAGAGCTCGCTTTTCTGTTAGTAAGTCCAGATCTCTTTCAAGTAGAATCTTTTACATACATATATCATAAAAATTGGCCTGTTTTTGAAAATCTTATAGCCGGAAAATATGATGGTATAGTAAGAAAAAATATAGGATACGTTATTGTTATTAAATAATTATTATTTAATTATTTAATAATTGTTTTTTGATTCACTTAAAATTAAGTTTAAAATGTTTACTATTCCATGCATATGTAATCAAAAACAATCAAGGTAAGGACATTGTGTAAATGTTTATTAACTTGTTCTGTAATTAATTCTTTATATTCTTGTAATAGTCTTTTGAATGATACTCGAGATAAATTTTTCTTAGCTACAGATAATGGATTTTTTCCTAAATAATCTTCAATCATAAAATCGGCACCATTATTAAGCAATTTTAAAATAACTGTTAAATGAATATTATTATAGAAAGCAAAATGCAAAGGGGTTCTTCCATATCTATCTTGAAAATTTGGATTAGCTCCAAACCTTAAGAAATTTTCAATTACATTTTCAGTATCAGTATAAGTTCTATTTATAGCTCTACTTAGAGGTATGTTTAAATGAGCATCAGATATATTTGGATCAGCTTTAGCTTTTAATAAAACAAGAATAATATCTGAATGATCCATAAAGCACGCAACGTGCAAGGGTTTTTCACCTGTTTTTAAAGAATTAACATCTGCTTTTTGTCTTATTACTCTTTTTACCAATTCAATGTCATTATTTTCAACTCCTTTAAAAAGCTGATCTGAAGGTTGTTTGTGTTGCATAGAGTAAACAAATTGAGACATTAAGAGACAAAATAAAACTAGTTTTATTTTCATGTCATTTTTTATCACAAGAAATTCCATTAATTTCAATCTGAAACGGAAACATAATTTTTGACTTTGCACCCTTTGACATAATTATTAGCCTAATTATAATTAAAAATATATTGATTTGTAACCTATTATTTTACTAACCAGGGGGATATCTTTATGAAAAAGTCTATAATATTTGCATTTATATTGCTTTGTACAATTTTAACGGCCTCTAAAACTGAAGCTATTAATTATAAAAAGGCAGCTTATGGAATTGGAGCTACTATTAGTGGAGTTGGAATGTTGGGTTCTTTATTACTTACCGAAGCTGCAATAGGACTCGTAGCTGTAATCAATGTTGAATTATTTGCATTTAAATCACTTAAGACTTTTCTAGATAATCCTGATGTTGGTTCTGTTCTCATAAAAGGCAGCACCTCAACTTTAGGCTTTTATGTATTAACCAAAATCTTATATGACAAATATGAACAAGAATCTAAGAAATAATTAAGATTTAGGAAATATTATGTTAAAAACATTTATTAAAATAAGTTTAATTTTAATTTCAACAAGTTTTATTAGAGCATCAGAGCGCGGAGTAGAATTAATTTCTTTGGAAAAAGATAATATAAAATCTCAGGCAAAAGAGCTCATAATCAAGTATCCAAAAATATTAGAAAAGTATCCTGAACTTGCAAAAAAAGCTTTTGGTACAGATGATATTAATGAACTTAAGAAACAAGGGTTCATACCTAATGCATTTAAACAACTACTAACAGAAAGTAAAGAAGTTAGCACTATTATAATTGGAAGTATCTTAGCAGCTATTACATATGGCATAATTAATGATCAAATCACAGCACGTATATGCCTAGAATATTTTTCAAAGGGATTTCATAAAGATATGATGATGAGCTGGCGTGATCCTATTTTCAAAAAATTGCGCAATATCTTAATGAATTCTTCTTCTCCAACAACTTATGCCTTTATATGGGGAACTATTGCAACTTGGTGGGTGGGTGCCATTGGTGGTATACCACTGGCTATCATTGCTAGATTAGGATCACCTTGGGTGCCAGGTGTTGATAGTAAAGAGTTAGTAAAGCCACTTAAAATCGCTCTGCCAAGTATTGCTGCTGGAACATTTTTAACAGGCTTATATACATATTTAAAATATAAAAATAACACTTCTTTAATAAATAATTATCGAAATATGTACTATATGGCTATGTCAGGTGTTTCTGAATCAAACTTGTTAGGATTTATTGTAGATAGCAATATTCATTTTGCTGCTTATGCAGGCGGTGGATTAGCTGGATTGGCTTTAATAGGATATACAGCTTATAAAAGATTTAATAAATCTAAAGAGCTTGAACAACAAGCACAAAAATTATTAGATATTGAACTGAAACACCCTTTTGACAATAAATAATCAGCGAACTACAATTAAGATCATGGTTAAATGTTCAATTTTTAATACTTTACAGGGGAAAACATTATGAAAAGGTCTCTAATACTTATATCTATATTCAGTTGTGCGATTTTAACAGCTCCTAAAACTGAAGCTATTAATTATAAAAAAGCAGCTTATGGAACTGGTGTTGCACTTGGTACAGTTGCAACTCTGGGTTCCTTGCTATTCACCTCAACCTTATTTACAGTAGATTTACTTGGGGGTGCTATTGGAAATTTGTTCAATAATAATCCAACGAAATTATTTAGCAATGCAACTATAGCAGGTGGAGCATCAACTTTAGGTTGTTTATTATTAACTAAAATCTTCTATGACAAATATAAACAAGAATCTAAGAAATAATTAAAACATTGAATTATGTAGGGGTATTTATATAAATTTTAATTTTTTAATCTTTACTACTTTATTTTCGCTTTCATCTATTCAAGCAATGAATTTAACCCAAAAAATTTTTGAGGCTAATGCTGAATATGAAAACATTCAGGAAAAACTTCATGATAAACTTGATAAAGCTGCATTAAAAGAAATTTATGAAGATATCCAAGAGGTATTAGAAGCAGGTGCCGATCCTAACTATAAAATAAATAAAAGTAATAATAAACTGATAAGCATTATAGCAAGTCCTATTTACCCAGCCTTAATAACCGGTAACGTGTGTGGAAATTTACCTATAGTTAAACTATTTATTTGGTATGGAGCTACTACTAATAATATAAATAAAGTAATTAAAATCACACATGTTAATAAACGTGTTCATAAAGATGTAATTCGTTTCATAAAGTATTATGCACCCAAAATTGAAAGAATAAAACGTGAGAACATGATTAAAAAAATTAACAACTTCTTGAAACAACAAGTTGTGTCAAGTATAGATTTACCCAAAGTTATAACGAATTTAGTCTTAGAATATACAAATTTTTACCCAGAGAATTTATCTGAATTAGCTAAAATATCAAATCAAGAAATAGATGAAATTATTAGTATTTATGATAAAAATATAAATATAAAAGCTTCTGCTTCAGAATGCTTAGTTATGTAATTAGCTAGTTTATTTATAAAGTTCAGAAATTTCTTTTATTGGATCAAAATTATTTATACTATCTTTTTGATCCAATTTTTTTTGAGGTTTATTATCATCTTCTTTAAATTCCTCTTCTACAAATTTTACAAAATCTTTAAATAACTTAGCTTCAATTAATCGCTGTTTTTCTTTCTTTTCATTTTCAATTCTTAGTTCTTCCCGCTCTATACTTAACTTTTCTTGCTTCTCTTTCTCTTCATGTTCTGCACAAAAATTATGAAAATCTCCTGATTCAATTTTGAATACAGAATCACACTTCAATACAGAATTACTTATTTCATAATATCTATTATTATCACAATTACATTCAAATTCATCTTTAGATAAAGAATATTCTTGAACTAATTTACATAAAACTTTTGTTAGGTAAATTTCTAATTTTGCTTCATAATATTTGTAAATAATATTTTTCAAACGAGACTCATGCACCCCAATTTCTCCTATCTCTCTAATTCTACGCAAAGGTTGTTGAACTTCTAAGGACATATTTAGGAGGTTATCTGAATTTGAATGGGTTATAATATCCCAATCTGGCAAAGAACTTGTATTTATAGATGCTGAGTATTTTTTATAACACCTAGTACAATAACCACTATTAAAAAAGTAATATGAGATTTCATTATATGTTCTGCAATCAGGACAAACTTCTGGACTAACGTATGGTTGTGGCATTGGGTAGTAAAAAAAAGTTCCTGTATAAATGGGAAAACTATAAGGATACATTGATTGTGCCTGTGTAGTTATAGCTGTAATTAAAATTATTAATAATTTAATGTATATATGCATTTGCTCTTCTTACCAACCATGTTGAGAATAAAAAATATCTTTTTGAATAAGCTCGATTGCTTGTTTATGAGCTGGAATTATTTTCTCTGGAAGTTTATTTAAAGAAAACCAAGAAACATCATCGCATTTATCAGTTTCACAATTTAAGGGTTCGCCTTGCCAGACCAAAGGTTTAAAAACAAAAACATAAAATTCTGTTTCAGGACCCTGACGATCTACAACATGAACCAGATTAAGTTTATCAACCTTAATACCAATTTCTTCTTGAGATTCACGTCTTGCAGCCTCCAACGCTGTTTCGCCGGATTCAATCTTGCCACCTGGTAAAGAGTATAAACCGTTACCAAAAGAAGTTTTTTTTCTTCTCATTAATAAAACTTCTGATTTTTCATTAATCAATAATAATACAGAATATGACATAGATCCCTTAGGTTTTTTATTACGAATATTCGTTTCAGTCTTTGTTGTGCAATGAGAAAAAGCAAGCAAAGCTGCCACTATCACGTTATATTTTATCATAAATCCTCAAAGTCATAGAAAGCTTTCTTAACAGGCAGTACGAGCGCGAGAAAATTAAATCTAGACGAATTATTAAACTATTTCGATCAAAAAGTTTTAACCATTAACAATTATGATTTCACCTTTGGCATTAATTTAATGTGCTTTTACACGTGTCATCATCAATGAACCATGAGGAACATGAATTGCAGACGTAACTTGAATTTTTGGTTTAAAACGATCTATCACATTATTAATGTTTTCAGCAGGATGTCTATATATATAATAAACTATTCCCCTTATTGTTCTAATAGACATCCCTAAAGTTTTACGAGCTATTGTTGAAATTTCTTTTTCATCTAATTTAAAACTTGGACTAATTGTTGAATTAATTTTTTTTACATAAAAATTAATCACTTCTTCACGAATTTTCGCATTGGGGTTAAGAATTTCTATCATATCCGCCTTAAAAAGCTTTTCAAGATTTGTTTTAGTAAAAGAATCAATGGGCAAGGTTTCGCCCAAGAAAATAATATTTGGATTATTTTTTGTTTTTTCGAGCCAAGCACATAAAGTGTCTAATGTTTTTTTATCTGGATCTGTTCCATCTGAAAACTTATTTTTCATTGTGAATATATTAATTCCATCAATAAAAATAACAGCTTTCTTATTTTTACTTATTGCTGTTTCAAAAGTTTCATTTATTTTATTAGATCCAGCGTCTACAAATCTTGTAAAAATGCTGCTTACATATATTTCTATAAACTCACTATTAGTTGCTTCGGCAATTTTATGAGCTAAAAGCGTTTTGCCATTTCCAGTTGGCCCATACAATATCATTCGATTGCAATAATCTTCTTTAATCTCACTACCAATTACAGGTTCATTAATTTGTTTGATAAATTTATCAATTTTTGCAGGTATAGAGCCACTTATATCTTTTATATCAGCCTTAACAAAATCTAATTCTAGCATTCCATCTTCGTATTCATGAATATCTCTTAGTGAATTGGTTTTTTGTTTTTGAGGAACACCAATTAGGTTACTAAATAACCTGAGTCCAATCAAGACAGATCCGGTAATCAAAGCATATGGATAAATGGGTTTAAGTATATTTAAATACTTATTCATTTGTTCCAGTTTCTCTTTTTCTGCGTCTTGTTCAGATTTCTTTTTTTCGATTACAGCTTTACTTAAACCTGGTGCAGAAATACATTCATCATTTGAATACATTTGGAGTGAAAACAAAGTTGTTGTGATTAAAAGTTTTTTTGTGAATTTATGCATTGTGTTTTGCCTTAAATTTTTGAATGTAAATTAATGAATAGGTGCTATTATATTGGCATATTTTAATATTTTTTACAAACTATTTTCATTACTTTTAACTTTAAAAACTGCACCCGTGAAGTATATACAAACAACTTTATAATTAATAGGGATGCTCGTATCCTTCGACAGGCTCAGGATGACCGGTGGGAGGAGAATTAGACTTCGTGAAAAATTAAAATTTTTCCTTAAAGAAGCTGGCGCAAGCCATACGAAGCTTTAACGAAGTATGGCTGGAAGCATTGGTTACACTACGAAATTTTAACTGGAAAATCATGGAGCAAAACTTAATACTTATCTCAAGAGCCCTTAATTCACCAGGTCTTAAAATTGAGCAAAATGCAATAAAAACTCACTAAAGTCAATTTTGAAATATTCATAAATCTTCATTAATTTAGTTGTTATTCTTTTTTTAAGATTTTAAATTATTTGGATTCAACAGGTTTTATGTTCAACTTTGTAGCAGCATCTTTTTCTTTTTCTTTCATTAACTTCATGTCCAAAAGATGTTTATGTAAAATTAAACATTTTCTATAGCAATCTGTTTTAAACATATCACTTCCCCATGGAGTCGGTTCTTTTTCACATTGTGAAAAACATCTAATGATTTCTTTTTCTTCATGATAATCAAGTTCTCCAGCTTTTAAATGACTAGCAGAAGTTACAATAAAGCCAATCAAGACTAATTTTGATAATTTCATAAATTCTCACACAATTTAGTTGTTATTCTTTTTTTTAAAGATTTTATTACTTGGATTTAATGGGATTTATATTAAGCCTACTTAGCATTAGCTTCTTTCTTTTTTGCTTTTACTTCTAAAAGCTGTTTATACAAAATTGCACAGCTTTTATAACACTGCTTTTTCTCATCTTTAACGTAATACTGATAACACCTTCTATCGCATCTATCGAGTTTATCAAGCTCTTCATGGTTCTCAAAATCACCATCAAGAAAATCTCCAGCCATAATAAAATCTCCAGCTTTTAAAAAGCTAGAGCAAGTCACAATAGACCCAATTAAAACTAATTTTGATAATTTCATAAATTTTACCTTAGATTTTTGAAACTTTATTTAAGTTGTACAACTATACTTTTTGCATCACTATTACTTTCCAACTTAAACTATCCCTATTCCTAAAAAATCTAACTTACAATTACAACGTCTTATAGTTTACTACTTCTCGAATTTTCTTCAATTAAGTTTATATAAGAGTTTGAATTTTAGATTGCATGTAAATAAAAAAAAGATAATCTTTTTAAACATGTTATACTTATAGAATTATGAAATTACACAACCTGCAACACTTCTTTGAGTCTCTTCATCTCTAATACCAACTTCAAACTGTTTTATTGAGGCATCATAATCTGGATCTTCATCTCCTATTGCCTTTTGAATTGTTGTTTCTAAATCCGAACTTTCAGTATTACACTTAAATGCTATACGTTCAAAATCTATATCTACATTAAAAAATTTCCAAAAACCATATAATTCGCTCCATGAGGCTACTTTCGTTGAAGCAGACAAAACAATATCTTCTTCCTGTTTATTTAATCGTTTTGCAATTTCTCTTCTAAATAAATAAACTGGTTTTTTTTCAGAATATTTAACTGAATCATGCTTAACTATTGATTCTCTAAAACATTTGTTTTCTTCTTCACTTTTTTTACTAAAAAATCTATTATTCTGACTTGTACTAAGTTTTAAACATTTTGTGTATTTCATCCAATTATAGATTATTAATGGTGCTACACTAATATCTTTTTTAGTATTATCTTTTGGCTGACCCTCTGTCATTTGCCCTGCTGAAATTTGAATTTGTATCACAGCAAAGCTAAAAAAAAGAAATTTTTTGAATTCCATGTATTACTCCAAAAAAGTTAATTAAACTGCATGTTTGTATCTTTTAAAATCTTATCATTTATAGAAATTTAAATAATTATGAAACCATCACATTCTTCAGCTACTTCCTCTTCTAAATCAATAACTATGTAATTATTACATTCTTCAATTTCTTCATCTTCAAAATCCTCAAGTTTTGTATTATCAATAATCTCCCAGGCATTTTTATGTTGTTTTAAGTGATCTTTATGAATTTGCAACATTTGTGCTATTTCATTATATTCTTTACCATTTGCTAGGTCTATTGCTCTTTGCTTTTGATTGTTTTTAGTAGATATATAAGCCCCTGCTTCTATTAACATTTTAGCTATATTAACCATATTATTCTTACGCAACCCATAATGACATTTTTTACGCGAAACATACATAAGAGCTGTCCAACCATCATTATCTTGTAAATTTACATTAGCTCCTGAATTTAATAGTGTTTTAACTATTTCACCACTACCTTTATCTGCAGCAATCATAAGAGCTGTAAGACCATTACAATCTTTTAAATTTACATCAATACCTTCTTTTAATGCTTCTTCAACTAATTTATCAAAATCACTACTAGCGCCCCAAAGCAGTTTATCTTGAGAAGTCATATTGTAAATTGAGTTTGCAGACACTAAAAGAATTGAGATTAAAAATAATCTTCTATACATATTTGAATGTTGCCTGTTATTTTATTCGCTTTATGATTTTGTTATACCAGGGTTACTATGTTAATTTATTAATTCTATTCATTTCCTTGTTGCTTACGAATTTGTAGAGTTCCGTAATCTACACAAAATTAATCACAGAATACGTCAATGTCCTGAGTTATTTGCTCTTTATCCCAATTTTCCCAAGACTGAGGCATAATCGCAAACCATCCATTGATTTTATAATCATGTTTAGATAATTTTAAATACCCGCTAGAACCTAACCGTAATGTTAGATTTTTGATAAAAGCCTTTTTAGTTGCGCATACTAAGTGATCTATTTCTTTATCCTCAATGTATTTGTGAACTCTTTGAATTTCCTCTTTCGATTCAAATGACCATTTAATCAAAATCTCTGCAAATTCATTATCCCCTCTTTTTATTAATTCTCCAACAAGTTTAGCTAAATCATTAAAAAAATATGTTACTTCAAGCGCATAGTCTAAGTCATCTTCGCTACAAAAAGTAAGCATATCTTTTCTTGATATGTCTTTTATGATGGACATACAACACATTCTAAGATTATCAGAATTACAATAAAGGTAATCAATATACTCATACCGATCATTATTATCATATTTAGAAAATCTATATTTTTCTTTTTTTGGGTACGATCTATAAAAACTTAAAAGTTCCTTAAAATTTTTATCGTCAATTCCCATAACAAACTCTCGTTCTTTGCTAACAACGAGTACTCTATTTTTTCCTCGAAGAAATTTTTGTATAGCCCAACTGGACCTATTAATATCTTCAGATTTAGTTTGCTCAGTGCTATAAAATCTGAACTGAGAATAATTAAATTTTTTCGTATTCAGTGCTCTTTGAGAAAGATTCGCAAACATTCTTTTATTTAAATTACTTAATCTAACATTGTTTAAAAGTGGTTTAACAGCTCTTCTGAAACACATAGAAAATGAATTTTGGGACAAAGAAATAAACGTAAAACAACAAACTAATTTTAATTTATTTAATTTAAGCATATAAGCCCTTTCTATTTATGAATTTATTTATTACAAATTCTTTGCAAGCATATCTACATCAGCTTGACTAGCATTTTCACTATAAACTTTCTGTAACCATAAAAAAATTTCTTGAAACAAATAATCATCACTAATTTCTGTAGATCTTTTACTTAATTCTTTTTTTCTAAAATCTGCATATTCTTTAACTAATTCTATCATTTCATCTTCATTTTTTGGTTCTTCATACTCATAAACTAAAACCATTTGAGCTAAATCTTTAGGTAAAATTTGCATAATATTTTGTTTACGCAAATTAAATAAATTTTGGATCTTTTGCATCAATATGGATTTTAATTTATACGATTTAGACTTGTTATATTTAGGAAAGGTAACGAACTTAGGATTAGCACCATAATCTAATAATAAACTTATAGCTTCAAAATTATTATGAAGAACTGCTTTTGATAAGGCAGTAGGATTTTCGGCTACTGAATAAGCATATGCATGCTCTGTATCAGTTCCCAATTCAAGCAATAACTTAATTAATCTAATGGTTTCATGTGATTCATACTTCATTATTAATGATACCAAATAATGATTTTTTAGGACTTCTAGATCAATTTTATTTATGTTTTCTATTTTACCACTTGATTCAAATATATTTTTCGCAATTGTAAAACTTTCTTGTTGCTCATATGTTTCAAAACTTAAAATAGTTTTATAATGTAATAAAAATAATAATATTATGTATTTAAACTTCATAATGCCTTTCATATCTTGTTTATGCATTCTCATCTTTTTGATCTTTTTTTGATATCCACTCAAAAAGAATTCGAAAAAGATCTTTATTATCAATTCTCTGTATCTTTAATTTGTTTCTTACAATGAATGCGTAATCATTACGTATTTGCTTCACAAAATCGCCTGAATCAAAATCCATTTCATAACCAACAACAATTTCCGACAATTCTGGAATTAAAAAATTCTGAACGATTTTTTTTCGCTCTTTTTCAAAAGTTTTGAATTCATGTCTCCATTTATTTTCTATTACCTGTATAATTTCTTCTTTTTGATTGTCTTGATAACGATCTAAAAAATCTGTATTTTTCCCATAACAATTGATCTTAGCTATTATGCTATGGCCAATAAAGGCACCAAATTCACACAAAAGAAAAAAAGCTTTAAGATTTTTGCTTCTAATTGAAAGTTCAAACCCATTAATACAATCACTACAAATTCCTTTGTTACATTGGTCAAGAAAATAAGCTCTAAGGGTTTTACTTCCACTTGAAACTTTCAAACATATAATGCAATTATTTGGATCTGTACCAGTATTTAGTAATAATTTAGTAATTTCAATATATTTTTCATCTTTTAAAGATTCTGCTAAATATTTTTCTTTTAACTTTTCAAGAATATTTTTATCAATATCTTCTATATTACCAGTTGTTTCAAAATATTCTTTGTTTTTTTCAAAAAGGTTTTCACGACTTTCAACCACCAATTGTTCAGTCAATTTTCTTTTCAATCCTCTGGAATTACTAAAATCCATGGAACTTATATTGCTAAATAAAATTGAACACAAAAATGTGATTGGGAATATTGTTTGTTGTATAAATTTCATTATTTAAACCCATGTTCAGAAAAAATAATAATACAAAATCTGGATATATAGTTTATTTAGAATAATTGCCTTTTTATTTTCAGCGCAATTTTTTGAATTTCATCATAAAAACAGCCTATTACAATTAAAAAAAGAATAGGATAATAAAACACGGAACCACATGTTGTTTTTAAAATACAAACAGGTAATGTCCAACACAGAAAATTCATTAGCATGTGTAAAATAATAGCTATTTCTATACGTTGAGTTTTATATACAAGTAAGCCCATTATTAAACTAAAAACAAACCTATCACCAGTAAATAAATTTGCTAATGGAGCCCCAGATGCTGAATAGCCAGCATGCATCAATAAAAAACTAATTGAACTTATAATATTAAATTCTAAAAATTCCAACCAACCCATTTTATATTTTACAAAAAAGCTTCGTGTAATAAATTCTTCAACACAGGAAGATATTAGAACACCCAAAATTAGAGAATTAATAACTTCATATTCCCAGATTGGCCTAAAAGCAAAGCTAATTAAGATTCCTGCGATAACTAATGCCATTAAATAATACCATGCAGGTAGTGGAACTAAAAAACCAAAGAATTTTAACTTATTATTTTTACGAGCATCCTCAAATGAATCTTTAAAAAATAAAATTATTAAACCAAAAGCTAAAAGTGTACGAATTAAAAAACTTATTTGACAACTAATTGAGCTGGATGCAAAAGGAATAAATGAGCTTCCAGGGCCGAAAGCAATAAACCATGTAAATGCACCCCAGCCAATTGGAGCTATTGACCACAATAATTTAGATAATAAATTTTTATTCATAAATGTCTTTTTAAAAAGGCTCCGCAAAGGAGCAGAGCCCTTTGGATATTGGTTTTTAACAAACAACTTTCTTTTCATTAATTGCTTTATTATAAGTTTTACCTAGATATAAAGCAACAATGAACCAAATTATAACTAATGAAAATCCTAAATATGCACTATACATAACATGTCTTGCTCTTCCAGCAACAACACCCAAATTTCTTTGCAATGGTCCAAGAAGCATATTAAATATTGCACCTGCTTCTTTTGACCCACGGGAACCGAATGTTTCAATCCATGCTTGAGATTTAAATCTCACGTCAGGAGTTGTAGGAATATATAATTGTTTTATTGCAGGGCCATTTAATGCGTAATTGATTGCTTTTGAACCGACCATAAGAGCAAATAAAAAGTTTAAACTATCAAAAGTTATAAAGCCTAATATTGCTCCTGCATAAATTATAGGCATAAGTAATAATGCTACTCCTACACCTAAAATTCTTGTTATATTGCTAATACCTATCAATAAGCAGAATAATGCTACAATATTTACAGAACTTCCATATGAACCCATATATTGTGCAAGTTGTACTCCACTATAATGGGTAGAAGCCAACGTCTGAAAATGCATATCAAAAATGGTTATAATAATTTCAAAAAATGAAATTACACAGAAGATGCTGATCAGATATTTATGACTAACCAAAAGTCGCAAACCTTCAAAAAATCCTGGTTCTTGTTCAGCTTTTTCTTCTTTTTCATTTTTGCCATGGAATGAGACCAAAAGCTCTTTTGGGGTATTTCTCATAAATCTACGCAAACATATAATTGAAGCAAGTATGGTCAAGGAGCATAATGCTATAGATAATGCATTGGTTTGTAAACCTAATTTATGAGGTAATCCACCAATTAAATAAGGTCCCACTATGCCACCTATTTGGCCAATTGCAACAACAAGCGAGAACCCCTTTTTTGCAGAATCAGGCATAGTTGTATCTGAAGCAATTGCCCAGAAAAGAGCTATTAATAAAGAACCATAACTTTCAACAAAGATATACCATGCATAACCAAGAATTTGAGTACCATAATAAGCCATGCCGGTTCTAGCACAAATTGCTTCTTGTGAAGCTTGGCCTATCATTGGGCTTAATAATAAAATTGCAAAAAGTATTGTTGCTATTGCATACGCAGCGGACAAAACATAAAATGTTTTTTCTCGAGAAAATCTATCAAGAAGCTTTGTATACATCACTACCAATGGAACAAGAAGCAATAATGAAGCTGTTTTACCATAAGGAATTGAAGCAGCACCAACTAGACTACAAAAAAGAGCGTTTTTTAGAACTCGCAAGGTCCAATAAGAACCAATGATAAAAGTGAAAGTTAGACCCATTCGTAAGAATTTTTTGAATTCTTCACGTTCGAAATGACCAAAAATTGGTCGAAAAATTGTTTGTAAAAACGAGATAATCATATAGAATATCCTTTAAGTTTGTTAAAAATATACAATACGCCTTGTCCTAGTTTTATTAGGACCATAAAACAGAATATTCTATTTAGTGATAAGTGCACAATATTTCATTATGACAAACTATAAGAATTAATCAAGCTATTTTATACAGTTAGGATAGCAATTATAGGTTTACTCTGGAGAATTATGAAAATTTCATCAAAATTTATTATATCTTTAATAATATTGAATATAACAACATATTCAGTTGCTCAAGAGTCAAATTATAGTGATTTAAATTTTATTAAAAAAATCATCTCTACTAAAGGTATTAATAATGAAGAAATTAATAAAACACTCATTATAGCTACTGATAATAATGATTTTGAAATAATACAATTTTTATTAGATAATGGGCTAGATATAAACGTATACGATGAAAGTTTCGGAAATCCTCTTATTTTTGCAACTGAAAAAAAACATCTAAAAATGCTAGAATTTCTACTTAATAAGGGTGCTAATATTAATATAAAAGATCCAGATGATAACGAAACTCCACTTATGGCTGCAGTTAAATTTGGCCATGAAGAGGTAGTTGTTTTTTTACTAATGCAAGGTGCTGATATTAATGTAAAAAATAAAAGGGGTCACACTGCTATCGATATTGCAAAATATTTGGAGCATCAACACCGAATTTCTCTTTCCAGAGATCCACGCTGTAAAAATATAGTTAAAATATTAGAAGAATGGCCAATCAAAATCAAACAACTACAAAAAGAAATCAGTATAAAATTAAAAGAAGCTAATGTTGTTCCCAACATAGAAGGAATCCGTGATATAATCACCGAATATGCCTTAGGAATATATAAAGAAAAATCTCAAGAAAATGAAGAAATTCATGAACTAAATAAGCCTCTCATCAAAAAGGCTAAATTATAAAACTGGTTAAAATTCCTAGGACTTATCGTGACACCATTGTGATAGGTCAGTGAACAAAGAATCTTTAACCAGCTCTATCAAATCATCTATTTTTTCATTTTTAATATATTCTATAGCAATTTTGATTTTATCTAAGTCTAAGGCCCAATTAATCAAAATATCTGCAAATTCATTATCTCCAATTTTTATTGATTCTCCAATAAGTTCAACTAAAACCCTAAAAAGACTTTTCAATTCATTCTGGAAATTTAAATGAGAATAAAGAAACATTTCTTCTTTTGAAAAATCTTTTATAGTAATCAAGCAATGTCTTCTAGTTCTATTGGAAGATTCATTACTTTTTGATTGTTTATATAAATTTAAAAGTTTCTCAAAATCTTCCACATCACGTTTCGCATTAAAAGTAGCCCCAACAAAGCTCCAATAGCTTGGAAGCTTTTCAAAATCAATAGGTTCAAATGAAGCAAATGGAAAATAGCTTTTGGGTATTCTTAGCTTATAAAATCCGGACTTAGAATAATTAAATTTTTTAGTTGTTCTTTGCAAATGGTTCGTAAATATTCTTTTATTCCTTAATCTGACTATATCCGAAAGTGGTTTAACAGCTCTTCTGAAACACATAGAAAATGAATTTTGGAAAAAAGAAATGAATGTAAAACAATAAAGTAATCTTAGTTTATTTAATTTAAGCATATTTAACCTATCATCTATTTTTCATTTTTAATATATTCTCGAGCAAACTTGATTTTATCTAATTCTGCGGCTTATCCATCATAGCCAGTCTTTCTTTAATTGGCATTATCTCTTTATATATCTCATTATTATATCTAATATGTTGTTGAGCTTTTTTAACTACTTTTTTATATAGCTCTTCATTTCTACTATATTCTACAGCTTCATTAATTGCTTTTTCATATTCGAGTAACCAATTAATCAAAATATTTGCAAATTGCTTATCATCTCTTTTTATTAATTCTATAACAAGGTTAGCTACAACTCCAAAAAATACTTGTAAATCAATTTTGTAAAAAGAAGGCTGAAAAAGATGAGGCTGGTCTTCACAAAAATAAGACAGCTCTAGTATTGATATGTTTTCCATAATGGACATACAGTCATTTCTAAGATTACAAATCTTATCGCAAGAATCCTCACTTGATTTTCGATAAAATTCTAAAAGTTTATAAAAACTATTATTATAACAGTTCATTTTAAACTCACATCTCTTGCCATTTGGAAATTTAACAAGAGTTCCTCCATTAATACATACATCTTGTTTAGCATAATCAGTCAATATTTGTTTTTGAATTTCTTTTCTATTTTTGTCAGAAAAAGTTGAAAGTAGTCTTTTATTTAAATTACTTAATCTGACTATATTCGAAAGTGGTTTAGCGGCCCTTCTGAAACACATAGAGAATGAATTTTGGGACAAAGAAATAAACGTGAAACAACAAAGTAATCTTAATTTAAGCATAATTATCCTAATTTTAAACATGAAGCCAATAATTTAAACAATAACATAAGAATCTTCTAGATTGTCTTGTCTATTAAGCTTTCTAATATCAATAATTTTGCATGCGCTTTTATATAGGGCCTCAAATATATTTTTATTTTTTTTCACAGGCCTTTTTTTGTTGCCATCATAGATTAATTCTTCCATAAAGACTATGCTTAATGGACATTGACCATAATAAAAGAAATCTAAATCTGCTCCAGAATTAATAATCCTTATTACCTCTGCTTCATCACCATCTGCTATTGCAAACATAAATCTTTTTTGTTCTTCTAAGCTTAATTTTAACTCTTTTGAAACTTCTTCTGATGCAACTAAATCCTGATTTTCATTTTTCAAAAAATCAAGAATAAGTGAACTTTCTTTCCTTAATAAATCATATTCACTTAAACTTAAAAACTCAGATTCTCTTTTTAAATCTTCTGAAACTTCTCTTGTCATCTCAGGTTGAACTATAGCTTTTTGTTGTTTTAAACTACTTTCATAAACTTGCAACATTTGTGCTATTTCATCTAATTCTTTTTCTTCTTTGTCACATTTTTTACTATTTGCTATATCTATGGCTATATCAATTGCCGACCACCTTTGACCATGTTTATTAAATATATCAACTCCTGCTTCTATTAACATTCTAACTATATCGATTCTTCTTTTCTTTATAGCATGCATAAGAGCAGTATCACCAATATTATCACAAAAATTTAGACTAGCGCCTGCTTTTAATAGTGTTGCCACTGTTTCACTATCACCTTTATTTGCAGCAAGCATGAGAGTTGTAAGTCCATAATTATCTCGTGAATTTACATTGGCACCGGCACATAATAATTTTTCAACCATTTTTCTATCGCCATGATGACTCCACATAGCATAAATAAGAGCTGTCTCTCCAAAACGTTCTTGATTTTTAAGATTTACATCAGCACCTTCTTTTAATGCTTCGTCAACCAATTCATAACAATTATCATGAACACCTTTAAACAGTTTATCTTGAGGTGACAAGCTGTATATTGAATTTGCGGATACTAAAGAAATTGAAATAAAAAATAATCTGATTTTCATAAAGTAGTCTCTCTATTTTGAATGTTTGTTAACATTTTGCCTGTTATAGGATATATGAAATATGCTTTATTTGCTATGTGTTTTTAAGATTTTTCAAAGCTCGCCATATAAAATTTTACTTTCACAATGATTTCTTATCGAATAAGCTATATAATATTTAATATAGCCTAGCTGTTTTTTACATATTACTAAAAAGACTAATTTAAGAATTTATTGAACATAATATGGATTTACCAATAAGAAAATCTATTCGCATTCTTCTTCTTAATTCTAAAAATGAACTTTTACTTATGCTTATAGAGGGTTTTGATATTGGAACTCTTGATGGAAAGAAAAATAATAAATTTTGGTGCACAATTGGAGGAAAGATAGAAATAAATGAAACTTTTCAAGGAGCTGCTTTAAGAGAAATTCATGAAGAAACAGGAATTGATTCTAAATTTATTAAACTTGGCCCAATAGTTTGGTTTGGATATATCAATTTAGTCATAAAAGGCACACCAACAAAGCTTGAAGAGCATTATATGGTTGCCAAAACAGAAATTGAAAGTGTTAAGTTGCACAACCCGACTTTTGATGAAAAACAAGTAGTAAAAAAACTAAAATGGTTTTCTTTAAATAATTTAGTTTTTATTATTTTTTATTAAGATTTTTACATTTAGTTTCTTCTGCGATTCTCCTTAACCAATCCATTTGTCTACTAAATAATTCTATACATTCTTTATCGCATTCTTTTTGTCGTGCTTTGTTTTCTGTAGCCAGTAAAGCAAATTTGGTATTTAAACATTTCATGCGACATTTATCAAAATCTTTCTTTATTGTATCAAGTTCTTCATGGCATTCTGTATAATAATATTCTGCAGAATTTGTTTTGTAATAAATAAAAGAAGTTGCAATGGACCCAATTAAAACTAATTTTGATAATTTCATAATATCTTCTTATATCTTTGAAAGTTTATTAAGTTGTACAACTATACTCTTTGCATCACTATCACTCTCCAACAATTCTTGTATTAATTTTTCTTCAACTCCTGGATAAAATAAAGAAAACAAAGATAAGACAAGTTGCATACGAATTTTTGTAGAATTAACCAATTCAGTAACAATATAAACATTGCTTTTCTCTACTTTTTTAACCTTAATCACATCCTTAGAAGATGGATGGAACATGTCAATATCTAACAACCTTTCATCAAATTTCAATTTAACACACTGTGTTTTAGAAATTGATTCAGGATGCTTTGCTACATATGCAGTTAACATATCAGCAATTGCAAGCTCACCTTTTGGCGGAACCTTATTTTCCCAATAAGCATGCATATCATCGCAAACTGCTTGGCCTAACAAGGTTTTGCATGAAGAACCTAAAAGAACTTCTCGCTCTTTATCACTTATGACAAATTTATTTTTTTTGACTAACTCAGAACTTATTATAATCACAGGAACTTTATCTTGTTCTAAAATTTTTTGTGATGATTTTAGGTCAACCGCTGTATTATAACCTAAACGTGATATAGAACCATGCTCATCTTCGAGCCAACCACCCATCATTACGATACGATCAATATTTTGCATACTATCAAATGCTAGAGCAAGATTTGTTAAAGGAGCTTGAGCAATTACCACGAGATTTTTATCACAAGTCTTAGAAACTGAAATAATATCTTTAACAGCTGTTCCTTCAGAAATTGTCATAGTATCAAAATCAGAAAAATATTTACGATAAGCTTTTGCTTGCAATAAAGATACTTTATTTGTTTTTCCAGGTATTCCAAATTTAGTTGGCCAACATGGATAAACTTTTAAAAAACTTTCTTCATCGCCTGCATCAACTCCATATCCAGAACTAACTGGAATTTTAGGATAACCTAATAGTTTGAATAAAAGTTTAACACCTTTAGCTTTTGTTTTAGGGTCATAAAGATTAGTTGTAACCAGACCTATTGATTCTCCAAATTCTTTAATAGAATATATATGCGCCAACACATCATCTGGATCATTTAAAGAATCTGTATCAATAATAAATTGAGGTTTTGTTGGTAAAGCTAGTTCACCGATTTCTTTTTGTTCTTGTTCAAAAGCAATAAGATTGCTAAATAAAAACAAAAACGATAAACAATAAATTTTCATGATTGCCTTTCTGTGGAACTAAATGTGTTAATTGCATAATTTTAGTGTAAAATTAAGTTAATTATAATCAAATTTTTCTTGTTTGTATAAAATATGAATACTAAAAGGTACATCGTGACTCAAAATGTTAAAACCAATATACCGATTTATTACAAAAAAATTGCATATTTATGTTTATTATTCTCAATAGAAACAAATTTTGCTGAACAAACAAAAAATATAGATAAAATAACCTCTCAAAATATTATCATTGATTCCCCATCGTTAGAAAAATCAAGAGTTCCAAAATTCATAGGAATGGATACATCTTTTCTTCAGAAAATCTTTACTGAAGAAACAATTCAACAATATAAAGAAACTATTGAAAAATGTAATCCTTACCATACCAATATTTGGCAAAGAAAATTGTGGGATATAGACTATTATAAGGAAAACAATTTACCAATTGTTGTTGGAGTTATACAAGATACTCAAAAGTTTTCATCACAACATAAAGATGTTGGGTTACGTTTTTTGGATTTACCTCTCTATATGCCTAACCAAGGATGGCGCATTCCTACAGAGCTTGAACAGTTTAAAGAAATTATCAAAATGGCCGTTGATCATGAACGGTTTTGTGTACACGACTTTGAAAAAGATCATTATGTTTATATTACCATAGACCAAGGCTGGGTAGCGCCACAAACAAGTCAGCGACGCGCTGGTTGGCATGGAGACTCATATAGAAAAATTGATTCTCATAAACCGTCTCCTATTGTCTTAGTTGATCATGTATATGTAGCATATGATAATTGTCCAACACTTTTCTTAGAAGGACCATTCTCTTTAGACAAAATTGATCCTGAAAATGTGTCAGAAGTCTTAGAACTTTTTATGACGACTTCACAACATAAAAAACCAATCACCTATCCCTCATATACTGTATTACGCTTGGATCCTTATTGTGTACACGATGCAGGTATCAATACAAGTAATGCACCAGTATTTCGTACCTTTGTTAAAATATCTTTTAGCAAAATTAAATATGCCCATCTTGGTAACGCCCATAATAATTTGTTTGTATATGATTGGCCAATGACCCCTCGAAAAAAAGTTCCTTATACTAAAGAGGCAATTTCTCTTTCTGCTCATCGAAAAGATCGTGACCAATTTATCGAAATTGACACAAGTTCTATTGATTTTTTACATAAAAAAAGTGTTGTTCCTTGGGCAGATTCACGCGTATATACCTGTTACAAAAAAGGACGAGTTTATGCAGTACCTGCACAAGAAGGAGATTTATTAGAATCACAACATGATGAATTTCTTATTACCATTAATGTTGCTCAAAAAGATGATTATAAAGTAACATTCGATCAAAATGATTGCGGATTTATTAATGCTAAAAAATTTCATGAATTACATTCGCCTGATTTAAATTATAAAAACTGGTTTTTTCATAAAAAAATATTACGTAGAGCAGTGCAATTAACTCAAAATGTACGTCTAAAAGCTCCTTGGGGAACTATTCAATATGCTTGTACAGGAGATTATTTAATATATGTGAATGAGGAAGATATTTATTTTGTTCCTAAAAAATTATTTGAGGAAACCTTTGAAATTCTTGATTAAAAGTATTAACTGGATTACATTCTTTGGCTTATTACCACTTATATTAATAAACTATAGTTATGCCATTGTACATAATACAAATTATTATAATGAACTTTATAGCAAACTCACTGAACAAACCCAAGACCATATCGATTATCTTTCAAACATTGGCTTTGCGGAACGAGCTAAAGGCATCAAAGTCAACCTGTTTAAATTAGAAACAGATAATCTTACCAAGGTTGATCTTTCATCATTCCAATGTCAGATGGAAATTCCTCAAGAAGTAATAGACTTTGATTGTAATCTAAAAAACACACTTATTACAACCGACCCCACCATTAATTATAATAAACCAGAAGATCTACAAAAAATTCTTGATATTCGTTTGTATCCAGTTTTAAGAAATCTCATAAAACAGCACAAAACCGAACTGTTTTTGGGCACAAAACAAGAAATGGCGCACTATTATGATTCAAAAAGATTCAAGATATTATTTGAGTTTATAATTCCATCATCAGCTATTTATTACTTAGCAGAATCTAGTACAGGCGAATTCCATATCATTATGGCTGGCTTAGTGAGCAAAGAAAATAGTATTGCTCAATTACTCACACTTAAACTTGCTGGCATAAAAATAGAAACCATAAAAATTATTGGAGAAACAAAACATTTTATTGAAATTGTTAAAAAAGATATTTCCACATTAATAAATAAACTGCCTCTGCTCAATAATGGCAATAATGTATTAATTATAGCAGGATGTGGGTTAGAAAACACCGTAAGCAACATTATCAATCAAAAATTTGAAGGGTGTCTTGAAGAAACCAAAATATTTAAAGGTGATATAATTTCTTTACTTTATCACCCACTAGCAAAACCATTAAATGACATACATGGATTTATCTCACTACATTTAAATTATGGGGAAATTGTGGAAGAAATCATCAAACTTCTTCTTAAAAATTGCAAATGTAAGTATGTTTTTTCAGGCGGAGCTGGGGGTTATATTTCTAGTAATGGATGCAAACAAAAGCCTTCTATTGGAGATCGTATCAAAATAACACAAAGCATGAATGAACTAGGCGAAACTGTTGCTCTTCAACAAAATTTAGATTTACAAAGTATACATGATACAACAACATCCACCATGCACCTTCATATTGCCAGTATTTTCCTAGAAACTTATGAATGGTTAAAGATTGCCCAACAACATGGCAATAGTGTTGATGTAGAAACATTTTATATTATACGAGCAATTCAAAATTACAACCTAAATAACCCAGACAATCTCATAAAAGCTGATTGTGGCTATTTTGTTTCGGATTATGTTGGAGAAAAACCACTCAGAGAATATTCAAATGTATACAAAAAATATCCAGACATTCTTTCAGTCTTTTTAAAGAAATGTTATTCTTAATCAATTTCATTAATAATGGATTGTATAAAAAAGTTCATAAATGGTGTACTTTTTTTGATGCCAGAATTAGCAACTAAGGACATTGAATGAAAAATTTAAAAAACAAATTTATTCTAATGCTATCATTAACACCTATATTAATTAACTCGCTTCATTCTAATGAAGATCCATTCGCTCATTGTGAGCCAAAAATCGTACAAAAAATTTATCAAACTCTATTAGATGTTCATGATTTTTTTACAATCTATAAAATTCCTTACTTTATTGATAGCGGTACTTTATTAGGAGCAGTAAGACATAGAGGGTTAATACCATGGGACGATGATTTAGATCTTTGTATTTTTGAAGAATATGAGCAACAATTTTTAAATCTATTTCCAATTTTAAAACATGCAGGATATAGAATTGTAGGAATGCCTTTTGGATATAAAATTTTTCATATTGATGGAATCACAGTTGAAAACAAACCATGGACACATCCAGGATGTGATATTTTTATAATGACCGATGACAAAGATAAAGCATTCTATAAACATCGCTTTAGTAAAGAACAAGGTTATAATTTAGAAGTTAATTTAAATGATATTTTTCCATTACGTACATATACTTTTGGCCCCTTAGTAGTTACAGGTCCAAAAAATCCTATACCATATTTAAATAATTGGTACGGAGAAAATTATTTTACAATTGCTTACATTGATTATATTCACGCAACTGAATCTAAAATCAATAAAACAATAAAATTTTTAACTGACGAAGATTATGAAGCAGCAATACCAAAAGAGCCTTTAAAACATAATATAGAACCAGAGAAAATTTTGAGTTGGCCAGTTGATTTTTTAGAAAAACACCCTAAAGCACGAGGTTAATCATAACTCTTTATTTTTTGAATATCCTTGTTCTTTTAGAAATTTACTTAGACAAGTTTATACAATCAGGCTTACAATAAATACAATCCAGAATATTAAATACCGTTTTACCTTCAGATGTTTTTTCATCCTTAAGTTTCAATTTCAATAACCACTTTCTATATTCAGGAGAATATAAAGGCATAGTAGCTAAAACCAATGATTTATCTAACTTGCCTAAAAAAGCCAAACTTTCCAATCTACTACCAACTATTCTTAAAGCCATATTATAAGCTTTGGAAAAATAATCATTTTTTTCAGTAAGTTGAAATAGTTCATTCGGTAAAAATGATTTATTCAAAGCAAAATCATCAAAATTTAAAACCTCATCCTTTTTTGCCCACTCAACTAATTCATTGGCAAGTAACCTTATATTCTCTTCTGTTTCAGGTAATACCCCAAGTATATTTTTATTAGAATCTTTTTTGTTTTTTTTTGCACTCATAATTTCCCCTCTTTCAAACAACTAACATTTATATTTAAATTGAATCCTCTAATTCTAAAATAGATTTTCTAAACTGATTAATGATACTTCTTTGAGCTGTTCTTTTAGTTTTAGAAACCTTAGAATAATTACCATGCTTTACCTTGTTTACACCACCATGAAAATAACATCTACCATTAGGCATAGCTGCTTGTTTGCAAGGATAAGTTCTAATTGATCTTGGCTTAGGTTTAGCGCCACAACGTGGTAATAGTTTTAAATTCTCACCTCTTCTCACCATGTCCTATCTCCCATTTTTTTCTTGAACCCCACCCTGAATTAAAGTATTGTAATTTACATTTATTGTTTGTGTAGATTTACCTCTATAACGTTGTAATTGATCTAATGTAGAATGACTTAATCTTAACATCATCATACCATGACCTTTGCTATTTAGATAACTGTCAGATAACATTTTCATGCCTTCTAAATGACACACAACAAACTGTGAGGCCAATATACATTCTACAGTATCTTTAGGTTGCATACTACGTAACATCTCTACAACAGTTTCAACATCTTTATCTTTTATATCTCTTATATCTGGATAAACAATCTTCAGGGCAGAATTGACCAACATTTTTGTTGTTTCAGGATTTTCTGAATTTATAGCGTCTATTAAAAGTTGTGTTTGAATAGGTAAGAATTTACTTTTATTTTTGGTCATTGCACCTCATTTGTTAAATTATATAAATTAATTTTAAACCAGAACTTATAAAATGTTTACTATTTCAATAACTATTATTTAGTATGTTTTTTTAGTTTTATAATGAACGAGTGTAATTCTTTTAACTTTAAACCTTCTAAATCTTCAATTAATCTATCATTACCATAAAAACTGATCTTGTAACTATCTACTTGGTGAAAAAATACCTTAGCTAAATCTTCTGAACATTTAATTCGTTTAAAAAATTTAGATACACTAAAATTTCTATCAATATCACGTACATCTAAGATAGAGCCTTTATCGTGATTAAGACAGTATTGAATTATTTTATATGGTGCTGATTGATGAGCTAACTTGTGCAACTTGTAAGTTTCTTCATGTCCATATTTATCCCATTTAACATCTAATAATAGGTACTGTTCATTATTTATATGCCTTAAGGACAACGAATAAATTTTAAAATCTTCCTTTGCAATATTTTGACTAAGTAACATTATATCCAATAATAACTTAAGATATTTTATAAAACGATCTTTTGTAAAAAAATTAATACTATCTTCATAACCTACATCCTTAGTTTTTATAATGTTCATTTCTACCCAAAATCCATGTAAATTTAATTCTTGTATAGCTAACATATTAAGATTTCCGAAGTCTACGTTTTTATTCTCAAAATAAGCAAGCTCAGTTTTCCAGCACCATGCAACAAGTTTAACGTATTCAAATGCAACAAATGGATCCTTTACTTTATCCCAAGAAAACATTTCGTCTAACTCAAATAATTTTTCTATAGAGGGCACAAAAGTAAACAAAGAAATATTTGCTTCTTTGTAAGTACTCCATTTTTCATCTTTCTGATTTTCTTCATATTTTTCAATATAAACTATCTTGCAATAAGGCTCTAAAAGCTTAATTTCATCTAATGATAAAAGCTGATAGCATATATGCTTAAATTGATCAAAAGCTTCCCTTATAAAGTAAGTACCTATAGGTTTTTCCAAATCTAAATCACAAAAAATCTGTAATGCTTTAACTGCTAATAAGACCGATGGGTTCTTACTAAAAACTTCTGTTTGATTTAACTTAGGTTCTAATTCTAAAAAACTATCTTTAATTTCACGTCTAAGCTGTTTTTGCACTTCAATATATTTAAGACTATAAGCATTTTGCTCCTGATCAAACTTAAGATAAAAATTACTGTAACTCTTCCCTTCGCATATTAAAGGAAAAACATCCTCAGCAATAATTCTAAAAAAATCAAATGTACTCTTTTCTTGAAATACTCGATCTGCAAAATAGCCTATTGAGTCTAAGGGTGGTCTAAACAGCGATGTATATAATATCGTTTTTTGCATTTATCTTACCTATTGTATTCACAAACAAGCCATACAAAACATTATCTTTAATTATAACATTAAATATCAACAAGTAACTTTCCTAATAAATTCTCATAAAACTGTGTGAAAAATTCTCATCTATTCCCATATCGATGAACTTCGCAAAAAGTTCATTTACCTTATCAACAACATGGAAAAAAATAATAAAAAATTATTAACCCTGCATATACAAAAATCCACTGAAGTAGAAGATGAGGATCTCAATTTAATGAAATTCTTTGAACTACTTTACAAGGTCGACAGGAGGAATGAGCAGAAAAGAAACATTGATATAGATAATAAATCTCAGAGTAAACACAATTTTTTAAAATAAAAAAAGACCGTAAAAATCGGTCTATGCAAAGGAATCATTACTATGATTAAATATAGCAAAAATAAGCTCTATAATCAAAAAAAACAACGCTTAACTTTTGAAGATTTTCTTAGGCTAATATCTAACAAAACAGGCTGTAGACCAAAGCAATGTGGTAGTAACTACATTTTCAATTGCCTGGCTCATGATGATAAGCATGCAAGCTTTTCAACCAAACTTAGTGAAGATGGTAAAAAGATATTAGTTTATTGTTTTGCAGGATGTACAACTGAAGAAATCTGCTTATCCATTGGTATTCAAGTAAAGGATTTATTCCTTGAAGGAGTATCACATGAATAATGTAAGTAAAATGATTTATGCTTATACAGACGAGCAAGGCAACATACTATTTTCAAAAATACGTGTTGAGCCAGGTCTTGATGGCAGATCAAAAAGCTTCTATTATGAACGTGAAGAAAATGGGCAAATAGTTCAAAATATTGAACATTGCAGAAAAGTTCTTTACCGTTTACCCGATGTTATTAATGGTATCTTTAAAGACCAAACTATCTTTATAGTTGAAGGTGAAAAAGATGCTGATAATTTAGCAAGCCAGGGTTTAGTTGCTACAACTGCACCTTTAACAACTAATTGGCATGAAGAATTTACACAAGCTCTTAGATATGCAAATGTTGTTATTCTTTATGATAATGATAAAACAGGTTTAAAAAGAAAAGACTTAATAGCTCAAAGTCTTTCAGGTAAAACAAAAAGTCTTAAAGTTGTCGATTTACCTGATATTGAATATAGTGAATCACACGGAAAAGACATCAGTGATTGGCTCGCTATGGGAAATACAATAGAGCAACTACTAGAGCTTGTAAACAAAGCACCCCAATATATTGTTCCAATACAAGATGAACATTGTAAAGTCGTGTCTCTTCATGAATTTTTAGAACTAGATATTCCCAAGCGCGAAATGATCCTTGACCCTTTTTTGTTTGAAAAAAGCTTAGTACTTATATATTCAAAAAGAGGCGTCGGTAAAACTCACGTTGCTTTAGGTATTGCTTACGCTATAGCAAAAGGTGGTTCTTTTTTACGTTGGAGAGCTCAAACACCAAGAAAAGTACTTTATATTGATGGTGAAATGACTGCTTCAGAGTTAAAAAAACGTTTATTGAGCATTGATTCAATTGAAAATATTAGAAATGTTAATGCAGAATTTTTACAGATTTTTACACCTGATCTTCAAGAACATCCTATGCCTAATCTTTCAACTGATGAAGGCAAGGAAATAATTGAAAAATATATTCAAGGCTGTGATGTAATTATTATTGATAACATATCTAGTTTATTTAGAGGCTTAGTTGAAAATGATGCTGAAAGTTGGAGCCCTGTTCAAGAATGGTCATTAAGCTTAAAACGTCGAGGCAAGGCTGTTGTTTTTATACACCATGCTGGTAAAAGTGGAGCGCAAAGAGGAACCAGTAAAAAGGAAGATGCTATGGATATAGTAATTAATTTAAAACGCCCAGAAGATTATAAACCAAGTGAAGGAGCGAAATTCGAGGTACATTTTGAAAAAATACGTAATTTTGCAGGTGATGATGCAAATCCTTTCCATGCGCATCTCAGAGAAGAAGATGGTATTTTTAAATGGGAATTATCTTCAGATCCTGAAGAAACTATTATGCAAAAAGTAGCTGAATTGAGAAGACTAAGTTATACGATTCAAGGAGTAGCAGATAAAACTGGTCTTACAAAGTCTCAAGTAGAAACCTTATTAATAAAAGCCAAAAATAAAGGGCTAGTATAACATTTCCGATTTTCCGATTTTCTGATTCCCTAGGGTTTCGGAAAATCGGAAATCATTTGAAATAGTAATGTTTATTAATGTTTGTTAAAATTAAATATATAAATATAGGATATAAAATATGCAAAAAATAACTGATTTCTTAAAAATAAAAGAAGCAGCAAAATTTCTTGGTGTAGTACCTAATACCTTACGTAATTGGGAGAAAGAGAAAAAAATTCTCGTTTACCGAAACCCACAAAATGCTTATAGGTTATATAGAAAGGAAGATCTAGAACAGTTACTCAACAACATAAAGCTTGTAATATGAAAGCAATTCTTATAGCCCGAGTAAGCACGGAAGAACAAAAAGAAGCAGGAAATTCTTTACCTGCTCAGATTGCTCGTCTTGAAAAATATTGCAAGAATAAAAATTTCGAGATTTTAAAAATTTGTAGTTTCGATGAAAGCGCATATACAAACCAAAGAGAAGAGTTTGATAAGATTATAGATTTTGTTATTAACCAAAAAGAAAAAGTGGCTGTATGTTGCGATAAGGTTGATAGAATATCCAGAAATATTTTTGATACACGTGTTTCTACCCTTTATGAAAAAGCTCTAAAAGATGAAATTGAGATGCATTTTGTTTCGGATGGACAAGTACTTACTAGTCGTATTTCAGCTGCAGAAAAATTCCAATTTAGTATTAATTTAGGGTTAGCAAAATATTATTCGGACGCAATTAGCGACAATGTTAAACGTGCTCAAGAACAAAAATTACGTAAAGGTGAATGGCTTTCTAAAGCGATTTTTGGATATAAAAATATTACATTATCTTCAGGAAAAAAAGATATAGAGGTTGATTCTGAAAATGCACCTTATGTAATAAAAATGTTCGAACTGTATGCTACAGGTATTAAATCTTTTCAAACAGTTGCTGATGAAATGAACCGGCTGGGTTTAAAAAATTCCAATGGCAATCCTATTTCGCCAAGCCGTGTAGAACAAACGTTAAAGAACAGTTTTTACTATGGCATTATGAAAGTAAATGGTGAATATCATAAACATAAATATCCACCTCTTATTTCTGAAACTTTATTTAAAAAAGTGCAAAGTATTATGAGCGGCCATAATAAAGCACACATACAATATGCCAATAAGCCAATGCTATTGCGTGGCTTAATAGTATGTAACAGATGTGGCTGTACAGTATCAGGTGATATTAAAAAAAATAAGTATGTCTATTACAGTTGCAGTAACTCAAAACGTATATGCAAAAGAATATGGATAAAAGAAGAAGTTATTGTTAATGCCCTTCTAGAAACTTTTGACAAGATTAGTCTATCTGATGAGAAGATACAGAAAATTATCGATTTTATAAAGCAGTCATATAATCAGCAGCAAGAGTTTCTTCAGGCGAAACAGCAGGCATTATGCAAGGAACTTGATCAAATACAGAACAGATTATCAAAACTTGTAGATATGCATCTTGATGGTACGGTAGATGCTGATACTTATAAGAATAAAATGAATGAGTATAAAAATAGACAGCGGGAGATTACATCAGAAATGCAAAGTCATGTAGAACTTGATGAATTGAACATGATAACCGTTCAGAAGGTGCTTAGATTAGCGAAACTTTCTAGGGAAATTTTTGAAAGTTCGAATATAGAAGAAAAACAACAACTTTTGAGATTTGTTTATTCGAACTTGAAGCTGGATGGTGAAAACCTGCTTGCAGAGCTGAAAGAACCATTCTTTAGCATGGAAAAAATAGGCGATCAACCTATTTGGCTGGGGCGGAAGGATTCGAACCTCCGGATGCCAGGACCAAAACCTGGTGCCTTACCGCTTGGCTACGCCCCAACTTGAATTTTTGTATTCTTAAGAATTTTCCATAGCTTGAATTTTATTATACTCCTTAATTACATTTTCTTCAAGCTTTGAACGTGTTTCTGAATTTAATGGGTGAACTATATCTCTAAAAGTTCCATCTTTTCTACGTCTAGATGGCATAGATACAAAAAGAGCCTTATCACCTTCTATAACCTTTAAATCGCGTACAATAAAAGAATTATCAAAGACCAAGGTTGCATACGCTTTTAGTCTTCCGCCATTATCTACTGGAAAGATTTTTACTTCTGTTATTTCCATTGCAACTGTTCCTTTAAAGAGTCCTTAATTGTTTAAAAACATGCAATTTTACAATCAACACTCGATTAATTTACCCATGCAGTACTGGTTTGTCAATCAATATTTTCATTTTTCGAGTACAATTTAGCAGCCCTAAGTTTAGCTGATCTAGAAGAAGGATTTATTTGGATTTCATTAAGTGAGGCTGTAACGACTCTTTTAGTCAATATTTCAAAACTAGATTTATGGTTTTTCAAAAATTGTTTAACTAATCTATCTTCCAATGAATGAAAGCTTATGCAAACTAATCTACCGTTAGGATTTAAAACACCTAAAGTAGCTACAAGAAAGGAATTTATATTTTCAAGCTCGTCATTAACATAAATTCTTAAGGCTTGAAAAACCCTTGTAGCCGGATGAATTTTGCTCTTCTTTTTATAATCTGAAGGAAAAGCTCTTTCAATTATATCTATAAGCTGCCCTACTGTTTCTATTTTTTTGTACCTGCGATTTTCAACAATAAAGCTAGCTATTTTTTTTGAGTTTCGCTCTTCGCCTAAATTAAAAAAAATTTCTTCCAGCTGTTTTTGTGAAGCCCTGTTAATTACATCGGCAGCCGTAGTTTGATGATGCGAATTAGACATTCTCATATCTAAAAAAGCTTCTTTATAAACAGAAAAACCTGGTAAATTTGTTATTTGATATTGGGAGGTTCCAAAATCTGCCAATATACCATCAACTGAAGTTATATTTTCTTTTTTTAAAAGTTTTATTAATTGTGCAAAGTTACCCCAAATTAATGTCAATCTACCTGGAAACTCTTCCTGTAGTACAGCACCATTTTTTTCTAGGGCATTTTTATCCCAATCAATTGCAATTACTTTACATCTTGGTTCTTTTTCTAAAATTGCACGAGTATGACCTCCTCCACCAAAAGTTACATCAACATATAATTTGTTTGGTTGGGGCGATACATACTCAAGAACTTCTTTTACTAGAACTGATTTATGATAAATATCTCTATCTAAATTATTCATGAGATCTCAATTAAAATTTAAGGCAAACTCTCTCCCCCTACCTGCCCTACGAAGCCTTGGCGAAGTAGGGTTTTCTTTCTATTTATATTTACTTCACTATTTATTGTATCAGATTCTGTAAATTTATTAACAAGATTCACCAGGCCCGTAGTATATCCAGCAGTAGAACCTTTAACAAAAATTAAAGAATCTTTACCTGAAATTTTTTCTTCTAAAAATAAGGCAGCTTCTTGCCATGAAGCGAAAATATCAATTTTCAAAGAAAGAGGCGCTGTTTTTTTAATAAATTTAGCAGATTCTCCAACTAAAATTAAATGATTTAATGAAGGCACCTTTCTTAAAAATCTACCTATTTGGCGATGCCAAAAAGCAGATTCTGTTCCAAGTTCCAACATATCAGACAAAACAGCTATTTTTTGAGCTTTGGTTTTAATGCTTTCAAATGTAAGTAAACCAGACTTCATGCTTTCAGGTCCAGCATTATAGCAATCATCTATTAAATATCCATCTCCTGATTTAAGAGGCTTAATTTGAAATCTGCCTTTTACTTCAACTTGCTTAGATAAACCATTTATTATTATGTCATCAGGAATTCCCAATATAGAGCAAACTGCAGCAGATGCCAAACTATTAAAAACCATACCCAAATGATTACTGTTCAGGCTAACTGTATATTTCTTGTTATAAATTTTAAGCATAAAGCTTAACATTGAACCTTCTTGTTTAATTTTTCTAGCCTGAACTTGGTTAATAATTTTTGATCCAAATTTAACTACAGGATGCGAATAACTAATATGAGAAAGAGGCTGTTGATCACCATTAACAATCCCAATATTGCCATCTTTAAAGTATTTGAAAATATCTCTTTTTTCTGCAGCTATGCTGGACAATGAACCTAATCCTTCCATATGACTATGTCCAATACAAGTAATAACACCAATTGTAGGCTTTACTATACCAGCCAAAGTAGCCATTTCTCCTCGTTTATTAATACCCATCTCTATAACAGCGACTTGATGAGCACTTTGCATTTTTAAAATATTTAATGGAACACCTATCAAACTATTTTGATTGCCATAAGAAACACATACTTTCATTCCATACAATTTCAAAATATTAGCAAGCATCTCCTTAGTAGATGTTTTGCCAACAGATCCAGTAATTCCGATCACAGGATAAGAAAATTGTTCTCTCCATGCACTAGCCAAAATCCATAAAGCTTTCAAGGTATCATCAACTAAAACAATTAGTTTTGTATTTAAAATTTTCTTATCTATTTTTGAAATACAATCTACTTTTTCCTTATTTATAAATACCCCAGCAGCACCTTGTTCTATTGCCTGGGCCACAAAATTATGTCCATCTGTTTGTTTACCCGCTAAAGCTATAAATATGTCACCTTCTTGCAATTTTCTGGTATCAACTGAAAAATTAATTTCTTCAGGAAAAACATCTGACAAAATCTTAGCGCTACTAAGAGTTTTTTCTAAAAAATTCTTGTTGAAAGCTATCACGAGCTTACATCTCCAATAAAATAATTTTTTTATTATTACAACTAATTGAAAGTTTAATCACAACTGAAAAAATGTCGGTTTTTTTTAAAGTTGTCAAGCAATAATAGCAAATCAAGCAAAATAAAACATTGTAATTAGAGCAATTATTATTTTAATTCTTTACAACTTTGCGTGTTTTACCACATTCTGTAGGTATAATATATCCTTGAGATTCAAGAGCTTCTATAATACGAGCCGACCTATTAAAGCCTATTCTAAATTTACGTTGTAAAAGTGAAATCGAAACCTCTTTAACATCTTTTAAGTATAAAAGAACATCTTGATACAGAAGATCATCTTGATTATCTAAATTATCTTTATTGCTAATTATAGTTTGATCAAGACTTAAATATTCTACTTTTATCTGAAAGCGAATATGATTAACTACTTTTAATATCTCTAAATCACTAACAAAAGCGCCATGTATTCTTCTTAACAAAGAAAATTGTGGATCTAAAAATAACATATCCCCTTTGCCAAGTAGTTTTTCTGCACCTACACAATCAAGTATGGTCCTAGAATCTACTTTAGAAGTTACTCTAAATGACATTCTGCTTGGAAAATTAATTTTAATCAGACCTGTAACCACATCAACAGAAGGTCGTTGTGTTGCCACAATTAAATGTATACCCGATGCTCTGGCCATTTGAGCAATTCTAATTATAAGAGTTTCTACATCCTTACCCGCAGTCATCATAAGATCTGCAAGTTCATCAATAACTGTTACAATATAATGCAATCTATTTAAGTTATGTTTTTGACAATATAGATTATAATCTAAAATATTTTTAACACCAATTTTTGCCATATTTTCATAACGAGTTTCCATTTCTTTTACTAGCCATTTAAGAACATCTATAGCCTGCTTAGGAATAGTAACAATTGGAAAAAGCAAATGCGCAATATCTGAATATGCTGCAAATTCTAATCTCTTTGGATCAATTAAAATCAATCTGAGTTCATCAGGAGATAATTTACATAAAAGACTTATTAACATTGTATTTAATGCTACAGATTTACCAGAACCGGTTGAACCGGCAACAAGTAGATGTGGCATTGATGCTAGATCTACTACTACCTTATTACCAACAGTATCTTCACCTATAGCTAAAGGTAACTTTCCAACAAAATTTTGATATTCTTTTGAATGTACAACGGCTGTAAATGAAACGCTTTTTCTATTCTTATTTGCTATCTCAAAACCAATAACAGATTTTCCCGGTATTGGAGCAATAATTCTTATACTATTTGCTTGTAATGCCATAGCTAGGTCATCTTCAAGAGCCAAAATCCTACTAATCTTAGAATCAACATTGGGCTGATATTCAAATAATGTTATTATAGGACCATATTCAATAGAAATAACCTTACCATTAACTCCAAAATGTCTTAATTTTTCCTCTAATATAATAACTTGTTCTTCAAGGTCTTTTTTAAATTTTTTATCATCTTGTGTTTCTTTTATAGCAGTAAAAATATTTAAATCTGGTAAGAAATATTCACTAGACGATTCTATAGAACCTTCTCTACTCTCTTTGCTAACTATTTTTATATCATTTTCTTGTATATTTTTGTTGACACTAAAAAATTCTTGCCAGAAAGGATCCTTACTTAAGTTATTATCTTCAAAGATTTGATTATATTCCATTTTAAAATGAGGCTCTTCTAATTCTTTTAAAGCGGACCCATTTAGCAATGAACTGGCCCATTTTGTAATGTATACAAATGGCAAAGATGAATAATAAATTATTTTCTCAGTTATAACTACAAGATTTTTAAAGTTTTTTAAATTAAATACACAAAAAAATGAGATCCTAAATATTAATAGGAAAGAAACAAAAACCAAAGAAAATAAAATTAAATATATTAAAGGTTTATCTAACAATAAACCCAATTTTTTAAATAAGTAAGATCCCAAAACACCGCCACTATAAAAAAAAGTATTATTTTTTATAAACATGGCACAACAAATATTAGTGATAAAAAATATATTTAAAAATGCCAATAAGCGCTCCCACTCATTCCTAAAACTTAAATTAAATAAGAAAAATGCTGTTAAATAAAATAAAAAAAGTATAAAAACCAAGCTTCCATACCCAAATAAGTAAAACAATGTAGCTGATAAATTGGCCCCACAACTCCCTAAAATATTTTTGATTACTGCTTCTCTACCATCATAATAAAAGAAAGAATGATCAAATGAATTATAAAAAATTAAAGATAATAAAACAGTAAGAGATGTGATTAATAAAAACACCCCTATATATATTTTATTACTAATTTTTTTAAAAAATTTATTAATTAAAAATATCATAATATTTATCTCTTTATTTATGAGTATAAAATTTTCAATACTATAAAATTAATAGTTTTAAAATTTATATAAAAATGCGTACTTAATAAAAGATTTATCTTAATCTTTTTAATAAAAAAAAACGCCTGATTTAAAGAAGAATTTAAACATGAACACTAGTTATTTCACTCACCAATATAACAATTTGCAACTTTACTCTTTACAAGTTTCGATTGGCATGATTATACTTAGGTTCATTAAGTCAAAAATTTTGTTTTAAATTATTGACTTAGCAATTTAAATATACTAGCGTTTGATTAGAAAATGTTTGTTGTAATAGTATAATTTGTAAAATGATTAAGTCATTTTAAAAATTTTTAGATTACGAAAGGAGGGAGCTGCTAGAGTAAAAAATCAAATATGTTAAAAAAAGTGTCGTCGTATTAAGTTTTTAGCTCAAAACATTTTAATTAAGTTTAAAAGGAGCGACTTTATGAAATCAATGCTAAAAGGTTTTTTTTGCATTACTTTACTTGCCGTTTGTGGCACAGTAGGAAGTGCAAAAGCAAAATCATGTGAAGATGAATGCAGTGGCCAGGAAACTGTATGCCCTGTAGATTGCCCTAAAGAAAAAGGCAATGTATATGGTCATACTTTCTGGAATGCTCGTCCAGTACACCAAAATGAAGCTCGTAAAATGATGGGTGTAGAAGATAAAATCCATCTTTTTGGAAAAGAAGAGTTTTATGGTGTAGCAAGTGTAGCGCTATCATTTGGTGAAACATTTAAAAGCAAAAAAATCGGGGAATTCTTCTCGTTTGTTCCAACCGGAAATAGAATGACCTACGGTGCAAATGACACAAGTGATATCTACAATGTAGAATTCGGTACAACATCATCAGGAACAATTTGCTTCAAACCAAAAATCAAAAACTTCATAGCTGACCTAGATTTATTTGTAGGTTGGGATGAATTTGTTTGTGGTCTTTGGACAAGAATAGGTATACCTATCAACGTAACCAGCTGGGATTTCAACATTGCTGATGTACCTAATGATACAACAACACTTGCAACTGCAAACTACGAAACAGGTGAAGTAACTATAAGTACAACAGAAGTTACACCGGTTGTAAATGCTAACTTGAGAGAAGGCTTTAACGGATTAGCATTTGGCGACGTACCTGCATTACAATATGCTAGAGTTTGTGGCAAACATACACAAACACAAGTATCAGGCCTAGTTCTTGATCTAGGTTACGATGTAATCAGAAGAGAAAGAGGACATCTTGCATTAAGCTTACACTTTGTTGCTCCAACAGGAACAAAACCTGAAGCTAGATGGTTATTTGAACCAATCTCAGGTGCTGCTCATATGTGGGAACTTGGTGGTACAGTTAACACAGGATACCAATTATGGGAAAACTGTGACGGTGACCAAAGAGTGAATGTGTACTTCGATGCAGTTGTTGACCATGAATTTGGTTCAACACAAAGACGTACATTCTCTTTATTACAACCTAGCACAGGATTAAAGAATGCAGGTTCTCAATACTTCATTCTTAAACAATTTGCAGCTACAGATTTAGTTACACCAACAGGACTTGAAAGAGCTGCTAATATAACCACAACTGAAGTTAAAGTTAGCTGTGATGTTATGGCAGACTTAGCTATAATGTTACAATATGACAGATGCAACTTTTCATTCGGTCTTGGTTGGGAATTCTGGCTCAGAACAAGAGAAAAACTCAAATGTGGTCCAGTATTTGCAGCCCTAGATGATGCAGCTGTTAAATATGCAGTTAAACCTGCAGGTTTAGATTCAGCTAGCGGTGCTTCAACTGCTACACTTGCTTCTACAATTGGAACAATTGTAACAGATAGTACTCAAACTTTCTTAACTTCAAATGATATCGACCTATGTTCAGCGTTACATCCACAAGCTTTCTCTAACAAAGCATTCGGCTTTGTTGGTTACAATTGGAAAGATTGTGAATGGCAACCGTACATATTACTAGGTGGTGAAGTTGAATTCGGAAACGACAACAAAGCTGCTAATGAATGGTTTGTAGATCTTAAAGGCGGAATATCCTTCTAAGATTATAAAGCAGAACAAATCTAGTACCAGGAAGGCTCATGTGAGCCTTCCATTTTTTTTTGATATTTATATATTCTGGTTTAAATCTTCAACACATTTAACTAAATCTTTAATAAAAAAAATTTTTTCTGATTGAGTATCGCTGATTTCCACAGAAAAAACTTCTTCTGTTTTCATAAGAATTTCTATTTGATCTAATGAATCAGCTCCAAGAAATTCCAGAGAGTGCTCGTGATTTATTTCACTTTCTTTACGGTTGAGTTGTTCCGCCACAATCTTGACTATTTTGGATTGAATCTCGTGATTCGATTCCATTTTGCTCCTTATCAATATTTAACAAAATTTCATTAATTTTTTCTAAATCAGCTTTTTTACTAAAAGATAACACAGATTTTGATGGATATCTTTGTTTAATCAAACCGAGCAAATTTTCTCTTGCCCCAACTTCAATAATGATATCCATTGATTCAAACTTATCTAATACTTTATCCCATTTTATAGGTAAATCTATTTGTTGAATTATATTTTTTTTAATTTGTTTTCCAGAAATAAGTTCCTTACCATCAACAAAGTTTATAACGGGTGTTTGTAAATCCTTAAAATCAACCTTTTCTAAATAAGCCTTAAATTGTTCGACTACGCTTTTCATTAATTCAGGATAAAGTCCTAGTATGAAAGAGACATCTTGTATTTTAAAGCCCATTTCTTTAAAATTATTTTTTAACTCAATAATTGAACTTTTTTGACCCGATACTATAAATTCATTTGATCCATTATATACTGAAATTATTAAATCATCAGAAATAGCACCCATAATTTTCTTTAACTTTCCAGATGCAATACCTTCTACTTTTAACGCAGCCAAACTAGAGTTTTGAGTAGTCTCTTGTATAAAGCTAGATAATTTCTTTAATAAATAAAGACCATCAGGGAATGTAAAGCCTTGACTTGCAAAAACTGCAGAATAGAATCCAATTCCGTGTCCTGTAATTAAATCAGGTTTCAAATTTTTCTCTTTAAAAAATTGCCACATTGCAGCATTTATAAGAAATATAGACAAATATGCATTATCGATTTTAGCAAGTTCTTCTTCAGAATCAGCAAAACATAATTTTACAAAATTAATATTTGAACAATTATAAGCCTCTTCAAAAAATTCCTGCACTATACGATAATCATCATATAGATCTTTACCCATTCCTATAAATTGGCTTGAATAACCAGAAAAAATAATTCCTATTTTCATATATCCCCTACAATATCTTATTTCTAAAGTATGCTCGTATGGTTCGACAAGCTCACCACGAGCGCTTTTTTATTCCTATACCCGTTCGTCCTGAGCCTGTCGAAGGATACGAATGGGTTTATTTCTAAACTTTATTGTTTAAAAATTCTAAAAACTTATATAATCGCTTCATACTCTCTTCTTTGGAAAAAATAAATAATAATTTAAAAACACCTATTCCAGAGGTCTCACCAATTAAAGCTAATCTTACTGGTTGAGCTAGATCAGATATTTTTATACTGTTTTTTTTACAAAATTGCTTAAAAATATCTGAGATATTATTTTCGGTCCAATCTTGCACTAATTCAAGTTCATTAATTAAATTTTTTAAATAATCTAATGTACCAGGTTTAATCCATTCCATTATAGCTTGTTCAGAATAGCTTTTAGGAATCTGATCTAACGTTTTTAAACTTTGGCAAATAAATTGCAAAGTTACAGCTCTTTCTTTATATACATCAATAAGCTCTATAATCTGATCGTAATTAAAAGATGAGAACTGTTTCAAAAAATCAGGCTCGACATCTTCTTGAATTAATCTCAATAAATCAATAGCTGTCTTTTTTGATATATATTGGTTATTAACCCACTGCATTTTTTCAATATCAAAAGCAGCTCCACTTTTACCAACATGATCCAAAGAAAAATATTTAATTAATTCATCTCTAGTAAAAATTTCTTGATCACCATGGGACCAGCCCAATCTAACTAAATAATTAAATAATGCATCTGGTAAGTATCCCATTTTAATACACTCTTCAACCGAAGATGCAGAATTTCTTTTACTTAGTTTTCCACCCATTGGATCCAATATTAATGGCACATGGGCAAACTTTGGTAAATTATAATCTAAAGCTTTATACAATAAAATTTGCTTAGGGGTATTACTTATATGATCCTCACCTCTAATTACATGAGAAATTTTCATATAAGCATCATCGGCAACCACAACAAAATTATACATTGGAGCACCGTCTGATCTTGCTATGATAAAATCATCCAACTGATCCAAATTAAATGTAATTTTTCCATGAATTAAATCATCGAAAGATACTTCATTAATATTATCAGGCAACTTAAATCTAATAACAAATGATTTATTTAAATCATCTTGCTCAAAAACCTTATCTCTACATTTTCTATTATATTTAGAATAATTTTCAGAATCTAAATCTTCTCGTTTTATAGCACAAAAACATTTATAAACTTTATCTTGTTGCAATAGTTTATCAATTAATTGTTTATGCTCTTCTATTCTAGAACTCTGAATGACAACAGACTCGTCTGGGTTCATATCTATCCATTTAAAAGTTTTTAAAATAGAATCTGTATGCTCTTGCTTAGATCTTTCTAAATCTGTATCTTCAATTCGCAACAAGAAAGAACCTTGAAAGTGTCTAGCAAATAACCAATTAAAGATGGCCACCCGTAACCCACCAATATGAAGTTTACCTGTAGGGGAAGGAGCAAAACGAACTCTAACTTGCAAAATTCACCTCTATTTATCTAACTGTTGCAACCTAAGTTTAGCCATAATAAACCAAGGAGTTTCTACTTTTTCAACAACATTTTTTGATTGATTAGCCATTAACTTTTGAAAATATTCTTTAGATTTATCAAAATTATTATCGGACCAATAATACTCACCAAGATAGTAATTTGCCAAATCTCTAAATGGATTTGATTTATCATTGCTTAATTTATCTAACTCTTGTAT
>Ga0207103_10022_pt1 | contig 44889 bp, 37 predicted proteins | sample Alteio_BWMinHeat_81_FD_153546 | JGI IMG/M metagenome (GOLD analysis project Ga0207103, IMG submission 153546) | Enriched cells from forest soil in Barre Woods Harvard Forest LTER site, Petersham, Massachusetts, United States -... | ecosystem: Environmental > Terrestrial > Soil > Temperate forest >...
GGACGTGACCAACGCCGAGCAGGCCAAAATTGCAGAGAACGCCGGCGCTTGCGCGGTTATGGCGCTGGAGCGTGTGCCCTCGGATATTCGTAAGGAAGGTGGCGTGGCGCGGATGGCCTCGATCAAGATCATCCGCGAGATCATGCAGACGGTCACCATTCCCGTGATGGCCAAGGTGCGTATCGGGCACTTCGCCGAAGCGGAAGTGCTGCAGGCGCTCGAAGTGGATTTTATCGATGAGAGCGAAGTGCTGACTCCCGCCGACGAAGAGAATCATGTATGGAAGCACGATTACCGCGTGCCATTCGTTTGCGGCGCACGCAATCTCGGCGAAGCGCTGCGGCGCATCGCGGAAGGCGCGGCGATGATTCGCACCAAGGGCGAGGCGGGTTCGGGCAACGTGGTCGAAGCGGTTCGCCACATGCGCACGATCGTGAGTCAGATGAAGAAGCTCACCACGATGCGTGACGATGAGCTGATGCACGAAGCGAAGGAACTTGGCGCGCCGCTCGATTTGATTCGCCAGATTGCGAGGACGGGGAAGTTGCCGGTGCCGAATTTTTCAGCAGGCGGGATTGCTACTCCGGCCGATGCGGCGCTGGTCCGGCGGCTTGGCGCGGAGGCGGTGTTTGTGGGCTCGGGAATTTTTAAGTCGAGCGATCCGGAAGCGCGGGCCAAAGCGGTGGTGAAAGCGACCACGCATTTTGAGGACGCGAAGGCGGTGCTCGAGGCGTGTGAGGAGCTTGGCGAAGCGATGCGAGGAATTGATGTTCGGCAGCTGGACGAGAAGGACATGCTTTCGACCCGCGGGTGGTAAGGGAGTTGATTGCATAAAGTTCCTCGAATCAGCCGCTTGAATCCATCGCTTATCTCGACTGGGCCGAGCACGCTGCGGCCCCCAGGAAATGCCAGGCCGGCAGGCGCCATTCCAAGCGCCAAAGGCAAGGGGAGTTCGTGAATTGAGGATAGGGATTTTGGCGGTGCAGGGGGACTTTGCGGCACATGCCGCTCGGCTCAGAGAGTTGGGCGTGGAAAGCGTCGAGGTTCGCACGGTGGCGGCTCTCGAGGGTTGCGACGGGCTGATCCTTCCTGGTGGTGAGAGCACGACGCAGCTGCAATTCTTGCAGGAAGAGGGTTTGTTCGATGCCGTGAAGAAATTTGCGGCCGACGGCGGCGGCCTCTTTGGAACGTGCGCCGGCGCAATTTTGCTGGCCACCGAAGTTAAAAATCCGGCGCAGGCTTCTTTGAGTCTGCTGGACGTGACAGTTCTGCGTAACGCATATGGGCGGCAAATGGCCAGCGATGTGTTCTTTGGTTCGAGCAAGTTGACGGATGGGCTTATGGAGATGGTGTTCATCCGGGCTCCGGTGATTGAGAGTGTCGGTCCAGGTGTTGAAGTTCTCGCTGAATATGCAGGTAAGCCGGTACTCGTAAAGAAGGGCAACGTGATGGCCGCGACCTTTCATCCAGAGTTGACCCAAGATACTGCTGTTCACCGACGATTCTTGGAGCTGGTTCGCGCTAATCCAAGGAAGTCGGCTTCGGTTGCGATAAGCTCGTTGATGAGTGCGCGAAGACAGCGAGGGGCGGTGCGCTCTAGTTAGCTTGCAGCCGGAATGGGCTGTCCGGCTAGTTAACCATAACCACCACCCCTCCGGTTTTTACCCAAGTTCATCCTAAAAAAAGTTAAAGTCATTTGTTTTGTGGCAGTTTTGAACCTGTTTGGAGATATCGCGCCGTTCACCAGTCTACCTCGGCGCGCGGTGGAAGGGTTTGCGCTTCGCCCGGAACGGCTGGAGATAGAATCTGCAGAAGCATCGTTCATGTTGCAGTCGGCCCGCTGTCCCAGTTAGGCTGTTTCAGGGAGAGATTCTCGGTGCAAGGCTACCGTCGAACCCGAGTCGTGTTTGTTTGTCTGGGCAATTCTTGCCGCAGCCCAATGGCAGAAGCGATTGCTGCGCACATCGCTTCCGACGTGATGGAAGTTTCGAGCGCGGGAGTGGCCGCCCTGGGTCGCGTGCAATCTCTGACGAAGCTAACGGTCGCGAAGAATGGGTATCCTGCCGATGGCTTGCAGTCCAAGTCTCTTGAAGTAAGTGACGTAGAAGCCGCCGATATCGTCATTAACATGACGGGCCGTCCTGGTTTGGCTTTATGTCAGGACGGCTCCAGGGTGGAAGACTGGGATGTCGAAGATCCTTATGGCTCGGACGCCGAGACTTACCAGAGAATCTTTGAGGATATCGAGAGCCGCGTGGTGGAACTGGTGGGCCGGGTGAGAAGGTCGGGAACGAGTGAGTTCACGGCGCGTAACGCGCGTGAAAAGCGAACTAGCGAGCAATAGGTAACCAGCTGACGGTGAAGTGTAAGCGGGAGACTAGAGTTTGAGGCGAGAGAAGACCAGCGTATCGCAAGAGGACTATCTCAAAGCGATTTGGGAGATGCTTGAAGAGGATCAGACGCCGATCAGCGCCCGGCTTGCCGAGGAGCTGAAAGTGACGCCTCCGGCCGTGACGGCAGCGCTGAAGCGCATGACGCGCGACGGGCACGTGCGCGTGGAGCGTACCGGCCGAATTGATTTGACCCGCAAGGGGCGAAGCGTTGCCGAGCGTCTGGCTTTGCGGCATCAGCTCGCGGAAATGCTACTGACCGAAGTGATCGGGCTTTCCTGGGCGAAGGCGCATGACGAGGCGGAGCGCCTGGAGCATGGAATTTCGCCGGAAGTCGAGAGCCTGCTGCTGAAGCGCTTTGGCAGCAAGAAGTCGTGCCCTCACGGTGTGCCCATGCGGGGCGGCGTCGCGAAGTTGCGAAGTCAGGGTGCCGTGCTGCTCTCGGATTTGCGCGCGGACGAACGGGCGGAAATTCTTTGCGTCTACGAGAAGGATGCGCAGTTTTTGGCGTTTTTGGAAGGGTTGCGATTGCGACCTTCCACTAAGGTTAAGGTTTTGAAGCGGGAATACGATGAGACGATGACTTTGCGGTCGGACGGGCACACGATGCATTTGGGGAAGCCGGCGACGTCTCGGATTTGGGTGCGGCGGTTGGAGTAGTGATTCGTCAGTGGTGCGAGATAGCGCTCACGCTGTGGCTCGTGGTCAAAGGCGCCAGGCCGCCGGCGCTGGACGGAGCGGCGTCAGCGTCGGGCGCTGCTTAGACGTTAGTCTCGTTCATCGAGGAGCGCTTTCAGGCGGGCGTAACCCGCTCGGCTGACGGGAAGGCGCGTTCCATCTGACAAGATGGCCAGGCGGCTGTCTTTTCCGTAGGGCTCGATGCGTACGACGCGCTCGAAGTTCACGACGTAGGAACGATGGACGCGTACGAACTGTTCCGGGTCCAGGCACGCTTCGAGACTCGCGATGGTTTGTTGCTTTAGATGTTTTCTGCCTTCACTGGCCAGGGCGACGTAGTCATCTTGGGCTTCCGCGTAGTCGAGTTTTCGCACCGGGATGAGCGTGACGCGCGTGCCGTCGCGGACCACGATGCGGTCGAGGAATTGTTTTGGCGGGCGTGCCGCAGCGGCGAGTTCGGGAGCTGGCGGCATTTTGTGGCCCAGGCGGGATTTCGCCCGTTCGAGCGCGGCCTCGAAGCGTTCGCGGCCGATGGGCTTTAGGAGATAGTCCACGGCGTGGACTTCGAAGGCGCGCATGGCGTACTGGTCGTACGCGGTGACGAAGATGACAGCGGTTTCGGCGCCGATGAGCTCGAGGACGTCGAAACCGGAGAGTTTGGGCATTTGCACGTCCAGGAAGATCAAGTCCGGCTTGTGTTCGGCGACCGCTTTGACAGCCTCAAAGCCATTAGCACACTCGGCGACAACCAGGATCTCTGGATGTGTTTGAATCAGTTCGCGCAGAACGAGGCGCGCGAGGTCTTCATCGTCCACGATGAGCGAGCTGATCTTCCTGTCGTTGTCCTTCGCACTCACGCTTTCACCTCTTGGGTGTCCGTGGGAAATGACAACTCCACGCGAAACTTCGCGTCTTCGGCGCTAACGCGCATGCTTGCTTCCTTGCCGTAACGCGCTTCAAGGCGGTCACGAACATTTTTGAGGCCGAGGCCGCTTTTGCGCATCGGCGTCGAGTCTGGGTCGAAGGTGTTCTCGATTGCCAGTAGCACACGGCCGTTGTGGCTCCGGCCCGAGAGACGCAGCGTGCCACCATCCGGAAGGTTAGCGATGCCGTGCGTGATGGCGTTTTCGACGAGCGGCTGGAGAAGCAGAGGCGGCAACGCGAGCGATTTCGAAACTTGCGCGATATCCTCTTCCATCTGCAAGCGTGCGCCGAAGCGCACTTTTTCTATCGCCAGATACCGATGCAACAGGGAAAGCTCTTCGGAAAAAGGAACGCTCGCTTTCTCGCCGAGTCCGAGGGTCATGCGAAGAAATTCGGCCAGTAGAATACACATTTCGCGAGCTTTCGCGGGATCCACGCTGGTGAGCGCGCTGATGGAATTGAGGCTGTTGAAGAGAAAATGGGGATTCACCTGCGCCTTCAACGCTTTCAATTCCGCGTCGCGCGCGAGAATACTAGTTTCTTGTATGCGAACTTCGGCCTTGTTGGAATCCTCGATGGCCAGGATGACGTAGTGGGAAGCGACGGAGAGGAGATAGAGCAGAAAACCGGCGCCGAATAAGATGGGCACTTGGGAGGAGAAGCGGCTATTGATTCCCTGGAACGCGGCCATTTCCGAAAGACCATAAGCCAGCAACTTTGCCAGTAGCACCCACAGAAGGCTGAGGATCGCGGCGGCCAGAACGTGTGTAAGCCAAAGACGCTGCGCGGTGCTCTTTTGAATTGGTACCGCCTTGCAGGAATACCACGCGGAGAGGCAGACAAACTGATAGATCAGACAGAGCGGTACGATCAGTGCCGTGGCGTCCAGCCAGCCCAGCCGCCCGGGCACGGCCATCAGATAAATCAGAATTCCGGCGAGCGGAACCCACGCAAACAAGTACAGGGCGAAGCGGTTGATTGGTGTGAGGAGTGGATGCATAAAGACCGCTCAGTTGACGATCTCGACGCCTCCAAAAATAACCGTACCGGTGACAATCAGCGTTTTTCTTTTGCCGCCCGATGGGTCCGGGGCCGCGGAGATGTGTGTTTTGTCTGAATAGCCGCCGAGCACTGGAGTGCTCATGGAATGGACGTTCCATGCATCGGGGACGCGAATTTCGGCGCCACCGAAGATGCAATTGACCTCGAGAGTGGCTTGGTCGCCATCGATATTCGCGTCGCGCAGGTCGAGCTCGGCGCCTCCGAATATGCAGGTGGCCCGGCCTCCTCGAAAGGCCTGACTCTTAATGCGGCGTTCGATCCCTCCAAAGATCGCGGTGGCGTTGAACATGTCGGGGCTGATGTTGTCGCTGCCGCTGCTGTTTACTACGACCGGCGGTTTCAGGGCGCCCCAGATGAGAATGAGGCCGACCGCTATGATCGCCACGGGCCACATATCTGCGAAGCGGAGATGGGTGACGTCCAGGTTGTTCAGCAGGAAGATTGCGCCAACAACCACCAGAATCACGCCCCAGGCGCGATTGGATGGGGTAAAAAGATGTCCGACGCCGAAGAAAATAAGAATCATGGGCCAAAAACGGAACAACGAGCCGATGACAATGAAACCCATGTGATCGAGAAGGAGCGCAACGCCTGCTGCGACGATCAATGCGCCCCACACCAGGCCGACGCGGGAAGCCTCCGGCTGTCCCTTGCCCCGGATCACGATCCCGGCTAGCAATTGATGCTTCCGGGCATCATCCGGCTGCGGACGTGTATCGCGGTCATTCATTATTGCTCTCCCGTTCGCCGAATGTGGATGCACTCATACGATTTGCTCCCGTCGGATATTCAGTTTGCGAACGCAGCAAGGCGAGCCCGACGATGACGGCCACGGCCGCCGTGAATAGTACCAAGATACGGGTGATGAGTGAGAAGTAGTCGATCTGATGGAAGGCCAAGGCGCTGGCGGCGTTCAAGAAAGACAGGCCGAGCGAAGGTATGAGGCCGAAGACTCCTTGCTGGAGTCTTTCCGCGAGCCGCGCAAGGGGCTGCGCCAGGACTTCGAGGTCGGCCACTAGCGCTACAAATCCTAGCGTCACCAAGATTGTGCCCAAGTAGCCTTTGCGTTCGTTTGCAACATCCTGCGGGGTTGCCATGAGCGCCTCCCAATCGGGCGGTTTGTCTGCCCACGGACGAGGTTACGGGTCACCGGGAGGACGCGCATTCGCTATTCGGCGAATGGGACCGGCTTACCGGCGAATGGCGGCTGACATCGGTGAAGACACGAGCGGGGAACGGCTTGCGGACGGTACTAGAAGCCCCCCTTGCAAATTAGGACGATTCGCCATAGGGTAGGCGCAACAATCCAGTCAGTTGTCTTACCCCTAGTGCCGAAAAGCTCTTGCGGCAGATGGAGATGGTCTTGCAGACAAATAGTGCAAACGCCAGACGCGGCGAACGATGGCGATGGCTCGTGTATGTGGCGCTGGCTCTTACCGGTGGATTGCTGACGTTTGTCGGGGCGCGGGCGCAGCAGAAAGCTACCGATGATGCAACCTTTCGGAAGCTGATCGACGCTTACTGCGCGGCCTGGAGCACGGGAAACCCCGACAATCCGGCCCGATTTTATGCCAAGGAGGACGGGCTGGTTTTCTACGACGTGGCACCGTTTTCTTATCACAGCTGGAAGGAATATCACGAGGGTGTGAAGGCAGCGATCTTTGATAATATGGAGAGCGGAACGCTGAGCGCGGGGAAAGATTTGAAGGTCCGGCGGCGCGGGACGGTGGCGTGGACCACGGTTTCCATGCATTTGTCCGAAAAAACGAAAGACGGTAAGAACGTGGAAACGGATATACGGTACACAGGAATTTGGGAGCGGCGGCCCACGGGCTGGCTTCTGGTCCATGAGCATCTCTCGGCGCCCTTGGGTGGGAGTTAAGACGAGTAAGATGGACGGAGCTTCGAGAGCCGGCGACTTGGCCTTGAAAGAACGATGTTGCGGACACTGCGATATTACTGGAACGTGGCACGCGGGTATCGCTTCTATCCCTGGAGGAGCCCGTACTTGCGCTGGCGATTTGAGACTTTTCTGGGCCAGGAAGCGGCCAACCTAGACGCCCGTAAATTCTTGCGCCTTTCGTGGAAATACCGGGCGAACATGATGAGTTTCATAGACTGGGCCGCGGAACGGCGGAGCGTTCAGCGTCGCGCTCGCCATGCCTGACGGTTCGGTTTTCCCGCTTGCAGTCAGGTAATCATCAAAACCACAATCCGGCACGCCCGTGGGCGTATAATTTGGTTGGAAGGAGGTTTCGCCTGTGAGCGAGCTCAAGATCCTCCAGAAGACTGACAATTTGCAAGAAGGGCGCTGGTGGGAGCCGGAGGCGGGCGGTCGCGTGCATTGCTATCTTTGCCCGCGGCACTGTCACATTCATTCGGGACAATCGGGATTTTGCTTCATCCGCGTCAATCAAGGCGGAAAACTCTATAGCTTGGGGTATGGAGCTCCTGCGGCGCTGCAAGTCGATCCGATCGAGAAGAAACCTTTGAACCATTTTCTACCGGGGACGCGGGTGTTCAGCATGGGGACGGCCGGATGCAACATGGGATGCTTCTTCTGCCAGAACTGGGACATTTCCAAATCGCGGCAGGACCAAGTGCGTTCCCAGCATGTTGCGCCTGAAGATGTTCCTTTGTTGGCATTGCAACACGGCTGCGACTCTCTGGCGTTCACGTATAACGAACCCACGATTTGGGGCGAGTATGTGATCGATATTTGTCAGGCTGCGAAGGAATACGGGTTGAAAACGGTGATGGTCTCGAATGGGTACATCACGCATGAGGCGTTTCATGACATTTATGACCACATCGACGCGGCCAATATCGACTTGAAGGCGTTCACGGAGGGTTTCTACGGGAAGACTACCTTGACGCATCTACAGCCGGTGCTGGAGACGCTCGCGTGGTTGAGGAAAGAAACGAACGTGTGGTTTGAGATTACGAACTTGATGATTCCCACGCTGAATGACGATCCGGCGGAGACGCGCAAACTATCGGAATGGATTTTGACGCATCTTGGGGCGGATGTGCCCTTGCATTTCACAGCGTTTCATCCGGACTTTAAACTACAAGATAAGCCGCGCACGCCGCCGGAGACTCTTCATCGGGCGCGGGCTATCGCTCGCGAGACCGGGCTGCACTACGTTTATGAAGGAAATATTTTTAGCGATGGAGCGAACACGTCTTGCCCGGGTTGCGGTGCGCTGTTGATACGGCGTTCCTGGCATGACGTGCTCGAAAATCGCCTCGCTGAGGGCGTTTGTCCGAAGTGTTCGTTGCTAATTCCGGGAGTTTGGAAAACATCGGGAAGGCTTCCCGGACAGGCGACTGCGACGCGAAGAACAGCGCGGGATTACGATCACTTGAATTTATGACCGTGACGATGCTGCCGCAATCCGCTGAGGGCCGCGGACAGCGCCCTGCTAGCTGGCCTGCCGTGAATCGAAAGTGCCCACTCTTCACGGATGAAACGAATAGTAACCGGGCCCGACGCGCATTCCGTGATGCCACGCGACGGGGAAAACCCACCAAACCAGCGTACCTAAAAGGGCTTGTCCCACCGTGAGTGGAATGATGTTGCGTTCACGCGAGAAGAACCAGCTCATCGCTGTGCCACCGATAAAAGTTAATGGGACGAGAACTGGATTTGGCCAATGCAGGCCGGCAAAGATGACGCCGGCCAGCGGCGCGGTCCAGCGGGGATCCTCCAGCGAGTACAAGAGGCGATTCGTAAGATACGAATTCAGCGCAACTTGTTGTACCAAACAAAATGCGAAGTAAGCAAAGAAACGCCAGGGCTCAGTGATGCGAGGGTCCGGGCGATGGTATGCACCGAGGAACAAACCCGCCAGACAGGTGCTAACAATAAACGCCGCCAGAGTCCCCAGTCCCTGGCGAGTTGCGGGCCAGAGATTGTCCGCGCGCCACCCCAGGGTCTGGGAAGTGTCCCCATGCAAAACGAGACTAAGGACAAGCCAGATGAGAAAGACGATCCAGGAACTAGGTCTAGAGGTCTGGAGCTGCCAGATGTACCAGGCGATGTATCCTGCCAGCGCGAGCGCCTCGATGGCAGTCCACACCCGGCGACTAGTCTTGGACATCGGTCTCGGACGCCAAGAGTCCAGCCTTGTCTGACCCGCCGAGTCTCAGCAGGTGCAGGGTGCTCTCGAATAACTGCTCGATTTCAGCTTCGTTCGCGAGTTTGGGCGCAAGCAGTTTGTGCAAATCGAAATCGGGGAAACCGCGGCTCCTCACGCGCGCGGGCAGCGATGTGCGTAGTTGTTTCGAAGTGATCACGCCTCCGGCTTGCACTTCTTCAAAGACGGTTCGCCGCAGCGGATCGAGAAAATCATTTGGATGTAAAAGGCGGCAGATTTCCAGGCGCGTGCCGGGTTTCACCAGAACAGAACACAGAAGGCGCAACGTGTTGCGCTCCATCTGCTCGCGGTTGGGCATTTTGGAAGCCGGTTTCGTTTTCATGTCACGCCATGACCGGAGGAATGCCGTATCTCCACGCGTTGGCCGAGCATCCTATATGCGGAAATTGAGAAATTCACGCTAGATGAGATGATAGCAAGGAGCATGAGGTTGCGTTCGAGGGAGTGGAGTAAATGGAACCGAGGCACCGCGTCGTAATTCTTGGCGGCGGATTTGCAGGCTTAAACGCAGCGCAGAAACTAAAACGCGCGCCCGTGGACGTCACGTTAATCGATCGTCGCAACTTTCATCTTTTCCAGCCGCTGCTCTATCAAGTCGCGACAGGTTCGTTATCGCCGGGCGAGATTGCCGCTCCGCTTCGAGGCGTCCTCAGCCGGCAGAAAAATACGCAGGTTCTGCTCGGCGAGGCCGCTGACATTGATCCGGAAAGCAAGCGCGTCTTTTTGCATGACGGAGACTGCTTTCTGTACGACTCGTTGATTGTCGCGACTGGTTCCCAGACCTCTTACTACGGAAATGACGGCTGGCGCGAGTGGGCGCCGAGCCTGAAGTCGGTCGAGGAAGCCACCACGATCCGTCACAAGATTCTCTACGCATTTGAGTGCGCTGAACGTTCGACGAATGAGGACGAGGCGCGTGCCTGGCTCACCTTTGTGATTGTCGGCGCCGGGGCGACCGGGATGGAGCTTGCCGGCGCACTGGCGGAGATCGCCAACGAAACGCTCAAGCATGATTTTCGCCGCATCAATACGCGCGAGTCGCGCATTGTTCTCATGGAAGGTGGTCCGCGCGTTCTCCCAGCGTTTCCCGAGGATCTCTCAGCGAAAGGGGAGAAGCTTGTTACTGGCCTCGGCGTCGAAGTCAAAAAAGGCGTCATGGTCACGGAAATCGACGCGGACGGAGTCAACTATAAATCTGGCGACGAAGTAAAGCGATTGGCGGCAAAGACGGTCTTGTGGGCCGGTGGCGTCACAACAAATGCTTTCGGTAGAAAGCTCGGCGAACGTACTGGCGCCGAGACGGATCGCAGTGGCCGCATCAAAGTCAATCCAGATCTGACGGTTCCTGGCTACCCCGATATTTTCATCGTTGGCGATCTGGCGCTTTCTCTTGGCGACAATGGGAAGCCCCTTCCGGGCGTGGCGCAAGTGGCCATTCAAGGCGGAGCCTACTCGGCGAAGACGATTCGCGCCCGTTTGAAAGGGAAGCGGGACACGAAGCCCTTTCACTACTTCAATAAAGGTGACCTGGCGGTCATTGGCCGAGCTGCCGCTGTTGCGAATATATTTGGTTTTCACTTGGCTGGCCTGTTTGCGTGGCTCACTTGGCTTTTCGTTCACCTTATCTACATCGTTGAGTTTCAGAGCCGCGTTTTGGTTTTTGTTCAGTGGGGCTTTGAGTATCTGACGTTCAGTCGTGGCGCACGCCTCATCACGGGCGTGGACGCCACGGATTCGCTAGAAAAACCGGGCGCGCTGGGCAACCCCCAACACAAGGGCGACGGCTGCTAGACTGAACCGCTGGTCTAGACAGATCAGAAAGCGGGCCATTGCGGGGGCCTACTTTAACCCGTTGACCAGCGACCTCCGACGGCTAAGGTGAATGGCCGTTGGGTTCATCTCGGCAAAGTACCCAAAGGCTTTGACTCGGACCACCTCATGGATGGGTTCGAAATGAATGAATCAAGGACCTATCGGGCCGATGAGGCATCGCATTGGCGCACCTTAGTGTCTCGGGCTGCGGCGTAAACGTGACACCCTGCAAAGGGCGGATGCACTCCGCAAGACTCAATGCTAGAATCCACGGTTCGCGAGGTGAGTGCTAACTATGCGCACGCGCGGTCTCGCTTCAACGGGACGATTCGTCAAGGTGCTATTTTTTTTGCTGCCGTTCGTTTTTCTCATCGCCGTTTCGAATGCTCCGGCTCGGCTGCAGACCGATACGGCAGACCCAGCTATCGAGCGTGGGCACAAACAGTTCGGCCAAGCATGTGGATTCTGTCATGGCCTGGATGCGACGGGTGCACGCGGGCCGGACCTCGTTCGGTCTCCACTCGTGGCGCATGACGTGAAGGGCGACCTGATCGGCGAAGTGATTCGTCACGGCCGCCCGGATAAAGGCATGCCGGCCATGCCGCTGACGGATGCACAGGTGAGCGACATAGCCGCGTTTCTTCACGCGCGCGCCGCTGAAGCGCTTAGTTCGAGCGGGTTGCCGAACGTATATCCCGTGGAAAAACTGCTGACGGGCAATGCCGATGCCGGAAAGGCATTTTTTAATGGTGCTGGGGGGTGCAACAGTTGCCATTCCCCGAGCGGCGACTTGGCCAAAGTTGCGTCGAAGTATGGTCCGATCGAGTTAGAGGCCCACATGCTGTATCCCGGTGGCCGCCACGTCACTGCGGTGGTTACCCTAACCTCTGGCGAACAGATCAAAGGGCCTCTCGTGCACGCCGACGATTTTGTGGTTTCGCTGCGCGATGCGTCGGGCTGGTATCGCGCCTTCTCGCGCGACGAGGTGAAAGTTGAACTTCAGGATCCCCTGGGGGCCCATCGTGAGCTGCTGGGCAAGCTCACGCAGGCGGATGTTCACAACCTCTTCGCATACTTGGAAACTTTGAAGTAGAAGAATACAAGCCACGAGTTAAAAGACAGGAGCTGCAATGCGTCTTAACTTGCGTGGAACGACTAAGGGCGTGCGGGACGGAAAGGGGCTCTCTGGAAGTGTTGCAGGCCTTGATTCCTCCAGCAAACGAGCCGGTGCGGTGCTGCTACTGCTGCTCTTCGCGGGAAGCTTCCGCCCACCGTTTGCTTTGGCACAAGAACTCGACCCAGCGGCGCTTCTCAAGCCGGCAACGGACACCTGGCCGACTTATAACGGCGAGTATTCCGGTGCGCGCTTCAGCACGCTGGACCAAATCAATGCAGGGAACATCAGTTCGCTGACGCTGGCCTGGGCTCTTCAGACGCACGGCCCTACGATTAAATCAACTCCTCTCGAAGTGAACGGCATTCTCTACTTCACGGTGCCCGATAACGCTTGGGCTATCGACGCGCGCCATGGCCGCATAATTTGGCACTACGAGCGCCGCTCCGAGGGTGACCACATCGGCAATCGCGGTGTCGCCATGTACAAGAATTGGCTTTACTTTACGACGCCCGACGCGCACTTGGTGTGTCTCGATGCCAAGGATGGCACTTTGCGCTGGATCGTCGAACTCGCCGATCCGAAGCTAGAGTATTTCTCGACAATGGCGCCGCTGGTTATACGCGACCACGTGATCGTCGGTGTCTCCGGAGACGTGACAGATGTTCGCGGCTTTCTTGAGTCCATCGATCCCGAAACAGGCAAGATCCAATGGCGCTGGTACACCGAGCCGGACCCCGGCCAGCCGGGCTCCGAAACGTGGCCCAAGGACAGCGACGCTATTCTTCACGGTGGCGGGATGACTTGGATGACGGGGACCTACGACCCCGACCTGAATCTCCTCTATTGGGGCACGGGTAACCCCAACCCTGTGCTCGCAGGAGAGGGTCGTCCCGGCGACAATCTTTATACCTGCTCGATCGTGGCCCTGAATCCGGACACGGGAAAGCTCGCATGGTATTTTCAGCCGTCGCCTCACGATGTGCACGACTGGGACGCCGTCGAGACTCCAGTGTTGTTCGATGCCGACTTCAAAGGCAAACGGCGCAAGCTTCTGGCGCAGGCGAGCCGCAACGGATTTTTCTTTGTGTTGGACCGGACGAACGGAGAGCACCTTGTCACCGCTCCGTTCATTGATCAAACCTGGGCGAGCGGCGTTGATTCGCGTGGACGACCGATCGCCAAGCCTGAAGCCACTCCGAGTCCGGATGGCGCTCTCGTCGAACCTGGTTCCGACGGATCTACAAATTGGATGGCCCCCAGTTTTGATCGTGAGACGGGAATGTTTTACGTCAACTGCCGGCGCCTATTTAGCGTTTACTACAATACTGTCACTGGGAAAGCGGAAGGTTGGGGAGGTCGCGACCGCATTCTTTGGGCGAATTCCACGCTGCGCGCGCTTGACTACCGCACCGGCAAAGTGTTGTGGAATCACGAACTCGGCAACGGGGAAAGCCTCTCGGGGATTCTTACAACCGCAGGACATCTTCTTTTCAGCGCTGATAACTTTGGCAATCTGCTCGCCATTGATCCCGCCACCGGCAAAACGCTCTGGCACCTGAACGCTGGCGGACGCATGGACGCCTCGCCGATGACGTACCAGCTCGATGGGCGACAGTACCTCATCATGGCGGTCCAGGACGTTCTGTATGCATTCGCGCTGCCCATGGCTCCGCAATCTCCCTGAGCCATGCACAGACATCTAGTCTCGTGACCGAGGAAGGGAAGTTTTGGAACGGATGGTGCCGGGAGCCGGAATCGCACCGTAGGTCCTGTTCTCGAATCTCAGTTTTGGCTCGCCGGGAACCCGATGCTGTCGGGTTTGTCGGCGCCCGCGGCGATGCATTCGTCAATAATAGCGCTGCCGCAGAACATGCCCGCGATCATGTTCTTTACAGATCTCGGAATGCCGGGAGTAATCACCAAGCCATCACATTGCCACCGCCCGATCGTTTAGCCCTCTGGTACGTGAGATTGGCAGCGACCATATCCTCCATTGCGACACCCATGGCCTTGTACACCGTAATCTCGGCGTCGCTAAGGCGCCCCGGCTTCCGACCAAGTGCCACTGCTCCAAGAGTCGTTCCTGTGGAGGCGTCCAAGCCAGCTAGTTCGCCGCAACCAACCGGAGTCGGCTGAAAAGCGTCGAGCGTTTCAACAAACAGGCGATGCTCTCTTGCTAGAACCTTAGGGAGCTCACCGTTCGGGGGGCAATAACCTACGGAGGACACATGCGCGCCGGGCTTAATCCATTCCGGCTTGATGACGAGCGCAGGCGAGTGAGTTGCCAGACAGACGATGTCCGATTCACGCACAGCTGCTTCCACGTCGGGGGTTGCGCGTGCGATTTTGCTCCGAGCAGCTAGCTTCTGAGCGTCATCGAAGCGTAGGGAGCAAATGTTGATATGTTCTAAATCCCCAATCAATGGGAGTAGTCGCAGGTGCTCGCGTCCCTGCACACCGGCACCGATCACCGTGGCAATCCGAGATGCGCTTCGGCTCAGCATGCGGACGGAAAGTGCGGCGGACGCGGCCGTCCGGATACCCGTAATATACGTACCGTCCATCACGCAGGTTAGAGCCCCGGTGCCGGGATCGAACAGGTTAATCAGGGCCAGATGGTTGGGCAGACCGATATCCAAATTGCCGTCGAAGACATTGACGATTTTGACGGTGATCTGCATTCCGAGACGCCAGGCTGGCATTGCAAGAGAAAAACCCTTGCCGGCGACTGACAATTTTGAGCGAGGTGGAGACTGAATTTCCCCCAACTCGAGCCCGCGAAAACCGTCTTCTAGCCCGTTTAGAAGCTCTTGCAGGTCCAGATACTCCTCCACTTCCGCTTCACTGAGACACATCACTTGGCGAGTGCCCTTCTTAATTTCGAAAGCGGCTTTGACTGGTTGCTTCTCGGCTGCACTCATTGAGTCATTCCTTCAGGCCTCCGTCCCGGCGCGAGGGCTAAGGCGCGGCAACGGGTTAGGTTCTTACCAGCGGATCACGTAGTCGCTACCCATAAGAGTAGGCGCTTCACCTGCTTTGATTCCATTCCGATGCTCCAAGCGTCCACGGCAGAAACACCGGACGAAGCGCCTGGGGAAGGACCTGTACGGCTCAGCATTGCTCCGGCCAGATTCGATTTCCGAGGTTCCCGGGAGAGCCCGCCGAGACACCGCCCTCGGATCTTTCATTTGCGGAAGCCAGGTCCATAGAGAACCTTGCCGGGTCGTGCGCCGGTGTGCTTTCCATGGTCCACTACGACCTGGCCATTGACCAACACGAAATCGATGCCGTCTGGAGTGACATCGGGATGCTCGTAGGTGGAGCGATCCTGGATTTTGTCGTAGTCGAAGATGACGACGTCGGCCCACAAGCCTTCACGAATCAAGCCGCGGTCGGCGATGCGCATGCGCGTGGCAGGCCACGAAGTCATCTTGCGGATGGCGTCCTCGAGGGTCAGCGTGTGCTTCTCGCGAACGTAACGCGCGATTACGCGGGGGAAATTTCCGTAGCTGCGCGGATGCGCGAGACCGAGCGCGTCATCGCCGCCGGGCGTCAGAGCCGTTCCGGCGTCGCTGCCGATGCTGGTCCAGGGAAACTTGAGAGCCGTCTCAATGTCTTGCTCGCTCATCATATGGTAAATCGCCAGGACTCGGCCGGTTTTTGCCTGGGCCACAAAGTCGAACGCAACGTCCGCGGGATCTCTGCCAAGCTCCTTGGCGATGTCGGCGATGCTGCGACCCTGGAATACCGCGTTGTCGGGGTTCTGCGCGTTGACGAGGACGACGTTCTGCCATCCACCGGAAGCTTCGATGATGTTCCACCAGCCAGGCGAGCCGGTGACAATTTCTTTTTTAAGGCGAGCGCGTATTTCGGAATCATTCAGGCGTTTGACGAGTGCTTCGTTTCCGCCTTCGTGAGCCCATGAAGGGATGGTCGCCTCGAGGCCCGTGCCGCCCGCAGTGTACACGTAGAGATCGGCAGCCACGTCAACTCCCCGGGCGCGGGCCGCATCGATGTGTCTGCCGGCCTCCTGCATTAAGGTTCCCCAGCCAGGGCTGTATGCTGCTTTCATGTGAAAGACTTCGCCGGGCAATCCACCCTTTTCAGCGATCTCAATAAGTTCATCAACCGATTGGACAAGCTCCTTGCCTTCACCGCGCATATGGCTCGCATAGATACCGCCGTACTTTGCGGTCACTTTGGCCATTTCGATTAGCTCGGGAGTTGTCGCGTAACTGCTCGGCGGATAGATGAGCGCGGTGGTCATCCCCATTGCGCCGTTTTGCATGGCTGTCTCGAGAATAGATTTCATCCTGGCGAGTTCGTCGGAAGTGGGCTGACGCGAGTCGTAACCGAGGACGGCGATGCGAGCCTGCGTCTCGGAGAAATAGCTGCCGAAGTTAAGACTTATTCCACCTTTTTCAAGGCTGGCCCAGAAATCTCGGATTTGTTCAGCGGGAACGGGAGTGCCACCTTCACCGCTGATCGCGGTTGTCACTCCCTCCATCAATTTGTTTTCGGCCAGACCGTTCTTTGGAAGAGCTATGCCGGACTGATCCATCATGTCGATCCAGCCTGGAGACACATAGTGGCCAACGGCATCGATCTCCGTGCGGCCGCGGCCTTGAATCTTGCCGAGCTTTACGAAGTGGCCATCCTTGATGGCTACATCGGCAAAAATACAAGGATTGCCGGCGCCGTCGAGCACGCGACCGCGGCGAATAACGATGTCGTAGTCAAATTGGTCCGCCGCGTTGCTCTGGGCGTAAGCAGGAGCTGCCAGCAGAACTCCGGCCGAAACGACAACGCAAGGAAGTAGACACCGATGCCGAAGATGTCGCACGATTTCTCCTCCAAATTTGGCATGCACTATGAGCCACGAAGATTCCTCAGCGATTGGCGCGAATTATTTTTCCGGCCAAAGTCCTGTAGGTTACCCAACTCCCGGGATGTGCACCAGTCTTCCCGAGCGATTCTGGATAGCGGTGCGCTGCCCATCCCTGACGACACGGCCGTAGATTCCTAGCGTGATCCTCGCGTTGGAGTGCCGTAGCTGCTTCTGCAGCACAGCAGGTGTGGCACCGTTTGCGAACAGTGCGCTGGTCGCTCCGTGCCGCGTTGCATGGAACCCGCCCGGAGGAATACCTAGCCTCTTCGACAGCGGGTGTAACTGTTTCTCCCTTAGCTCGTTCACGGGAACGCACGGCCGTCACGATTGACGAATAACAGTTAAGTCCTGACGGACTTGCGGTAAAGGACTAGGAGGGCGAACTGACCGGTATGGAAGCTGAGGGCTCCATGAATCCGAGCATGGACTGCTTCAATTGGGAATCCACTTCGTCGGCGATGGTCATCACGTCGAGCAGCACGGAGCTAAAATCCACCGATCGAAGATTGTTTTGTAGAGTACCAAAGATGCTGACCTGAAGGATTCGCGACTCTTCCACGGCCATAGCGACAGTGTACCCTTGCTTGCGCCGCATAATGCCGTGCTCACGCGCGGCGGCGGAACTGGGAATCTTGGCATTCGGAGCGAGGCGGAGGCGGTGGACGAGGTCAGCGAGGAGGAGCGGAAGATGGCCGGAGCGCTCCTGATGGCTCAGCGGGACTGTGGACAATTCCTCGTTTCGCTCCACATTGCGCATCCAATCCCGTATCGTGGCTTCCGCATCGCGCTCCAGAATCGCGGCGACGCGCTCTTTCTTCATGGACATGCGAGCTGAAGGATTCGAAAGTTTTTTCTGGATAGTTTCGGCAATCGCTGCCAGGCCAACCGGTTTCACAAGGACTTCGTCAGGCTCCAGTAGGACGGCAGCCATAGCCTCTTGAAGCGCGGGGTAACCGCTGAGTACTAGTGTTACTGCTTTTGGGTGTGCGTGGCGCATGGCGCTGACGACTGTAAATCCATCGCCAGCATCCGGCATGTGCAGGTCGCAGAGCAGGACGTCGAATTCTTTCGTAGAAATGAGTCTGAGCGCTTCGTTCACGCTAGCGGCGGCAACCACTTCAAACCCGTAGGTCTTCAAGCCTTCCTGGAATACAGCGCGGACGTCGTCGTTATCGCCCACGAGAAGGAGTCGCTTTTTTTTCACGCGTGTCCCGGCCATCGTTAAATAGTCTAACAGATGGAGTCCAGTAATCGTTCCAGGAATTCACTTTATTTATAATTATTCGCGCCGCCCCTAAATAAGAGAGTGTTCAAAATGGTACAGTGTCGCGGCTCGGTGTGACCGTATCGTATGGAGATGAAAACCAAGGAATTGACGCCCAGACAGTTGCTATCCATCCCTTGTCCGACGTGCGGTGTAGCCGCAGGGAGAAAGTGCGTGCTGCAATCAGATGCACCTCGCTTTTCCCCGCACGTTGACCGGAGACTATTGGCAGCCGATCCAGTGATCAGGAAAAACCGTACCAGTCGCAGCTTGACACTCAGGTGCCCTTCATCTGCTATGGCAACTTAACCCTTTTCACCTGGAAACAGCCGAGCTCGACTGCCGAGATCAGGTGAGGGCGACCGTGCCTGGACAAGTTTCCTTTGAAAGAGAACAAACGTGGATCATTCGTAGCAGCCCCTACGCCCTGCCGGAAGGTCTTAGCGGCAAGTGCGATTGGCGTTGTCCGGAAAGCCGGGCAGGGAACCCACAGAGTACTTACAGAGCGACAGTACGGCAGCGCGCGTGAATTCGCATAGACAATCCTCAGGTTGGGATTCGCGCAGACCCACTCCTCATCAGCGGACAAATTATCGGGACAGGTCGTTATTGCTTCTCTTGTGTCAAGGAGGGGGCGTATTACGTCGTATCACGTCGGTTCACGTGCGCACGATGGGCATCCTTAGGCGCGTGTAGGAAGACTTCTTCCGGCCAGAGGATCTCCCGGTGTTTAATGCGTCCGTTGCCGCGGCCACCTTCCCACCCCTCAAGAACAGAGTACTGCGATGATCAAGCCGGGAACGCTTCTAACGGCTTCGTTGAAGAATCGCTCGAAGAACTATGCGCTCCGTAGTCTAGGAAACTTCGCGCCCTCGATCCGCAATGGCGGACTACGATCGTCGGCGCAATAGAGGCCGACGAAAAACTCTACGTTGCGAAGGGCAGCTGGAGTTTTTTGGGCCACTTACCTAGGGATGGTGCCAGGGGCCCAATCTGCGCGCGAGTTTCGACGAGGTAGTGCGAGCAGTCCGCACGCATCTTGGCGCTCGCTCTGACCCGGCGGCATCATCGCACATGGGCCAACAGAATAACGTCGCTGGTGGTTTCGCCACGAGTCAGCAGTAGCTGCTTCCCGTTCGCAGTCCAATTGAAATCGAAAATTTCGCCTGACGTGAACTTGGTTATCTGTTTGGGCTCTCCGCCTGCAAGCGGCTGTTCCCAAATGTTTGTTACACCATTCTGTGTGAGCATGTACTGCAGGCCATCGCCTTGCGGCGACCAGCGCGCTCCCACGAAGCCGGCCGCCAGATGGAAAGTTTTGATGGGAGGCCCACCACCAGCAGGAATCACGGCGAGGGCCCATCCGGCGGTGGGCGAATTCGTGTACTGGGTATATGGGTAGGTAATGAATTGGCCGTCGGGGGAAACACTCAGGCGCCCCGAAATACTATCGCCTTGGACCCTCGCGATTTCTGTGCGCGTGCCGCCCTCGACGGGAATTCGCCAGATTATTTGTGGGCTATCAACGGTGACGTAAAAAACGAACCGGCCATCCGGGGAACAGGCCGGGGACCACAAACTGCCGCTGGTCAACTCCTTGCCATTCGAGCCGTCAGTATCGAAGCGCATCAGCGTGACTGATCCCGGCTTGGAGGAAGTGAGCACAACAGAGTGGGAACAGGGAGTGATCCAAGCTGCGTCGGGCAGATCTGCAAAAAGGATACGTCGGGTGCCATCAGTGTTGGTACTCCAGAGCGCCCCATCGCCGCTCGCCGATAGAATCCTTCCGTCGGGATTTTCCGCGACATCGAACATCGGCAGATTTCCTGAGGTGATCTGGCGACCCTGCGACAGGTCGCCGCCGGCAAAAACCCAAACATTGGAAATGGCGGTACTGGCAACGGCAGCCACGGTGTCGCCGTTCCGCGTCATGTCCAAGGAAACATCATAGTCGCTGAGATCGTTGCTGAGCCGCCGAGCCTCCCCCGCGGGATAGGAAATCGTCCAGAGCTGACTCCGGTGAACAGCGTGGTCGTAGTGTGGTACGAGCAGCGCGTTTCCATCGGGCAACCATACTGGCTTGCCGAAGCCCGTGGGGCTGGAATACAGTTCCCGCGCGTTGCCATCTGGCATGGACACGGCGTACAACACCCAGCGTTCCGGATTGCCAAAATGCTTCACTGGAACCGCGAGGGTTCGCCCATCGCGTGACCAAGTTAAGCCTGGCTGGTACATAAAACAACTGGCATTCCGAATGGTCGTAAGTAGCGCATCATCGCCTCCATCTGCATTTGCCACTCTTACTTCGATGTGATTGTCGGCAGCAACGCATCGTTCGAAGACGAATTGGCGGCTATTCGGAGAAAAGCTCACGGGCGAGTCCACGTCGGTAAACAATTTCCTTGCCAACCCTCCGAGCACAGGCATCACAAACAGGTATTTGAAGAAGGGGTCGTTTGCGTTTGGATCGGTGCTAACGAAGTAGATGTAATTGCCGTCGGGCGAAAATGTAAGCCCATGGAAGCTGGCGTTTTCAGGCGGCAGGATTTGCAGGTCGCTGCGGGTCGCCACCTGGCGCATCCACAATCCTTCTTTCTCTCCCTCTCTTCGCGCATAGATGACATAGTGGCCATCCGGCGAGATGGCAACGTCCGTGATTTTTCCGCTGTCCGTTAATTTAGTGATTCGAATATTTGCATAGTTGTACTCATCGTTAGGTAATAACCATTTGTGAATCGAAAGTCCGACGGCCAAGCTGACTAGGATGAGGGCTCCTATCACCAGCAAGTGATTCCGGACCCATGGCCCTAGAGCAACCTGCGCGAGGCGCGCAGGCACAAGCTTTAGACCCACAGTTTCGAACGGGTTGGGGTTGAATTCGGTGGCTCCACGATGAAGTTCAGCTGTTGTAGATGGAGGAGCGACAGCCAAGGGCGGATCCTTCGCAAGCTCAACGGTTACCGTAGCGATGAAACGATAGCCCCGCCGGGGGAGCGTTTCGATGTACCGAGGCTTTCCCGCGTCGTCCTGGAGCGCACCTCGAATCTGGTTGACACAAAAGTTGATGCCGCGTTCGAAATCTACGAAGGTGTTATCGCTCCAAAGACGCTCACGGATTTCCTCACGGGTAACGATGTGCCCAGCGCGCTCCGCAAGCATCAGCAGAACTTGAACCGCCTGCAGGCGAAGCCTGACAGGGATTCCCGACTTGCGCAATTCACCGCTCGCCGCGTCCAAGTCAAACGCGCCAAAGCGGTACCTCGAAAGGAGCCGGACCGGCGAAGCCATCGGACCCTCCGTGGCTACAAACTTTGGCGGATTCTACCATCTCGGCAGGGCCCGCGCGACGCGATCCTTCGTTGGCGGTGGAATGGCTCTAAGTGATGGGCTGACAGGGAATTAGGCGCTAACAAAAAAATAAGCGACCGCTGGCCGAGCAGCCATTGCGCAGTTCGCAGCCGCGGGCTTACCGTGCGCTCGCTGAACCGAGGTGGTGATGACCGAACATCCCAACGCGGCGTTCGCGTCTTGTAGTGTATTTCCACTCCCCAAGTGCAGCATGAGGAGGACACCATGAAATTCAGAAATCTCTTCGTATTGCGCGTCGCGGTCATCCTGGTCGCTACACTAGCTACATCTCGATGGCTCGCCGCACAGGTTCAGACCGAAGAGCACAGCAAGAAAGAACACCATCATTATAAGCTCATCGACTTGGGCACGCTTGGCGGTCCCCACAGCTATGGCTCGGTCAATGGCGACGGGTTCCAGCTCCTCAACAACTCGGGCGTTGTGGCCTCCTACGCGGACTTAGCGGCACCCGATCCCAATGCGCCAAATTGTTATGTCCCGGATTGCTCCCAGGCGCATGCCTTTCGCTGGAAGAACGGAGTGATGACCGACATCGGTGCGCTCGTTGGGATCACCAGCAGCGCCAGTGGCTCCATCAATTCGCGAGGTTGGGTCACGGGCCAATCGCAAAACGGTCTTGCTGATCCCGACTTTAATTGCGGTGGCTTGCAATGCCGCGCGGTGCTCTGGAAGCACGACCAGATCCAAGACTTGGGGACTTTAGGGGGCGATCTAAGCCTGGGAATCTATGTTAATGACTCTGGCCAAGTAATCGGAATCTCCAACAACGGCGTGCCAGATCCTTTTTCCGTATTTGGGGTCGGAGATCAAGTGCGCACATTCCTTTGGGAAGACGGCGTAATGCGCGACATCGGCACTCTGGGCGGCCCAGACGCGCTCCCTGGTGCGAGCTGCAGCGGTCAGCCCCACAACGTAATTGTCGGATTCTCATTCATCGACTCAACGCCGAATGCGTCGACCGGCATTCCTACCGTCGATCCATTTGTGTGGAAGAACGGCGTAATGACGGACCTCGGCAATTTGGGTGGAACTATCGGTTCCGGACAGTGCGCCAACCATCGTGGTCAGATCATCGGGATGTCCACTCTAGCTGGTGACGTGCAGAATCATGCGTTCTTCTGGGAGGGCGGAGTGATGACCGATCTTGGCACGCTTGGCGGCGATAACTCTGAAGCGATCTGGCTGAACGAAGCCGGAGACGTTGTCGGCTCGGCTGATCTTGCTGGCCCTACAGGCAAGCAAACCCACGATGCCGTTCTCTGGAGGGATGGTAAGATCCACGATCTCGGAACTGTTCCCGGTGATCCTTGCAGCCGCGGCCGGGGGCTGAACTCCCGCGGACAGGTCGTGGGCGGGTCGTCGGACTGCGCCAATTTTTTGCACGCGTTTTTGTGGGAGGAAGGCGGCCCCATGCTCGACTTGAACACCGTCATTCCTCCTGGATCAGGCTTTCAATTGACCAACGCGTTCAACGTCAATGATCGTGGGGAGATTCTTGCCAAAGCCGCGCCTCTCGGGTTCACTCCGAATGACGACGCGGACCTGGGGCATCTCGTCCTGCTAGTTCCGTGTGATTCCGATGATGCGGGTTGCGAGGAGCATGATGCAGCCACAATTAACGCCGCGCCTCACAGCTCAGCGCCGATCAACAGTGTGGCAACCGCAAGCCCTCACACGCCCCGCCAGCAAATGGCTGCCTGGCGCACACGGCTGGCTCGTCATTTTCGCATCCCCGTCGGCGAAACGCCAAGGCACCAATAGGAGGCGACGTGAAACCCCAAACATCAAAATATTTTAGCGCGGCAATTTTGTTGATCCTTTTGGCAACCTCTGCTGCATTTGCGCAGGAGCAGCGGGCAGAGCAGGAACAGGGAAAAGAACACCGCCGGTATAAGCTCATTGAACTTGGGACGTTTGGCGGCCCGAATAGCTACTTCACATTCATCTCAAAGCCACTGAACAACCAGGGTGTTGCGGCCGGGATGGCAGATACCGCGGTAGCCGCCAATCCTCCCCTCTGCCTCCTATTCCCTGATTGTTTCCTTACCCACGCATTCTTGTGGAAAGACGGTGCCATTACCGATTTAGGTGCGCTGCCCGGAATCGGCGGCAGCTTTGTCAATGGCATCAACCGAAATGGACTAGTCGTCGGCATGTCGCTCAACGGTGGCAGCGATCCCGTGCTCGGCCTGCCTTACTTCGACGCCGTCGTTTGGAAAGACGGCCAGATCATCGATCTTGGAACGTTTGGTGGACCTCTGAGTTACTCAGGTGCGGTCAATGACCAGGGCCAAGTGGTCGGATTTGCACTGAACTCCACGCCCGACACGTTTGATCTTGGCGACTCCTGCCAGAACTTCCCCATGCCCACGCAAATGCGAGCGTTCGTCTGGGATCGTGGAGTGATGCGCGATTTGGGAACCTTGGGTGGGACGGATAGCTGCGCCTTGTTCATAAACGACCGCGGGCAAGTAGCCGGGAACTCTTTCACGAACTCCACCGTGAATCCAGGTACCCAACTTCCAACTCTCCACCCGTTTTTTTGGGACGGTTACGAGATGAAGGACCTAGGAACACTAGGCGGCACGCTAGCCTTTGCCCAGGGAATCAACAACCGTGGTCAGGTCGCCGGTGCGTCGAGCCTCGCTAACGACATGACGTTCCACGCCTTCCTTTGGGGAAAAGGAAAACTTACTGACTTCGGCACCTTGGGAGGGAATCTCGTAGAGGTGATCGGGCTCAACGAAGCCGGAGATATTGTTGGCAAGGCGGAGTTGCCGGGCTCGCTGACGCACCATGCCTTTCTCGCGAAGAGCGGTGTGATGACTGACCTTGGGACACAGGACGGCGATCCGTGCAGCGACGCCATTAGCATCAATGAGAAAAACCAGATTGTTGGCTACTCCGAGGACTGTTCAGGAAGCTTCCGACACGCGTTTCTCTGGGAGAACGGCCACATGACCGACCTGAACGCGTTTGTTCCTGTCGGCTCTAACCTGACGTTGACAGTTGCAACATCCATCAATGATAGCCGAGAGATCGCTGCGGAAGGAGTGCTCCCCAATGGCGACCAGCGCGCGGTGCTGCTGATCCCGTGTAACGACGAGGAAAGCGACGCCGACAGCTGCAAAGGTGACGAAGATGTCGCAAACACTCCCGCTAAAATCACTGGGGCATCCCTTGCCCCAACGCCCGCACAACTAAATCAGCCCTATCGGCCACTAATCGACACGAAAGATCGACTGCGCGCGTTGTGGTCAAATCGAGGATTCCGAGCTTATCCGCAGAAATAACGGTGCCCGTAAAGTGCGAATCGTCAGACGACGCTTGATTGCCTCTGGGGATTTTCCATCAGCCAAATATTGGCGTTCAAACTCCATCCACAAATCGCCAAGGCGTGCGGGCCAAGGACCGGCGAAAGAACAGTCTCGCTACAACCCGATTGACGTCAATCCGTGAATTGATTGGTTGGGCTAACTTTACCGCATTCCTGTCGCGTCCGCTCCTGAGTGCGCTACAAGATCCACGGTCCTCCCAGAACAGGGCGAGACAACCCCAGCAGGCACAAATCGAAGAGTTCTGTGACACCGACCCTGCTTTGAATTCAGTTCCGTTGCCTAGAGTCAGGATTATGAACACGGCCGCTAGTGTTGCGTCCCGGAAATACGTTCACATAGTCGCTGGATTTTTTCCAGGATGGAATCGGGTGTTGCCGTCCAGGAGAAGGGTCGGGCCTCCGCATTGTAGCGATGGACAAAGCGTTCGATTTTGGCGACAAGTTCTTTGACACTGCCGAAGGTGCCCCGACGAATGGCTTTCTGGGTGATGATGTTGAACCAGATTTCCACTTGGTTGAGCCAGGAGGAGTAGGTGGGCGTAAAGTGCACGGAATAGCGGGGGCGTGCTGCCAACCAACGTTGCACGCGAGGATGCTTGTGGGTGGCGTAGTTATCAACGATCAGGTGCACATCCAAAGCCTTGGGCACACTGGCGTCGACATGTCGCAGAAACTCGAGGAACTCCTGGTGACGATGCCGGCGTTTGCACTGACTCAGGACCGTTCCCGTGATGGGGTCGAAGGCCGCGAACAGTGTGGTCGTGCCATGTCGGACGTAGTTGTGCGTGATTCCTTCGACATAGCCAAGCCCCAAAGGCAGCATCGGTTGGCTACGCTCCAGAGCTTGAATCTGGCTCTTCTCATCCACACACAGGACCAGCGCTTTATCCGGTGGGTTCAGATACAACCCAACAATGTCACGTACCTTCTCGACGAAGAAAGGGTCGTTGGAAAGCTGAAAGTGACGCGCTCGGTGAGGCTGCAATCCGAAGGCGCGCCAGATCCGTTGGACGGTCGATTTCGACAGACGCGTTTCTGCCGCCAGCGACCGACAACTCCAATGCGTGCCGTCTTTCGGCTTGGTTCGCAGGGTTCTGCGGATCAACGTGGCGACCTTTTCATCGGAGATCGAGCGCGGGCGGCCGGAGCGCAGTTCCTCGTGCAATCCCGTCAGTCCCTGTTTCACGAACCGTCGTCGCCACAGACCGACCGTCACTTGGTTCAATCGCAATCGGGCAGCGATGTCCTTATTGGACAAGCCGTCGGCGCTGAGCAAAACGATGCGTACACGAGTCACCAGGCCATGGGGCAGCGAGCGAGAGCTCGCCATCGCCTCCAGTTGTTCGCGCTGTTCCCGCTCCAGTTGCAACGGGGCCAGGGGTCGTCCCAAGCTCATAGGCACCTCCATTCTGCATAAGAAGATGCCTAAGAGGAAAACAGTCGCGCAAGACTTATATTAGTTACTTAAGGGACACAACACTAGCGACTGGAGGATATTCCTCAGCTTTGCCTCACGGAAGTTGCGCATCCAGTCGTGCTTCAAGTCTGCAAATGCTTTCCACCGCGGGGACGGGACTGCAGGAACTCCAGTGGCCCCTTCTCTGAATTTTGGTGCGAGCAGATAGGTTTGGTGGCCCAAACTATTTGCCGACTGGTTCGTGCAGATGGTACGGCGTAAAACGCGCTGTGCGTTACGCGGGGACTCCCTCCACGATCGAAACGGGGGCAGCGGTGGGGATGATCCGACGTAACTGCCAGCCCGCCGCGACGAACAAGTCACGAAACTGTTTTTCGGTTCGCTCGCATCCGCTGGGGAAAATCAGCATCTGAAGATCGAGGAATTTGCTCGGAGAGAAATCATTGCCGGGCTGAATGACGCTGTCCACCACGAGAAGTCTGCCGTCCGCATTCACGCCTTTCCGGCAGGCTTTGAGGAGCCGGATGCATAGATCGTCGGGCCAATCGTGAATGATGTGTTTCATGATGTAAGCATCGGCGCCAGCGGGAACCGAGGAAAACATGTCGCCGGACGCGAGGGCGCAACGTTCCATCACCGGCTTGAGCGGTCCGCTCGCGGCACCCTCCACAACGTGGGGCGCCTCATAAAGCGTGCCTCGCAAATGCGGATTCCTCTCCAGGATGGTTGCCAGCAGAAATCCGTGGCCACCGGCTACGTCCACGATGGAGTGAATGCCCTCAAAATTGTAGGCCTCGGCTACGGCCGGGCCATCAATCATGGACAGCTCGGTCATCGCGTCATTGAAAATCTGTCCTTCCGCTGGATGCTGCTTTAGAAAATCGAAGATATGCGTGCCGTAAATCTTGTCCAGCGCCTGCTTTCCGGTGCGCACGCAGTATTCCAAGTGAGACCACCCGCGCCCGTGCCACTCTCGGCCGCCCATGATCGCAAAAGACCGCAGGCTGGGAGTAGCGTTGCTGCGCAGAACCGTCGACATCGGCGTCTCGGAAAACTTTCCGTCGGGGCCTTCCGCGAGCACTCCAACGCTGGCGGTGGCGCGCATGAGACGATAAAGCGCTTGTGGGTCAGCTCCGATCTGACTTGCCAACTCTTCCGCCGATTTGGGAGCGCCAGCAACGAGGTCCGGGATACCGAGCTGCGCGAGGCAAGCGATAGCGCCTGCGACGTAACCTCCATTCATGATCTGGAGTATGCCGACGTGTGCCGGCAAAGTTTGCGGCTGAGCGGTCATTCGTTATTCACCTGGATTTTATTCTTCGGCTATCTAGCTGCGGAAGTATACCTTGAACGACGCTACATAGTTCAAAATCGTTCTGTGCAAACCTCCTTCCCGAGAGACGTGTGGATAGAACTCTCCTGGAACTTAACAAAGCTTCCGATGATCCAAGCGGAAGTCTGAACCCGACATACTTATGGCTGTCATGGCCGATCCGGAAATCACTTACTATAAGACCTTCAAGCAGATAGCCGCCTGGTGGCTGATAACTGCCACCGGGCAATATGCAGTAGACGTTGTTCTTGGCAAAGTTCGCCGCCTGCGCCGAAGCCAAATAATGAGAAAGAAGAGAGCGGAATAGAAGACCCACGAGAGGCTGATGCCTATCAATACTGCAACAACCTCGACGGGTGTCGCCCCGTACATCTGTTTCTCTGGGGGGCCCGATAGGCTCGCCGGGCCCGGATAGATACGCACAGACCGCAATCGGCCACAACACCGTCTCCGCAATTCTGTTGGCAACTGGGTGTGGTTCGTCTTCTGCTGAGTCGAGGATACACACCTCACAAAGGTCGGATTCGAATTGCGTCCAACGCGCGCTTAGCTCGCTACAAAGGTCGGATTCGAATTGCGTCCAACGCGGAGCCCTTCCTTGAGAAGGCCGATCTCGGAAACTTGAACTGCCCGCAAGAGTCGAGCCTTTGGGATCGGGAGTCTGGAGGCTATTATGGATGCGTTCGCGAATCCGCGTAATGCTCCTTGGGGAGGCAAACGATGCCTTTGGAAATAACACAGCGTGAGATGAATGGAATCTATCTTCTGGCGCTCAAAGGTCGTCTTGTGCTCGGACAAGAGAGCAGCGGGTTGCGTGCAATGATTGACCATCTCCTCGCGTCCGGCGTCACCCGGATTGTCATCAATCTGGAGCACGTCAACTATGTTGACAGCGCGGGCCTCGGCGCACTCATCGAAATGCATCGAGAGACAAAAGCCAAAGGCGGAGGCCTCAAGCTTTGTAATCTCGGCCCGAACTTGAGGCGAGCGCTGGAAATCGCTCGGCTGCTGCCAATATTCGAAACGTGTCCAACCGAAACTGCGGCTGTCGCAAGTTTCTGAGGACGGCGGACGATGCCATAAAATTCTGTTGGGCATTTGTAACCACGATGGACTCAGGTCCTGGCAAACACCGTAACACGTACATGTGGAATCCACCGCGAAAACGGGCCGGCCAAGCAGGCGTCTGATTTGTCACGGCGCGGATGCAAAGTCTTCAGACCATCATGAACTCCGACATCGCCCACGTGCGGGCGGAACTCGCAAAGCACATTGAGAAAATCACGCTAACCCCCAGTGGAGAATGCTACATAGCGTCAGGCACTTGGAGTTTTGTGGGGCGTGGCAGTATCAATGGTGCCGGGGGATCGCATTGCACCGTGCCTTCAGCCTGACGTTGGCGGCCTGATCGCAGGCCAGCGCTGACGTTCCGACGTTCAGCCATTCCGACGTTTTTCTGGGGGCCGATTTGGATGTAGAATGTTGGCCCCAGCTAGAACGGGAGATGTGGGCCATGTTGATCTTGAGCAAGTCTAGCCACTGTCCGAAATGCGCCAGCCCTCTAAACCACAAGTCTAGAAGAAAAGGCCTCTTGGAGCAGATCCTTCATACTGTTTTCTTCATAAGTCCACTTCGCTGCGAGGTCTGCGATGAACGCTATTTCCACGTCCGCTTCCTAACGCAATCAGCCCACAAACACCGCCACGCCGCCTAACCCGCTATTTACAACATCCGCCGGGCGAAATGCGACGTCAGGCTCGTCGGCCTGATCGGTTCGGGTGGCGGGCTGCGCCGTGACGGCGCTATTTCGCTTACTTCGGCCGGTGAGTGCATTCGGATATTTTCGCCACCAGAGAGCGCCAAAGTGCTACACCTGTCTACGGGGAGGCTCGAATGTCCCACGCTCCCTGTTGTATCCGCTACGGCACTCCCGGCTGCAAATGGCAGATAGCGCTGATCGATGTAGATGAAAGCGAGACGGAGCGACTGCGCGAATCTTTCCGCGAGCACTGCATCGAATCTCACGGACTCAGCCCCGACGATCCCAACTGCGAAGCGTGGTTAGACCTCAAGAACCACACGATTACCCTGATGGAGAAATAAGTCTCTTGCAAAAAGCTTGGTCGCGGCCAGCGTTGGAATTAAGGCCGATTGCGCCTGATAAGTGAGGTCTCTGCGCTGATAGAGAGCAGTGTGGCCGCAATTCGGGCATTTCACTTCAGAGCCGATACTGCGCCGCGCTCCAGTGCGATAGGATTCCGGCGAGTACCGTTCTCGCCCGCTTCGGGGCCGCAAGCGTAAGCTGGTGAAGGCCTTTGTGCGTGGAGGGATTGAGTATTACACTTGCCCATAGCGAACTCGCGTGATCCTCGCAGCTCCGCCTCTGCGGCAAGGAGGGTAACTACATGGCGCTCGTGGTCCTCCGTTTTTCAACCCTGAGAAAAAACTTGGTTATTACTGCCTGCGTGCTGGCTTGCGCTTGGTTTCACCCCTCCATTGCCTTGGCACAGCACGTCGGCCACGTTGGCACGGGCGGACACTTCAGGACCGGGGGCCATGTTGTCGCACCGCATATAAACGCACCGCATGTGATTTCTGCGCCAGTGCCAACTTCACGCAGTATGTTTTTGCGCCCCCACGGTGGCTTCCCGGAGCGCCCCTTTCTAATTGTCCCCCGCTCTTTCTTCATCCGCGCGCCGTTTTTCAGGTCTTGGGAGCGCTTCAACTCTTCTTGGTGGCTGAACTGCGGTCCGATTTGGGGCTGGAACTACGGCTGCGGCGATGTTTTGGTTCCCGAATATGCTTTTGAGCATTATCCCGCCCCGCCCCTGACGTACAACACTCCTGTTTACGTGTACAGCCTGGATGAGCATCAGCTAGTGCAGCTCTATCTGAAGGACGGCTCGGTGTATAACGTGAACGACTACTGGTTCGTCAACGACCAGATACATTTCACCATGCTCGATGAGAGTGGCACGAAGTCTCTCGAGCAGATGATCAGCTTCGAGGATTTGGATTTACAGAAAACCATCGACGTGAATACGCGCCATGGATTCCGGGTCGTGATGCGCAGCCAGCCCATCGAGGAGTATTTGCGAGATCATGCGGATCTCGCCCCGCCACTTCTACAGCCCCCGCTCAGAAAAAACTAAGTTCTCGCCGTTTGACGACGCTAACCGCAGGACAAACATTAGCCATAATCAAGAACAACTGGTTTGCGAACCCTGAAATGGCTGGCGACCGGCCCGTGTGTGTCATAGACTTAGCCGCGCTGATTTCGTGAGGATTTCTGAACGCATGCCCGTGACTGTCGAGAAAAAGTGCTCGCGTTGTGGAGCGCCATTCAGTTGCCAGCAAGAGGCGGGATGTTGGTGCACGACTATTTGTCTCGATCCAGCGACGCTGGCGGAACTACGAGCCCGGTTTTCTGACTGCCTATGTGAAGGTTGCCTGCGAAATTTAGCCGCGCGCGGACGAGAAAGTGGGGGTCCGGTCACATAGTTTTGCAGACTCAGGAGGGAACCGTGAAAGCTAGAGCTATGCCGATTCTTATGCTGCTCTTCGGTTTACTGGGGAGCATCGTCGCCACTGTCGCGCGGGCTTATCCCCAGGAAAAGCCCGACGAGCTTTCCGAAGCGGAAGCATTGGGATTGATGCGCACAATAAACACTTTTCAAGTCGCGCCATTCCAAGGGCCAAGACATCAGTATGTTTCATTGGAGGAATTGGTCGCGCAGCCTCACGAGAAGGCCCACGAGCTGCTGCTATCGTCCGTACTACTGAAGGACAGTAGCACAGGGACACTGAAGAACTACACCGTCTCCATCGTCGTCTCAACCGACGGCCAGCACTATGTTTTGGAAATGTTAAACTCGTCGAGTTGTGGCTTGGCGTTCTTCAGTAACGAGTCCGGGATAATCTATACGGCCACTGGTCTAGGATGCGCGCAGAAAAAACCCACATGCGAAAACCCCAAAGACAATTAGTCACCGGTCTATTATCGACTGTCGGTATTTGTGTTTGGCCCGCACCGCCTCGCGTTCTCGCATAGTTGCTCGTGCAACGACTAATGTACCCAGCACTCTCAAGTATTTCGCAGAACGATGATCGCGGTAGAGGCTAAGCCAAAAAGCAAGAACAGAGTAGATGATGACCGGGCATAGGACGAGCTTGCTGAAGGCTTGTGCGCTTTCCGCGATGCTAGCCGGTGTCGTCGAAGCCGTCCCTTGTGGAGTTTACGGGGTAGCGATCTTCACGTCGACGCCGCCTAACAAGGCTTTCTCAGGAACAGAAATTCCGAAGGATATGGCGAGTGATAGGACCGAAAGAAGAAGCAAGAGGCCTGGCGCTTGCGCAGTAATTGGACCGATGCTGCTCTGAAATGGCTGATCGACGACGGAAGATTTACATACTCACCGCTTGATCAGATCCAATACCTGAACGCACGAGTAGAGCTTTCACTAGCGCTCAGACTCGCAAAGGAAAAAGATACAACCATCAACTTTCGCGCGCTGTCGCATCCAAGGGCGCGATGAGAGGACAAGAAGGGTTGTTGCCTGTACAGTAGTTTGTTCGCGTTGGGTAAAACATTTGTGGAGGAATTCCGCGGCCCGTCCATCGCCAATGACGGCTGCGCATTGACATCCCCTCGTGCCCTGACTACGCTTTCCAAGCCTCACATTGGAGTCATCATGAAGGCCGCAAAACTCGCTCTTCTCGCTCTCATCGGCACTCTGTCGCTCGCACCACGTTCGCTCTCCGCTCAGGAGCCGCAGCACCATCACGACGGCGACGAAAAACTCGGCTCTGTCTCCTTCGCCACTTCCTGCGCTCCCGCAGTGCAGTCCCAATTCGAGCGCGGCGTCGCCTTTCTGCACTCCTTTGAGTACGAAGTAGCCGACGCGCAATTCGAGGAGGTCGCCAAAAAAGATCCGCGCTGCGCAATGGCCTACTGGGGACAAGCGATGACCCTCTACCACGAGCTCTGGAATCGCCCCACCAAAGCTGACCTCGCCCAAGGCGCCGAACTCCTTGCTAAAGCCCGCTCCCTCAAGCCGGCGAGCGCCCGCGAACGCGACTACATCCGGGCGCTCTTCGTCTTCTACTCTGACACCGATAAACTCGACCACAATCAGCGCGCCGACGCTTACGCCAAAGCGATGCAAGACGTCCACGAACGCAATCCCAACGACCACGAAGCCGCCATCTTCTTCGCGCTCGCGCTTCTGGCCTCGGGTCCCGACCGCGACCCCCATCTCACCAACGCCAAAGCCGCCGTTGCCATCCTCAACAATCTCTACGACGAGAAACCGAATCATCCGGGTATCGCCCACTACATCATCCACAGCTGCGACAATCCTGCGATGGCCAGTCTCGCGCTTCCTGCCGCGCGCAAATATGCCAGCATCGCGCCGTCTTCACCTCACGCCGTGCACATGCCTTCGCACATCTTCGCGCGCTTAGGTCTTTGGCAGGACGACATCAACTCCAACCTCACCGCCATTCGCGTCGCCGATAGCATGGCCGCGCATCATCACGTGATGCACCACAAAGTGCATTCCATGGACTTCCTCGAATACGCGTACATGCAAATTGGCGACGACGCCAGCGCCAAAGCGAGCATCGAGCAGATCGCAGCGATTCGCCCCGAGCAAATGGATGACGAATTTCAGAATTATTTGCTGGTGCGCCAGGCGGAAGGGCCCGCTAAGTACGCTCTCGAGCGCCGACAGTGGAAAGAAGCGCTAGCCCTACAACCCATCGCCGGCGCGCCGTCCGACGTTCAGCTAGTCACCTACTGGGGACGCGCCGTTGCCGCCGGGCATCTTCACGATGCCGCCGCCGCGCAAGACACGCTGAAGCATTACGACGAACTGCTCGAAGCAACGCGCAAAGGTCCTCGACCCTACATCGCCGAGGGCCTGAAGGACGAGCACCAACTGGTGCAAGCCTGGGCCGCTTACGCTGCGGGCAACTCCGACGATGCGGTTCGCCAGCTGCGCGCCGTTGCCGACGACCAGGACAAAGTCGGCAAAGCCGAAACCGAACTGCCCGCCCGTGAAATGCTTGCCGACATGCTGCTCGAACTGCAGCGTCCGCAAGAAGCGCTGATCGAATACGAAATTTCCCTGCGCACCGACCCCAATCGCTTCAACGGTCTCTACGGCGCAGCGCAAGCCGCCACGCAGGTCCAGCAAAAAGAGAAAGCGAGCACCTACTACACCCAACTGCTGAAGAATTGCGAAGGCGTCCGCTCCGATCGCCCCGAGCTAGCCCAAGCGAAAACCCTCCTCGCCTCCGCGAGCCGGGGTTTGTAGGCGCGGGGCTTTCAGCTCCGACATAAGGGCTCTGTAACGAGGCTTTGGCCTGTGACGACTCCGGTAGTTCTGGGTTTTTTCGCAAACTGCTAGAGAACTTCTGAACTCCGACGGAGTTTTCGGTGACGGATGCGCCCAGCGGCTCCTGCAGCCGGCTCTTGCTCGTTCTCAGCGACTCCATGCGTACGGTGAGGCTCCTGACACGATAGACATGGCCGCCGCTTATACCGTGGGGATAGTCGGCAACCGTCGTTTTGTCGACGGGAACAAACGAACTGCTCTTGTTGTGGGTGTACTCTTCCTCGAACTAAATGGCCATCGTTTTACAGCTACTGAGGAAGATGCCACACAAGCCGTTCTAGGCCTTGCCCCCGCAGCCATTGACGAGGCCTCGTTCACCCGTTGGCTCTGCGCCAACGTACGTCGATCGCCGCGCTGAGTAATCAGATGGCATCAAATCGGCGCGAGGTGCACTAGAGAGACGCCCGCCTGTAAGCGGTCGAGCCGTAGCTATAATCTGCCTCAGTGTGAGTTCTGATTTTGCCGGCGTGCGTCGGTTAATCTTTTGTACCAATCCAGCCAAGGCTGCGGTGTCTCCCCCAAGTCCCGTCCAACAATTTCCGAGAGCGCGACTTGGGCATCCGCCCCGGCAAAGCGATCGGTCACGAACGGTGCGAGCAGAGGCACCGTCTGCGCGAATTTATGAGCGCACAGAGTATGGATGAAATCGACGTGAAAAACTTCGTCTCCATTGCCACTGCCCAAAGGAAATTTCCTCCAGATTAGGGAAATTACTGGCAGGTTGTCTCTGACAGGCATGGTCCGAAATGCTTCCAACGCAGCCTCGCACGTTTGCTCCAGGCCATACTTGACCGCCCAGCGCGCAATGTCTTGGATCATGGGCAGGTCATCTCGTCGCTGGAAACTCGCGAGGCCAGCAAGACCGTAGTAGATATCGCCCGTAATATCTTTGACGTTCTCCGGCATAGTATTCCAACTGGCCAGTGCATCGTTGTGGTCGAGTTTGTAGGTCAAGGCTGAACTTTCATAGAGCTGCTGCTGAGCTGCGATGTAGTTTGTCAGGGTTCGGTGCAGTTTGTCGCCGCCGTATGCGCCGGCTTCCTTGAAAAGGTCAGCGCGATTCCAGCGAGGCATGTTATCGAACTGCTCGGCGAAGTAATCCCCAGATACGGGGGAGATGTTCCGCAAAGCTGACTTAGTGTGCTCCAGGAAGTCTCGTCCGTAATCCTTCATAGAAAGAAATGGCCACAGGGCTTCCGCCCGTCGCCTCAGGTCAGAAATGTTGGAAGCCTCTTCCCATCGTCGACGCAGAGCGACGGCTTGTTCGGCAGTGCTCTCGAGCTGAATCAGCTGCGCAGGATCCTGCACCCAGAAAAAGGAGTATCCGAAATATGTTGGCTCCCAGACTGCCGGGGCATCTTTCTTGTGATGCAAGAACAGCAGGACTCTTGTATTCGCGGTAATAGGCTCGACAATGTCAGGGCCGTACCGCTGCTCCGTGAACAACCTGAATCCCGGCACCTCTATGGAATCGCCCTTGTTGGCATTTCCCAGAAACACTTCTCCGACTCTGAAACTGCCGGGCGAATGTTGGAGGACAATGACCACGAGTTCCGCGTCCAGGATTCCATTGCGGTAGTCTGGCCCAGTAGTGAGTTTGGCGAAGCAATTAATGCTGGCAGGGAAGAAGCAGCAGAGCAACAGAAGTGCCCAAATCGTGCCACTAAGGCTGCAATGACTACGCATGGGATCAAGGAAATGTTACGCCGTTGTGCGGCGCAACGGGAAAGGGTCTACATGGCACGTCGTTTACGTGTAACGACGTGCAGCGGCACTAGCAGGGCAGAAAAGCCTTGCCAGCTACAGATAAATCGAAGGCCTCCAGCTGAAGCGCTTGCGCGTCGGTCAGATCACGCACGGTCGCGGGGATGCTCTCGCGTTTTGCGAGTTTGGATGCTCGGTAGCGGTGTGTCCGAGGCCAACCAGGAATTGCCGCTCGAGATCGGATGGTCGACGCTGCCTCAATTCTCGGACTGCCGGCAAGAGGAGCGGGATTACTGTTGGGACTGTCGCCCAGAACCGAAACTGGCTTCCTCGGCCAAGTATGGCTCTCGACGAACTACTATAAGTATGAGAGTAGGAATCAAGAGGACACGCCCTGCGCGAACAAAATCTGGTGCCGGGGGCCCGGTCTGCACCACCCGTACCACAGACTTTAGGTTCTCACTAGCCGCATGACTATGAGGCGGACGATTGCGGGGGCGTGCAACCATCCGAATTTGCTAGTTCTACCGCTCAGATTGGAACTGATTCGGCTCGCCTTTGGCCAGCGCGCAAGGTCAGAGATTGGACCGCTTCCGGGTAGCGTTTGTCGATACTGAGCTCAATCTCGCTGAGCCGGACGTCGGCGAAATTGGGAATTAGATGGGGTCCTTTTGATCTTGATTGGCCGCGAACCGGCGATCAGGATATCCACCAGCCTCCTGGCGCTTTGCTGCCAGTCCGGCCCGCACGCCACGTTGGACACCCCGATCAGGGCGCGAAGTAAATCGAGCGGGTCGAGGTCCGTGCGTATATCGTCGCTCTCGATGGCGCGCTCCACCAGTGCACGAATCGCCCCTGTAATCTGAGCGCCGGAAGCTTCATACACCTTCGAGGCGCCTCCCACGAGCGTATTCAGTGCAGGCGCGATGATCTGCTTGGTCGCGATATAGTCAACAAACAACAACATCCAGGCTCGCAACGCGTCAATCGCGGACAGGTCCTGAGCCAGCTTTCGCTCCGCCGCGGCTAATTTTTCAACCTCAGTCCGATACACCGCCTCGAGAAGCGCGTCGCGAGTAGGGAAGTGGCGATACAAAGTTCCTGTACCAACGCCGGCCTGTTTGGCGATTTCATCCAAGCTGGTGCCTGCGCCTGACCGGGCGAACGCGTCCTTCGCCACTTCCAGAATGCGCTCGCGATTCCGTTGCGCATCCTTGCGGGGCTCTCGCTGAGCAGGTTGGGGGCGCTTGTTAGGCATACCAAAAAAATGCGTGTAACCGGAGACAGTCTCCGATTATCTAATCCGGTGCGGAGACACTCTCCGTTTTATTCGCAGTACGGCCGGGTTGTCAACATCGGTGCGACTGGGCGCACCTCGGACGGCCGATCCAAGGAGGAAGAGAATGGTGGACCTATTGGGGGCAACGTCAACGACAGAGGACGTTTTGTCCGGTGTCAATTTGCACGGCAAACGGATCCTCGTCACGGGTGTCTCGGCCGGGCTCGGCGTGGAGACTGCACGGTCTCTTGCCGCGCACGGCGCGCAGGTTGTGGGTGCGGCGCGGGATTTGACGAAGGCCGAAGCCGCGACCATGCAAGTGCGAAAAGACGCAGCAGCCAGCGGTGGGAGCTTCGGGCTCGTTGAGCTCGATCTCGCCAGCCTCAAAAGCGTGCGCGCGTGTGCCGACAAATTGCTCGCAAAGGGTGAACCCTTCGATGTGGTCATCGCCAATGCGGGCGTGATGGCCACACCGTTTGGCCATACCGTCGACGGCTTTGAAACACAGTTCGGCATCAATCACTTGGGCCACTTTGTGTTCGTTAACCGCATCGCGTCGCTTATCCGTACCGGAGGACGGCTGATCAACCTGTCTTCTTCCGGTCACCGCTACTCCAACGTCGATCTCCAGGATCCCAACTTTGAAGGGACACCCTATGAGCCCTTCGTTGCCTACGGCCGATCGAAGACAGCGAATATCCTCTTCGCTGTGGCCTTCGACGGGCGGCACCGTAAGCGTGGTGTGCGCGCCGCGGCCGTGCATCCCGGAGGCATCCATACCGAACTCGCTCGCCACATCGATCCAAGTCGCATACAAGCGATACTCGACCAGTTGAATCAGCAGCTTGCAGCAGAGGGTAAGGGTCCTTTCCAGTGGAAGACCATTCCTCAAGGAGCCGCAACTTCGGTATGGAGCGGCGTAGTTGCTCCCGCTGACGAGATCGGCGGCCGATATTGCGAGAACTGCCACGTCGGCAATGTCGTTCCGGACGACGTGACCATCAGTGCCATAAGCGAAGGAGTGCGCGGTTATGCGCTGGATCCAAAGAATGCCGAGGCGCTCTGGAAGAAAAGTGAGGAACTGGTCGGAGAGTCCTTTCAGGGATCCAATTTCACAGTCGTGGCTTAACAACGAGAGTCGGCATCTCGTCAGGAAATCAAGCACTGTCGAGATGCGCGTTTCTTGGTACTGATGTGCTCAGCCCCAACCGTGAATACCGTTGGCCCGTATACACATCACAGTTTACGGCCTTAGTCGGTGGCAAAGCGCACGACGCCGATCCTCTACGAGGCCGGCGGCACGCGCATCCAGCTGTTCGGCGATGCCGTCCAGTCGGAAGGGATACTCGTGTGTATCTAGAATCGCAGGATGATCATCGAATGAGGTTGCCTGCACAAATGGCGCGGTTCTTGAGGCGTATCCTTACGACGAACAGGTTGTGAGCCCCGAGTGGGGAACGTCATGAGTTCCGCGGAATGTCGGCTGAAGATGGACCACAAAATACAACACAATGACGCCGCAAGCGCTGTGCGACCAGTTGGGTCCGAATCCAAAGAAGAGCCGAGTACGACAACCGCATCGCAGGCGGCGGAGTCCCTATTAGCTGCGGAAAAACGAGAGCACGGAAGAAACACTGATCTCGGAGAGCGCAAACGCGCCGAGGAGGCCATCGGCGCGAACGAGCAGAGCCTGCGCTTGATCGTCGACAGCATTCCTGGGTTTGTATCTATCATGAATGCGGCCGGCGAGGTCGAACTACAGAACCGTCAAGTCTTAGAATATACCGGCAAGACCGCTGAGGAAATGAAGAATTGGGCGGCCAGCGACACGCTTCATCCGGATGACCTTCCTCACGTGATCGACGCCTGGAGGCGCGCGATCGAAACTGGAGAGCCGATTGACCTTGAGCATCGTAGCCGTGGAGTCGATGGCGTATACCGTTGGTTCCACGCACGCGGTCGTCCGCAGCGTGACGCCGAAGGTCGCATTATCCGTTGGTATAACTTGGTGACGGATATCGACGAGCGCAAGCGCGCTGGGGATGAATTACGGAAGGCTTTCGAAAAAATAGCCAAATCCGAAGCCGAACTCCGAACAATCATCGATCTAATACCTCAGCTCATCACGGCCGTTGGGACTGACGGAAACTTTCTGTATGCGAATCAGGCAGTACTGCAATACACCGGCCTGGCGAAAGAAGAACTCCGGTTGAAGTGCTTTCATCCGGTCTTTCATCCGGAGGATTCCGAGAGATTGCACAACGAACGCGAAGCGGCGATCTCGCGAGGGGTCCCATTCGAGTACGAACGACGAGTCCGCCGGAAGGATGGTCAGTTCCGTTGGTTCCTGGTCCAATACAAGCCGCTGCTGGATGAACGAGGAGAGGTCATCCGCTGGTATGCGACCAGTACCGACATCGACGATCGCAAACATGCGGAGGAAAGAACGCGGCAAGAGAACGTAGCGCTGCGAGAGCAAATCGATCAGGCCTTCATGTTTGAGGAGATCGTGGGCTCTTCCCCCGCCTTGAAAACTGTCCTTTCTAGCATCGTGAAAGTCGCGCCCACTGACTCTACGGTGCTGATTACGGGCGAAACAGGCACCGGGAAGGAACTGATTGCGCGCGCCATACACAAGGGTTCGCAACGTGCTAGCCAGGCTTTTATTACCGTGAATTGCGCCGCGATTCCTTCTTCGCTCATCGCCTCAGAATTGTTTGGCCACGAGAAGGGGGCGTTTACCGGTGCCTTGCAGCGCCGACAAGGCCGTTTTGAGTTGGCGAACTCCGGCACGATTTTTCTCGATGAAATCGGCGAGCTTCCTGCGGAAACTCAGATTGCATTGCTTCGAGTGCTCCAGGAGCGCCAACTTGAACGAGTGGGAGGTAGCCGCGTCATTCCCACTGATGTTCGAATCATCGCCGCTACCAACGGCGATTTGGCGGCGGCCATTGCTTCAGGATCATTTCGCGCCGACCTCTTTTACCGGCTGAATGTTTTCCCGATCCACGTGCCGCCTCTCCGCTATCGGAAGGAAGACATTCCGATGCTGGTCGAGTACTTCGTGATGCGCTATGCGGAGAAGGCGCGAAAGCGAATAACCAAGATTGACAAAAACACGCTCAACTTATGCGAGTCCTATCATTGGCCAGGCAATATTCGTGAGCTGCAAAATATCGTCGAGAGATCCGTGATCCTCTGTAGTGGCGACAGTCTTTGGGTCGATCCCGCGTGGTTGTCAACTCAAGAGCCGCCCCAGCCGGAATTCTCGGGTCCATTGACAGAGACCCTCCGGGATCAGGAAAAGGAAATGATCGAAGCCGCTTTGGCCGAGAGCAAAGGAAAAGTGGCGGGGCCAGATGGCGCGGCTGCCAAGCTCGGAATTCCGCCTTCGACCCTTGACGGGAAAATTAAGCAGCTCAAGATAAAGAAATACAAATTCATTTCTGAAACTTAGTACGCCTGCCTTTCAACTCCCCGAAATCCGGGAGTTCCCGCAATTCCGTCACTCCAATCTCTTTTTCAAGCCCTGTTTTCAGTGAGATCCAATTGGGCACTCGGTTGCACCACTCGTCATCGGCGTTCCGATGGACGGAATGGAGCGCAGAACAGCGGCGATTGCGATGTTCGTCAAATGGCTTGGCCGATGGCTTTCAGGATTGAGACTGCGGCGCGACGGAGACTCACGGTATTCAGCCTAAGTGGCCGAATCGACAAACAGGCGATAGCCGAGTTGAGAAGGCTTTTTGAACTCCAAACGGACTATCGACACATCGTTTTAGATCTGAAAGACGTTGGCGTGGTCGATCGCGAGGGAATGCGCTTTTTTATGAGTTGTGAAGCGGATGGCGTGAAGCTTGAAAATTGTACTGCGTATATTCGCGAATGGATGGAACGAGAAAAGAATTGAGTGGTAGCGACGAATCCCGCGAAGGAGTCAGATAGGAGCTGGATATGGATAACGTTCAAGATAAGGCGGCCAAAACCAAGGAAATGACTAAGGGCAATTTCCCGGTAGTCCCGACAACAAAAATTCTGGCTATCGGACAATTCACGAAGCCTCCAACACCGGAGCAATTAAAGGAGTTCTTTCCGAAGGAAGTGCCGGCTACGCTTCGACTGTATCTGGCTGGCAAGATCGACCAATGGTGGATTCGCCAGACACAGACAGGCCCAGTTTTTCTCTTGAATGTGACCTCGCTCGAAGAGGCGCGTGCCCTGATGGAAAAGTTGCCGCTGGGCCAAGCGGGCCTTATGAAGCACGAGTTCATCGAGCTTGGTCCGCTGACCCCACTTCATCTACTTCTTACCGATGGCGGGCCGACAGCCAGTAAATAGCGTGTCACTGCGATGGCGATGAGCGCAAAGTATGCGAGGTTCGTCGTCGCATTGGTCGGCTATTAAGGAACAGGAATGACCAATCGACTCATCCGCTTGCACCAGCCGGAATGCAATACGAAAGCTAAATTGGAACTCAAAGGAGAAGTGCATACAGATGAAAAGCGCAGACAAAGCAGTGGAAGTCTCCAGACAAACGACGAGGACCAAGTTCGATGGGGTCCTCCTCACCATACGCACGCCTAAGTCCTTCTTCGAGGTCACGCAGGCGATCGAGAGGACCTTACAGCGCTTCTACGTCCCCAAACTGATGGAATACGTAACGCACGGCGATCGCGCGGGTGTCGAAGCTTACGTCGACTCCACTTCCAAGCCAATGGCAATCTTCTGGGACTTCGAGCAGGGCTCCACGATGCGCCTCGCGGGGATTCCCATCGAGTCGAAGTTCTACCTCATCGGGAACGCCGTCATTGCGCGTGGCCTGTTCGAGTACTCCGGTGCCGCCGGCTTGGGCGCTCCGGTGCGCGTCTGCGTTTCCCAGCGGGACGGGGAGGAAACACGGATAGACATGGACCTACCGTCGGCATTCTTCAGCAAATTCCCGGAGATGCGGCCGTCGTCTGTGCCCGCTCTGCTCGACGAGAAGTTGATAAAGGTTTTCGAGGATGCCGCTGCCTAGGAAGGAACGATGGAACCGCGTCCGCGGCTTGTAGCTGAGAGCTTGCTAAGCTCCCGAGTCCACCGAACATGTCGGAGATCAGCCACACCGCGCGTGCGGTGGTGTCGGTCTTTCTTGGTCAGGCTGGTGATGTTTACGGTCGCATGATGCAAGGCAAAGCACAGTTCCGCATGGTGCTGGTTACAAAGGATGAGTCGCATAGGTGATGTGGTTGGAACGATCAGCAGATAAGAATGCCACGTCAATCGGCATTGCTCACGGACTTAGCGACGAGACCCTCGTGGAAGCCGCCAAGAGAGGGGAATCAATGGCCTTCACCGCACTTTCCGAACGATATAGGCAGCAACTCATTCGTGCTGCATATCGGATCACAAGAACCTGTGAGGACGCAGAAGACGCGGTTCAAGACACGCTACTGAGAGCGTTTCTTCATATAAGGGACTTTGACGGCAGGTCCAGTTTCGGAACTTGGCTCACACGCATCGCAATTAACTCGGCGCTCATGATTCTCCGAAAGAAAAGAACCTCGCTTGAGATTGCCACGGACTGTAACGAAGATTTTGGCACCAATGGGCCGTACGAAATAGCCGACCATCAGCCGAATCCGGAAAGACGTTACGCCCAAACCGAAGAAGAAACCATGCTAAAGAAAGCCATCCAGAGTCTACGACCGACCCTCCGCGTCGTGATGCACATTCAACTGCAAGAATGCTCGATGCTGGAAACCGCAGAAGCGGTAGGCATCTATTTGGCTGCAACCAAGGGACGGCTGTTCCACGCCAAGAGCGCGCTCTGTAGGTCAATGACCCCCAAACTGGTGCACCAACCTCGATCTGTTAGCAGATTCGTGTTTCGCCCGCAGGCCAATGGCTCGCGCAGAGCGAACGCACGAACACGCTTCAACGATCAACAGCAAGCCAATGACCAGAAAAAGGAGATGAATATGTCATCGAAACTAAAGAGAGATGGAAGTTCAGAGCCCCAAGCAACCTTTGCCCGGACGGAGACGAGAGAGGTTTTAGTAGGGAACACGGCGCTTGATGAGGAAATCAGACGTCGAGCATACGAAATCCATCTCGAGCGTGGCGAACAGCCCGGCCGTGATTTGGACGATTGGCTCCAAGCCGAACGCGAACTCGAACACCGCGTGTTTCGGCGCGCGCAGGCGGCGGGCTAAGAAATATGAGGTGTCCCTGACGAAAGGAAACCAGCCATAAATTTGAAGCCGTGCCGCTAAGAATTCTTCCCGAGGTTTGAAATGAAGCGAACTGTATTTTGTCTCCTCCTATAACGGTAGGTCCGTCGAGTGCAATCGGAATCGTATTTTCCACGTGATGGAGAAGGGCATATGAATGATCACCGTAAACAAAAATCCGTCAATCCCCGTCGTTCATTCATTGTCGGGTTTGGCGGCGTACTGGCCGCCGCTGCTGCCCTCACAAAAACAACGTTTGGCGGAGGTCTTGAACGCAAAAGTCAGCTGGTTCCAGCAAGTCCATCGACGCCTCGGTATGCGGAGCATCATATTCCGCGAGACAGCGTCTCCCTTCATGTAGAAGACCACGGCAGCGGTAAGCCGGTGCTCTTGCTACATGGGTGGCCGGACTCTTCATATCTTTGGCGCAACCAGATTCCATTGCTTCTCGCGAATGGTTTCCGCGCCATCGCACCGGACCAGCGTGGCTTCGGGCGCTCCGATCGCCCGGAAGGAGTGGCCGCATATTCCCTGCAGAACGCGGTCGCTGATTTGATCGGCATTCTCGACGCGCTAGGTATCGACGCAGCGGACATTGTTGCTCACGACTGGGGAGCCGCTGTGGCATGGCAGACGGCTACTGCCCACCCGAATCGCGTTCGCAGGCTTGTCGTTCTTTCGGTGCCACATCCACTTGCGCCATATACGTTGCGACAGCGGGAGATGGCCTGGTACCAGCTATTTTTCCAGTTCGAGGGAATTGCGGAGGCGTGGCTGCAGCACAACAACTGGGCGCTGTTCCGGGAAATGCTCCGAAGCAATGGTGATATCGACCGTTACATCTCAGATCTGTCCCGACCAGATGCTCTAAAGGCATCGCTCAACTGGTACCGCGCGAACCTCGCGCCGCGCCTGCCGGAGCCGCCTCCCAAACTGCCGCCCGTAGAAGCTCCAACTCTCGGCATCTGGTCCTCAAACGATGACTACCTCGACGGTGAACGCATGAAGATGTCGGGACAATTCGTGAAAGCACGGTGGCGCTACGAGCAGATTGATGAAGCCAGCCACTGGATTCCATTGGATGCACCCGGCCGGTTGAACCAGCTCCTCATTGAGTGGCTGGGCTGAAGCGAGAAAAGTTGGCATCATGGACGATTGGCTCCAGGCAGAACGCGAACTTGAACGTAAACCACTGTCTCAGGCACCTAGGCGGGCTAGGAATTCATCACCTGAGGGAGTTGTATGAATTCAATGAAACTGATTCCCGGTTTACTCACACTTTCGGGGGTCGTACCAATCGTGAACCCGCAGTTTGTTGTGTCGAATCCAAAAAAGTTCTGGCGTTCTTGTTCTGCTAGAAATCAACGGGACTTTGAGACATTGGCCCGGTGAAAGACGATCATGCGCAACGGATGTTAGAGCCTCTCGACAACCCGATCTGGTCCGCGCTCACAACGGAACACCGGCCCCTCGCCCGCTCACACGGCCTTGCGCGACGATATCCGTCGGATGTTTCACCGCTGGCGGCTTTGCTTCATCCCACGA
>Ga0207103_10023_pt1 | contig 44674 bp, 36 predicted proteins | sample Alteio_BWMinHeat_81_FD_153546 | JGI IMG/M metagenome (GOLD analysis project Ga0207103, IMG submission 153546) | Enriched cells from forest soil in Barre Woods Harvard Forest LTER site, Petersham, Massachusetts, United States -... | ecosystem: Environmental > Terrestrial > Soil > Temperate forest >...
TCCTTGACATTGAGATCGGAGTCCTCCACCTCGATTGCTTTGGCGGAGCTGAACCCCTGATTGGGCAGGCCCAGGAAAAACAACATGATTGGCAAGCACAAAACAATATAGCGCCAGGGTCTCCAGCCATGCTCATGGGCACAATCGTGGTGGTGGCCCGCTGACGACCACAGGAACAGACTCCGGGCTCCGGCCAGTCCGAGCAGGACGAAGCCGCTCCACAGCACGTAGGAATGGAGAAAATGCGCCAGCATGAAATTAAGAGATTTCTGAAAGTAGAGCATCACCGCGACGATGCCCAACACCCCACAAACGGCAATGGTGCACAACTGCTCCTGGTAAAAAGCGGAGTGGTCATGCTCATGATCGTGCTTGTGATTCATGGCGGTTTCCTTTGAATTCGCGGATTGCCGCAGGTCGGCTTTTCTGGTGCAGTTTCCACTTGGGCAGTTTCTGGTCCTGGCGAGCCCGGTCGCCACGGGCGACTCGCTGAGGCGAGTTGCGTTAGCGCCGCACGAACTCGGGGCGCTGACGCAACCCCGCTCGCCGCTTGCTTACAGATACGGATCCTCCTCCCGGTCCGTGGGGACGATGTCATTTCTTGAGCGCAGTTTTAGGACGGGGACATATTCCTCGCGGTCTTTGCGTTTGCGGAATTGGATTTGGCCGGTGACCTGGACCCAGGACATGGCCTTGAAGTCGGCCACGCTTTCGGGCGAAATGATGGCCACGTTCAGGGGGATGGCGTCGGCGGCACAGCAGGTCATCTTGAACCGAACCAAGCCAAAGGTGTTGGCAGATTTTCCTAACACGAACTGACCCTTGAGCCGGCCGGTTCGGCCTTCAAAAGCTTGGCGTTGATCTTCATTATTCGCCCAGCCTTCCAGCTCTTTGAAGCTGAGGTAAATCACGTCGCCGGATTTGTCCGCGATGGCCCGGCTGGAATCCTCGACTTCCATCGCCTTGACCGACTTGAAGCCGCCGTTCGGCAAACCGAGAAAGAACAACATGATGGGTAAGCACAAAACAATGTAGCGCAACGGATTCCAACCATGTTCATGACCGTGATCGTGCCCGTGATCATGTCCGTGATTATGACCTTCCTCCAATTCATGGTGCTGGCATTCATCGTGCTCATGCTCGGCGAGATCATGATCGTGGTGATGGCCGCAGTCTTCGTCATGATGGTGTTCATCCGCCTGGCCGGTCGACCGGCGGCTAACGGAAAACCACAGAGAAACCCCACGATAGAGCACCAAGCCCAGGATGGCGAATCCGCTCCAGAGTACATAGCGATGGAGGTAGGGTGCGAGCACGGGAGGATCGGTCGCAGATAGAAATTTCTGGTAAAAAGCCAAAACGGCGACGATCCCGAGCAAGCCGCACACGCCGATCGTGCATAGTTGCTCCATGTAATAGGTAGATTGATCGTGAGAGTGTTCGTGAGTATGGCTCATAAGTTCTTCTCCATTTACTCCTCGTTCCCCCGGAGAGCACGGGAACGAGAACTAAGCTTTAATTATCTCGAAAATCCCGACCAGAGATAATGCGTAATCACCGAATATAGAAAAACTTGCAGAACGACCGATCCGACGATGGTCCAGATCAGGCGAGGGCGAAAGACGCGCGTGTACATGGAATACAATTTGAAGTCCAGCATGGGCCCCAGCACCAGGAAGGCGAGCTTCGAGGCGGGGGGCATGGTATAGCTAGCGGCAACAAAGGCGTCAGCCTGGCTGCAGATGCAAAGGGCAACGGCCAATCCCATCATGATGCCAATGGCCGGAATCGGATACTTCCCCGCCCAGGTCTCCAAAGTCTCGCGGTCAATCAGTTGCCGGCTCAGCGCGGCCAGTAACGCTCCTAGAATCAAGAACACCATGACGTCCACGAAATCATGGAGGGCCGTCTCGACCACATTTTCTAAGCGCTTCCGCCAAGGTTTGGGGGCCTGATTCCCGGCCTCCGCTTCATCGTCGTTTGCCGGAAGGTTTTCCTTGGGTGGGACGGCCAACGGCGTCAGCAGCTTTTCCGGTCCGTGCTTGCGATACTGCCATTCCACAATCAGGCTGGTGACGAAGGCGACGAGATAACCCAATCCCGCACGCAGGCACATCATCTGCATGCCGGTGAATTGGTAAGACGTCCCGTCGGCCGAACCGGTCGCGTTTTGCGCGGCCGAGAAGGCCAAGCGGGTGCTCAACAGAGTGACGACATTGATGATCGGGCCGGCGAGCAAATAGCAGACGCAGCAACTCAGGGGTACGCCTTTTCGCAAGAGCCGACGAACGATCACCAGAATGCCGCAATCGCACATGGGCGACGGCAACCCCAACAGCCCACCGATGGCGATGGCCAGCACTCGATTGCGCGGAATCAGCCGGGTCAGCAGGCGTGGCGGAAGCAGCTCCTCCACGATCCCGGCAATGATGGCCCCGAAGACAATAAACGGCAACGCTTCGTAAAGAATTCCGGTAAAGATGAGGATAAAGTCTTGGACTTTTTCTTCCATTCCCGGCATGGAGGACGACTCCTGCGCGAATGGAGTGGTAATGAAGAGGAAAAAGTCCATTACTTTATGTTCCACGGCCGTTGTGGTCTTGAAGGTTGGTTACTGAGGGATTCAGTTGAGTCTCTTCCCTGTACGCCCGTGCCGCGGGCGAAGTTCACCTTAGACTTCTTTCATCATACCAGCGCCGAAGAGTTTCGGACACGCTTTTGGCGAGCGGGGTTGCTAATCGACAGCAATGGCGAGCCGGGAGCGTAAGCGACCGGAGTACTCTGGTCGCTTACGCTCCTGGCTCGCCGAAGAAATCCGGGCTAGCGCTTAAGCGCCGGGTCGATTTGAATTGCCTCGGCGTAGTCTTCCTGGGATTTGACCCGGTCGCCCAATTTGGCATAGGCCTGGCTTCGTTTCAAGAAGGCCTTGGCGTCCCAGCGGTCGATCCGGATGGCCGTGTCATAATCGGAAATGGCATCATCCCATTCGCCCCGGAGCGCGTGGCAACTCCCGCGGTTGCGATAAGCTAAGGCATAATCGGGATTGAGTCGGATTGCTTGCGTGTAGTCGCGAATGGCCAAGTCATATTCATCGAGAAAGGAATGAGCGGCGCCGCGCTCGTTGTAAGCGCGGGAGTTTTTCGGATCGAGTCGGAGGGCCTGGGTGCAATCCGCGACAGCTTCCTGGTATTTCTCCATTCTTTTGTAGCTCATGCCGCGGCCCTGAAAGGCGCGGGCGTCCGAGGCGTTCAACTCGATCGCGGCCGAATAATCGGCCACCGCCAAGTCAAACCGGCCCGCGTTGTGATGGCGAAGCCCTTCATGGTGATAGACCTCCGAGAGAATTTCGCGAACTTCGCTGACATCGATGCCGATCACGTGGGTCTGTTTATCGACTGCGGCGGCGACGGCGATTACCTCGCCGTTCGTGGCGACGACGGGACCACCGCTAGTGCCTGGGCGAATTGGGGTTTTGGTTTCCAGCACCTCGACTCGGGCCTCCAGATCCTGTTCGGTAAACTTGACTTTGATGCGATCGCGGGACACGGCCTGAATGGTCCCCGAGGTTTGCACCCAGAGCGTGGGGCTGGTTCCCGGATTGCCGACGAGAAGGACGGATTCTTTGGCTCGGGGCCGCACTTTGGCAAGCTTCAACGGCTGTATCTGCGGGAGCAGTGCGTCCAACTGAACAATGGCTAAATCGTGGCCCGTATTCGACTCAATTACCACACCGCGAATTCGGGGCGCTTGCTTCAAGTAGTAATCTCGCTCGGTGATGAGTTGGCCGTTTCGGAATGACGGAAACACCGCCAGGACTTGCTTCTGGCCGCCGACCACATGGCGGTTTGTCACCAAGAGTTTGCGCTCCCGATCGACGAGCCAGCCCGTGCCTTGAGAGGCTTTGTCGCCGCTGGGAGCGATGACCATGGCCGTGGAGCGGAGCGTTTGTTGGTAAAGTTCGCTGGAAGTCAGCCCATCGGCCGGCGCCGCGGCGGGCAGCGATACCAGCAGAAAGATCGCCAGACTTAACTGAATGAATGCCGGTCGGATGCGTTTCAAGAGGTTCATCGGGGCAGGGGGGTTCGGGCCTCGTTGCTCGATTCAGATCACGCACGCCTGGAGTGCGGGGTAGGCGCCCAGCACTCCGTATCCGAGATTGCCTATTCAAGAGTAGGTCAGACAGGTTTGCAAAGTCAAGAGGCGAGCAGAGCGGCCAGCAGGCGATGCATGAGCTCCATGGCCTCGCGGGCCTCGGACTCGGAAATGACCAAGGGCGGAGCGATCCGGAGGACTTTTTTGGCAAGAGGGCCGAGCAGGTGGATGCCGTCGCTTTGGGGCTGGTTGGGCAGACCGCGATAGCAAGCCAGGACCGCGGCATTGGCCCAGTCAGCCGCCGATCGACCGGCGAAGTCTTGCATTTCTAGGCCCCAAACCATGCCGCCTTTTTCTCCGCGCACCCGGCCCACGAAGGGTAGGTCCTTCAACCGGACCAATCCCTCCTCAATGATGGCAGAAGACCGGAGGCATGGGCCGAGGACATCCCGGTCGGCAAATTCATCCAGCGTGGCCAGCACCGCCGCACAACCGAGCGGATTGGCGCTCCATGTGTCCGAGCCTTCGCCGTAGTCGAGGGAAGCAAATAGGTCTGCCCGCCCGACGGCCGCCGACACCGGCACGCCGTTGCCCAAGCCTTTCCCCAGAACGACCATGTCCGGCTCCAGGCCGTAAGTCTCGAAAGCGAACATCGCCCCGGTTCGCCCAAAATTGGATTGGACTTCGTCCAAGATGAACACAATGTCGTTGTCGCGGCAGAAATCTTGGAGCAGTTGGAGATAAGCCTGGGGCGGATGATAGGAGCCGCCGCCTCCCAAGTAGGGTTCGGTAATCAGGACGCCCAGGCGACTTCCCAACTCACGCCGAAGGTTTTCCAACTCTAGCCGATATGGGCCGGGATCAAAGGAGCGCTCACGCATTCCGACGTCGGCGCACTCCGCCATGGGAAAGCTGATGAATCGGACACGCGGGTCGCGATCGTGATCGGTCTCGCAGCCGGTGACAGCGCCGGCCAATCCTTTTTTGCCGTGAAAGCCGAAACGAGTGGCGATAATCATTTGTCGTGACGGGTCGCGTGCCAGGGCGGCCCAAAGCGCCTTTTGAATCGCCTCCGATCCCGAGGCGGCCCAGAAAACTTGCTCCAAGCGCTTGCCGCCGGGCCGACTTTGAAGAAGCTTAACAAGCCTGCGAATGGCTTGTGTCTCCACCTCGGTGACGGCGTTATACGCCGTCATCGGCAGAGCAGAAAAAAATGATGGGGCGTCATTTCGGTTTAGCGGCGGATCGAAGATCCGCGCGGAAGGTGCGAGGGAGGACCGTCTCGGCGTGTCGGCAGGGTGCGCGGATGGCCAATCCATATAGGAGGCAAATCGCTCCATCCACGAAACGGGATTATGCCCCAAATTCGCGACCAGCACTCCCGAGGTAAGATCGAAAAGTCGCCGCCCTTCCGGAGTCCAGTGGAAAATGCCGGCGCTGTGGGCCAAAACCGCTTGGGTCGGCGTATAAGTGCGAAGGGCACGAGGCTCATGGGAAGTAACAAGACCCCTGGCATGGTTGGAGTCTGCTTCGCCGGGATGATGCAAAGAGTTTTCCATGAATTAAACACGAGCTTGGTAGAGAATAACTGGTTCCACTTGGCCGGGGAAGCGCAAGACCAAGCCACCGGATGGGCCGTTGACTTCCGCGACGCCGCCCGGTTGACCGCGTGCGTGCCGTTCCAAGATCGCTTCCATTGCCTGAACTATCGCCACGGTGTTCCGGTCGTCTGAAATATCGTTGTAGCTCAAGGCGCGCATTTGTTGAAGGCGCTCTAGTCGTTCGGCCGGCGAGTCGCCGAATTCTACAAACGCCGCTTCCTCAAAAAACCGCTGCAAGATTTCGATGCCATAACCCCGCTGCGATCGGGCGCCCCAAGGCTCCAGGGACGTCCCGTTGTAGTGATGGTTGGGGGTAATCTTGATCTCGTCGGGAGTCCGGCCTTCCACCGTGACCTCGACGCCCCGTTTGCGCTGATGAGCATTCCAAACACCATTGTCGAAGCGGAATTGCACTTCCTGCTCGACGTAGCCGGGAAAATTGTCCGGCGTGACCCAGCTGGTGTGGATGTCGAACGCGGCCTCCCGGCCATCGGAGTAAGTGTAGACGACTTGGAGCTGGACGGAATCCCAGGTCGAGCCGTCCGCGGGTCCCACTAGGCCGCGCTGCCCGGTGGCCCTGACCCGGGCCAATCGCCAATCGTCACCAAACGTGAAGTCGATCAGCTTGATGTAGTGAACCGCTACATACGTGCCGGGATTCCGGCCATTGATCCATGCCGCAAACTGTCGGCCGCTAATCTGTTTGGGCTCGAGCAAGGAACAGTAACCATTGTTGACGTGCTTCAGCACGCCGTCGACAACGTGAGTGCGCAGCATCTTATGATCGGGATCGGCCAATTTGTGATAGACCACTTTGCAGAGCACGCCTTTTTGTTTGGCTAAAGTTTCAAGTTGATCCAACTCTTGCAATCGAAGGACGGAGGGCTTTTCTATCAGCACATGTTTCCCGGATTCGAGGGCCAGCAGAGCCGCCTCAAAATGCCGGTCGTCCGGCGTGGCGACGCAAACTATCTCCACCCCATGAGCGAGCAGGTTTTTGACAGCAACGGAACCGGTGAAGCTGGCAAATTTGGCGATGCGGCCGGCAGACTTCTTTTGATATTGTTCCGCTCGGGCTCCAGTCAAGCTGGCTACGGCCGACAGTTCCACGTCCACCGAGCCAAAATCTCGACGATAAAGTCCTTCCGCATGAAGCTGCTCGAACAGGGGCCGATAGGTGTCATCAAAGATCATCCCCAAGCCGACCATGCCGGCCCGGAGACGATGTTCGATGAGATTCGGCGGACTTCCCATGGAGACATGATAACATGGCGATGACGATTTAGTTTAGCCACCGTTCGCAGAACCGCGCGCATCTGCGAACCGCGGCCGCACCAGAAATCAATCGTGACAATACCTAGCATTAACTGCCCGGATGAGTCTGCGGCTGCTGAGCCATTTGGGCCATGGCCACTTCCTGCCGCTTTTTCATTTCCGCGGGAGCCAGGTCCTCCAAATGAGTAGCGATGGCCCATTCATGGCCAAAGGGATCCATCAGCTTGCCGTAGCGATCTCCCCAGAACTGGTCCGCCAAAGGCATGGACACAGTGGCGCCGGCGCCAAGGGCCTGGTTGTAAAGCGCGTCGCAATCTTCCACATACAGGCAAATGGTCGTGGGCGTGCCACCCAGCATCAGCGGAGATTTGGAACCCCATTCCGGCATTTCATCGGCGAGGAAGAGATACGAATTGCCGATCTTGATTTCCGCGTGCAGGATTTTCCCGCCGGGGCCGCCCATGCGCAGGGATTCCTTGGCGCCGAAGGCTCTCTTGTAAAAGTCCAAGGCTTGAGCGCAATCTCGGACATTCAAGTGTGGCGTGACGGTCGAAAATCCTTCGGGGACCGGCGGGACTTTCGCTTTGGCCTTGTTGGGCTTCGGTTTGCTAACTTTCGCTTTGACTTTGCTTTTCTTAGGCTTGCCTTTAACTTTCGTTGCCATGTTTCATTTCTCCTTGCCTGATGGTTCAGACCACGGAAATTGATCATTACAAGAGCCGTGAGGAGATTCTCTGTTTGGCAAGGCCGGCGTCAAGTAGAAACCTATTTATTCCGCCGATTATCTCGCATTACTTCTTGGACTTCGGCCGATCTTTGAGCCGAATCACGAAGCGAAGGCCGGACCACGTCTCATCTACCGCACAAACCTTATTGTCCACCAAACCGGCTTCCAGGCCTATTTCCCGGACCCGATCTTCGGTCAAGTCCGTAGCCACTCCCGAGGCTTTCTTCGGCCAAGCGATCCACAGGCCTCCGGCAGGGCAGAGGCACCCGGCGAGGGCCGAGAAACGTTTGACCAGCTCCGCTCGGCTCCGAGTGAAATACAGCATGACGTCCTGAGCCGATGTTCGGCCATTTTCAAGAAGCTGGACGCCTTCCGGCAGATTGCCCAGAGTCTGGATGAAACCGGCCGGAGCGTTGATCACAGTGACGTGGCAATTTTCCTTGACGCCAAGTTTGGCTGCCAGCGGCGTTCCAGAGTATCCAGCCATTGTTCGAGTTTCTCGGGGATTTTGCCAAGGTCAATTAAACATAACGGACATTATCGGACGTTGTGGTTGGGCGCCAAGCCGCAAGCGGCGGCCGAGGAAACGTCCGATAATCGCTCTTATGTTTAACTGCTAACAGGACCTTCCTCAAACACGCCCATGCGGCGAAATTTCTGATAGCGCTGCTCCAATAGGTCGTCAATGGGAATGCCGCTTAGCTGCCGGAGGTAGCGGAGCAAGTATTTCTTGAGCGTATTGGCCATTTCCCGTTGATCGCGTTGGGCGCCGCCCAACGGTTCGGCAATAATGTCGTCCACAATACCGAATTTGAAAAGATCGCGGGCGGTCATTTTGAGGGCCTCGGCGGCCAGCGGCTTGGTGACCTCATTCGCCACTTTCCACAGAATTCCCGCGCACCCTTCCGGACTGATGACCGAATAGTAGGCGTGCTCGAGCATGCCGACGCGGTCGCCGACACCGATGCCCAGGGCGCCGCCGGACCCCCCCTCCCCGATGACCACGCAAACGATGGGCGTGGGCAGTCTCGACATTTCCAGAAGATTGTTGGCAATGAGCTGGGCCTGGCCGCGCTCTTCCGCCCCGATGCCGGGATAGGCGCCGGGCGTATCGATCAGGCAAATGATGGGCAAGCCATACTTGGCCGCCATCCGCATTTTATTCAGCGCCTTGCGGTATCCCTCCGGGTGCGCGCAGCCGTAAAGGCACTCCAATTTCTCTTTGGTGGTGTGGCCTTTTTGCTGCCCAATGAGCATAAGGCGAAAATCGCCCAGCCGCGCGAATCCCGTCCGAAAGACGCGATCGTCTCCGAAGGCCCGATCGCCATGCAGCTCGACGAATTCCTCAAAAATCAAGTCGATATAGTCCAGGGTCTGGGGTCTTTCCGGATGGCGGGCCACTTCGACGGTCTGCCAGGGCGTCAAGTTGCTGTAAATCTTGCGCATGAGGCGGACCAATTCGCGGCGTATGCGACGAATCTCATCGCCGCCGCCCAGCGCGCTGTTTCCGCCGGCCTCCAGCTTGGCCAGTACCTCCTCCATTTCGTAGATTTCTTTTTCAAACGATAATCGGATGCGCGGCGCCATGGGCGTTCCTGGGAAGCGTTACTTGGCTTCTTCTTTCTTGACGGCCGGAGTCTTGAAGACCTTGATGTTGCGAAACTGCATCAGGGCCTCGTGGAAATTGTTGTGTCGGTCCTCGCGGCGTTTGGCCAGCATGCGCAAGATAAAATCGCCAAACTCCTTGGTCACCTCCGGATTATAGACCTCCGGGGAAACGGGTTTTTCAAAAAGATGCTTGTTGAGCAAGGCCTCAGGCGTCCCGCCTCGGAAAGGCGGCCGGCCGGTAACGACTTCGTAGGCCGCGGCCCCGAAGGAGTAGATGTCAGCTCGGCCGTCCAAAGCAAGGCCCCGGATTTGCTCGGGCGGCATATAGCTGCGCGTCCCTTGCGCGGATTTGGCCTTCCGGTGAAACGTCTTGGACAGCCCCTTCGGAATTCGCTGAGAAATGGCGAAGTCAATAATGCGCACCTCCCCCGCGCTATTGACGAGGATGTTCTCCGGCTTGACGTCGCGATGGACCCAACCGCTGGCGTGCATGTACGCCAACCCCGTCATCGTTTGCTTGAAAATGTCGTGCACCTTCTCCTGGATGAAGGCTTTTTCCTTGCGCATGATGCGCAACTTCAGACTGCCCGAAGGAAAGAACTCCATGATGAAAAAAGGATGTTCGGGGTCCTTCATGACCGTCCGGATTTTGATAATGTTGGGGTGGGCCAAAATTCGGCCGACTTCCGCCTCATGAAACAGCAGATGCCGATGGACCGGGTTGTGCACGTTTTCCGGCAACAGCAATTTCATGGCGTAGTGGAGATGGCTGCTCAGCTCGACCACCTCCCAAACTTGACTCGTATGGCCGGTCGCCAACAAGTTTTGCAAACGGTACGGTCCAATCTGATTCTCGGTGACCTGGAGTTTCGGCCTTTTCTTCTTATTGGCCTCCACCAGATACCATCCGCCGACCACCACTGACAGTACGATGAAGCCGCAAACGACAATGATCCACAGCCTTTGCTTGGGACTTCTCCAGGCCTTTTTTAACCAGAATTCCTTCTTGGCAGGCGCCTTTGGCTGGCCGACCTGAGCGATCACGATGAAATTGACTGGAATGGGACCGGCGTAAAGGCCGGCGCGATGAAGAAGTCCTGCTCCCCGGGCCGGATCAGCCGCCGGCGCCGAATTGGTCAGGACACCGCTCAGGATTATTATCAGGAAGATCGCCAACTCTCGACGCCAAACGGCTGCCCGTCGGGCCGTGGGACCCATCATTCGCTTTCTCCTACCAATACTCTTCGAAATGAATATTTCCTTTGGCCTTGCTCCCTTGGTCGGCCTTGAAACCACGCTTTTCCAAAATCTCAATGACTCCCAGCGGTTGTGGATAGGTCAGTTTTCCGGTGTCGTGATCCTTGACTGGGACGCCGATCATCTTCGGATTGCCGCATAAAAATACATGCGTTCGGGCAGGGTCGAGGGCCTGACCGAGCCGTTCCTCCAATTGTCCACTCGTGATCAAGTCTTGGATATAGACCTTTTGTTGAGCCGTCTCGGCCTCGCGGGTGGTCAAGCTGAGATAAGTGTATTGCGGATAGCGCCGCATCAGCTCTTCATGAGTAGCCAGGTAGGCCAGATCGCGACGATATCGGACGCAGCAGGCCGATAGAATCCGCCCGCGATGGCGGTCGCCAAGCAGCTTCCACAACATGTAGTTGTGTGGCGCTTCCCCCGTTCCCGTGGCTAGAAACACGACCGTATCGTCCAGCTTCACGCCTTCCAGCGTAAAATGCCCGGTGATTTTCTCGGTCAGCTGAAGCCGGTCTCCTTCTCTGAGCAAAAATAATCGCGGAGTCAAACCCGGCGCCCGATCCTTGCTCGATTCGCGCACCAGGACAATATAGAACTCTAGCCAGCCGGTCTCGGGGCCGGCCCAGAGGTTGCCGGAATCGTCCAGGACCGGACAGCCGATCGAATAGGCGCGCTTGACGATCCGGCCCTCCTCTTCCGGTTTGACGACCTCCGGCTGACATCCCGGATGCCGCGGCTCCCAATTTCCCATTCCGATCGACGTATATTGTCCCGGCTCGTGCTTTGGCAACTTCCAATCGGGACGGATGCGGATGGCCATTAAGTCGGAATGCGCTTTCCTTAGCCAAGCGACCGTGGCGTTATAGTGTTTCCGCTTCAGCTCCGTAATCTGCTCGGGAGTCATCAAAAATAGTCCGTAGTCAGTTGTCCGTAGTCAGTAGCACAGCCGGGTGATGGCTACGGAAGGTAGCTGCCATTATAACTAGCAAACACTACCGGTGACTACAGACATCGGACTACGAACTACGTCAGCGTCTTGACCGATTCCTTAAAAACCTCAATGCAGGCTTTCATGTCGGGAACCGGGTCATCCGGATGGGCTTCGTACTCGATGCTGATGTGTCCCTTGAATTTCACATCCTTGAGAGCCTTCAAGACGGCCGGCACGTCCAAAACGCCCCCGTCTTTTCCGAAGACCACGTCGGTTTCCTTCTGATTGTTATGATCTTTCAAATGGATGCCGAAATTACGAGGACCCATGATGCGAATCTGCTCGGCAGGATCGAGCTTCTTGTTGAATGGCGGAATGGCGGCGTGGATCAGGTGGCCCGTGTCCAAACAGGTGCCGATCAGTTCGTTGTGGTCCTTGACGGCTTCCATGATGACCTCGGCTGAATACCACTGATGCAACTTCCCACCCATGGGACCGTGTGGATGAATGCCGATTGAGATCTGGTACTCGTCACATAACTTATCGAGGCTGTCGAAACTATCCTTGCTGGGGTTGGCGCTGATGGTTTTGATCCCCAGGGCTTTGGCGTATTCGAATATCTTTTTGTTGGCGTCATGATTTTTCGAGAAGTCCTGCACGCCGTAGCAGACCGGCGTGATTTCATAACTTTTGCATAGGTTCAAAAGCGCTTTGATCTGATCGGGGCTGGCATTCGAGGGAGCGTGTTGCTGAAAGAACTCAATGTAATGCAAACCGAGATCTTGCGTGCGTTTCAGGGCCGGCTCCGTCTTAAAGTTGCGAAAGCAATAACTTTGGACGCCGAGGGTGAATCCGCCGAAGGCGCCGTCCTTTTTGTCTTCGGCCCGCAACCAGGTTGGAAGGCCGGCCAGCCCGACGGCGGCCGCCGCTCCCGCCTGCAAAAACTTTCGCCGGCTTATTTCTCCTAATCGCTGTTGATCCATGGTTGTCAACTCCTTATGAATGGAGAGATTATTGTTCGTGGTGGAACATGGTATTGGGTTAACGCGCGGGGGGAGATGTGTCAAGGACGAAAAAGCCCACGGGGCGGCAAGCAAAAAGCCCACGGACGGCGGTCAGTGGGCTTGAGGTGCGACAACTTACGATCCAGCTTACTTCTTCGCTTCAAACAACTTATCAATCTCCGCGTCGGTCAATTCCTTTTTGCCGTCGTTAGCGTCGATAACTAACGCCGTGCCGCTGGGCGCGATCCAGACCAGGAAGTTGCCGAGCTGCAACACGGGTTTGATCTCCGGATGCCGTTCTAATAAGCGGAAATAAGCATTGCTCTGGGCTTGCACGGCCAGCATCGGCATCTTGGCGTTGAAGGCTTCATCGATCCAGACGCCGCCGATTTCGAGGCAATTCCGGCCCGCCACTTGCCTGAGGGCCGAGTTGGTCAGCCGGCTTTGATTCCGCAGGTTGTTCATCTGCAGGGATAGCTCGACGCCGAGCTTCTCGGACTGCACTCCCCGCAAGTCGTGACGCTTCAAAGCCTTCTGGGCTTCGTCATAAGTTTCCTTTTGGGTGATGGCCATGAACAAGGCTTTCTTTTCGGCTTCACGATCACCGGCACCTTTGGCTGCCTCGCGAAGTTCCACTTCCTGCAATTTATCGCGAGAGAGTGGCAGGCTCCCGTCCTTATCTCCCAATCGGCGAGCGAAATCAGTTACTTGTTGGGGGGCGGCTGCCGGCCCGGCTCCTCTTCCTTCCATCCCTCCCCGCATCAACCCCTGTGGCACTCCGCCACCGAAACCGCCGCCGCCAAAGCCGTAATTAAAACTAACATTCGGCCGACCATCGCGAACCGCCAAAATCGGCATCGGGCCGTCCGGCACAATCAAATAACTGGTGTATGGCGTAGCGATGCCGTACTTTTTCGCCAGCAACGTCACCTCATCGACTAGCTCCTTTTTCTCGCCGTTGAGCCGAATCTGGTCGAGCATGTAGCCAACTTTCCGCCGGGCCCAAACATGCTCGACAAACGACTTATCATCGTTGGTTTTTTCGGGGAAAGTGGTCTCGTAGACAAATTCCCTGGTTTCCGCGCCCACCGAGCCGGTCAGCTTCAAGGCGGCCGGACCTTTGCCCGTGTATCGCCCCATCACGACCAATTGCCCGCCGTGGAACAGATCGGGCAACTGCGGCGGGTATACCTCCGAGAGGCGAACATCATTTCCCGTTTCCAGCTTCAAATTGGCCAACACCGGATGGCTGATCTTGCTGAACAGCCCGCTGACTTTCACCTCGATGTCCTCGGCCGGACGCACAAAGCTGCTGACCGCCCGCGTCTGCTCTGCTAATTGATCGAGGAAGGTCGCGTTCAAACCGTCCGCCTCGCCGACTCCAAATGTGAAAATCCGAGTGTTGGCCGAGTTCTTCGCGGTCACGTTCTTCAGAATCCGGTCGGTGTTGGTCTCGCCGATGGTCGGGCAGCCATCGGTGAAGAAGACAATGGTAAACGTTCGGCCCATGTCGGCCGACCGAAAGTCCAGCGCGGCCAGTAGAGCATCGTTGATGGCCGTGCCGCCCGTCGCCTCCAGTTGATCGACCCACTTGCGGGCCTGCTCTAAGTGTTCCGAGCCGGCCTCCGTCAGAGTGTCTTTATACTTGTTCACCGACGTGGCAAAATGGATCAGCGCGAAGCGGTCTTGGGGATTGAGATTGTCAAGGCAATAACGCATGGCCTTCCGCGCTTGCTCCATCTTGCGGCCGCGCATGCTGCCCGATGTATCGAGTACCAATACCATGTCGCGCGGAATCACTTGCGATTGCGACATCTCCACTCGCGGCGAGATTAGAAACATAAAGTAGCCGTTCTCGCTCCTGACTGGCCGATGAGCCAGCGCCGTCAACCCCACATCCTTGTCTCCCTGCGAGTAGAAAAGTTGAAAATCCTTGTCGAGCAGCCCCTGCTCCCGCTCAAAGGTCACGACCATTTCCCGGTCGCTGTTTTTCTTGGTCGTGACCGAGTGGGTCGGGCTGTAGATGTTGATGATCGGATGCTGCGATTTGATCGTCGCTTGAATAGAGAATTTTTCCAGAGTGCGAGTCGCCTTGCCGTCGGTCTTGAGGGGGTAGGTGTACTCGACAAGATCGCCGTCGCGCGGAGCCACGGAGGTGTATGTCAGGGCAACTTTCTGATCGGCGTTCGGCGCCACGGGAAACACCTTCAAGCGCAGCAGGTTGTTGCCCATGTATTCGAGCAAGCCGGGATCCTGCGTCCGGCGAACGATGTCGGTGTAGATGTGGCGAGCCTTATCGGCCTCAACCATCTCCCCGGGCGTTTCCTTGCCGTTCACCCACATGGTAAACTTGCGAACACTGGCGCCCTTGGGCACCGGGAAGATATAGGTCGCCTCCAAAGCCCGGGCCGTGTGATTGCGGAAAGTCTGTTCCACCCGAGTCTCCGCCACCTGGTCGTCGATGGTAATGGTGACTTGATGATTGACCATCGCTAGGGGCGGCACTTGCTTATCTTCTGGTATCAGCAACCCCCGACCTTGGGCGGTGCCGGCAACACATAAAGTCAAAGCCAGCAAGGACATGGGAATTCCGGTTTTCGGTCGAACAGAGAGAGTGGGAAGCATGGACATGCCCTTTCCTGAAAAGATCCGCCGATGGCCTCTGCCAATAAGACGAACCAGGCCGGCATTTCGTTTCCTGTATTTTCAACCCCCCTGCCCTGTCCCTCGGCCAACTAACCGCCGGGCTTTCCCCGTGCGGAATGCACGCTAACTTTGAACACTTCCTCTGCCAACACCTTATAACCGGGCGCTAACGGATGGCTGGCGTCGCCGTATCGTTCGCTCTTGAGCGCCGACGGCGCAAGATAGGGCACCCCTGTCTGCTCAAGCCAGCGCACAATCGTCGACTTCACTTTCTGAAAACGCTCGAGACTTTCCGGTTCCAGCATGTGTTCGTTGAACGGACCGACCAGGACAAATACCCGATTCTTCCTTTCTTGGAGAATCTCGACCGTCCGTCGGAAGGATCTCCATTGCAATGATGTTTCCAAATCGATCCAGGGAAAGCCTTGCTTGGTGATGCCGCTCTTGTACCAGGGTACTGGAAGGTGGCGGAGCGTCTCATCTGATGGCGGTGGGCCCTGGACAATTGGTGTTATCGGATTGTCGTAAGGGTGCTCCAGTGTCCAACTCGGAATGTCCGTTCCGCCGAAATAAGCCGTCTGAAGATGACTCGTCCAGCTATTGAAGGGCACGCGCTCTTCGACCAGCACGCCGATCCGGTGTGAAATCTCTTCTTTGTAACCAGGTATTTGGCGAGAGAACTGAGGAATCAGCCGCGGATGGCTAGAGTCAAAATACTTTTCGTCTTGGTAGTCGCGTCGCGGCGAGCTCATCCACAGCGGATTGCAATGCAGAATAACGTTTTTGCCCGTAACGCCACCCGCGTAGTGCTCCACCAACCCGGCCAGGGCCACCGGATCGGCGCCGTCCAGCCCCAGATTGGCGTAGCGCTCTTCGCCCGCCAGCTCATTCAAGTAATGCGAAAGGGTTTCCTGTCGAGTTACATACTCGCCCCAGATGACCGAATCGCCGATGAGCAGTGTGTCATAATTCGCCGCGGCCAATCGGGACCAGCGATCATAGAACCAATAGTCATTGCTCAAATCGTGCGGGATGCGATAGTCCGGCTCCAGCTCAAATCTCTCCACTTGCTTCCAGAGTGAGGGCGTAAACAGGACTATCGCCAGCGTAAATAGGCCGACGACTAGCCACTGCTTCCCAGTTAGCCTCATGCTGTTGGAGAAATCCGGACCAAACGCATCGAAATGTTGATGCGCCCTCGGCTCATGTCTGGATTGGTCATTTTCCATGTTGCGGTTATCTCTTCAAAATTGGAAATAGATAAATGCTTTGCTGCTCGGCTGGGCGACGACCGCGAGATAAATGATCATGGCCGCCGCCAACGCAACTCGGACCGGCGCCCATTCCAAAACTCGGGCTATCCCCAATCGACTCGTGTAAACGAGTTGATAGACCCAAACCGCCAAAACCAGGGCGATCATGAAAATCGGGCAGCGCGGATCGGTCCAGCCGGTCGTGAACATTCTGGTGATAATCAGCCAAGCCTTCTCTAACGCGGTATATTCAGTATCTTTACTCGCTCGGAAAAATATCCACGTAAAGGTGACGAAGACAAAAACCCACGCCTGCTTGACGAAAGTCGGCACTCGCTCTTTGTAAAATGCGGTCTGTTCCAGTTCCCGCGTCAGACATCGGCCCAGAGCATGCAAGGCCCCCCAGATGACGAAGGTCCATTCGGCTCCGTGCCATACTCCGGAAATCACCATCGTGAGAAACATATTGCGATAAGTGCGAATGGTCCCGTGCCGGCTGCCGCCCAGCGGAAAATAAAGATAGTCCTTGAACCAGGTGGACAAGCTGATGTGCCAGCGCGCCCAGAAATCGCCCAAGCCGGTCGCCGTGTAAGGGTTGTTGAAATTCAACATCAACCGGAAGCCCATCACGCGGGCGATGCCGCGGGCCATGTCCGTGTAGCCGCTGAAATCGAAATAAATCTGCCAGCCGAACGCCATTGTGGCCAAGATCAGGGCCGGGGCATCGAATCGGGCCGGCGAACCGTAAACCAGATCGACGTATTTGCTCAAGTAATCCGCCAAGGCAACCTTCTTGAAGAAGCCGACCAGGAAAAGCGACAGCCCGTCGGCAAGATTTTCTCGGGTGATGCGAGGGGTTTTTTGCAGCTGCGGCAGGAGATTGCTGGCGCGTTCAATCGGCCCGGCCACCAACTGAGGAAAAAAGGAGACGAAAGTGAGAAAGCGGATAAAGTTGCGCTCGGTCTGGATGGTGCCCCGATAGGCGTCGATGGTATAACTCATCGACTGAAACGTGTGAAAGGAAATGCCGACGGGCAAGACGACATGTTGGAAATACCACGAATCCGGCGCGTGGATGACCGAAAAAAAGGCGTTCTGGTAGATCACCGGATCGGGCAGCTCCAATGCCCAACCTGCCTGACGTAGGAGCGAGTTCAAGTTGGTCGTGATGAATTCAGAGTACTTAAAGTATCCCAGAAAACCGAAGTTGCTCACCAGACTGATAACGAGCCACAACTTTCGCACCGCCGGAGTTCGACTCCGGTCCATGAAGACGACCATGAGGTAATCGATGGCCGACGTCCCGAAGAGTAGCAGAAGGTAAGGATTTTTCCAAAAGTCCGATAAACCTTGCTTACTGATCGTTAACCACCAAGTGCCATAGAAGACGTACGAAGCCAGCATCAGCCACAGGTTCATGAGCCGATTATTTGTGCGGACGAGCAAATAGACGAGATAGACGATCAGGAAGAAGACGAAAAAGACCCAGGTATGGAAGAGCATGGTAGTCCGTAGTCAGTCGCCAATACCTATAGTTAGTTTGTGACATTTAGCCGCGGGGCATGCCCCGCGACTAAATGAATTTGAATCAAACGGAGTTCCTGACTACTGACTAATTGGCGCTTTGCGGACGCAGCGGAAGCCGATGGCGTCGCGGGCCAGGCAGGCATCGGAGAATCCGGGGTTTTCACTGAGGCGGTAGGACGACCTTAGAGCGTCGGCGGCTGATTTCCAGGCGCCCCCGCGGAGCAGAAATTGTTTTCCATCACTCGGACCGCGCGGGTTGTCCGCTGGGCTGTTCGAATAAAAGCTCTTGTCATAGACATCGTTGCACCACTCGGCCACGTTGCCGTGCATGTCGTACAGGCCCCAGTAGTTGGGCTTCTTCTCGCCTACCGGATGGGTTTTTTTGCCGCTGTTGTCCGCGAACCAGGCATATTCATTGAGCCTTTTTGAGTCGCCGCCAAACGAGTAATCCGTATCCGTGCCAGCTCGGCAAGCGTATTCCCACTCCGCCTCGGTCGGCATTCGGTAGCCATCGGCCTGAAAATCGCACGCCGCCGTGTCCTCGTTGTAACAAGGCGTTAGGCCCTCGGCTTTAGAGCGGGCATTGCAGTAGATGGCCGCCTGGACCCAGGTGACTTGCTCCACGGGCAGCGTCGGACCTTTGAAGTGACTCGGATTCGGGAGCTGGTACTTGTCAAATTCGGCTTGGGTCACTTCGTATTTGTCCATGAAAAATGCGTCCACCGAAACGGTATGCACGGATTTCTCATCCTCCTGACCGCGCGCATTGCCCATCTGAAATGAACCCGCCGGGATCACGACCATCTCCAGGCCGCCCTTGGACGTGACGGTCGGCGGCATAGCCGCGCCGCCTCCGGGACCGGCCGGTCTTTGACAGCCCGCGAATAGGAAAATCACAAATATTAAACCGAAATGTCTCGCGCAAAGCCGCCAAGGCGCAAAGGGGGTCCTCCTTGGCGCCTTGGCGGCTTTGCGCGAGATCGCATCTTCGGATTCCGCATTTCGCATTTCGGATTTGGCTTGCCACTTCATTTCGCCGCCCTTTTACCGTTGACCACGACCCAGCTCGGTTGCTTGCAAGATTTGCCGTCGGTGGTGAGCGGGATCCACCGGTTTCGCTGGGCCGCGTCGGCCACGCAGACATTCCAGCCAGGCGCCTCGACCCCCGGAAACTCCGGAAGCAGCCCTTTTAAGTTTTTCCCCGTGGCCTTGGGGCCACGCGTGTAGGTGATGTACTTCCCATCCGGCGACCAGATGACGTGATAAGTCTCGATGGGATCCTTGTTTACCACCACGTTATGAATGTTGATCGCCTTGGGTGTGGATGATAGATCGAGATCGGCCACACCGGCACAGTAGTCACCATGACCCCAAGTGATTTTCTTGCCGTCGAACCGCAGGTTCGGCCGGCAGCCTTCCAGCTTCAAATCGAAGACTTTATCGCCATCCGCTTCAAAGGCGATGATCCCATGCTCGAATCCCATGCCGCCGTGAACGGTCGATACAAACCATTTTCCATCCGGCGACCAGTTGAGTGTGTATAGGTGGTGGAGATTCTTATTGGGATGTTGCCGGGTTGACTTCGACTTCAGGTCGTAAATAAATAGTCCTTTGGTGGCGAAATCCGAATAGGTGAACTTGTCGAATTCCCCTTTCATGTAGGCGATGGAGTTTCCGTCCGGGCTCCAGCACGGCTCGCGGGCGTTGTCGGCCACCTTGACCCGGTCCGAGCCGTCGCTGTTCATGTAGTAAACGTTGCGGACCTTGGCGGCGCCTTTACTCTCGTCGGCGACGAAACATATTTTGGATCCGTCGGGCGACGGCTTGGGATAAAGCTCGTCAACGTCCGGAGTGCGCGTGAGGTTGACCGGATCGGACCCATCGGCGTTCATGAGGTAGAGTTCCCAGTTGCCGTCGCGGTTGGTTTCGTAAACGATCTTGTGCGGGTAACTTTTCAGCTCGGTGAGTAGGTCCTTCGACGGCTCGTCGTGCTTGCCAGTGTCCGTAGCGTTCTGGTCCGAGCCCGGAGCGTTAGCGACGGGTTCATCCGCGCCAAGCGCGCTTCCGCCATTGACAAACAATAAACCGATTACGAGAAGACGTATCATTTGATGTCCTCCTGCAAATGTCTTGTTTGTGGGTCCGCGCCTCGCTTGCGGCTTAGCGCTCTCTCACCAATCACCATTCTTACTCATCCGCATGCCAATCGGGAAGCAGATTGGAACCTTCTTTTGTCAAGGCGATGAAGTCCGCGTCATCGCCGTCGATTTCTTTGACGGAGATTTGCCACGGGCCTTCATGAGTGGGCGCCCGGCAGAATACGATCATGGAGCCGTCAGGCGAATAGCGGGCATCATGCTGCACATCGGCGCCAAACGTCATCTGTTCCCAGTTGCTACCGTCCACGTCGATCTGATGAATATGCCCCTGGACCGTTTGGCAGAGCATTTTCTTGCCGTTCTTGGACCACTCGGGAGTGCAACAAGGCTCCTCGGCCTTGAGCTGCGACTGAACCTTGCCGTCCACACTGAGGATAAAGATGCCGATGTTGCCGAGATGCCGGCTGGCGACGGCGAAGCGCTTGCCGTCCGGACTCAAGGCGGGCACGCCGCAGCGCTCCCAACTATCCGGGGTCACGCGTTTCTCTTGTCCCGAGATCAAGTTGCGGAGGTACGCTTGGTTGTCTCGAATGAAAAGGATCGCCTTGCCGTCCGGTGACCAGCAGCCCTGCGCGCCTTTGGTCACGAATTTCTGCTCCGATCCATCTGACGTCATCATCCAGATTTCCGGAAACCCGCCACGGAGGGAAGTGTACAGGATTCGCTTCCCGTCGGGCGCGAAGCGCGGATCGGCATCGGGATTAGCGTCATGAGTAAGCTGTTTGAGGTCTTTGCCAGTGGCGTGCATTTTCCAGATTTTCAAGGTGCCGCTTCTATCACTGACAAAAACGATAGTGCCCTTGAGCCTTTCTATGTTTAGCCGCGACCCAGCGGGGAGCTCGCCGGTCGGCGCGTGGGGTTGCTGAGACTTCGTGGGGGTCTGGGTGGCACGCTCTGAACGAAGGGAAGGGCGTGACGAAGCGACGGTATCCACGCCCTTCGAAGACTCAGGGCGTGCCACCCCCTCCCCGTTGAGCGCCCGGCGAAAGCCGTAACTATCCGCGCCAAAACAGGCATCGGAATAGACCGGAAACTCTTTATGTCGGTACGCGGCTCGGCATTTGTCGGCCGGGGAGTCCCAAGCGCCGCCGCGCAACACCCTCATTTTGCCAGTAGCCGGTCCGCGTGGATTTTCCTTGGGACTTTCCGAATAGTAGTTTTCTGAATAATAGTCATTGCACCATTGCCACACGTTGCCGTGCATGTCATAAAGGCCCCAGTAATTGGGCCGCAATTCACCCACGGGATGAGTTTTTCCTCCGGAGTTCTGTTTGAACCAGGCGTATAAGGGCAATTCCGTGTCGGAATTTACGAAATGATATTGTGTTTGGCTGCCCGCTCGGCAGGCATATTCCCACTCCGCTTCCGTCGGCAGCCGGTAGCCGTCCGCCTCGAAATTGCACTCCCAAGTTTCCAAGTTGTAACAAGGCGTCAGCCCATCGAGCTCCGAGCACTTATTGCAAAATCGGACCGCGTCGGTCCATTGCGTCCGTTCGACCGGATTGGATTTGCTTTTCCGCTTGGACGGATTAACCCCCATGATTTTCTCATAGAGTTCCTGGGTCACGAGGAACTTGTCCAAGTAAAAGGAGCCTATCGACACTGCGTGAAAAGTCTCATCCGGCCGGCCTTCGGAATCGCCTATGGTGAAACTGCCCGCCGGGATCAAGAGCATTTTTCCGCCGGATGCAGGCTGCCACACGGGCAGATGTTCGACTGTCCCATCGGGGTCTATCGATGAGCGCGAAGAGTTCTTCCCGCACCCGGACACAAACACTAAGAGTGCGATAACCACACGGCTGATGGGACAATTTGCAATTTGGAATTTGCAATTTGTAATTTGCATTTCTTCTTTCTGGCCTTTCAATGATGCGCCCCTTCATGATTAGCCGGAAATCGCAAGGTTTCTTGCGTTCGCGCTCGGATCTCCGTCGCGACGGCCGCGGCTCGCGGCTCTTGAGCCAAGAGCAGTCCCGCTTTCTGCCGCAGCGTCTTCACCACCCATCGGCATTCGCCCGACAGTTCATCCTGATTGTCGCCAATCACGACCAGGTCATGCGTGTATTGCTTGCACTTATCCAGAGCGTCGGCGCTGTAATCGTCGCGGACGTTCTTGCGAAATTCCTCATTCATAGCGGCGACGTGGGCCGGCGTTTGAATCTTATCGCTTCGAGCGGCCACGCGCTTATCGATCTCGGCGGCGATTTGATCCAGGTCGTTCACTACATCGGCCAACTCGGGGTGCGCTTTCTTTTGGCCAGCCAGATAATCGCGCATTTTGTGGCCGAACTCGACGTAGCGCGTGATTCGCCCGCGGATATGCTTCACGAAAGTCAAACCTTCTTCCAGAATCTTATCCACGCGAGCGCGCTCCTCCTTCTGCCGATTCTTTTCATAAATCGCGCCCAGCTCGTCGCGCACGGAGCAAGTGGCCCGGCCCCGGTATTCCGACTTCTGCCCTTCCAGATCGAGAATGTACTCGCACGGCCCTACGCCCAGGGTGTTTCGCATGACGTCCATCACGGTGTAGGCATCGAGCGGAGTTTGCTTCACCCGGCCAATGGGGTAAGCGACCGCCGGGCCCTGGAATTGAAGCACTCTGGTCTTCAGTGGCTGCAAATAGCCACGGCCCTCGTGGTCGAACCAGCACGGGTACGGATAGCGCCCCAGCACCGTGTTCCAACGCAGCCGATCCGAGCCGAGATGGTCCTGCTCGGCTCCCAGCCAGCTCGGTTTGATGAAGCCGTTTCCATTTTCTTGCTGGAGGAGCATCTCCCAACTGTCGGTCAAGCCGGTAGCCTTCGTGAAGTCGCAGCGCCATTGGGCAGCGAACGGCATCTTCCAATCGAGAGTGACAATCTCGCCGGTGTCCGTAGGTTTGAGTTCACGCGCATGCCAGACTAGCCGAGAATCCAAACAATCCAAAATCGCCACCCAAACTTTCTTCCCCTCAAATGGAACCTCCGAAGCGGCCACGGTCCGCGCTGCCGTGCCTTCGAGGGCGATCTTGACATCCTGCTGGCGGTTTTCAAATACGCACATGCCGATGCAGCCGCCATTGTCCGCCAGGTGCAAAACGAAATTGTCGCTCGGCAGCTCCGCAGTCTTGGCTGGGATCGTCCGGGCATCGACCACGATGTCATCCGCGAAAAAGTCCGGCAGCACAACGAAGCGAGACCGGCAGCGGACTCTGAGCCGATCCGCCGAGGCGCCCGGCTCCACTTGCACCGATACTTCCCCACGCTTGAGGCGAAATTTCGCGGCGACGGTCTCGCCAATAATAGTCTTGTAAGTAGCCTCCAAGCAAGCGGCGCCTTTGGTGTTCTCAACGAGAGTTACTTGATCGAGATGGTCGGCCCCCTGGCTGCTGGAACTTAGCAATTGCAGGTTCAACTTGATGGCCGGGCCGTAGGATTTCAACGAATAAAGCTCCATCCCATAACCATGTTTTCGAAGCACACCGAGAATTCGGCCATTGGAGATGACCGCATCCCCCTTGAAGGCCGCGGATATCTCCGGCGTGGAGATCTGGCTCCAGCCGCTCTTGGCCGTCAGCTCCGACATGGAATACGGGCCTTTGAGCGTCTGTCCGGTGTCCCACACGGCAAGGGTCGCTGGAGAACCGGCTACGCGGTTTTGGCCATCCTCCGCGGCGCCCACCTCATTCGAGGGATGAATGAACAAAAAAAGAAACCCGGCCAAGTGAATGATCTGAACCGGACGCATCATGGACCTCCAGCTTTGATGGAACTATTCTACGCAAGCTTCTGCGACGTCATGCCGAACTCGTTGCCGTCGGGGTCGGCGAACTTGGCGAAGATGCCCCAGGCCATTGAGGTCGGCGGCATCGGGATGCGAACGCCGTTCGCTTCCAATTGCCGGCAGGTGGCCTCCACGTCCGCACAATGAAACACCACGGCCGGCTTCATCTCCTGCCAGTTAGCCATCATCGCTTTAGGATAAAGGACCAGGCTTGTTTGCGCGCCCGGAGGCGCGACCTCCAGCCAATTCGCGTTCGGCCCCATCGATTCTTTGCGGCGGAGCTCAAAGCCGAGCTTTTGCGTGTAGAACTCCAGTGCCCGTTGCTGGTCTTCGACGAAGGCGCAGACAGTTTTAATGGGGCCGAGCATTTTTGTCCTCAGGGTTGAATGGGTAGTATTCTACTTCACACGCTTCCACACCACCAGAGTCGCCCCGGAACCAGGTTGGCTGTCAAAGTCTCTGGGTCGATCCTTATCGGGATTTGCGTAGCACATCCTAAGAGTGTCGCCTTCGATGGCATAAATGCCCTTGGAGGTCTTGCCGGCTTGCTCACCTTCTGGCGCTGTGATGTCGATGTGCTTTGGCAGTTGGGCGGCGTCGATCTTGTACAAGCCGTCGAACAACACAACATTGCCTTTCTCCGTCTTGTACTGATCCTTGGTCAGCGTCAATTTGAGTTCCTTGACGATGGCCTCGGGCAACGGCTTGCCGTCGTTTATGCCGGAGACGCAAGTCCAAACGCCGGCCAGTGCTTGCGGGTTATCCATCTCATTATCCTCCTAATTGAGGAGAATTTCTTTCGGAAAACCATCGAGACCAGGCAACTCTTACGATGATATAGACCCCTCCCACAAACGCGGCAACATAACTGGCCTGATGCGCCCAGAGGTCCGCCAAGAACGCCGCGTGTTTATGCGGCGGCACTCTCGAGGCTAAAGGTTCTTCTAAGAAGATCGAACCATTCTTGGCTAAGAAAAAGCCCGCAGCGCCCGCCGCCAGAGCCAATAAAGCTGAAAACACGATCAACGCAATGATGGGACCGATCAGGGAACGCATCGATCTCTTCGGCCATCGCCCCACCCGGGCCGCCGCCGCTAAGAGAATACCAAGAAATATGCCAACCCACCAAGTCGCGAGGATTCCCCACCCGACAGCCAGGACGGTGGGGTCGTCTGTCTTGAAAATGGGCGGATGACCTATGGTGAAATACTCCACACAGGCGCGTGCCGTAACCTGGTCATGCAAAATACCATAGACAACGGCCGACGCAATGCAGAGGATAATAATGCGAACCGATTCCATGAATTAAGCTATGGCTCTATCAATGGGCTGCCTCTTATACCGCGGCTGATAAAGCTGCACCAGCACATCGCCCGGCATCTTGAAGTTCGTCACCAGTCCGTAGCCGGCGTCCGTAATGCCGTCGGTGAACTCCACGCCGCGGGCCTTTAGCTCGGCTACGGTCTTCTTGATGTCGTCGCAGTAAAAGGAAATGTAATGGGTTCCCGACCGATGGCCTTCTTCCGCCTCGGCGGGATGACAGCCCATCTCCGCATCGGGCAGATCGAAAATCAACCAACCTTCGCCCACGTCGGTATAGGAGAAGCCGAGCTTGTCGCGGATGAATGCCCGCAGCTCTTCCGGTTTGGACGAATAGAACATGGTGTGAACGCCGGTGATCATGGATGTGGCTCCAATTGACAAGGGGTGAGGAGTCAGGAGTCAAGGAAAAGTGATCACCGCAGTGGTGACCCCTGACTCCTGATGCCTGACTTCTGTTATATTACTTGCCGCGGAGGACGAGGAGAACCTGGACGGCGCCGGGACGCTGACCGGGACGGGTCGAAATGAATTGCTTGATTTCCTTAGAAGTAGAAGGGGCGGCGCGGACCGGGTTGTAAGAGAGGACGATGGCCAGGCGGTCGGGAGCTTTGACGGCCGGTTCTTTTCCCGGTTGCGGCCGGGGCGGTCCCTTTCCGGCGAGCGCATCGGCGACTTGCTCTTCGGTTTTCTTGCTAAGCGGCTTAGTGAGATCCACGCCCAGCGGCCCCTTCTGCTGGGCGACCTTGGCCGGCAACGCTCGCGGATCAACTCCCAGCAGGCTGCACAGCTCTTTTCGGTCGGCCGGCGTGAGATGGTTGATGATGATCTTGTTGAAGCGCTGCTTCGGATCGACTTTCTTGTCCTCGGCCCCCAGATCTTGCAAGAGGCGAGCCAGCTCCTCAGGAGTGAGATCTTCCATGTAAAAGGCGTAGTGAGTCTTGAGGCCTTTTTTCCAGCGAGCGAGGGCGGCCCGGTCCATCACTACTTTCACGCCTCTGGCTTGGAAAGCTGCTTCGAGCCGATCCAAACCCTTGGCGCTTGCCGGACACGACAGGTCGAATTGAAATGCGTTGTCCTCCTTGAGTTTATCGCGCAAGCGCTCCTGAAGGCGCGGCTGATCGAGATCGGCTAGCGTCAGATTCAAGGCGAGCTTGACCTGCACCAGCTCATTGAAGACCTCCAGGCGAGGCATAGGGGAGGCATCTAGAGTAAAGTCGGCGTCCGGAGTGAACTCGAGGATCGGCCGGTCTTTCTCGTTGGCCGGCAGGTTATCTTTAGGAATTGGATCGGAAGAATTCGATGTCGGAGCCGACGGTGGATTTTCATGAGGAGAAGGCGTGCTTGACTTTTGTTGGCCATCCGTTGCGACATGAGGCGGATTCTCGGGCGGGAAATTATCGTTCTTGGCGACCACGACTTTATCCTGCCGCGTGGGCAGTGCGTAGAAATAAAGCGTCGACCCGACGCCGAGCACGAAGAGGACGCTGGCCGCGGCCGCCACTCCGATCCAGGCGGGATACACCGGCGCCCGGGCCAGGCGGGCATGGCGATATCCGTGCGGTCGGCGATCGCCAATGGCGCCTAGGACCTTCTCGGAAAAATCCGGCTCCAGCTGCCGGCGAGGCAAGCGGCGCAGGGCGGCGGCATCGGCTTCCAAATGGCGAACGAATTCGCGGGCCTCGGCCGACTGCTCCAGTAGGCGCGTAGCCGCCTCCCGCTGACGAGCCGGCAACTCGCCATCCACATATGCCGCCAACAGTTGTCGTATTCGATCCGAGATCATGGTTAACTACTGACTCCGGACTTCTGTTTTTTCTAGCACCTCTCGCAATTCCAACCGGGCTCGGTGCAGCCGGCTGCGGATCGTTCCGATCGGCACTTGCAAGATTTCCGCCATCGTCTCGTATTTCTGCTCTTCCAGGTCCTTGAGGATCAAAACGGCCCGATGCTCCGGGGAGAGCCGATTCAGGGCCGCCTGAATTCGCCGCTCTTCATCCGCGCGTTCGAGCGCCTGATCCGGCTGGCTGAATTCGGACAAATCGGGCGGCTCCGGGATACTCCCCTGCCCTACCCCGCCCTGATGTAAGTTCACGGCGACCCGGTGCTTGCGTTTCAGGCTGATGGCCGAGTTGACCGCGATCCGATACAGCCAGGTGAAAAACTGCGAGTCCCTTTTAAATCGATCCAGCGACTGGTAGGCGTGAAGAAAGGCTTCCTGCACGACATCCTGAGCGTCTTCCGCGCTATCGACCAATCGGTACACCGTGTTGAAGAGCCGGTCCTGATATCGACGGACCAACTCACCAAAGGCCGCGGTTTGGCCTTTCAGGCATTCATCGATGAGTCGGTTTTCGTCGCCGCTCACAGGTCACTTTTGAATTAGACGCAGCCGGCAGGATGAGAGTTCCCCCAAGCGGGCTCATCGAAGCTGTGCCATCCATGATGGCACGGGGTCCAGGTAATGTCAAAATTAAAGGCGCCAGAGGCAATGTAAGGTTCACTTTTACGAATCGTGCAGACTGGTGGCGTTTCAGGTTGATGAGTTTCCCATCTCGGCGAGCGGGGTTGCGTCAGCGCCCCGAGTTCGTGTGGCGCTAAGGCAACCGGGCTCGCCTGGGGGCAAGATTTGCGGAGGCGAACCGACACTAGTATCAAACCGGCAAATAGATGTTGGTAAGATACCTGTCATACTAGGAGGCAGATATGCGAACCACCAAAATTGCCATCACATTGGACCGGAATCTTTTGGTTCGACTTGACAAACTAATTCAAGCGTTTCGGTTTCCAAATCGGAACCGGGTGGTGCAAGAGGCCCTCCGCGAGAAGCTAGACCGCCTGGACCGCTTAGCCCGCGAATGCGCCAAACTTGATCCTTCGTTTGAGCAAAATATGGCCGAGGATGGATTGATCGCCGAAGCGAATAACTACAGCCCAAGAGGAGCGCCAAAGCATTCCACGTCTCGCTGCCACACCACAACGCGATGAATTCGAGTCGTCCGCCCCAAATCGGCAAGGATAGCGTGGCTAGCACCATGGCCAAGCCCATCAAGCAGCGCAAGATTCTGTCGTCCTGATAAACCGCCAGCCGGGCTAGAGCAAAGGCTGGTAAGACGAGCGTACTAAAATGCGGTTTGCTCGACATGGGCGACAAGAGGATCATCAGAAGCAACACCAAGGAGTACTCCAGCACCTCGGCCTGAGGTGGTTCAGGAGTCTTCTGCCCTTTCATCAAAGCGCGGCGACGAACCAACATGACTGTGACGGCTGCCAATAGAACCGCCTCGCCGCCATACACGATCATTTTGACCGCTTGCGGACTGATGGCCTGTGGCCGGAGTAGTACTTGGAAATCCGAGCCGCGCCAACTCCAGCCAGTGGTCAGCCATCGATTGGCGGCGCCGGAGATGGACTGATTGTAAATGATCCAACTTCCCCAATGGCCGGGATAATGATCGGCCGCAGCCAAAGGACGGATATAGCGAGTCAGCCATTCGCCCAACCACAGCCCGCCTCGATCCGGGGCGCGGACGAGATTGGGCAATAGATTGACCCCGACCGCCACGACGAGCAACCAGCTCGCCGCTATCCATTTCCGCCGCCAAAGTAAATAAGGTATCCAAAGGAGGGCCGTGCATTTCATCGCCGCGGCCAAACCGAAACAACTCGCGGCCGATAGATTTCGGTTTCTTAACATCAACCAGCAGCCGCCCAAGAGCAAAGCGCCAATCACCAAGTCCGTTTGGTGATGAGCAATTCCGTTCAACGCGTACCGCGCGCTACAGGCGACCCCGATAAAACAGACCAGGTGTTCTTTGATGCTGGTAGCATGAATGCCCTCAAGGGTGCCCCCGCCAGTCATGCGCCACGCCATTCGCCAGATTCCAATTAGACAAATCAGATTGATGCCGAACCAAACCATGCGAGAAACGGTCGTTGGCAAGACGGTAAATGGGATGGCCAGCCAAGCCATAAACGGGGGATAGGAGTAACCATCCTCGAATCGATAGACGTCCCCGCCGTTCAAGAGCCGGCCTGCCGCGCGAAGGTACACTTCATCCCATTCGCTGTGATGCTTCAAGAGAAAAGGCACGGCATGGAAAAGTAGAATAACGATCGCTAGAAGTGTCCAGGGATGGAGCCTCACCCATGCGAGGAATCTCCATCTCGATGGGGGTAACTCCAGGAATTGAGGCAAGGCAGAAGTAATGGACATGACCTGATTCGGTTCCGCGGGACAATCTCAAGTTGGGGGCTTTTAGCAAGAAGTTCGAACGGTGGCAAGATCGTGTTTAGCGGTCAATCTAAGATTAGCGAACGACTAGCTTGTTTTCCGATCCAACCGAAATCCCTCCAGCGAGACTGTCAATGGCTGTCCCAGGAACAATTCCTTAAGAATCAACCCGGTCGCCGGCGAGAGTTGAATGCCCGCTCGGAAATGGCCAGCCGCGATAAAGAGATTGTCAATCCCAGGAATTGGTCCGATGAATGGCAACCCATCGGGACTTCCGGGTCGTAACCCAGCCCATGAGCGCTCCAGGTAGGCATGGGCCAATTCTGGCACGACTGAAATTGCGAACGCCGTCAAACCTTGAATGGCGTCGGCCGTGGTCTGTTTGTCAAAGCCGACATCCTCTTCGGTCGAACCAACCAACACTCGGCCATCGGCGCGCGGCACGAGGTAGCGCTTCCCCTTGAGCAAGACGCGATGAAAGATGGGAGTGCGAGTATTGAGCAAGGCAATCTGGCCGCGGACGGGACGAATGCCCGGCCGCCAACCTAATTGCTCCAACAATCCGCCGGTCCAGGCGCCGGCCGTCAGCAAGTAGCGATCCGCCCGAAGCAAGCCGTCGTGTGTTCGAACTCCGGTTATGCGAGATCCCTGACGCTCGAAGCCGAAAATGGGACAACCCGAGCGCAGGCGAGCCCCCCTGCCCCGGCAATAACTTTCGAGGGCTTTCAGGTGCCACGGGTTGCGGACCTGCGCGAGGTCCGGCAGCACGTAAGCACACATCAAGTCGGACGAAAGGGCCGGTTCTAACCGCTTCAAGGCCGCGCCCTCGACCTCCTCGAAGCGGACGCCTTCGCTGCGCCATTCCCGTTCGAAATAACTTTCCTTGTCATCATGGAAAACCAATCCGCCGCAGCGCCGGTAGCCGTTGTCGATACCGGTTTGTTCCCGCAGCTCGGCCGAAACTTTTGGAAAAAGGACCGAGCTGTGAGCGCGAAGCTGATCGAACGGATCGCGGGCCTTGCTTGGATCGCCGGGCGGGATAATGCCTGCCCCGGCCCAACTCGCCTCCTTGCCAAAATCCCCTTGGTCTACAACCTCGACCTTTACTTGCTCGCGCGCTAAGAAATAAGCGGCAGTCAGGCCAATGACTCCGCCGCCAATGATGAGAACGTCCGACTGTTCCGCCATGCTGTTGTTATATCTTGGCGAGCGGAGAGTGGTGAGTGATGAGTGAAAAGGGATGAGAGGTATGAACACGAACTCGCGAAGAAAATCCGTGTTTCATCGCTTGCGGCTTCATGATCTGCCGTTTAGACTGCCGGAATGGAAGGGTATGCTCGTTTGAATTTCTTAGTGTTGTCATTCATTTCTACTTGAGGTATCGCATGAGCAATCTTGTTGAAACCTCCTCATCGCCGGTGGACACCGCCAAAGTCACCGACCGGCGCCATTTGCACTTCGATTCGATCGACCAAGTCCTGGCCGAGGTGGATCGGCTGGTCGAAGCCGAGCGAGCGGGTCAACTCAAACACGTGGGCAACTGGACGCTCGGCCAAATCCTCGGGCATTTGGCCTGCTGGGCGGAGTACGGCTACTCCGCCTGCCCGCTCAAGCCGCCCTTCTTCATTCGGTGGATATTGCGGTTACGAAGAAACAGTTTCTTGTACAAACCCATGAGGGCTGGTGCAAAAATTCCCGGTGTCGCAGGCGGAACTCTGGCGACTGACCCCATGCCGCTAGATGAAGCGCTGCCAAGATTTCGCAAGGTGATGGAACGGCTCAAGACCGAAGCGCCGACCGCCCCAAATGTGATTCTCGGAAAAATGACCCACGAGGAGTCCATCGCCCTCACCCTCCGCCACGCCGAGCTGCACTTGGGATTTATGGTGCCGAGCTAGACTTGATATGAAGACGATGCTTCAGGGCAAAAATGACCGTTGGCCGATCATCCGCCTCCGATGGGGGCGCATCCTAGCCCTTATCATTGCGCTGCCGCTCTTTTTGGCTTATGTGGGCAGCTATGCTTACCTTTCACGAAGGGGGATGCGGGAAGCCGAGAAGTCCGGTCTAAAGTTTTTCTTTTATGTTCCTCTTGATGATCCTGCCCTGAGGAGGAATGATCTTCGCAAACAGGGTCAGCTCGTTACCTTGTTTAGCCCATTGAACTGGATTGATAGGACATTTTTTGGCGGTACCCACCCCTGCACGGGCGTGACCTTGACTCTCGCCGGTAAGCCCGCGGAGGAACAGGTCGTAATAAAACCTTAAGTGTAAGGTATCACATGCCCATCTCCATTCATTTGGGTCGTCTCTAACCCGAGATTGGCGCCTACCCTCCAATTAATTCCTCCAGCTTCAGGTATTCGCCGAAGAGCCGGGGCACGATCTCGCGGAGTTCACGGGAATCATCTTGTTCGAGAAGATTATGTTCCAGCCGTTGTTCCCAGCGAAACTGGTCGAGCTTCATCCCCTGCCGATAGATGCCCGTAGCCCGGCGGAGCTCGTGGGCGAGGAATTCGCGAAACTGTTTGTTCTGGCGGAGGTACTCCGGGTCGTGCTTCTCGATGGCCGCCGCCAGCCCCAAGGCGTAAATGCTGAATTCCAGCGGGCCGACCAGGGCGTCGTTCTTCGGCATGTCGAGCTGGTGTTTCTCGGTCAGCTCAACGCCCGCATGAGCTCCGTTCGTGTAGGCCACCCACTCGTCAAAGAGATAGAGCGGATGGTCCTCAAAATATTTCTGCTGGTCGATGCAATAGAGTTGGTAGCGCGAGCCTCGGAGGCTGGCCGGAATCAGCGGCGCCACCTGAGAGAGTTTGATTTGGGGGCTGGTGAGAATGACCGCCTGATCCTTGCCCACATAGAAACCATAGACCGAACCGTGGCGGCGCATGCCGGGAGCGATTTCATCCGGATGGTTGCTGAGATGGCTGTTGATTCCGTGCGTGGTCTCGTGAGCATGAGTGATCCGGTCGTCGCTGTAGTATTTCTTGCCGTATTGACTGGGGAGATGCCGGGCGATGTCGGTGAGGAAGTTACCCCAATGGGCTTTCGCTTCCTCATTCTGGATCGGGAAGCGGACCCATTGAACGCGGTCGCCCGGAAGATTGAGACGGCGTCGGAGCCGGCCCTTCAAACCCAACCCCTCTCCCCCGAACGGAGTCGGCAATAGCGAGCGGACCAATGGCCGTCGGTCGTCGCCTGCATCTGGACTTTCCTCCTCAAGAGCGAAACAAAGATTCGAACCCAAGAGCGAAGCGAGGGCGGCGCAGATGAACAAACCTATGGGCGCGCGGGACCTCGACAACTTCTTCGTTGTCACCATCAAAATGTCCTTTCCAAATCATTCGGAAGATCCTCCAGCTTGCCATATGGGGCTGGAATTCAAGGGCGAACATCACTGTCCGCGACCCCTTGAAACGATACTGCGGCATTAGGGCGACCAGGCGCGTTCCAGTCCGCTCATTTTTGCTGGTGGCCGGAACGTTTTTCTCCCCCACTCGTGATTGCTTGGGGAGCTCCTCCCAAAATTTAGATGGGAGGCCGACGGGGAGATTAGGAGAATCGGCGAGCGGGATGGCCAGCGAATGACTTATTTGTCGTCCGCCCTTCCGCTCGCCCCTCCTTGCTTGGGGAGACAGGCGCCTAAGCGCGCAGTCCAAACAGTATACTCATTCGTGTGAATGCGTCTAGAGAAATGTCGAAAAAAAAGGCCGCGCCTCAAGCGAAGACGCGACCTCAGTGACACCGAGGAGTCAATCGTCAGTGGCCGGTAATTTCTTACCGATCACGGTTGCCAGTCAAGCGGACAAACCACTGACAACCGACTCCTGTTTTCCGACGCAGCAGGTTTACGTTTCGCGCCCGCACCTCCCATTTCCAGCTTCTGATCCTCAATCCAGCGGGCGCGAACCGTAAACCGGTGTCATCAAACCTCCGAAGTCTCGAAGACTTCGGAAGTTTTTGGTTACAGTCTTATTCGCACACCGGTACCGGTACGCAAACCTTGACCTCGTAAGGCACCTGGACGCAGGTCGTATACGGCACGCGCTCGGTGACGCTCTCGGCCACTTGCCGATAGACGGTCTCCTGAACCTTGCGGGTCCGGGTCTCCGCTTGGCAAACCTGCACGCGTTCCTTGTAGGTCTGCGTCTGCGGCTTGCACACGGTCACCGGAACTTTGTAGGTTTGGACCTCTTCCCGCCGCTCGGGCACGCGGACGGTGTAGGTTTGCTTCACCTCGCGGTATTCGCAGACCGGCACCTGGCGGGTCCGGACTTCCTCACGCGTGGTCGGAATGCGAACCGTGTAGGTCCGGGTTTCCGGCCGCATCGTGCACACGCGAACGGTGTAGTTCTCCGTGCGCTGCTCGGTGATTTCCTTGGGCACGCAAACGGTGTAGGTCTGCTTGACGGCCCGCAATTCCGTGACCGGGACTTGCCGAGTACGCACTTCCTCACGGGTGGTGGGAATGCGGACGGTGTAAGTCCGGGTTTCGGGAACCATTTCGCAGACGCAGACGGTATAGTTTTCCGTGCGCTGCTCGGGGATGCACTCGGGCACACGGACCGTGTAGTTCTGCTTGACGGCGCGCATTTCCGTGACCGGGACTTGCCGAGTACGCACTTCCTCACGGGTGGTGGGAATGCGGACGGTGTAAGTCCGGGTTTCGGGAACCATCTCGCAGACACAGACGGTATAGTTCTCCGTTCGCTGCTCAGGTATGCACTCGGGCACGCGGACCGTGTAGTTCTGCTTGACCGCGCGCATTTCCGTGACCGGGACCTGTCGGGTGCGCTCCTCCTCACGGGTGGTGGGGATCCTCACGGTATAAGTCCGGGTTTCGGGAGTCATCTCGCAGACGCAGACCGTGTAATTTTCCGTTCGCTGCTCGGGGATGCATTCGGGCACGCGGACCGTGTAATTCTGCTTGACGGCACGCATCTCGGTCACTGGGACTTGCCGGCTGCGCTCTTCTTCGCGGGTGGTGGGAATGCGAACTGTGTAGTTTCGGGTTTCGGGCCGCATTTCGCACACTTGAACCGTGTAATTCTCGCACCGCTGCTCGGGCACGCAGCGCATGACCGTGTAGCACACGGTTTTGCAAGTCGGCACACAGTCAAAGCGCACATACGTCCGGCCGGTGCATGGATCGCAGACCTCGACCGGCACCCGTTGATAGGAGACCACTTGACGGGTTCGCTCCTCGGGCACGGTACGGACTACCGTGTAGGTCCGCTGCCGAGTTTCCTGGCGGGTTTCGGGAACCATCACCGTTCGTTGCCGTTGTTCCTCGCGGAAATCGGCGACACACACAGTGTATTTCTGCTCGACCATGCGGGTCTCCGGGACCATCACGGTCCGTTCGCGCTGCTCATCGTGATATTGAGTGCGGTAGACGGTGTAGTTCCGTTGCCGCTGCTCTTCTCTGGTGCGCGGCACCATCACGGTCTGCTGCCGCTGTTCTTCACGGCACTCCGGGATGCACACGGTGTACTTCTGCTCGACCATGCGGGTCTCCGGGACCATGACGGTTCGCTCGCGCTGCTCATCGTGATATTGAGTGCGGTAGACGGTGTAGTTCCGTTGCCGCTGCTCTTCACGGGTACGCGGCACCATGACGGTCTGCTGCCGCTGCTCCTCACGGCACTCCGGGATGCACACGGTGTACTTCTGCTCGACCATGCGGGTCTCGGGCACCATCACGGTTCGTTCGCGCTGCTCTTCGTGATATTGGGTGCGGTAGACGGTGTAGTTCCGTTGCCGCTGCTCCTCTCTGGTGTGCGGCACCATGACGGTCCGCTGTCGCTGCTCCTCACGGCACTCCGGGATGCACACGGTGTATTTCTGTTCGACCATGCGGGTCTCGGGAACCATGACGGTTCGTTCGCGCTGCTCTTCGTGCCATTCAGTGCGGCAGACAGTGTAGTTTCGCTGCCGGGTCTCGTTGCGCCATTCCGGCACCATGACGGTCTTCTGCCGCTGTTCCTCGCGGCAGTCCGGGATGCAAACGGTGTATTTCTCTTCGACCATGCGGGTCTCGGGAACTCGCACGGTCCGTTCGCGCTGTTCTTCTCGCCAATCCGTGTGGACGATGGTGCGCTGACGGGTTTCTTCATGTGTTTCGGGAACCATGACGGTCCGCTGCCGTTCTACTTCGCGCCAGGTGGGCACCAGAACCGTCTCGGTGATTTCACGCTGGCGTGTCTCGGGCACGCAACGGTAAACGGTCCGCTGCACGTCCCGGTACGCGGTCCGATACTCCAGGCGGTAACGAGTCTCGGTCCGCTCTTCATAGCGGACCGGAGGCGGCGGCGGCGAGTAACAACGCCGGCGCGCCCAGGCCCTTTCGGCTACCAGTCCCAGCCCGAGCACCGCCAGGAGCGCGCAGGCCGGAATCCATCGCGTTCGCATCGCTTGGTCCTCCTCGATCGACAAAGATTGATTTTCGGTCTGTTAAACACTGGCAAAGAGTGTGCCGGGGAACGTGATCAAGATTTGAGTTGAAATAACTCGCGAAGAAGCTTTCCCCGAAGCGGTTTAACCTTTTAACCGCGAAGCGATTTAACCCCTTTACCCCGAAGGGGTTTAACAACACAGCCCAGGGCAAGCGGAGCGTCGCCCTAGGTAAGCAAGTGTGCAAAAAAACGGAAGGCAGAAAGGGTTGAACATTGCCCTCTGCTCATCATCAATCTTGTCCAACCCTTTCAGGGTTGAATTCGCCGATTGTGAATTCCCAGGGTTGCCCAAAGCGGCAACCCTGGGCTGCGATCTTAAACCCCTTCGGGGTAAAGACTTCCTACTTAGCGTCCCGTGACCCGGGATTCACAAGCTCTGCGCTTCAAGTTAGGGGGTTTTGAATCTTATCACAGCCGAGCATGAGCAGCCGGGTTCTCATGCTCATGCATTACCCTTCCCAAAAATGGTCCGCGCGCCAATTCTAATCAGAGCCCGAAGCGTCAGCGACGGGGATCGGCGGACCGGGCGCTGACGCTTCCGGCTCAGATTTGAAAATCCTCTCGCGACAACACGCTGGAATGCCTTTGGGAAATTCCACGCTCCGTTTTTTACATCAGCCCATGAAGCGGTTGGCCGGAGCTGACGACCAGCGGACGCCCTTGCTGGTCGGTGATGTGAGCACGCGGATCGATGCCAAGGCAGTGATAGATGGTGGCCGCGACGTCGGCTGGGGTTACCGGGTTGCTCGATGGATACGCCGCGGCTCGGTCAGAGGAGCCATAAACCTGGCCGCCGCGGACCCCAGCGCCCGCCAGAAGAATGGAATAACAGAACGACCAATGGTCGCGGCCCGCATCGCGGTTGATGCGAGGAGTCCGGCCCATGTCGCTCATCCACACCACCAGAGTGTCATCCAGAAGTCCACGGTTGACCAAATCCTCCAACAAAGCGGTGAGACCATGGTCCGTCGGAGGAAGCAACGTACTTTTCAGAGTCGAGAAATTGGCGCTGTGGGTGTCCCAGTCGCGATTGCCGAATGAATAAACCGTGACCAGAGGGACGCCGGCCTCGATGAGACGCCGGGCCAGCAAACAATTTCGGGAGAACGGACTGGGGCCATACGCGTCGCGGACATTTGGTGGCTCTTTAGCCAGATTGAAAGCCTCGCGGCTGGCCGAGGAGCCCAGCAGCTCGAAGGCTCGGCGGGTAAAGCCGTCAAAAGAGCGGCTGTCGGCCGTCGCCTCCAGCATAGGGGACACATGATCGAGCTGTTCTTGCAATTGTCGGCGGTTGCCGATGCTCCCGGCATCGACTGCCGCCATCACGCGAGTCATGCCCAAGTCCAGTTCACCATTCATGGGCCGCAAGAAGGGAACCGTAAATGGATCGTAGGCCCGCCCCAGACAGCCCGCATTTTGGCCCATGCTATCATTGTTTCCAAAATGGCGAAGGTCACCCAGCGTCACGTAGGAAAACATGGAACCATTCGCGGGCCGGAGCTTGCTCACGATCGAGCCGAGACTCGGCAAATCTTGCGGGCTGGCGGCCGGCTCGATTCCCAAGATCGCGTTTTTAGGATGGGAGTATCCGGTGAGGGCCAGATACGCGCCAATGGCATGATCGTTGTCGCGATGACTGACCGATCGAACGACGGCATAGCGATTCGCGATCCTGGCGAGGCGCGGCAGATGCTCGCTGATGCGCAATGCCGGCACGCTCGTGGCGATGGGATGAAATTCGCCACGGATTTCTGGGGGCGCGTCCGGCTTCGGGTCCCAAGTCTCGAGGTGAGACGGCCCGCCGTAATTAAAGACCATGATGCAGGACTTGGCTTTGCCGAATCCGCCGGATGAGTTTTTTTCTTTGCGAGTTCGGCCGCCGGCATGGGCGCGAGAGCGGAGCCAATCCGACCACAAGAGGCCGGTGAATCCCAGGCCGCCGATTCGGAGGATTTCCCGCCGGCTGATGCCGTCACAAAGGCGAACTCCACCGCCGCGGATGGATAACATATGCCCCTCTAGCCGCCTCAGAGCCGGAAGCGTAAGCGCCCGGTCAATACTACCGGGCGCTTACGCTTCCGGCTCCGACAAAGTACCTCAACCTAATATGAGGTTACGGCAAGTATATCCTTCCGTGCCTGCATTCGGCAACAGAAATGTGATCGGAGTAATGTCTCGGTTTAGCGGTACCCGACGATATGAGCCGCGCACGGAGCAAGTCTTCGAGCGAAGTAAGCGGGCCAATCCCCCATCACCGCTCACTCCGTGCGCGGCTCTCATGCTAACGTGTCCAATTTTCGGCTCGCCAATTTGAGAGCGTTACTAACCCCCGGGCGATTTAGTCGCGTCATTTTTCTTGTCAGCGGGCTTATCCGATTTCGAGTCTTTTGCGGGAGCGGGATCGGGCTTTTTTGATCGCTCATTTGTCTCCGCGGCGGTGGCGCGAGCGCCAATCGCTTTCACGGCGAGTTGGGCTGCCGCCGCCACATTCTGGTCCGAGTCGCTTCGGGTCCGCTTCAAAGGAGACAGGCTGGCTTTCGTCCCGACTTCGGCCAGAATCAAGCACACCAACTTTCGCACGGCCGCATCTTGGTTCGACAACCCAGTGAGGACGGTCTTTTCCACCATCGGCCCCATGGCGATCAAAGCCCTGGCCGCCTCTTCGCGTTCGAAGAAATTCAAAAGTCGCGCCGACACGGGCACCACGCCGCGCTCGTCCTTGAGCTCACCCAAAGTCTGCATGGCCAACTTGCGCATCTCCCCGGCCCAGGGAGTGAACTCGTCGTCCTTGAGGACTTGAAGCAAGGCCGGCACATTGTCTTTGGATGCCCACTTGCGCATGGCCTTCATGCCGGCCACGCGCACATCGTGGTCCGTATCCGTGAGCAGCGTTTCCAGAGCGGCGGCGGCGGCCTTGCGATTCACATCCACCGGCTGCTGCTGGGCCAGCCAATTGGCGCAATTAATCCGCAGGTCTTTCTCGGGAGATTTCAAATCCGCCGCGGTTTGTTCAAGAATGACCGCCGGCTTAGTTTTGTACTGTTGCAAGAGCCGGCGGGCACGCTCGCGAACGTCGGCGTCTTTGTGATGGTAATATTTCACGACGACTTTTTCCGCGGCCGGACCCATGTCCTCGAGCGCCCGCGTGGCCAAATCGCGGTCGAAGAAGTTGGTCAGCCGGCCGGCAATCGCCTCGGCGCCCCGGGGGTCCTTCAGCCGAATCAATGTTTGCATGGACAACTGCCGAACGTCATTCGAGTCGTCATCGACGGCGCGGATGATACTTGGAACGTTGGCCGAGGTGCCCCAAACGGCCAGCGCTTTTAGGCCGGCGAGCCGAACTTCGGGCCGGCCGTCGGCGAGGAGCGGCTCCAAGGCAGCAGCCACCTCTTTCCGCCGTTGCTCATTGACAGGCGTCTGACACAACCACAAAACCACCGTCTTGCGATATTCGACATCCGGCCCTTTCAAATCCTGGATGCTCTGGGCCAGGATGACATCCTCCTTGGTGTGGTAAAACTGAATAATTCGGCGCGCGCTTTCGCGAGCGCCGTTGTCCGGATGATGGAAGAATTTAAGAACGGCCGATTCGGCCATGGGGCCCATTTCTTGAAGGGCCTTGGCGGCGTGGTCGTGGTCAAAGAAATTCGTGAGCCGTTGGGCCAACGGATCGACGGCCCGTTCATCTTTGAGCCGGCCGAGAGTTTGAATGGCGATCTGCCGGCGCTCGCCGGCTGGGCCATCTTCATCATTCAGTACTTCTAAGAGAGCCGGCACCTGGTCCCGCGTTGCCCACATGGCCAGGGCTTTGACGCCGGCCAAGCGCACTTGCGGGTTGGGATCTGAGAGCAGCGGAACCAAGGCGCGAGCGATTTCTTCTTGCTTGGCTCGATTTCTCGGCCCGCGTGCCAGCCATTGGGCGCCGGCAAGACGCTTGCTCGCCTTGGCGTCGCGCAAGTACTCCAACGCTTCTTCCATATTGGACGGCGGCTTTACGGATACGTCAACGACCGGCTCCGGCGCATTGGCCTCGATGTTGGCCTGGAACTCCTCAAACTTTTCCCGGCCCGCCTTGGTGGCCCAATAGCCCAGCGAGACAATGCCGGCGCAGACCAGTACGAAGACCGCCGCGATCGATCCGAAAACAATGAGCAAGATTTTGAGGGTCGAGCTGCTCTTAGGGGTTGGCTTGGGACGGAAATCTTTTTCAGTCGCGCGCGGCTCCGCCGTCGGCGCCGGGCCGCGAGGCGCGGCAGGCGACGTCTGGATGAGCACTTTGGGATCGGCCGGCTTCAATATTATCGGTCCGGCGGGCGGCGCGCTGACCTGGCCGATTCGAAACTGCTCTCCGCATTTCTTGCAGCGGACAGTCTTCCCCTGCAAAGCATCGCTGAGCTGATACGCAGACTGACACGACGGGCAGGTAACCTGAATGGACATGGCAGATTCACATTTGGTGCATCGAAATAAACTTAATTCCTGAGATTTTACAAAGGAATGTGGTAGTCCACAACTGGCATAACCGGGGCGTTGACTCGTTTGAGTGCCATGCTTTCGCGGATGATTTGCTACAACCTGAAATAGTGCAGTATCACCGCGAAAGCATGTGATCTTTGCAAAGCCGGCATGCTTTCGCGGTGATGTTGACACGTCCCCGATGCTGCAAATTAGCCGCGAAAGCATGGCACTCAAATGCTGTTCATTTGAATTGAGAAGTTATTTGCGGATTGTTCCTTAGTTCGAGTGGAACAAACCCAGAAATGAGTGCTTGGCGGGATCTGAGGCAAGTTGCGTTTTGGCCTCGGGATTGAGGGCAGGACCCCAATCTTGCATGTCCGGCGGCAACTTTTGGCCCGAGCAGGCTTCCAGAGAATCGTGAGCCCGGTCGAGCAGGGCCACATCTTTCTCGGTCTTGAGCACGTGAACCAGGGCTTGAATTGCTTTGTAGTCCTTGAAGTGGCCGAGCGCCCGAGCCGCGGCGATGCGCTCGTCCATGAATTGCTGGCGTTGCCCCTCGGCGGCGTCCTTGGATGCCGGCGGGTTCTCTAACACGGTAATGAGAAATCCAACCGCTTCCGGGTTGGCGGTTTCGCCCAACGAAGCCAATGCCTGGCATTTGATCTGGAGAATCAACGGTGATGAAACGGCAACGCCATTTCCCAAAAGCCCTTCGGTGGCCGCGGAGGCACTTTTTTCCTTGGGGAAGTTGCCGGCGTTGAAATAGGCTTCTTGCAGAGCGTGGACGGCGCGAGGATCCTGGAAATGGCCCAGGGCTTCGATCGCGGCCAAGCGGCACAATGGTTGACGTTCCGTCGTGGCCGCGGCCGTTAGGATTTTCACGACTGCGTCTTGATCTTGGTCGCTGCCGCCGTGCTGCTTAGGTTCCTCCAAGGCGCGGAGCGCCCGCGCCCGTCGGTTGTTGTCATCGCTGTCACGAAGCACCAAGAACGGATTCTGATGGCCGACGAGATCTCCTAGATGGAAATCGCGGCTGGTGACGTCATCCCAGAAATACGCGCAGCCCGAAAGAGACCCAGCTGCCAGAGCGGCGCCGATCAGGAGTCCGCGGACCATGAATCGAGCTGAATTTATCCGCCCGTGCACCGCATTCCTCCCTTTGCCGCAGGTGCGACAACTTCTCCACCTTGGCACTTCAACCTATTTCAACGTACAGGGGCAGTGCTTGTAGCAATTCACTCGGACCAAGGCAAGAGGAGTCGAGCAGTTGTTTCCGTTTCGCACACGTCACAAGCCCACGGAAGGCTTTCCGTGGGCTTCTTAGCCATCTTCACCGTTTTCCCGGCGCACCTTTTGCTCTTCGCCGTCGTATTTGAAGGAAGGCGCTCGGAACCGCCTCCGGAACAGCTCACCTTTTGCTTGGCAAAGGTTTTAGATGACGTACAATGGTTTTTTAGGACTAGGAACGCTCAAGGGGCGAGAGTCACGCACGTCTATGGATACCTTTGATGCCACGGCCGTTGGCCAACTCGCCGTCAAATTGGGCCTCGTGACCCCAAGTCGCATGGAGGAAGTCCGGCAGGAAGTCAACGGCCTGGGCACCGACGCCGGTCCATTGCTTCGTCAACTCGAGCGCAAGGGCTACCTCACCCCCTGGCAAAGCAACAAGCTGCTCAAAGGTGAGCAAGACGGGTACTTTCTGGGCGGCTACCGGGTGCTTTACAAGATCGCTTCCGGCAGCTTTGGCCGCGTCTTTCGGGCCGAAGATCCGCACACCGGCGAGATCGTCGCCATCAAAGTTCTTCGCCAACGCTGGAGTGAAGACCCGCACACTATCGAGTTGTTCGAACGGGAAGGGAAGCTGGGGAAATCGCTCCGTCACCCCAATATCGTGACGATTCTTGACGTGAATAAAGACCCGGCCACCAAGCAGTATTACATTGCCATGGAATTCGTGGAAGGCGGCAACCTCCGCGACTTCCTGGCCATTCGCAAGAAGCTGGAGCCGGCCGAAGCTCTGCGACTGCTCGAGGACGCCGCCGCCGGCTTGACTTACGCCTACTCCAAAGGCCTGTCGCACCGCGACGTCAAGCTCACCAACATTCTGATCTCGACTCAGCAGACCGCCAAGCTGGTCGATTTCGGCCTGGCGGACATGTTCACGTATGGACCCAAGGATGTTGACAGCAAGATGGACCGGACCGTGGATTACGCCGGGCTAGAGAAAGCCACTAACGTGAAATCCGGGGACGTGCGCAGCGACATTTTCTTCTTGGGATGCGTGCTCTTTGAAATGCTGACGGGCCGGCCACCGTTACATTTGACCCGCGACCGGCGAGCGCGGATGAACCGGGAGCGCTTTGACAACATCGTGCCGATGGATGCGGAAGAGGTACACGCCCCGCCGATTGTATTTCGGTTGGTGGAAACGATGATGGCTTTTCATCCGCAGGACCGCTATCAGACGCCGGCGCAGTTGTTGGAGGCGGTCCGCGCGGCCCGCCGCCAGGTTGCCGACCCGGCTCGGGGCGAGGCGCCTCCGGCGCCGACGGAGCCTACCATCTTCGTGATCGAAAGAAACCAGCGCTTGCGCGATTTGCTTCGCGAGAACCTCCGCGAACTGGGCTTTCGCGTTTTTCTGGCCGGCGATCCGACGACCGCCCTGCAACGGTTTCGTCAGCAACCTTGCGATGCGCTCATTATGGACGCCGGCTCGCTTGAAGACGATCAGGACATTCTCGATTTCGACAGGATTCTGACGGCCGCGGATCGGAAGAAACATCCGAGCGTCGGAATCTTGATCCTATCGGAAAAACAAGCCGGCTGGAAAGACCGCATTCCCGCCCACCCGAAGACCAATATTCTGGTCCGCCCGGTGACGCTTCGGCAACTAGCGAAGAAACTCAAAGAGCTCCTCCCCGACAAAGATGAAAAGAAAGAGTGAGTGGTGAGTAAGTGAGTGGTGAGTGGCACTCAGGTTTGATTTATCGTTTCGCGACCGCCGAACAATTAGATTCGTGAGCCTAGTCCATCAGAAACGCGTCACGTCACCGGCCTTCCCATTTTCGCTAGCAGCATTTTCATGTCTTCCCAAACATCTTTCTTCTTTCCCGGACTTCGATGCGGCAAGAGATACGCGGGGTGATAAGTACACAGGACCGGGATACCGCGATAATCATGAAATCGCCCGCGGAGTTGGCCGATTCCCTGAGTGGTATTCAGCAGATATTTGGCCGCCGTGGAGCCTAAAGCGCAAATGAATCGGGGCTGAACCAGCTCCAATTGCCGTTCCAAATACTCCCGGCAGTTGGCGGCTTCATTGGGAAGCGGCGTGCGGTTGCCGGGCGGCCGGCATTTGATGATGTTGCAAATGTAAACCTCTTCGCGTTTCATCTTGCAGGCGGCGATGATCTTGTCGAGCAATTGGCCGGCGGCGCCGACGAACGGCTCGCCCTGGGCGTCTTCATCGGCGCCGGGCGCCTCGCCGATGAAACATAGATCCGCCCCGACCGGCCCGACGCCAAAAACCGTTTGCGTGCGACTTGAGGCCAGCTCGCCACAGCGCGTGCACTGGCAGACTTTCTCGGTCAGCACTTTTAACTCTTGCTTCCGTTTCTCCAGTGGAATTCCGGAACATGTCGGTTTCGCTTCCGTCGTCGGGTCGGGTCCGCCAACGTCCTCGAATAGACCCTGCCGACGAGTGTTCGATGTCTCTTTATTCGTCTGCGATCCAGCAATCGCTTGCGGTTTAGGGTTCACGGAATCTTGTGTTTGATTCCACGATGATGGCGCGGACGGTATCGAACCCGCAGGCAGCCAATCCACTCCCGCCGCCTTCAAGCTATCGAGGTGTTGCCGCACTTGCCGCGACAACTGTTCTTTGCTTAACTCAGATGGACTCGTCATGGTGCATCCTTTCAGTAGCGAACATTCTATGTTCCCTGAGCGGGGGGCGTCAGCCCCCTGAGCCAGCAATATGCCAAAGACGGCATCCACGCTCAGGGGGCTAACGCCCCCCCGCTCAGTTTAGGGATCGTTATAATACACCAGGTTGGATTTTTGTTTGCCTTGGAGAAATATCGAATCATGCCTTCGGACTCACCACTCACCACTCACCACTCACCACTCACCAACGTGATCATCGGTCTGATCCAGATGCGGTGCGATCCGCGGCCGGAAGCCAACATGGAGAAGGCCATCGCCCGCATTCGCCAAGCGGCAGCCGCGGGGGCCCAAATTATTTGCCTGCCCGAATTGTTTCGATCGCCTTATTTCTGCCAACGCCAAGACCCCAGCAATTTCGATCTGGCCGAGCCGATTCCAGGACCATCCACCGAGCGCTTGGGCCAGGTCGCTCGCGAAACC